>JGIcombinedJ21911_10000073_pt1 | contig 23198 bp, 24 predicted proteins | sample BarGraNGADG00211_FD_21911 | JGI IMG/M metagenome (IMG submission 21911)
TTTTTATTTTACAAAAGTAAGCCCCTCAAAATAATGATAGTTGTTCTTCATTTCGAAGGATTTTCTGCCAGTCCTTATCTGGATTTTCTAGAAAATTAAGCAGGTGAATGTAGTTGAATTACGAAGCGCTGAAATATTTCTGTCACGACCCACAGGGAGCAAAGATCCCTTACCCTGCAGTTCTTGATTCAGTAAAGAAATACCTTGAAGCCGGAATACCTTCAATGTTTGGATTCTGGGGATTTCCATCATTCGATAAATCAGATACAAAAGGAGGAATTCCTTATCCAGATGAAGGAGAATCAGCAGAATGGGGTCATGCAATTGTGGCAGTAGGTTATGATGATGCGAAGAAGATCAAGAATACAAATAATAACAAAGAAACTACCGGCGCACTTCTGATCCGGAATTCCTGGGGAAAGGAGTGGGGCGATAAAGGTTATGGCTGGATGCCCTATGATTACATTCTGAATAACCTTGCATTGGATTTCTGGTCACTGCTCGGAATGGATTGGGTAGATTCGAAACAATTTGGAATTTAATTGTGATGTAATATAAATTTCGTAATTTAATAGTGAAAATTAGTTCTTTGAATTACATCTTCAAGAAAAATTAAATCAATCTCTAGCACAAAATCATTGATATTCTTATTAAAAATTAGGAAGGAAGGAAGGTTTTTATGAGTTTTTCTAGTAAATATTTTAAATTTTATCTTACTCTTATACTTATAGGGATTATTTATCCTATATCCGCACAGGATGTATGCTCTCCCGTTCAAAAAAGTCCTGTAGATAATTCCACTGATGAAAAAGTAAAAATTTCTTGGTCTTTGAGCACTGAGATTTGTAAAACGGATGGTGATTATTTCGAGGTAGTATATGGTACGACAGAGAGTTGCACTGATGGTAGTAAAATTACTTTTGGCTTATATCTAAATTTTTAATTAATACCGTCCCTTCGTATTCTAAGACAAAAACCAAACCTAAGCCTAAGCAGTCACATAAACCTATCCTTCCCTGCGCTGTCAGGCACATTACGCAAATATAAAATCCGTTTAATAAGCTAAGTTACAGTTTTGCGTAACGANCCTTCCAGCCCGTCCTTGCCACTCGGAGAGACAGGCGGCTAAAAGCAGAAAACTTTGTTTCATCAAGACAAACACAAAATTTGCCCAGCAGCTAACTCACTGGTGCGTGTAATAAGCGTTAGACAATGGTTGCATAACGCTAAAAATCTGTTGATAACGCTCATTACATGCACCAGCCAAAAAACCAATACATCCTAAAACTGACTTACAACCATTAAACACTCTCAGAAACATTTCCGATTCAAGCGAAAATTAAATAAATTTGGTATGCAATACGATATCCACAAGAATTTCAATTATTATGTTACTGATGTCGTGTTATATATTTTGTTGGTCTAGATGTGACTGACCTGGCGAAAGCATCTCAGGACTTTGCATTTTGTCCATCTTATAAACTCATAAATATCATGACAAATTCGTTCTCTCTACCTGGACTTTTAATTCTGTTTTATCATGACAATTCCTTCAACCGAGACAGTTTTAAAATGGGCCCAGCAGCTAACACGGATGGTAGGCTTAATTGCCTTCGGCAGCCCTGACAGCTTTGTAATCAGCCCAAAAGTCTATGCGAGTAATTTCATCATTACTTATTAAATTTTCGGTACCACGACAAATCCTGCTGCCTTGACAAAGCCAATAGGGCTACCGGCCGACGCTCAAGCTGTCAAGTTTTTTGCAGCCTCACTTACCAAATTTACCTTGACGTGACAATTTCATTCCATCTACCGTGACCTGCAAAAAACTCGCCAGCCCTGACACGGACGGCAACTAATCCTAACCACCGGGCCGTTAGCATTCAGGCCTAGTGCGAACACCGCAGACAATCTACACATAACGTGACAGTTACGTACCGAAGACAGATGGCCCGAAATGCTAACGATAAAAAGCATAATTTCACTCAACAACCGGGATTCAAAAAACTTTGTAACTTAGATTATTGGTAGATTCTATAAACGAGTTAGTGGTCAGATGGGGTGCCATGACCCTAAAGATTAATCTCCAAATTATTCTCTTTTTTCCAGATTTTATTGTAAATTCCAGTCATAATAGAATAACAATCAATTTCCAATTATACAAGAACATGTCTGGCATACTTATTGTTGTTTATTAAATAATTAACAAAACTGTTTAGCTTGGATAGTCAGATTATCACTAAAATATTCCAATCATGAAAAAGGTAAGTTCCAAAATTCCGATGGCACTATTGCTCATTCCACTGCTTTCTATTTCTTTTATAAGTTTTTCTCAGGTGACAAAATCAAAGAAGGAAAAGAAAGAAGTAAAAGAAACCCAACAAACCATAGAATATCAAGCACTTGGTACATTGCTTGAAACCAAGAAAATTGTATTTCAAACGGAGATCGTGCAAGCGTCCACTGGAATTAAAGTATATAATATTGTTCAGTTTGACGGATCAAGATTCTATATGCGGTGTGAGAATCCACCAAATACTTCAGGCGGTTTTAGTGGAGCACGTGATAATACTACACCTAATAACAGTCCGCAAACGGGTATATTCTTTGACGGAAATATTGAAAATTGGGAACTAACCGGGAGTCACAGTAAGTATTATATCATAAAATTTAATGTTCTGGACAGAAATGGACTTCCCTGGGGCGAAATTATGATGAAGGCATATTTTAATAAATCAGCAGCTATTGAAATAAAGAGTCGTCAAGGTAAGATGATTTATGCCAACTATACCGGAAAAGTACGGGCTCTTTAATTGAGCCACCAGCAGAATAGGTGACGAGGCGAAAGATGTGTGAAAGATTTCACAGATTCCGATACTTCGACTCTTCTCCAAAAAAACAATCCGGCTACTAACACGGACAATTCGTAATGTGTGGTCAACTAGGATCACGCAGATCCTCATAACCAATTAAGATTACCAAGACAAATCCGACACACAATCAAGAATATACCTCGACCCGCATAACATTTGACGATAAAGAACCGAGAGACTTGGTTACCATTGACAGTTTTAAATTTGGCCCGAAATGCTAACACGGATGGTATGGGTAATTGCCTTCAGCAGCCCGGACAGCTTAGTAATCAGCTCCATAAGTCTATGCGATCAGGTTTAATCCAACTTATTAAATTTTCGGTACCATGACTAATCCTGCTGCCGAGACAATGTCAATAGGGCTGCTGGCCATCGCGCAGTTGTCATGGTTTTTGCATCGCCATCTGGACAATTTTATCTTGACGTGACAAATTCGTATCATTTATCGGGACTCAGCCATCTGGACAACTTTATCGTGACACTTATATCCTGCCCACTTATCGGGACTTTGCAAAAACGCATGCCAACCCTGACACAGATGGCAACTCCCCATACCACCGGGCCGTTAGCACAAATTGGCAGCAAAAAATTGAATTGGCCACCCGCCGTAACTTATTAACTTTCACCATATATTGTATCATTATTAATTCTATCTGGACTTTGCCTCCGCTCAATTTATTTCTAGACAATTTTATAGTAACATGACAAATTTGTTACATCTTGACAATTTTCGAACCCGGCCAATTTCAGTTACTTCAACCGAGAACAACTTGTGCTAACACTTTTTATTTAATTTTGTCTTGACAAAGTAACTCTCAAAGGTTTAGGAAACTCAGCTAAGAATAATTTTAACGAATTANAAAGTCTACAAAATGAAAGAAAAAGACAATTTAATCAGGGTTTATACTTGTGCTAAAAACGAGTCAGCACCAATTGTCGCTACCGCTTAATGAGATAAGATTTCAGACACATCTATCTTGACTGTAACAAAGAAAAATTGGTTTCTTTAAACCAGCCAAGATCATCGTCCGCCTAAAATGAGAGAACCTTACGTTGCTGGATGGATTTTTATTAAAAGTTGCATTTTGTTTAAATAAATTATAGCTTGAGTAAAATACATATTTTGAAAAAGTTAAATTAATAAATAACAAAATGAAAATCATATTTAGAATTTCAGGAGTAATCCTATTAATATATTTAATTCATTCCTGTAAAAAAGATAAACCTCCTATAGTAATAACAACCGATTTGACTGAAATTTCTTTTACAACTGCTATTTTAGGAGGAGAGGTGATAAACGAAGGAGGAGTTCCTGTAGTTTCCAGAGGTGTCTGTTGGAATAATACATTTTCTGACCCAACCATTGCTGACAGTAAAACAATCGAGAGTGGTGGATTAGGATCTTTTACCAGCAATATTACCCAGCTAACTCCAAATACAATGTATTACGTAAGAGCCTATGCAACGAATAGTGTTGGTACAGGGTATGGTATTATTATGTCCTTTACAACACCAATTGAGATAATATTTAATCCTAATCTAACTTATGGAACAGCAGCCGACATATATGGTAATGTGTATAAAACAATTACCATAGGAACTCAAACCTGGATGGCAGAGAACCTTAAAACCACAAAATACAACGATGGAACTTTTATCCCCAATATAACCGACAATGCAGAATGGAAGGGACTTACTACACCTGCCTATTGCTGGTATAATAATGATGCAGCTACTTATAAAGCTACTTATGGGGCACTTTACAATTGGTACACTGTTAATACAGGCATACTATGCCCCACGGGCTGGCATGTCGCCAGCGATGCAGAATGGCATACTCTGGTATTGTATTTAGATGCCAGTGCTAGCCCTTCTGCTTATGAAAGCCTTACAGCAGGAGGCAAACTGAAAGAAACCGGCACAACCCATTGGGCAAACATAAACACCGGGGCCACCAATGAAAGTGGCTTTACTGCCCTTCCGGGTGGCTACCGTCAAAGTATTGATATGACCGTTGGCATTGGTGGAAAATTCTTAAGCATTGGTGGCCTCGGTTACTGGTGGAGTTCTACCAAGACCAATACAGACTATATTGGGGTCCGGGATATGCTCAGCAATTACAGCGGTGTTCATAGACACGATGAGTACGATAAGAAATTTGGCTTTTCTGTTCGCTGTTTGAGGGATTATTAGGCTATTTGTTTGTCTATTTGATTTATTAATTTTTAACCGGGCAAATACCAACTTGTGCTAACTTTTTATTTAATTTTATCTTGACAAAATGACTCTCAAAGGTTTAGGAAACTCAACTAAGAATAGTTTTAACGAATGAAAAAGTCTACAAAATGAATGAAAAAGACAATTTAATCAGGGTTTATTCCGGGACTGAGGTATTGGTATTTATCCTAAAAGACAAATTAGAAGAAAGTGGGATATCAACAACCATCCAAAATGATTCCCATGATAATTTTTTAAGGGGAGTTCCAACAGCGATAGATCTTTATATCCAACAATTTGACTTTGGTAAAGCGAAGCCAATAATCAATGAATTTATTAAGAAAAACAAAAGTTAACACTAAACAAAAGATTACTAAAAAAATTGTGCTAACTCGGACGGTTTAATTAATTGCCTTCGCCAGCCCTGACAACTTCTCAATCGGCCCCCAAAGTCTATGAGAGTAAATTTTCACCAACTTATTAAATTTTGTGGCACCCGGACAGATCCTACTACCGAGACAAAGTCAATAGGGCTGCCGGCCGATGCTCTGGCGCCTTGTTTTTTGCTTTTCACCGAGACTATTTCATCATGACACGAAACTTCACTACCATCTATCGGGACTTGGTATTTTTTCACAGTTTCACCGTGACCCGAAACTCACTGCCGTTTACCGGGACTGGCAAAAAACGCGGCACCGCGACACAGACGGCACCTAATTAAACCGCCGGGTCGTTATATGTAAGATTTTAGACGCCAGACAATTAGACTAGCATGACTACTACCCTACATATAACTGAAAAAGCAAATAATTCCTTACATATGCTAGGACTCCCAACGCGCAAGCAAGAGTTTGGCAGCAACCACATCACAGCCTACCCAACTGCCAAACACATGCTTTTTTACCTACTTGGACTTTACAGGCAAGACAACTAGTCTGGGCACAGAGACAACAAGACAAATGAGATCTTTACCCATTTAAACTCCAAGGGTTTCGATAAGATAAAAAGCCTGCATGAAACATTAGACTGTTGACAATAAAATTTAAGTATTGAAAATTTTCTATATTTACTACATATACCAAAACAATGAAAATGACGTCACGCAAAAGTCAGAAATATTCACCATTATTGCGTTTACACATTCGTTAACGTTCATTCTAAAGACAAAAACTAATCGAAATTTCTATGGCAAGACAAAACAATAGAAAGAAAAATATTTTACTGGTAAAAACAATTTCTACCATTACTTTTTTAGGGGTTCTTGTTGCTTTAATTCTTAACACGACTCAATTAATGGACATATTTAAGAGCAATAAAGAACCTAAAAAAATTGAAGTTATGCCATCTTTTCCAACTGATACTACAAAATCAGTCAAAAAAACGTCACAAGTAAACAAAGTAGAACTTGATAAAAAAAGAAAAGAGAAAATAGTTTTATTACTTAATGAAGCAAGAGTGAATAAATCAATAACAGATTATTCACGAAAAAAATATTTAGAAGCCTATGATTTACTTCCAATCTCCCAGAAAAATGAAAAGTTCATTAACTCAATAAAGAACTCAACTATAAGCAAAGATTTTGGAGCACAGGTTAATTATCTAGAATCATATTTTGACTCACTTAAATATAAATGACTTATGAAACCTAAGATTTTATTATTAATTATTGGAGTTCTCGCATTGCTTCAGAGTTATGTTTTTGGACAGGAATGTGCGACAAGTTTTACATCTCATAGCACTGGTTCAATTATCAGTAATTATCCAGTTAATATCAGTGGCACTGCTACAAAACCATTAAATGGACATGTTTGGATTCTTGCTCATTTAGAGGGATTTGATGGTTGGTATCCACAAGGAAATGGGGAAAGAACAATCACAGATTCAAAATGGGTTTGTACAGTTTATCTTGGAGTACCTGGCGAAACAGGTTTTTATGAAATTGCAATTGCTGTTGTTAATGATGACGGAAATCAGGCTCTGAATAACTGGGTAAGAACGGCACGAGCAAATGGGTATCCGCCAATACCATTTCCTGGTGTCATTAATAACTGCTCAATTAATAGGATTAGAGTTGAAAAACGTTAATCTAAAAGAACGAAACGCTAACAAAGTGTAGCAGCAATAAGGGTTTCCGAAGCATTCGGGCATTCCAGCCCGTAACAACTTTTGCGTAGCTTGACACGTACGAAGCCCGCAATCCTTTACTGCCGCTACACTCGAACATTAAGCACAACTCTAATGCAGACAACATACAACAAAATAGACAATGGAAATATCAAAAGCCGAACATATTATTAGTCTGGCAAAAGAAATTTTAGATGATATTGAACTATCCAGACTTGAGGCTCAACCGTTATTATTGAAAACAACTAGATTAGCTCGTTATGTAGATGATGAAGAAGTCAGAAAATGGTTAAGATTTGAAATGCAAGGATTTAGTAACGATGAAGTTTCTTTAAAATATATGACTAAAACTGGCAGATGGACAGATAGGGAGAAAAATGAAGGATATTGGACGCCATTGGCACAAATAGAAGCTTCGGCTGATGCACAGAAACAGAAATTATCGCTAATTAGAATTCCTGACACAAGTGGCGACAAGGCAATATATGTAATAGACAGGGTAACAAATCAAATGAATGCAGCTACTCAAAATATATCGAAACTTGAGGGTATAAAATCAAGAGTAATCTCATTTATTCACGACTTTGCTACAAATGTTTATTATCAAAGAACCTTTGATAATGTAGCAGAAGGAATATTTGATAAATACAAAAAGGACGTTGATATTTTGATTGCTGAAAATTCAGGCGATGTGTTGGAGCAAATCCCTTCAGTCGTTGGTAGGCTATCAGATGGAGATAAAGAATCAGTAAGTCAAGCATTAACGACATGTAGAAGAATTATTGATTCGTTTGCTAATCATATTTTCCCTGGGACAGACGAAACATTAAAAATTGGCGATAATGTTCTTTGCCTAAAACAAGATAAAGTACTGAATAGAATAAATGCTTTTATTCATACAAATTCTGAAAGTGAATCACGAAAAAAGAAATTGAGACAGAACTTATCTAACTTATATGATAGAGTTTCAGCAGGTGTTCATTCGGATGTAGATGCAAATGAAGCAAGAAGTCTTTTTTTTAACACATACTTGCTTCTGGGTGAAATATTGACATTAAAAAAATAGCTGTGCCTAATATTTCAACAAAATCTTAATACAGGTCATGTATAATTAAGTCAGATTTCAGAAAGTTGCACTCTCAGTTACTGCGTCTCTGTTTATCTTTTTAATCAGACCCGATAGTACACACCCTGGACCAACTTCAACAAAAGTTGTTGCACCACCGGAGATCATATTAAGTATGCTCTTTGTCCATCGTACAGGAGAGGTTAATTGAGATACAAGATTTGATTTGATAACATCAGGATCAACAGATGGTTTTGCATTAACGTTCTGATATACAGGGCATATCGGTATTCTGAATGTAGTGCCTCTTATAGCTTCTTCAAGTTCAAGGCGTGCAGGTTCCATAAGTGGAGAATGGAAAGCGCCACCTACAGCCAGTTTAAGAGCTCTTTTAGCACCTTTTTCTTTGAGTATTTCGATAGCTTTATCAATGCCCTCATTTGAGCCGGAAATTACTATCTGTCCCGGACTGTTATAATTAGCCGGAACTACAACCTGTTTTATGGAAGCACATACTTCCTCAACTATATTATCATCCAAACCCAGAATTGCTGCCATGGTTGATGGAGTTTTCTCACATGCTTTCTGCATGGCCATTGCTCTTTTTGACACAAGAATAAGCCCATCTTCGAAGGTAAGAGTTCTGTTAGCAACTAGCGCTGAGAATTCACCCAGGGAATGTCCGGCAACCATGTCGGGTTTAAAGGAATCAAAGAGTACTGAAGCCAGGATGGTTGAATGCAGAAAAATAGCTGGCTGGGTAACCTTTGTTTGTTTCAGATCTTCATCGGTTCCGGCAAACATCAGATCCGTTATACGGAATCCAAGAATTGAATTGGCATTTTCAAACAAATCTTTTGCCACGATGGATTTCTCATAAAGATCTTTTCCCATTCCAATAAACTGAGCTCCCTGCCCGGGGAATACGTATGCTTTCATAATAACGGTTAATGAAGTTTGGTCCCGATGAGATGAATGAACTCCTCACGCGTATTCAGTTTTTCAAGAAAAATCCCTGTGAAAGCTGAAGTGGTTGTTACGGAATTTTGTTTCTGTACGCCCCTTATCTGCATACACATATGCTGTGCCTCAATAACAACAGCCACTCCTAAAGGATTTAGGCAATCCTGAAGGCAGTCCCTTATTTGCACAGTGAGTCTTTCCTGAACCTGTAACCTCCTGCTGAAAGACTCTACCACTCTGGCTATTTTACTCAGACCTGTAATATAACCGTTTGGAATATAGGCAACATGAGCTTTACCGTAAAATGGCAACATATGGTGCTCACACATTGAATAGAGATCAATGTCTTTTACAATAACCATCTGTTTATAGTCCTCTTTAAACTTAGCGGAGTTTATTATCTCACATGGATTATGGTTATATCCCATCGTCATATAATTAAGAGCTTTTGCGACTCTTACAGGTGTCTTTTCAAGCCCTTCTCTTTCAGGATCTTCACCTATCAGCTTAAGTATCCTCTTGTACATAGTTGCTATTTCTTTTATNGTCTCGCCATTCCATGTTTCAATTTTATTGTAACCGTCAGCAAAATGGCCGGTTCCATCATTTAACTTTTCTNTGTTCTTAGCCATAATATTCTATTGAATTATTTTCAGTTTCCTCAATTTTAATACAGTAGAGACTTGCTCCTTTCTTCTCAATAGCAGGTTTTAGTTCATTCCAAATGGCAACAGCAAGGTTTTCAGTAGTTGCAATTTTCCCTTTCATGAAGTCGACCTCTGAATTTACATTTTTATGATCAATCTTATTTATAACCTTGTCAAGAATTATTTCNTTAAGGATATTGATATTCATTACGAATCCGTATTCCTCCNATGGCTCTCCTTTGATGGTCACCCATAAAACATAGTTGTGTCCGTGCCAGTTTGGATTGGAGCATTTTCCGAATACTCTCAGGTTTTCCTCATCGGGCCACTCCTGCCTGAACATCCTGTGGGCTGCACAGAATCTCTCCCTGCGTGTCAGGTATATCATAGTTCCGTATGTTTATACTACAATATTAACCAATAAATTTGATCTTTATAATTCATAAAAGCGATATATTTACTGCTCTTTCAATTTAAAGGGCCATAGATATAACCATGTCATTTAGAATTTTATTTGTTACAGCTACCAGTTCTGAGGCAGATGTCCTGAGAAGAATAGAAGGCATGGTGCCTGTTCCGGAAGGCTTACGGTTTGGAAACTTTGAGATAAGTCTTCTCGTTACCGGTGTGGGATCAATAGCAACGGCATGGGCACTTAAACAATGGCTCTCTGTAAATGAAAAACCTGATCTTGCCATAAATGCCGGGATTGCAGGAAGTTACAGGGATGATTTAATTATTGGAGATGTTGTTATGCCTGTCTCTGACTGTTTTGCAGATGCGGGCATAGAAGATGGTGACAATTTTCTTACAATGACCGAAGCTGGCCTGAATGGCGCTGATGAATTCCCTTTNCGGGAGGGCGTCTTATATTCAGATAATAAATATAATAATAAGATAAAGAGCATTTTAAAACCGGTCAGGGCGATAACAGTAAACACTGCTACAGGTTCAGAAAATTCTATTAAAAAATGGGTAAAAAAATTTAATCCTGATATTGAGACCATGGAAGGTGCAACTTTTTTCTATATTTGCTGCAGGGAAAAAATTCCTTTTCTGGCTCTCAGGGCAATCTCAAACAAGGTTGAACCGCGTAATAAAAGCAATTGGGACATCATGCTTGCCCTAAATAATCTGTCAGAAATACTTCATGATCTTATTTTAACACTGAAGTAAAGCAATGAAATTAACATTAGGTTTCTCACCATGTCCAAACGATACATTCATTTTTGATGCAATGGTGCATGGCAGAATTGATACAGAAGGGCTGGAGTTTGATTATTTTCTTGCTGATGTTGAACTGCTCAACAGGAAAGCCCTGGCTTCAGAGGTTGATATTACAAAGATTAGCTACCATGCTTATGCCTATGCGGCACAGAACTACCTTATTCTTGACTCAGGTAGCGCACTTGGTCACAGGAATGGACCATTACTGATTAGCAAACATCGGATTAGTATTGACGAACTTACTAATATGAGAATTGCAATCCCGGGCAAGTATACTACTGCCAACCTTCTTTTCAGTATTGCCTGGCCCGATGTTGTGAATAAGACTGAATATCTCTTTTCAAAAATCGAAGACGCACTTTTAAAAGATGAAGTTGATGCAGGCCTGATAATTCATGAAACAAGATTTACATATTTTAGGAAAGGTTTGCATAAATTAGCAGATATGGGCGAATATTGGGAGAATCTTACAGACCTGCCAATACCCCTGGGAGCTATAGTAATAAACAGGAATCTTCCTGAAAATATTGCTCAGAAAGTGAATCGTATTGTTCGTAGAAGCCTCGAATATGCTTATAAAGATTCATTTGCATCATATGATTTTGTTTCAGGTAATGCCAGAGAGATGGACAGTACGGTTATGAATAATCACATTAAGCTTTTCGTGAATGAGTTTAGCCTTAACCTGGGTAAAAAAGGAAGAGAAGCAATAATTGAATTGTTCAGGATTGGCAGAGACCGGGAAGTATTACCTTCGTTACCTGAAAGGATATTTCTTACTTCAATCTGATCACACTCTGGTTTAAAAATGTTAAATTTGAACATAGATAATTGTTCATTGTTTAAGCATTGAAAGTATTAACTCAAAATATTTAAATCATGGCATTTGAACTACCAAAACTTCCGTACAAGCTAAACGCACTTGTCCCGTACATAAGTGAAGAAACGCTTGATTTCCACTATGGGAAACATCATCAGGCTTATGTTAATAACCTGAATGGACTAATACCAGGAACCGAGTTTGAAAAAGCCGATCTGGAAACAATTATTAAGAAGGCTGAAGGGGGCATTTTTAATAATGCTGCACAGGTATGGAATCATACATTCTACTTCGAATCATTCTCCCATAATGGCAGAAAAGTTCCAAAAGGAGCTCTTGCCGACTCAATAAATGGTACTTTCGGTTCATTCGATGCATTTAAGGAGCAATTCAATAAGGCTGCTGCCACACTTTTTGGGGCCGGCTGGGCATGGCTGGTAAAAAAAGATGACGGAACATTGCAGATCTTGCAGGAATCAAATGCTGGCAACCCTTTGCGTAAAGGACTCAAGCCTCTGATAACTTGCGATGTATGGGAACATGCCTATTATATTGATTATAGGAACAAACGTCCTGACTATATAAAGTCCTTCTGGGAGATACTTGACTGGGATCTTGTAGCTAATCGGTATTAATAGTTTTCAAATATTTATTAAAAGGAAATCTTGAAAGATTTTGTCCTGTAAATTTTACTTTGCGATTAACTAAATACTAAATCATGAATTTAAAAGAACTGATATCTAAAACCAGGTCGTACCGTCGTTTTGATGAAGCATACCACATTGAAGCCAAAACTCTTGAATCACTTATTGACCTTGCCAGGTTGTCGGCATCAGGGGCAAACAAACAACCTCTGAAATATCTGATTTACAATAGTGCCAAAGACTGTGACCGGATTTTTCCATACTTGTCATGGGCAGGATACTTAACAGACTGGCCGGGGCCCGATAAAGGAGAAAGACCCTCAGGTTATATTATAATTCTTGGCGATAAATCAATTTCAGATATATTTGGTATTGATCATGGCATTGCTGCACAGAGTATTATGCTCGGTGCAACCGAAGCCAACCTGGGAGGATGCATTATTGCAACAATTAAACGCGATGAACTAAGCAACGATTTTTCAATCCCTGATAATTTTGAAATACTTTTAGTGCTTGCTATCGGGAAGCCAGTTGAAAAGGTAATTATTGATGATCTTAAAGATGCTGATGTTAAATACTGGAGAGATAAGAATAAAAATCACCATGTTCCGAAAAGGAGTTTAGATGATCTGATAATCAAGTTATAATAAAATTATTCCTGATGAAACGCATTTTACTCTGTGCTATTTCATTTTCCTTAATAATTCATTCCTGTTTGTGCCAGGAAAATGCAAGTTCAGGAATCAGATTTCTATTTCACGGTATGGTGATGGACGCCAAAACACTTACTCCAATCCCAAATTCACAGATTTTAATCAACCGTGAATTCTCATCAGTCAGCAGTGCTAACGGGAATTTTGCATTTTATGTAAACAGGAATGATACAGTCCTCTTCAAACATCTTGGCTATAAGTCAACTTTTATGTTTGTTGGCGATACTCTGGCCGGACAGGAGTTTATTGCAGGGGTATATTTACATAGCGATACATTAGCTATTGGGGAGGTGATTATTGTTCCCAGATTCAAAAACATTAAATCTGAAATTCTTAATGCCAGAAGTAAAACATCCTCACAAATGGAAAATGCCAGGTATAATGTGGCTATGTCTGGATACCAGGGACGAACAACGCAAGGAGAACTTGGCGATCCGGCATCTAATTACCAGATAATACATCAAAAACAAAAGATTAATGCGTTCGAGAGAGGTGGGATCCCCTCCGATAGGATAGTAGGTATAAATCCATTATTATTGATTCCGGCTGCTTATCTTTTTATTCACGGAGTACCCGAAAAACCTCCTGCATTTGAACAGGAGTTAACTGATCAGGAGCTTGATCAGATCCGCGAGAAATATCTTGAATCGCTAAAAAGGAAGGAATAAACCAGCTGCATTCCACCTTTTTATCCCTTATAGAATACCGCTTTGATTATATGGCTGGCCATCTTTGGATTTTCTTTCAGCCGACGTGTTGAATAACCAAACCATTGTTTCCCGAAAGGCACATATACTCTCATCGTATGTCCTTCATTTACAATGCTCTCACGAAGTCTGGGTGTTACTCCGTATAACATCTGAAATTCATACATATGCTTAGGAACATTATATTTTTTAATCAGGTTATATACACCTTCAATAAGAGGTTTATCATGAGTTGCAATACCGACGTGGATCTTATTCCGGAAAATGAATTCAAGGTCTTCAAGGTAATGCTGGTTGATCTCCTCATATTTTTTAAAAGCAATAGCCTCAGGTTCAACGTAGATTCCTTTGCAGAGCCTGTAACTTAGAGGTATTTCAGGGTTGTTAAGGTCAAGCATATGTTCCAGATCTTTCAACGTTCTTCTTAAATATGCCTGAATAACAAGCCCCACATTTGAGGGATATTCAGCCTTTAATCTGCGGAATAAAGCAATCTCATCATCGGTACAGGGAGAATCTTCCATATCAATCCTGATAAATCCGTTATATGTCGCAGCTTTAGCTACTATCTCTTTCGTGTACTGGTAGCATTTCTCCTTATCGAGCAGTAAACCGAAACTGGTAGGTTTAATAGAGAAATTTCCATCAATATGGTTTTTATAGGAAATATCAATAAGATTTAGATACTCATTTTTATTTGACTCAGCTTCATCGAGCGTTTTTATAAACTCCCCAAGAACATCAAGAGTTACTTTTATATGTTTGCTATTCAGATTTTTTGATACTCGCATAGCATCATCAAGAGTCTCTCCGGATATATATGATCTTGAAAATATCCAGATAAATTTCTTTGGGAAATAGGGCAATACTGCTGCAATAAATTTGTTGAACATAATTTGAATTATAACTGAAAAAAATTAACTTTCTTCTTATCTCTTTAAAATGCTAATAAAACAGATCTAAATTTATTTTTTGATGACCTTTGTCATTCGGAAAACATGAAAAACGCATGAATTTATTTATTTTGGAGAAACTTTTTATGATTATGCAACCTTTTATTTTTTTACATTGTCTTAGAAATGTCCTCAGTTTATGATGAGCGACCAGCATTTAATAGAATTGTGTGCTAAGAATAACAGAAAAGCACAACAGGTACTATATGATAAGTATTCAGGTCTTCTGCTTGGTATATGTCTCAGATATGCATATGATAAAGCTGAAGCGGAGGACATATTACAGGATAGTTTTATAAAGATATTTTATAACATAAAAGATTTTTCGGGAACAGGTTCTTTCATTGGTTGGTTAAGAAAGGTTGCAGTAAACACCGCAATAACTCATTATCATAAAAACCTTAAATACAGGTATCATGTTGAGATTGAGGAATATGTTTCGGTTGAAACAGGCGTAACCAGTTTTGAGGAAGATTTTTTTACCTCTGATGAGTTGTACAAAGTGTTGAACGAATTGCCTGCAGGTTACAGAATGGTTTTCAACCTGTACGCTGTTGAAGGGTATAAACATAAAGAAATTGCTGAGATGCTCGGGATCGATACAAATACATCAAAGTCGCAGTATAGCAGGGCAAAAGCTGTATTACGGGAAAAACTTGAAAAGCTTGGAAAATTGAAAAGTAATTATTCAGAGAATGGCTGAAATTGTAGAACAACAGAAAAGAATTAAGTGAAAGCAAAAAAACAAAATATTAGTTTAAGAGAGTTATTCAAACTAAAGCTGAATGGTGCTGAGATTCTGCCTGATGCATCAGTCAAATCGAAACTTATGCGCCGGGTTGCCAGAAAAGAATTCATGCATTTCAATCCTGCCAGGTTTAATATATACTACCTTGGAGGAATCCTTGTTGCCGGAATTACTGCATCTGTACTTCTGTTTTCCGGTTCAGATACCCCAATTCCTGTAAAAACTTTAAGCGTTTCTGATAAATTGAACACTGGTGACACCAGCAGTTTCATAAATATTGAAGTTGGCCAGCCGGTCAGAAAAGTATCGAATATATCAAATGTAAGTCACAATGGATCAATAAAACGCAAAGTTGTATCCGTACCTTCTGATGTGTCAGAAATTGAGACTGCAAAATCAAATGAATCGCATATAAACAATATTTCTTTCCCGCCCGGAATAAAGTACTCATTACCTGAAAATGAGCTGTTTTCAAAAACTTCGCCTGATAAGAAAAAGCTTAAGGGTGGATTTAAACCTGATGAGGTATTAATTGAACCATCTGCCTCTGAAGGTTGTGCTCCCCTGAAAATGAGGTTTTATAATAAATCAACTTCTTATGATTCATGCAGATGGACCTTTGGTGATGGAGGTTATTCAAACGAAAACGAACCTGAATGGATATTTGATGTTGAGGGGGAATATAAAGTTGTTTTACTAGTGTTTTATAGTGATGGCAGACAATTATCTTCATCAGCTTTTGTGACGGTACATCCCAGGCCGCTGGCTCATTTTGAAATTACACCCGAAAAGGCTGTCCTTCCTAAGGATGAGATCCACTTTTTAAATTATTCTGCCAATGCGGTGAAATTCAAGTGGGATTTTGGAGATGGCTCTTCTTCAGATGTTTTTGAACCAAGGCACAGCTATGCAAAATTCAGTAATTACAACGTTCACCTTGTTGTATATTCAGAGTGGGGATGTTCAGATTCCCTTACAGTAATAAATGCTTTTTCGGGTTCAGAATATTTTATCGAATTCCCGAATGCTTTCATACCAAACACACAAGGTCCTACAGGTGGTTATTATTCATCAAAGAGTGATGAAGCCGCACAGGTATTTCATCCGGGATATTCAGGAGTATCTGATTATCAGCTAAAGATTTTCAGCAAACTTGGTATATTGATTTTCGAAAGCAGCGATATAAATTTAGGATGGGACGGTTATAATAAAGGACAATTATGTGAACCTGGTGTTTATATCTGGAAAGTCCGGGGTAAATTCAGAAATGGGGAGCCTTTTATAAAAATGGGCGATGTGACTCTTCTTGGAAACTGACTCTGACCAGTGGATAGCTTATTCAAAACTTCATTATATCAGCGTCACATATTTTCAGTTATTAAAATAAATAATTTTTTTCTTTATAATATTTTTGACCTAAGACGAATCTTTTGGGGAGAAAATTCGTTAAATCATAATAGTTTTTAATTTGATTTAACTAATTTCGTCAGTATAAACCTAATGGGATCGATCTTGGTAAAGCGGATTATATATTTACTCACACTGTCATTCATCATTTTTACAGATAGTTTTGGTCAGGATCCGACGTTCTCCCAGTTTTATGCCAACGCGTTATATCTTTCTCCATCTTTTGCCGGAGCAACTCCTGAATACCGGTTTGCATTAAACTACAGAAATCAGTGGCCTGCCGTTCCCGGGGTGTTTCATACCTATTCCATTTCGTTCGATAAAGCTATGCCAAACTTCAATTCGGGTTTTGGTATACTTGCAACTTATGATGTTGCAGGATCCGGAAATCTAAGTACAACGAATATCGGACTCCTCTATTCATATGATTTTAACATAAATAAGACATGGCATGTAAGACCCGGAATTAACTTCAAGTTCTACTACCTTGGTCTTGACATTAATAAACTCATATTTAATAGTCAGATAACAGGCAGTGGAACATCACCAGCGGTTACTCCACCTCCTTTTGATAATGTTGCTGATGTGGATTTTGCTTCTTCAGCTCTTGTTTATAATGAAAGAACATGGGCAGGGTTTACCTTCGACCATCTGCTAACCCCTAAAACCTCATTTTATGGCGATGATGCAACTGTTCCGGTTAAATTTAATTTTTACGGCGGTACCCAGATATTAAAGAAAACCAGGCTACGCCAAAAGATGCAGGATATCCTTTCAATAGCTATAAACTTTCAGAAACAGGGCAAATTCTACCAGTCAGATCTTGGTTTGTATTATTATAAAGATCCTCTGATCTTTGGATTATGGTACAGGGGAATCCCATTTGCTACCTCTCAGGCTGGAGATGCTATAATAGGCCTGGTGGGAATAAAAACTAACCAGCTTCATATAGGATACAGCTACGACTTCACAATTTCCAACCTGATAAGTTCAACCGGCGGAGCTCATGAGATATCGCTTGTTTATGAGTTCAATAACCTGACGATAGGTCAACGACAAAAACGTATCAGAGCAATCCCGTGTCCGGAATTCTGATTTATGCCGTTACCCCATTGCGCCTTTGTGCCCTTAAACCCTTTATCACGCAGAAAGAGCCTAAAATTATTTATATGAGGTACTCTCATTTATTAATTTGTTTATATTTGCGCCTGACTAATGTTTAACAAATATTAAATTTACAATGAAGAAACTTTCTGTAATTCTGTACGTTGTTNTGTTTTTAGCTGTGGCAGGCCTTTATTTTCTACATTTTTCAGGGAATAAAAAAAATAAGAATAGTGAAACTGCTGGGAATATTCCGGTATCGACAGCACAAGGGATTGCTTATGTAAATATCGATTCAGTTATTTTTAAATTTGATATGTTTTTTGACCGCAGGAATGATTTAATGGCTAAACAGAAAAGTGCTGAGGCAGAACTTAATTCAAAAGGGAGTCTATATGAGAAAGGGGCAAAAGATTATCAGGATAAGGTTAACAAAGGACTTGTTACACGGGCAACTGCAGCACAGATTGAACAATCACTTGTTCAGCAGCAGCAGGAACTTGTATCCCTGCGTGATAAACTCCAATCCAACCTCATGGAGGAAGAGCAGGTAATGAATCGTCAGATACTCGAATACATCACAAAATTCCTGGAAGAAAACAAAACAGATTACAACTATCAGTATATTTTAGGGAAGAGTTTTGGAAGTGTTGTTCTCTATGGTGATAACGCATTGGATATAACACCTAAAGTACTGGACGCAATTAACAAAAAGTACAAGGCCGAGAAAAAATAATGAACAATGGGTTTCGCCTCAACCTACCTCATAGAAAGGACTCTGTTCCCGGAGAATATAAAAGAGGCACCTGATCGTGAGACCGGTATAATAATCGTTGTACCTGCCTTTAATGAACCCGGGATAAATAAATTGTTTGATTCCCTGGTATTATGCGAAGTGCCGGAATGTAAGGTCGAAGTAATTATTGTTATAAATGCTCCGGAAAATGCATCCGTTGAGAGCATTGCGAATAATAAAAAAACCTTAATTGATATCGAAAGCTGGAAGAAAGAAAACTATAATTGTTTCTTCCGGCTTTTTGCATTTATAATCGAACATCCATCTGTAACCGGATGGGGTGTTGGACTTGCCAGAAAGACAGGAATGGATGAAGCTCTGCGTCGGTTTGGCAGCATTAATAAGCCGGATGGAGTTATCCTTAATCTGGATGCTGACTGTATTGTTGAGAAAAATTATCTTCGCGCCGTATACTCCGGGTTGTTAAAAAAAAGTGACCGGGCTGGCTGTTCAATATATTTTGAACATCCAGTTTCAGGAAGCAATTACACGGAAGGTATTTATAAATATATTACTTATTACGAGCTGCACCTGCGTTACTATCTTCAGGGACTTGCTTACTCAGGGTTTCCATATGCTTTTCACACAGTGGGGTCTGCCATGGCTGTAAAAGCATTAGCTTATGTAAAAGCCGGAGGGATGAACAGAAGGCAGGCAGGCGAGGACTTTTATTTCATTCAGAAACTGGTTCCGGCAGGAGGTTTTTTCAGTTTAAACTCAACAACCGTATACCCCTCACCAAGAGCATCTTCCAGAGTCCCTTTCGGTACAGGTGTTTCAATAGGAAAACTTAGTGCTGGTAACAGTTCAACTTTTCTTACTTATAATTTACTGGCATTCAAAGAACTGCGCGCTTTTTTTGGACTTACCAATGTTATTTTTGAATGCAAACCTGAAAAATTACATACCCTTTTCATTATGATTCCTGAGGGTCTCAGACAGTTTTTAGATGAAAAAGAATGGATTGAAAAAATGATGGAGATAAAGAATAATACTTCGGGGATAGTGTCGTTTAAAAAGCGGTTTTTCGGATGGTTTAATATGTTCAGAATTGTAAAATATCTGAACAATGTGCATGTGGAATTTTTCGATAAGAAACCTGTTGATGTATCTGCCTCAGAATTACTTGAAACAAGGGGCATCATTTTTGATTCGAAAGAGCCACTTGACTTGCTGCTCTATTACAGGACACTGGAAAAAAACAAGTGAACAATATCAGTAGATTTACACTCAGGAACATTTGCCTATTTATTTCTTCTTGTAATCTTCCTGTCTTCTGATGGGGTGAGAATAATATAGAGATCTTCATCAGGTTTCTTCATGTGGTATTGCTCCCTTGCAAATTTCTCGAGGTTGTGGTTGTCGGTTTTCAATTCATGTAGTTTTTGCCTGTCAGACTCGATACGCTGAATATAGTACTCCCTGTCAATTTTAAGCTTATGCAGCTCTCTCATATCTTTGTATCTGGAAACAAGATTGTTGGAGTCCAGGAGTAAAACCCAGATAAGAAAAATAAGGGTAGTCAGGAGATATTTATTCCGGAAGGCAGTTGGGATTTTGTCAATAAATTTAAACCTGATATTCATGATACAAACCTACAATTTTTTTTTCAACCGCCGCTCATGAGATAAAGCATCTGTACATCATCACCATCATGTATAATTGTGGAATCGTATTTTTCTTTAGAGATTAAAGAGCCATTTATTTTTATGATTCTCATTTTAAATGAAAATTTTCTGATGATAAGCATTTCATTTACACTTATTGAATCCNTCCCGAATTCTTCCTCCCTGTTATTTAATAAGATCTTCATTGGTTAATGAGTTATCAATTACTTAATATTCATGAGAATTTCGAGTACGAGATTTGCCTGCATATTTGCAACAATCCCAACCCGCGGAGCGATAGGGGGCAGGTTCTCAGATGCCTCTGATGTTTCGTCGCCACAGACGTAAAGAGTATCATCAATTTTCCTGCAGCTTATGTCACTTGTTTTACCCCATCCTGCCATTCCTGATCCGACAATAACAGGAGTGCCGGGCATATTTATCTGAACAGTTTCGATCAGTATCTCCTTCATATCCGATCTGTCGAATGCTTCAACTATTACATCACAACNTGAGAAGATTTCAGTAATGTTTTCTTTTTCAAGTCTTTTCTGATGGACAATAACATGAACTTCTGGGTTGATACGTGCAATATTTTCTTTTAACGCAACTGTTTTCATCAAACCAACCTGATCTATGAAATAATATTGCCTGTTTAGATTTGGTTCTTCAACGATATCAAAATCAGATATCACAAGTGTACCAACACCACTCCTGGCCAGGGCGACAGCACAATTTGAGCCAAGACCTCCGGCTCCGGCTATTCCGACCCTGAATTTTGAAAGATGAGTTTTAATTTCAGAGAATCTCATTATTTCCCGGAATCACTTTATTCCTTATTTCATTTATCATCCCGAAAGATAAGAACCTTTTAATATTTTTACAAATATGAAATCCTTTACATACTGATCAATATCATGCAAAATCACGTATTAATGTTTTAATTTTGGCTTTATAAATAGTGGACTTACAAGACTTTAATATTTTTATTTTATGGACATCAGGTCGATTAAAGAGCAGCATAAACTTTTAAAAGGCTGGGATTATATCTGGACCCCACTGAGTAAAGGTTATACCGATAAAATACTCCACATAAATGTTGGTACCACTGAAATAAAAGATAAAGATGTTCCCCCTATAATGAAGGAAAAATTCATTGGAGGAAAAGGGTACGGCCTCAGGCTTCTCTGGGATGCAACAAAACCAGAAACAAAATGGGATGATCCTGAAAACGAGATAATTATATCTTCCGGACCCATTGGTGGAATAACCCAGTATTCAGGAACAGGTAAATCGCTGGTAGTCACTATATCACCTCAGACAAACTCGGTGATGGACAGCAATGTCGGCGGATTCTTCGGGCCATTCCTAAAGTTTTCAGGATTCGATGCTATAGAAATCCAGGGAAAAGCAGTCAAAGATGTTATTATTTTTATTGATGGAATAAACCATAAGGTCGAAATTTTCGAAGCTCCAGCCGATGCAACTGACAGTCATGTGCTGGCAGAACAGTTAACAGAAATATTTGCTGATAACGATAGTGAAAAGAAAAATATCGGAGTAGTTTCAACAGGTTCAGCAGCTGAACACTCATTAATCGGAATGCTTAACTTCAGTTTTTATGATTCCAAACGGAAAAAAGTGCGGTTGAAACAAGCCGGAAGGGGTGGTATCGGAACAGTATTCCGTAATAAGAAAATTAAGGCACTGGTTTGTAAAATTCCGGGAGTAAAAGGAAATCTCAATAATGTCGTTGATCTTGAGGCTATCATGGAACGGGGTAAGAGGTTTAATCGGGAGATGCGGGAATTAGACGCCAAACAATGCCAGATGAGAGAAATCGGAACAGCTCATCTGATGGAGATAATGAATGATCATGATCTGTTACCTGTAATGAATTACAAATTTGGAAGCCATCCTGATTCATACAAGATCGATTCATCAGTCTGGAAAAGAAACTTCACACAGAATATACCTGATGGCTGCTGGATTGGTTGCAATATGTCGTGCAGCAAAGGTATTGATGATTTTGTATTAAAGACCGGACCTTATAAAGGGCAAAAGGTGATCGTCGACGGTCCCGAATATGAGAATGCTGCCGGATTGGGTTCAAACTGTGGGATATTTGATCCTGAATATATTATAGAGACAAATTTCTACTGCGATACTTACGGGATCTGTACCATAACCTGGAGTAATCTTACTGCATTTATAATGGAGTGTTTCCAGAATGGCATTCTAAATAGGGATAGAACAGGTGGTATGGATCTTAACTTTGGCAACTCTGCGGCAGCTCTCGAAATGTTACATCAGCTCGCCAGGGGGGAAGGATTTGGAAAAATTGCCGGAACAGGTGTCCGTAAGATGAAGGAGCTTTTTATTAAAAACGGCTGGGGTGATGCTTCGTTCCTTAATGATATAGGAATGGAAAATAAGGGGCTTGAGTATTCCCAGTATATGCCGAAAGAATCTCTCGCTCAGCAGGGTGGTTTTGCGCTTACAAACAAGGGACCTCAGCATGATGAAGCCTGGCTTATTTTCATGGACATGGTCAATAATCAGATTCCAACATTTGAAAATAA
>JGIcombinedJ21911_10000080_pt1 | contig 22665 bp, 21 predicted proteins | sample BarGraNGADG00211_FD_21911 | JGI IMG/M metagenome (IMG submission 21911)
CTTTAAGGATCCTAAATTGATGGAGAAGAAGAAAGGAAAGTAATAAACCAGGCATATAAATTCTACGGAACTGATTATTAATACTCACTTGAAAATGAAGGAAGTTGTTGCAGGTATTGACATCGGAGGTACCAATACTGTATTGGGATTAGTTGAAAGGACAGGCAATATTATTGCCGAAGCNGCAGCTAAAAATGATCCTGGGGCTCTTGAAGCAATGCAGCCGTTCCTGGAGCTGCCGCACTTGCATGGAATGAATTAAAGTAACAGTATTATTTTAGGAATGAATAAANTTTTATTGTAATTTAGGTTCTTTAAGTTCCGAAGTAAAACTCAACGACGATGAAAATAGCAGAGGTACAAAAATTAGAACTTAAATCTGCCTATCCCGGAATGGAAGAAATATCAGCCAGGCTGGATGAACAGAAAGGACGACTATTAATCGATACAATTAACTGGAATGGATATGATTATAAACCTGATGTGGCATTGTCAATAGCATATAGTGANCATGAAATTTTTTTGAAATATTATATTACTGAGAATTATTTTAAAGCTGAAAAAACGGATACAAACCAGATGGTCTGTGAAGATTCATGTGTTGAATTCTTTGTTTCACCGGAGGATGACGGGATATATTATAACATGGAATTTAATGCAATCGGTACGTGCCTGCTGGGAATCGGGACTAATCGTGCGAACAGTAAGAGGGTTGCGCCCGAAATCATTTCAAAAATAAGAAGACTGACTTCAGCAGGAACAGAACCCTTCAGGGAAAAAACGGGGGTGTATGCATGGACAATAACAGTTGCAATCCCTTATGAAGTTTTTTCCCATCATCAGATAAAAGATCTGCAGGGTAAAATATTCAGGGCAAACTTTTATAAGTGCGGCGACAAGCTTACAGTACCTCATTATGTTACGTGGAATCCTGTTGGGACTGAGAAACCTGATTACCATCAACCGGAACATTTCGGATTACTTAAATTCGTATAACACACTAATAATATGACTAAAGGTAATGCACTCATCGGACAATCAGGCGGACCTACTTCAGTGATCAATTCGAGTCTGGCCGGAGTTATTGAAACTGCTTTATCTTCCTCCTTCATTAAGGATATTTACGGAATGCATTGTGGCATTGAAGGGTTCATGCAGGAATGGTTGTACGATCTTGGCAAGCAGCCACGTAATATCATTGAAGGATTACGTCATACACCATCTTCAGCGCTGGGATCATCGCGGCACAAAGTACAGGAGAATGAACTACCGGTTATTCTCGGTCTGCTGAAGAAATATAATGTAAGATACCTCTTTCTTATAGGAGGGAACGACACAATGGACACCATTCACCGGGTTGAGGCATATTGCAGGAACAAACAATATGAACTGACAGGTATTGGAATTCCAAAAACTGTTGATAATGATCTTTTTGGTACGGACCATACTCCCGGTTTTGCTTCAGCTGCAAGGTCAAATATCCTGAATGTAATGCAGGCTGGAATCCTGGCGCGGGATATGCAGAGAGTAGACAGGTTTGTGATCTATCAGACAATTGGCAGAGATGCGGGCTGGCTTGCAGCTGCAACAGCATTGGCCAGGAAAAATGACGAAGATGCCCCACATCTGATATATGCACCGGAGTTTAAATTTAACCGCGAAAAATATCTGAAGGATGTCGAAAAATCCATAAAAGACTATGGTTGGGTTTCTGTTGTATGTGGTGAAGGATTAAAATATTCTGACGGGACTCCGGTAAGCTCAGCCACTCAAAAAGATAAGTTTAATAACATTGAATTTGGCGCCATGGGCGGCTCCAGTGTTGCGCTCAGTCTTCACCGGATGATAACCGATGAATTTGGATACCGGGGCGAATTTCAAATAACAGAATCACTGATAATGAGTGACTTCGTAAGATCTTCACCTGTTGATCTTGATGAGGCCTTTCGTTGCGGAATTGAAGCAGTAAAACTGGCAGAGAAAGGAGAATCAGGAGTTATGGTAAGTATTAAGAGAACTTCAAACAACCCTTATACTATAGAATTCGGAAAAGTCCCCTTACAGCAGGTTGCTGTTTCTGCAAAGCCAATGCCCTTAGATTATTTTAATTCAGAAGGGAATCATGTATCCGCAAAATTCATAGATTATATAAAACCGCTGGCAGGAGATCTTCCGGAGTTTGTTCAACTTGAAAAAATATTTGCAGCGAGAATATAAAAAATCAGCCATGACCAACAAATTTAACAAAGTTGTTTTATCCTTTCATGCCCATCCCGATGATGCTGAAGCATGGAACGCCGGCGTCTTGAAATTGCTGAAAGACAAGGGATATAAGATTGTTATAGCCACTATGACAGCCGGAGACCTTGGCGGATGCAATATGACTATGGAAGAGACAGCACAATTACGCATTGAAGAAGCCAAAAAAGCAGCTTCTGTACTGGATGCGGATTATTATATGATCGGAGGAACCGACGGATTTCTTTTTGATACAAAAAAGTTGAGATTAAAAGCAATATCCCTGATGAGAAAAGTCAGAGCAGGTATAGTTTTCACGCATCTTCCAACAGATTATCACTCTGACCACAGGACAACAGCCAATATTGTTGAAACGGCAGCTTTGGTTACTTCTCTTGGCACAGTTCCGGTAAAAGAAAAGGCGCTTGAGATTACGCCGTTGTTGTATCATACATCCCCGCTGACCTTATCGGATCCCGTGGGAAATCAGATTGCGCCCCCACATTTTTTTATTAATATAGCAACAGCTATTGAAACGAAGAAAAAGATGCTGGGTTGTCATATCTCGCAGATCGAGTTAATGCAACACATGCATAAAATGAACGATTTTTTCGGGTATGTGCTCCAGGGAAACCGCGACTATGGGAAAATGGTCGGTATTGATTATGCCGAAGTCTACTGGCAGCATCTGGGAGGTGGTTTCCAGAAAGAGGAACAGGTTCAAAATGATCTTTCAGAATTTTTAATTAATAAAATGCATTAATTATGAAACTATCAGAGGATAAGTACAATAAGTATGCCCTTGTAAAGGAAATGATGGAAACTCCTGAGATTATCAGATCCTTTGACCCTGAAGCTGCAGCAGAATTTGCAGAAGCTGTAAGGAAGCACAAAGGACTGTTTCTTACCGGGGAGGGCAGCAGCAGGATCTTTCCTGCAAAAAGAGCAATTTATGAATCTCATAAAAAGGGATTAACTCTTCCTGTAGTAACGGAAGGCTGTACGCAGGCAGAGGAGTATAATCTTAATGACTATGCTGTTTTTGCTGCTTCAAATTCGGGGCAGACAAAGGAGGTTGTCCGCCTTACAACTGCTCTTAAAAAGATGAAACACTCAGCTGTTTTTGGTCTTACGGCAAACCCAAAAACCAAACTTGAAGAAATTGCATCAGCTACTCATGTATTAATCTGCGGTAAAGAGAACGCAGTAGCCGCCACCAAGTCGGTTGTTGAGCAGGGACTTTTTTATGATTCACTCCTACGCATTATAAGCGGCGAAAAAATGGATGGGCTAAAGGATCTTGCAGAGAAAACGGAACAGGCTTTAACATTAAAAATTGAACCGGCAATAACTGAAATAATCCGGAATGCCAGCATGATATATTTTGCAGGAAGAAATAATGGTGTTGCTGAAGAACTGGCTCTGAAAACCAATGAGATCACCAGGAAAAAATCAGCATTCCTGGAAGGGACTTTTGCAGTTCATGGTATTGAGGAGGTGATGGATAAAAGTGAAGTTCTGATTTGGATTGAACCATTTTCAGCAGAACAGGAAAAATTTAACGAGTGCCTGGTAAAAGGTGTAGGAATGAATATCATTGCCGTATCATCCAGAAAAACCATGTTCCCGACAATTATAATTCCTGATGGAGGCCAATATGCTGAATATGTTCAACTTGCAGCCGGCTGGAATATCCTGGTTGAAACAGGGATATCGCTCGGCATTGATCTTGATAAACCGGCCAGGGCACGAAAAGTCGGCAACGAATATATCCCGGAATAGTTGAAAAGTACTTAAAGTGAACTAAAGTTTGGAGTGCCTAAAGTTGAATTCATTGGAATAAACTGGAATTAATTTTAGCAGATTAAATCAAAAATGTTATATCTTGGTTGGATAAATCAGCCGAAAGTAAATTATTCATTTTTAAAAAATGGCAAAAAAAGAGATAGCAGTAGGGATTGATATAGGAGGTACAAATACAGTCTTTGGTTTTGTCGACAGGGAAGGAAATATTCTGGGAGAGGACCGGATAAAAACCACTCATTATGACGAAATTGAAGTATATGTAGCAGCATTGTATGAAAAGATTCAGGTTACAGCCAGTAAGATTGGGAATGGGATAGAAGTAATAGGATTTGGAATAGGGGCCCCTATGGGGAATATCAATAAAGGAACAATAGAATATGCAGCAGGCCTTCCATGGAAAGGAATAGTTCCTCTGGCAGAGATTTTTAACAGGCACACAAACCTGCCTGTCGTTGTTACAAACGATGCAAATGCAGCGGCTGTTGGAGAGATGATATACGGAGGTGCCAAAGGAATGAAGAACTTTGTTGTAATTACACTCGGTACCGGACTTGGCAGCGGGTTTGTAATTGATGGGAAACTTGTATACGGACATGATGGATTTGCAGGTGAAATCGGTCATACCGCAATACGGCCGGGTCCATCAAACCGCGATTGCGGATGCGGAAGAAAAGGTTGTCTCGAAACATATGTCTCAGCCACCGGACTAAAAAGATCGCTCCTGAAGATAATGGCCGATAGTAATGAACCAAGTGAACTGAGGAAATTCAGCTTTGATGAGCTTGATGCCGAAATTATACACGATGCCGCCAAGCGCGGTGATTATCTGGCGAAGAGAGCATTTACTCATACTGGAAGGATGTTAGGATTCAAGCTGGCCGATGTAGTGGCTCATACCGATCCGGAAGCTATCTTTCTTTTTGGCGGACTTGCCCTGGCAAAGGATCTGATCTTTGAACCGGCAAAAGAATATATGGAAGAAAACCTTCTCAGCATTTATAAGGGGAAAGTAAAGCTTCTGCCTTCGGAGTTAAGCACACAAAATGCCGCTGTTCTCGGAGCAAGTTCACTTATATGGACAAGTAGGAATTCGTGATTTATAAATTAATACCTGTGGATATGGCCAATTTTCCTGCTGTACTCAATCATATTCTTGGGATTGTTTTTATTATAATTGTTTTTGCGCTTGCTTACGCTTATCTTAAACCACACCAGTTGCACAAACGCAGATTGGTTTCAACACTGTTTCTTAAAATTAGTTACCTGATATATTTACTTGTTCTTCTGATAATTATTTATCTGTCGGCACTTGTGAGAGGAGGCCTGGAACAAGTATTCTACGGAATTGAGTTTTTTGCTTTCCTGATTGTCCTTTTCGTTCCGACAATAGGGATATTTGCCCGCAAGCTTGGGCAGTTCAGCAAGAAAAGAGAGGGATATAATTACTTTTTTACCATTGTAAACATTCTTTCAATTGTGGCAATTCTTGTAATGTTTTTCATTTAATAATTTCCATCTCTGTATTCTAAACGTATTGGAAAGTATTAATCATGTTGTAACTTCGTCAGAAAATTTAAAAACCCAAATCTATGATTCAGGAACGTTTAATCGGGTATATTGAACAGAGTATCAGACAAAACTGGGATATTGAGGCCTTATCGAATTATAAGGAAAAGGGATATTCTTATAAAAAGATAGCAGAAAGGATCCTGAAGTTTCATATTCTGTTTAAAGGATCAGGAATTANAGAGGGAGAAAAAATAGCTCTTGTCGGCCGGAATTCGGCAAACTGGTGTATTACCTATCTGGCTTCGGTAACTTATGGAGCAGTGATTGTTCCCATACTTCCTGATTTCAAACCTGATGATATTACTCATATCATAAACCATTCAGATTCAAGACTTCTTTTTATAGATGATAAAATCAAAGAATCGTTGGATATTACGAAAATACCTGAGATAACAGGAATTATATCTCTGGATGATTATAGAATGGTATCTGCAGTAAATCCGGCCTTTGAACAAACCTTCTCTTCCCTTGAAGAGAACTTCTCAAAAACGTTTCCTGACCTTAAACAAGAGGAGATTAAGTTTTCCGGCATATCAAATGATCAACTTGCAGTTATCAGCTACACTTCCGGAACGACTGGCTTTTCAAAAGGTGTGATGATCACTCATAATAGTCTTGCTGCAAATGTCAGATACGCTCAGAAAAACATGCCTCTCGAACCGGGCGATCCTGTAGTCTCTTTTCTTCCATTAGCCCATACTTTCGGATGTGCCTTTGAGTTTCTTTTTCCCTTTACTTTTGGATGCCATATTACTATTCTCACAAAAACGCCATCCCCGCAAATCCTGATACAGGCGTTTAAGGAGATAAGACCGAGACTGATCTTATCCGTTCCTCTTGTTGTTGAAAAAATATATAAAAAACAGCTTCTCTCGGTTATAAGCAAGCCACACATGAAAATACTTCTTGCTATACCTGGGATTAACAAAATCCTCTTCAGGAAAATCAGAGAAAAACTCACGGAAACATTCGGTGGCCGGTTTAAAGAGTTAATTGTTGGAGGCGCCGCCTTCAACGCTGATGCAGAAAAATTCTTTAAAAAAATAGGATTCAGGTTTACAGTCGGATATGGAATGACCGAATGCGGACCCCTTATCAGTTATGCTTCGTGGGATACAACTAAGCCCGGGGCATCAGGCAGGGCTGTTGATACTCTGGAGGTCACTATCGATTCCCCGGATCCGGAAAACATTGTTGGCGAGATTATTCTGAAAGGAGAAAATATGATGATCGGGTATTATAAGAATGAAAAAGCAACCCGTGAAATGATTGATGATAAGGGTTGGATGCATACTGGTGACCTTGGGGTAATTGATAAAGAAGGCAATATCTACATTAAAGGAAGAAGCAAAAGCATGATACTCGGGCCATCGGGACAAAATATTTATCCCGAAGAGATCGAGGCTTTTATAAACAATAAAGATTATATAGTCGAATCTGTGGTAATTTCAATGGATAATAAATTGATCGCTTTAATATTTCCCGATTATGAAATGGTGAAAAGAGATAATCTTTCAGAGGAGCAACTTATCGCTATTCTGGATAAAACCAGGAAAGAGGTAAATGAGAGATTACCTGAATTCTTGGCCGTGAGTAAATTCAGGATACACCCTGAAGAATTTGCAAAAACACCCAAGAGAAGTATTAAAAGATTTTTGTATACAATAGAATAAATCGCTTTATATGGAACTGTATGCAGTAATTGTGGCGGGAGGACACGGTAAACGAATGGGTGCAGAGATTCCCAAACAGTTTCTGGAACTGGCCGGGAGACCAGTACTTATGCACACAATTGAAAGATTCAAATCATTCAATCCTTCAATAGAAATTATAACAGTCCTTCCTGAAAACCAGCTCCGTTTTTGGATTGATCTTCAGAAAAAACATTCATTCACGGTTCCACATACACTGGTTAAAGGGGGATCAAACCGGTTCTTTTCTGTCAGAAACGGACTAAAGTTTGTTAATATCCCGGGCCTGGTAGCCATTCATGACGGAGTCAGACCTTTTGTGAGTATCGATACAATTAAAAGATGTTTCGAAACAGCGGAAAAACTTGGCAATGCAATACCTTCTATTTCTCCTACTGAATCTCTGAGAATAATCACCGAACAGGGAAGCCTCCCTGTTAACAGGTTGCATGTAAAACAGATACAAACACCACAGGTGTTTAATGCAGGACTTATTAAAAATGCGTATCTGCAGGAATACCGACCTGAATTTACTGATGATGCAACGGTTCTTGAAAAGACAGGTGAAAAAATTAACCTTATTGAAGGCAACCGTGAAAATATAAAGATTACAAATCCCGAAGATCTGCTAATCTCAACTGCCCTTCTGCCGACTATCTCCTGATTATGCCGTTGCGCCATTGCGCCATATTATATATCTTGCGGCATATTTGAATAAGCGTGTATGTTTGACAAAAAAGTAGTTGATTACAGAGGNCTTGAGGTAAGAGTCTCTGATTATGCAAATGAAGGGATCATGGATATCCTTAATCATGCTGTACAGGGATCTGAACGGGGATTAAGATTTTCATTACAGAATATTGCACCTCGTATTGCTGCATACAAAGATCAGATCAGATTCGTATCTCTTTACAGGAAGAACCAGATAACCGGGACAGTTGGATCGTGCTTCCGTGTCTCAGGTCAGGGAAATCTGCGTTATCCGACTTCATATCTCAGATATCTGGCCTTTCATTCAATATATCAATCCGAGATTACCTGGAGAAAACGAAAAAAGCTTCTTATAAAACCTGAGAAAGACGACAGTTTCAAACAAAAAACCCTGGAAATTTTCAGTAAACCCCATATGCTGGATCTTAACAATGTATTCGAAGGAGATAAGCATATTATGTATGCCTTTGTGGAAAGCATGAACGAAAGGTCTAAGAATCTTGTTCATCAGGCAGGGTATGAGTATATAAGATCGTTCCTTACCGTTTCTTTCAGCAGGTTTTCTCCGAAACCCGATAAACGGGTTGTTAAGCTCAGGGAAGAAGAAAAAGGTAAAATGGAATCCATTCTTCTGGAATACTACAGGGATTACTCCTTTTTCAGTACTGATCATTCATTTTTTGGTGATAAATATTATGTTTTAAAAGAGGGACAAGAGATTGTNGCAGGAGTCAGCGCAATCCCTTCAGTATACACTGTATACGATATTCCCGGAATATGGGGCTGGGTAATGATGANGGTTCTGCCAAAAGTACCTTATTTCAGGAGATTATTCCGGCCCGGGGAATTCCGATACCTTGTTTTCGATGCAATTTATTGCCGGAAGGGACATGAATATCTGTTAGCTAAGCTTTTTGAATCAGCATGTGCCACTGAGGGATTTCATACAGGGCTGACCTGGCTCGACGACCATAGCCAGCTTTATGATAAAATCAGGACAGGAGTAAAGATGGGAGCACTCAATAGGATGCTGAATGCAAAACCCGGTTTGGTATATTCCAGGTTTATTAATCTGACTGATAAAGAGAAGGAGTATTTTTATAATGCTCCTGCTTATATCTCAGGATTTGACTTTTCATAGCTCAGGAGAGTAATTCTTTACTTCAGAGAATCCTTTCTGCAATTTTTTTGAGAAGTTCCTTTTTGTTAATAGGCTTAACAAGGATATCAACACAACCTGCATCAATGGCGGCTTCAAAATCGGAGTGAGTGGCGTATGCTGTCTGGGCTATGACAGGAATATTCTTGTTTTCTGATTTTATTATTCTTGTGGCATCGTAACCATTCATCTCCGGAAGCTGAATATCCATCAGAACAATAGAAATATCAGGATTTTTCCTGCATAATTCAACAGCCTCCAATCCATTCTTTGCCCATAATATCTTTACATCCTGATTTCTACTGAGGATTATCTCGAGATACCTGTAGTTATATTCAACATCTTCAACTATCAGAATTATTTTCCCTGAAAGGAACGCAAGCGATTCATCCTTGGGTTTCTTCTCAACTTCTGCCACAGGCGAAAGTACCTTGGCAAGCGGGAACGAGAGGTAAAATACTGATCCCACATTCAGTTCAGATTCAACTGTAATTTCTCCATTGAGCAATTGGGCAAGTTTCAATGCAATAGACAGGCCAAGTCCTGTTCCCCTGAAGTGTTTGGTCTTTATATCGGCAACTTTTGTGAATCGTTCAAATATTTTTTCCTGCTGGTTTTTAGCGATGCCAATCCCTGTATCTTTTATGTAAAAGACCATGCGTGTTTTAGTCTCATTCGGGAAATAGCAAAATTCAATAGAACCTGCAGGAGTAAATTTTATTGCATTGTTTAAGATGTTAAGAAGTATCTGTTTAAGTCTCAGAGGATCGGTATACAAAATGTAATCTTCTTTTTCCGGAGGGACAATAAAAACAGGAGTAACCGGAATATCCGGGTTTTCAGAGTACAACGACTGTTTGAAGGTACTGAAAACCTCTTCTGCCAGCTTTATAACATGAGTATCCTGTAAATTTATTTTTATCTGGTTTGCTTCAATACGTGAAATGTCCAGAATATCATCGATAAGATTCATAAGATCATTGCCGCTTGTTTCCATCATCCTGTAATACTCTTCAAGTTCGGCAGGTGTTGTTGAGGNATCCTGGATGAGCGCGGAAAAGCCCAGGATCGCATTCAGCGGTGTTCTTATTTCGTGCGACATGTTTGCAAGAAATGAAGATTTGAGTTTGTCTGATTCCTCTGCTTTCTCTTTAGCGGTATTCAGTTCTTTTGTTCTTTCAAGTACTCTGATTTCCAGAAGCTCCCTCTCTTCCTGTAATTTTTTTTCTGCGAGATCCCGTTCTTTCTTACTGGCTTGTATGCTTTGAAGCATATCATTAAATCCGTCGTAAAGTATCCCTGTTTCATCATGAGCTTCCTTCTTAACCCGGACTGAATAATCAAGTGTATCCTGTATTTTCCGTGTTACGGCAGCCAACCTGAGTATCGGCCCTGAAATAATTCTTTGGAGCCAGAAAGCAAGAAGGATGGCGAATGAAATTGAGATGACAAGAATAATAAGAACTGTGTTGATATGTTTTTTTGTTTTTTCATGTATAATATCAGTAGACGCGATCAGAAGCACCGCACCGAGAACCTCTCCTTTTGACCTGACGGAATCTCTGATAAGTATCATATTTTCTTTTTCAGCCGATTTGAGGATTTCCTGTATGGATTTGATTGAATCCGTGTAAGTAACAGATCTGTACTCTGCATGAAGAGATCCGGAAGAATCATATGCAGCACCATATAGAACGGTTGGAATATTAGTGAGTTTAAGTAAGATTTCGTTTGCGCCTGCCTGATCATCAAACAGAAAAGTCGGAACAAGGTAATCTGCTATCAGTTTTGCATCAAGAGTTATATTATTTTTCAATTCATTTCTTGATGTTTCAATGTTGTTGAATATTTCAACTGTAAGAACTGAAACGACACTTACAATCGTAACAGTCAGAATTATGGAAATGATTTTCTGACTTATAGAGAATCGATTGTAAAATTTTATTTTACTCATTGAACTTTTCTGGTATTTTGCATCAACAGATAACTTACTTTGAAACCTGCCGAGACTATCGATTGTTCATTTATTTCAAATTTAAGTTTTTCATCTTCAATATAAAAATTAATATGCACACCTTCTTTACTGAAATTTAATGTTCCTGACATTAATAAAACTCCGGAAGATTTTGCTGCATCTACAAACTTACGGATCATTGGTTTGGCTTTAGCCGAAATATAGCAGAGGTTACAGCCATTTATCTCCTCAGGACCTTTAATGAGGACTATTTTAACTTTATGTTCCTTGATCGGTTTTTCTTTAAAAACATCAGTAAGAGTTGAATAAAAGTCATCTTCATCATAGACACCAATCACAAACAGTTCACCGGAGTTGGAATTACCTCTGACAGGCCACTCAACAAAGCGGGTTATTCGTTCAATATAAGCAGCTTTAATTACATCTTCATTATACTGAGCAATAGCTGGTAAATGAGAAATAAAGAGCAGGAAAATGGTTGCCAGGAACATTTTCATTGCTGCGTATTTATTTTCTTTCTTTCCCATATCAGAGTTAAAAATGTACAGTTAATTTTAAATAAATGTTACGGCTATCCTGTACCAATTCATCCTGTACATGCTCATTACCTCCGGGAGTATAGTATTTTATGTCAAATAAATTTCTTGTTTTTAATGATATCTCAAAGTATTTGAAGAACTTACCGGTATTAATTCCAAGGTTAAAAAGGGAAATGTCGGCAGTTTTATTTCCTGACAGAGTTTTTCTACCTGTCTCATAGAAAAATTCAGGTACAACATTTAAATATTTCGTAACTGCGAAAACAAAACCTGATTTAACCATAAAAGCCGGGGAATTTGATAATATTTTGTTTGTATTTTCGTCAATTGTCCGTTGCAAAGTAAAATTCAGATAAGCCTGGTTTTTGTTTACCGGATGTTTGTACCTTAATTCATATTCAGCNCCTGTACCGGTTGCTTTACCGATATTACGAAACACTATCAACCCATCGCTTTCATCGAGCATCTGGTCAATCAGGTTAAAAGTTGAAAACCTGTATAAAGAAATTGAGCCGTATAAGGAGCTGTATAATTTATGTGACCAGGCGAGCTCTACTGTACGAATCCTTTCAGATCTGATATNAGGATTGGTCTTTTGAGAATTAAATGATTCGTAGAATGATTCATACAAATTTGGAATCCTGAAAGCTTCGTTATATAGCAGCTTCAGAGATGAGGTAGGTGAATACATGTAAACCAGGGCTAACCGGGGACTTACATCCTGTCCAAAAACCGAATAATGATCATACCTTAATCCTGCAGTCAGATTCAGGTTCTTAACTAATTTAATCTGATCCTGTGCATAAAATGAGAGAAACGAAAACGGAAAATTCTGATTAAAATATATGGTGTCGTTATCCCACTGCTTGTAATCAGACCTGAAAACATATTTATATTCAAATCCTGCAGTTATGATATGCCTTTTACCGGCCTCAAGATAATACTGAATTTCAGCTCCTGCCCATCGACCTTTGGATGCATCAAAATTATCAACACCCCCTGTAGGATTTGAACCGCGATATGAATAATCATCATAATATGTTCTGAAGAGCAAAGAACCTTTTTTAANGAATTCTTTCCTGTAGCTTGTTTCAACATAAAACCGTCCATCGATTGTTTCTGCGTCACCGGTAAGATCAGTATTGTAAGCTCCGGTCGGAATTCCCTTGGACCTGCTGGTAAAAGATGAAGANAATTTAAAATTATTGTGTGTTATGCCAGCCTGGAAACCAATATATTTCTCCCAGTCCATCCCTACGGACTTTCCATAATTTGTTTCCGGAGCATCAAGTTCGCTGAAATAATAATTTTCTCCTTTATATATACCTCCGGTTCCGGATATAGAAATATCAGTATTTTTCATTTTCTTCCCGTAAATTGCAGACAGGTCATTTTTTCCAAAACTTCCTGTTCCTGCTGAAACGATTACACCATTGGTTTCAGCTCCCTTTTTCATTATCAGGTTGACAATATTTAGCATTCCTCCTGATCCGTAAACGGAGGCACCCGGCCCCCTGATGATCTCAATCCTATTAACATTATCAAGGTTAATTCCCAGCTCATTACCCATTAAGGCAGAGCCGTAAACTACCTCATTCATGATATGGCCATCTAACATTATAACTATCCTATTGTTATAGTCAGTCGGCCGGCTGAAACCCCGCGACCCGACATAAAGATAATTTTTGTCGTTCGACAAGTACATTCCTCTCTGNCTGTTCAGAGCCTCTCCCAGTGTTCTGTAACCGTATAGTTTTATTTCATCAGCGGTGATAACACCAATTGATGAGGCAGCTTCTGCAGAGCTCTGCGAATATTTTGAAGCAGTTACGACCTTCTGGTTCATTAGATCCAGCAAATCCATCTCAAAGAGCCGGTTTACACCAGTGGTATCGATCTGGCCTGAAAGTCGTGTCGTTGAAACTATAAGNAACAACACGAATGAAACTAAAAAACAAAGCTTTTTATAAATCATTTTTTTATTGGTTTTCAAATGGGTTGGATTTTATTATCAATATAATATAAACGCTGATCTGAATTCCCGCGCCAAAGATACAAAAATCTATTAGCTTGAGAGGCCGTTAACGATACAATGATCTGAAATACTATGTGTTTAGTGTNTAAGAAGCCTGATTATAGAATAATATTTATTATAGATTAAGTAGATATTTGAACCCCCAATTTTATGTTTTATATTTGAACATTATCAATACCGGATTTCACAGATATGAAAGAATTAAGAATTCATTATTTTCAACACGTTGCTTTTGAAAGCCTGGGCAGTATCGAAGAATGGATCTCATTATCGGGTCATTCACTTACATCGACCAGGTTCTTTGAGAGTTCAAAACTACCCGAAATCGCTGATATTGACTGGCTTATTGTGATGGGGGGAGGAATGAGTGTTCATGATGAAGTACAATTTCCCTGGCTGGCAGATGAAAAACAATTCATCAGACAAGCTATTGATGCAGGCAAAATAGTTATAGGGATATGTTTGGGATCGCAGTTAGTTTCAGAGGCATTAGGGGCAAGAGTATACCAGAACAAGGACAAGGAAGTTGGCTGGTTTGATATTGAATTAACCTGCTTTGCAAAATCCAACAATTTGTTTTTTGGCATGGAAGACAGGACAAAAGTTTTTCACTGGCATGGTGATACTTTTGACTTACCTGAAAATGCAATTCATTTAGCATTTTCCAAAGGGACAAAAAATCAGGCATATATTTATAATGGCAAAGTGCTGGCGATGCAATTTCATCTGGAACCCACTTTGAATTCCCTTCAACTAATGATTGAAAATTGCAGAAACGAATTAACGACAGGAAAATATATACAAACTGAAATGGAGATCCTGGCCAATAAACAGCTGATCGATTCAAGCAGGAAAATACTATTTACACTTTTAGACAGGTTAGCAGCCCAGGAATAGGAGCTTCTGGCCAGGCATCAGAATATCCTCCATGAATAGATGTCTCGATTAACAGCTTACATTTTAATTTGCAGAACCTAAATGTATAAGGAAAATTATTATTTTTGCGCTGACTTTGAATCGTTCCCTGATTGTTTCCGGGATGGTTTGTAAAGTGAATTATTATCGGGAGGTTTAGTCCGCCAGCCGGNGGATGACAGGGTAGGTTTAAGATAGGTTCNTTAAATATNGGGTTGTTAGCTCAGTTGGTTTAGTCCGCCAGCCGGCGGATGACAGGGTAGGTTTAAGATAGGTTCATTAATATTGGGTTGTTAGCTCAGTTGGTTTAGAGCATTACCTTGACAGGGTAGGGGTCACTGGTTCGATTCCAGTACAACCCACGGATTTAAAAGCACAAACAGGTACATAATGACTGAATGTGCTTTTTTCTTTTAGGTATTACTGAAACTATACTGAAACAATTCTCCGTTTTAAAGCTATTTATTTGTAATGAACAAACTTCCCTGAGATTGTAGAATATAGGGATTTTGAGGATTTTAGAATTGATCTTAAGTTAAACACTACGAATTTACGAAACAGTTTATTACTTGCACCACTGTTTGATTATCGAATAAAACCCTTCTTTTAAAAATTTCTTCAATCTTCATGTTATGGGAATGGACCATAATTAATATGAAGATATATCTTTTAATTACCTACCAATTTTATTTTTTTGTTCAAGCAATTGTTTCATTTGAAATTTGATATTTGGAAGATAGAAACGCCCTAACAACCAACTTTGATATGCTACTGGTATAGGAATTTCTTTAACCTGTTCTGGTTCCAAACCTCTTTTAATTTGTAATTCAGCCATGTGATTGATATGGTCAAGATAATTTAATAAGACGTCTATATCATTTTTATTTCCTACCGGACCATGACCGGGAACCAGAATGGAAGGTTTCATTACCTTAATTTTATTCAGGCATTTTTTTAAACTGTCGATGTTTCCGTCTGCTATCCATGGGTGATTATTAATAAAAAGTAAATCACCTGTAAAAATGATTTTACTTTTCGGAATATATAATATCAAATCACTGACCGTATGCCCCATGCCCATATCAATAAGTTTCACAGATTGTTTGCTGCCTTTTATTGTTTCCTCCACAGTGACAATTTTATCGGGCAAAATAGTTTGTAATATTTTATGCGATTCAAGAATAGTTTTATAATAGCTATTCCAGAATTCAAGCTGTATTTTTTGCATCGTATCATTAATAGGAACTGTTGCAAGCATAGAATCAGATTTTACAATAACATTTAGTAGATTTTTGTTATCATCTGCAATTTCCTCCGGCTCAGTTTTTTCAATAAGATCCCTGGTAATCTGAGTACTATAAATTGACGCACCTTTAAAAATCTGGTTGCCACGGATATGATCATCATGATAGTGGCTGTTCACAACATATTTAACCGGACCAAGTCCCATTTCAGAGATAACTCTTTTTAATTCTTCGGCAGCATAGGGAGAAATGAAGGTGTCAAAAACAAGCGTTACATTTCCCAAATCAACGATACCTGCATTGCTGATAGCTCTGCCCTCGGGTTTATGTATGGCAGCATAAACGCCACGAGCAAGTTTTATAATTTCAAAATCTTTTGACGAAATTTGAGCAAAACATTTTATCTGAAAAATAATGAGGAAGATAACAACTGAAGAATATGATTTTATTTTCATCTTATAAGGTAGAATTGATTTCGAGTTTAGTAGAATGTAACCGAAGTTCAATAAATAACTTTCCGATAACGACTCGTGGGATAGTAAGTTGCCTTCTATGTCATTGCTGGCGTGGTTTTTGCCATCACTTAGTCCGTGAGCGTATTGCCTATCATTCTTGTGATTGATATAAATTAGCGGTTTTACAGTGCAAGAATAACAGCGTTACGCTATTAATATTTGTTTAATTATCTGTCTGTTTCGTGTAAATATTTATTAGTTAAAATTATGAAATTAAATTCAATTAGCATAAATTTGGTATGCTGTATTAAACGTGTAGCAATTAATAATATATAAAGATTCTCCAGGCGACACTTACTTTTCGACAGACAGTAGACACTGCCACCTAATGTAGCAGACTTGACTTTCACAACGAGTGTCGCCTTCTTATTAAATTCATTTGGTCAGGATAGTTAGAGAATTATAGCAGAATCAGGGGGTCAAATCATTATAATATTATATGAGTGTCGGGAATGATAAATAAATGATTATATTATAGGAAAATACTTGCCATGAATCTAATCAAATTTATTGAGTCATTTCCGGATGAAACCTCATGCAGGATCAAATTTAAGGAATTTAGAGATATGCAAGGTGTCATCTGTAGGAAATGTGGAAGCAACGATCATTATTGGTTGCAAACACTAGAACAGTACCAATGTAAGAAATGTAAAACAAGGACTACACTTAGAAGCGGAACAGTAATGCAAGCAAGTAACCTCCCATTCAGACATTGGTTTATAGCTATTCATCTATTAACAAGTACTAAAAAGACCTTTTCTGCTTTGGAAATGCAAAGACAAATTGGGCATAAATTTTACGAACCAGTATGGTATATGATGCAAAAGCTCAGGAAAACGATGGGATCCAGGGATAGTAAATACCAATTGGATAAAATTGTTGAGTTAGATGAAGGTTTTTTTGAAAGCGTTGATACAGAAAAAGATGAAGATGAAAAGGTTGAACCCAAGAAGCGAGGGCGGGGTAGTCAGAAACAATCCACAGTAATGGTAATGGCTTCAACTGTTCATGATTTTGGAAATTTGAAGAAGTACAATAAACCAACAAAGTTCAGATATGTAAAAATGCTCGTGGTTGATAACCTTAAAGGAAAAACCGTTGGCGAGAAAGTCTTGGAAAACATTCAATATGATACTGTTGTAAAAACTGATAATTATAGAAGTTACTCCAAGATAAAAGAACAGGTTTGGTGTCACATACCGCAGACTATAAAACCAAAAAATGCCGGAAAGGTACTGCCCTGGGTTCATACAATGATAAGTAATGCTAAAAGCACATTACTAGGAGTTCATCACATGATATCTTCGAAATACGCTCAAGATTACTTGGATGAGTTCTGTTACAAAGTGAATCGAAGAAATTTTGGTGATCAAGTATTCGACAGATTGTTAATCGCTTGTGTTACTACAAATTATCAAAACATTATTAATCATAACCCATAGTCATATTTAATAATATTGATAAATAAAGTAACTCTAAACTAATAAACTTATGAAGAATCGTTATTTACTAACATCGCTGATCCTGGCATTTGTGTTAACAGTGACCGGGAATGCTCAAAAGAGTGCTACCGAGAATAATAAGTACAATGATCCCGGATTAAAGAAAGTGGTGCAGGTGGCAATTGTTGTGCGCGACATTGAAAAAAGCAGCAAGCTTTGGGCGGAGCTGTTGGGAATGCCGGTACCAAAGATTAACACGACCCGGCCAGGCCATGAGGTTAAGGAAATCTATCGCGGGAAACCCTCCGAGGGGCAAGTAAAGCTCACTTTCTTCAACCTGGGACAGGTAGTAATTGAACTTCTTCAGCCTATCAGTGAAGGGACCAGCTGGAAGGAATTTCTGGACAAAAAAGGAGAAGGGGTACAGCATTTGGGATTTCAGGTTGTAGATCCCGATAAAACTTCCCGGGAACTTGAAAAAGCCGGCTATCCCATTATTCATCAGGGACGATATGATTCAGATGATGGAACCTACATTTATCATGAGACTCTGGATGCTTTAGGTGTGGTAGTGGAATTGCTCCATTCCGATACCAAAAAATAACCGGCAGGCAATGTTGCCAATTCCCACTTCGGGTTTCAGACTCAGCCCGGGAGACATCAAAAGTTGTTTGCGGAATTTTCATAAATGTTGACATGATGGCTGAAATAGCTCACGGAACCCATTTGCCGACAGCTATGTATTTCTTCGCAGTTATGGTAACAGTTTATATATGATTCCTGATACTCATTTAATATTAAATTCCATTTAGCCAATATTTAATATTCTATTCAATAAACGGGACAATATAAAATAAATTTGCTTTAAATTAGATTCTTTCCGACATTTGATTTTAGCGGCAGTTATAAAATCCACTTGCTCAGTAAATTCAGACTTTAGGTTTATTCTAACAGGGAAATGCCGCTTTTACTAAAAAAACTAATATTTGAATTATTAATGCAATTTATGTTTTATCTTGCTTTATCCTTTTTTTAAAGTAACTATATGAAACGATTCCTTCTATTTTTTTTATTAATAGGGATATCTATGATAGGATATTCTCAAACAAGCTATATTCAAGTGGTGGCAGAACCCGAAATATCGATTTTCTTAGATGGTGAGTTTAAAGGGTTGACATCTCTAGATTTTGGAGGATTGATTATTAAAAATGTTTCTGTTGGCGATCATATTATTAAGGTAGTCAAGGAAAGATATCTTCCTCGGGAAGAGACAATAACTATTAAAACTGGAGAAGTTTTTAGTTACCAGGTTGACAAGAATTTCGTACCTCTTATCAAAGTTTCCGAAAAGGGAAGCATTGACAATCAGACAATATCAATTAAGCAAGGGAAACTTAAATTACAATCTTTACCTATAGGGATTAATATTAGTATTCCGAGTCTTAAAATAGATCAATTAAAAACCAAAGATGAATGGATCGCTGAACCAATTCCTGAAGGAACATTCAATGTTTCATTCAAATGGAATGGGAAGGAAATTTCGGATGTTTTGGAAATTAAAAATGAGATGATGACATACGCTTTTGTAAATATGATTGATGGTAAAATTGAAAAAAAAAGTATTAGTCCAATCAATACATTAACTAATGTTAATAATCTCGATTTATCAAATTCTAACAAAAGAAATGAAGTTTTAATTAAAACTACAACATCATATAATCTGAAGGGTAGAGCAGTAATTACATCCCCAGTTCTTGATAATACCAATTGGAAANTTTTTTTTGCTGATCCATCAATTCAAGACTTTATAAATGAACATAATGCAGAAGTCAGACGAAGAAATTGTAGGAGTAATATATTGTTAGTAAATATTGAGGTTGACAGGAACGGTCAGGTTATAAATGTCAATATTCCACTAGATGACAAAACTCTATATGATTTTAATCAATATGTGTCTTGCCAAAAAGCAGCAAAGAATACCAAATTTAATTCTAAACAGAATGCTCCGAAAATTCAAAAAGGGTCTATTCAATATGAGTTTGAAAAAATACTACGCTAATTTACCTTTTAGACATTGATTTAATCAAGTTATAATTAGTACTATAAATAGTTAATTTTATTAGTGATTTTTTAGTCGCTCTTTCTATCATATAAATAATTTTAGTTAGTATTTTCATAAAGGATTAAATATATTTTTATTGGAAATATTAGTTTTAAATTTGATAAGTTCATTAATAGAAAACTGTATGAAATCAATTGCTAAAGTTTCTTATTTCTTAATAATTGGGATAATTTTTCCAACAATTATCCATCCTAGTTTTATTTTGGCTCAAAACCCATATAAACCTGATTCTAAGGGCAAAATGGTATTTTTGACTAGATATATAAGCGAGTATAATTTATCTGAGGATGAATTAAAGTCAATGCAATTTTATACTAGTAAAAAAATCTCACTCAAGGTATCTACTCTTCAAACTCAAGTGGAAAAAGATCTTTCTTCATCTTCTTTATCAACGGAAAATGTAACTCAAAGTTCAGAAATTTCTATTCCTGCATATACTCCAGGAGTAGTATCAAAAAAAATCCCTGGAGGTTTAGCTATAGATTTTGGTGGTGGAATTATTATTGAGTTTATCGATAGAAATATGGTAATGGGTAATTTGGTTGAGTACAGTGTAGATGTTTTGGAATGTCGCTTTGATTATGTTGTCAAAATCAATGGTTTAGAATATAAGACATACTATTTAGGATTTGCGTACTTACTTACTGATCCTTTAAACATTTCAACAATTAACAAAGTAGAATATCAAAAATCTGTTGCACCAGGAAAGAGAGTAAAAAATGAATAAGAACAGTTTTTACGTAAGCCTGGGAAAAGGTTGGGGGGAACGGCCAACCCCTAGATATATTTTCCTAATCATAAATTAATTATCCTTAAGACAGCGAACACTACATCGAACAGTTTTATCCTGGAATTCATCATACAAACCACTATCCATGTAGCTAATAGACCAAATTCGTCCACGGTAACTATCATATTCGGTAGAACTCCACCAATAAACTGATTCTCCAAAGAATTGATGAGTTCCGTCGGTTAAAATTTGGCCAGCGGCTCTAGCTGTAAAACCAGTTTCATTTGTCGCTCCTGTGTTGGGTGATTTCCAAGATGCATTTTTCCCCGATTCTTTTAGTTTACCACCAGCCTTTTTATTACCACCTAAATATGTTGCTAGTATAGTCCAATCGTTGTCGCTTGGCAAATGATATCCAACTGGGCATGCTAGCTTTGCAGTTTCCCAGTCATAAAATCTACCCCAACGAGGCATTTTTGATTCTTTTTGAACATAACTACCTGGGATATCATCATTTAAGTCAGAAGCCAACCAAATTTGATTTCCTATCCGTATAGATGCATATGATTGACCATTTCTAGTATTTTTATGAGCAGCTGTCTCATCACTCGACATAGGATTAGCAATTGTTGAAGGGTCTACAACTGATGATCCATTAGAATCTTCAATATAAATTGGTCTGCCATTTTTATTCATTATTTGACAGCGGACTAAATCTACATTAGAAAAGCCAGAGCTACGATATGAGACAGTAAAATCTACTGTAACCGTTAATGGTGATTCTATAATAAATCTATTCTTAAAGGATTCCGCTTCTTTTGGGGGCAGCGCAATAACAATACCAACTCCAAAATAGTTATCTTGATTACCAACTCCAGTTCTTATTAGCTTTGACCCTAAACGTCCACAAAAAGCATTTCCAAAACATCTAACGGCAAATGTTTCACTCATTATAACATCAAGTGTCTGAAACCTCTTTTCTTCCATAATATACTTTAATTCGCCTTTTAGAGGAATATTCTTCCATCGATAAATTACATTCTCATTTGACTTATTAGCTTCAGTAACTTTCTTTTCGTTTTGTGCGACAAATGATTTTTCAAATTCCTGTTCTAACTTATGATAATCTTCAAATGTCTCGAATTCAGTTCTGGCTCTATATTTTGCGTCACGAACAGTAACTCTTGACGATAATATGTTATTTATAATATCACCATTAATATCACGTATTGTCATATTAGAATTTGTACCAGCCGTTTGACAAAAAGAGATAGATGGTACACCACAAATTAAGATTAGAAGAATTAGTTTTTTCATGACTGATTTAAATTTTGAATATAATTCGAAAAAATATATGATGCAAATTGTTCATTATCTAAATTCATATCTGAAAATTTCATTATTCTTTTAATAGTTATTGAAATCCAAGAATAAATTCATTCAATTTACCTCTAAGTTAAATTAATTTATTTTCATCATATTAATATATTTCTGATATTTGGTATCAGCGGCATTTCCTTCTTACTACAGTTTCTCAGTAGTATGCAGCGAGACATTTCAATTAGGAAGTGCCGCTTCTTCTATTTTAAAAAGAAATGACCAACTCGAGTCCCAAAATCCCAAGTCAGTCATCTTTCCTATTAATTATAATATACAGATTATGTGTTTGTTACGTAATAGATAAAAATTTCAATATGCTCTATTTGCCTGTCTAATAGCATTTTAAGTCATTTTGGGTGGAAGATGAAGATTATACTATCATGAGGTAGATAGTGCCTTAAAAGGGCTAGAAATGGCCTTAAATTGAATATTTGATGTTTGTAATGTATTGTGTATGAGGTTTATAATAGAAATGGGGAATTTGGGTGCTGAATTGCATAAATCATGACAGCTTGAACATTGTCCAACCGACCTGTTAATTATGATTAGAGTACTTTCCTAGACTTAAGTGCAGTTTAATATCTAGCTGCATTT
>JGIcombinedJ21911_10000094_pt1 | contig 21836 bp, 26 predicted proteins | sample BarGraNGADG00211_FD_21911 | JGI IMG/M metagenome (IMG submission 21911)
TACCATGTTTGTGTCGTAACATCATTATATAAGTATAGAATTATAAATTTTATGTAATGGTGTTACACTTATTTTCATCACTGGATTTTGGAACTGAGTCATTAAATGACTAATAATATTTTTAATTGGAATTGATGGTACAATGTTCAATTAAATTCATTTTGATCTATCTGAAACAAATTTTTCTACAAAATAAACCTTATCAGCGAATATTATTGAAAATAAAGGAATATTGTGGAAAATGGCAAAACCTCAGTTATTAATATTCTATTTTAGCATGGAACCATTAGTAAAAGCTGCGTGTATAACTTTTTGTGGTGGGATCATAGTTGCTCTCATAAATAATGTAGGTGGTATCACTGACATTTTAAAACACAACGATGTGCTACCTAATTTGACGTCTTCTGAACCTAATCCAACATCAATAGTAAAAATTGCTTTTCCACTAAATACAGTTCAAATTCGGGATACTGTAAGTGGAACTGCAAAAGATATTCCTGAAGGGAAACAGCTCTGGATTTTAATTTATCCAAAAAATGCATTAAAATATTATCCTCATCAAGTAGATATTAAAAATGATAGAAGTTGGAAATTTACTGCTCAGTTCGGTCAAGAACATAATGTTGGTGATAAATACGACATATTAGCTGTATTGGCTGATAAAAATGCTTCAAACAATTTTGCGACGTATATTAATACTGCAGCAGATAATAATTGGCCCGGAATGGAGAATCTTCCAGAGGGAACTGATAAAATTACTACTATCACTGTAATTAGAGAATAATTTAAGGAGTGATTTCGGTTCTGTTGCAAAAAATCTGGCACTTTTACAAAACCAGTGAAAAACGTCATAATTGGGATATTTATATGCTATATACAGGTCAGTAATAATACAAAAAGCAATATTTATATTCGTAAAAATATACCTTGTTTTGTACTTATTTTTCTTGATAATTTTGTACTTGAATGATTGTTATTTTTTGCACTTTATATAATTAAATGATTACTATTCTTTGTACTTTATGCACTGCAATATCTCTTAATTTTTGATTATTTTGTACCGCTATTATTTTTATTCTTTGTACTTTATGTAAGTCAATGTCTCTGAATTTTCGGTCGTTTTGTACTCGAATGGTACTTCTTTTTCTTATTTTATGAAATTAAAAAAAGATAGTATGGAAAATAACGGAAAATACACTGGATTCAGAAGAAACAGTTTAATATGTCAAAAACATTTGATTAAGGAAAGATAAGATTGATGGAGTTACAGCCTAACACCTGCAACCCCAAAATGATCCCCAGTACGAGGAAACATTATGATTTCGTGTAGTTGTAACTATGGTATATTCAGTCATAAACTTTTCGATTGCCCTATGATCGTCTCCTGTTCAATGGAGATGATTCGATGAGTGCTGTCCTTTCTGCACCTGCAATGAATCCTTTTTTTAAAACTCTTGATCCAGAGTTCAAGAGTTCTCTAAGGGAATTAATGATCACCCTTGTTAAAGAGGATCAGGAATTTCGAGAAATCCTAGCTGCTATTATTGAAGAGTGTAATGTGAAATCAGAAACACCTAACAGGCTTGCAGTAATAGAAACAATAATGGGAATTGCTGATTTTAGAGGTATTTCTGCTCTTAACGGTAAAGAAGAAGACCCGACATTTCCAGAACAGTTCTCTTTGTTGGCTAAACGGATTGACAATTTAACTGAACCTATTCAGGAAACCGTAATTGAACCTCGAACAAGCTTAGAATTCAAGGCAACTGAATTTGCAATACATGTAAGGGATGTTGTAATTAAGAAAGGAAAGACGTTTTTGAAATCAAATGAAATTATGGACTTTATGAAAAGCGGACTTTCTACACCTTATCGCATGAAAGATATTAAAAATCCGCGGCAATTCAAGAAGGATGTTATTCAGAAAGCAAGTAAAATGTTTCCCTTTATTGTTCTGGATAAGAAAAAGAATGGCAGAAGAGATGTACGGATCAGATACAAACCAGAAAACGATACCAGCCAGCTTAAGCGTACGGATGCATACATACGGTCAGAAACAACTTAACTAGAAATAAGGGGAATATGCAGGCTACCTGAACATAAAACGACACTTTAACGATATAACAAAGAAAACCTAAAAATAAAAAGGTTGTACTCTGTTGAATAAGTAGTATAGTAGAATATGAATAGCTATGAATATAATAACAAGAATAGTTAAGAATGATAGCAATAACCTCTTTTTTATTTTGAATCTAATTTTGATCGTATGTATGGATAGATTCCATACAGCCCATACGGTATCTATTAGATACCACCCAGGCAGACTATGCTAATCTCTAAGGAAGCATTTTCACATATCTTGTTTTTAGCTTTGGAAGCGAAGGTTGCACGCCGCATACAAAGAGTAGAGGAAAGTTCTTTATTTTAAAAACTCCATAAGTATATCATAGGAGTGATAGATTATGGTTAACCTCAAAAAACTAATCAGAAAGACTAAAAAACCTTTAAAGGCAAATAAAGAAGTAATAACAACTTTCAATAACACAGTTCAGACTTCTATGACCGCTGCCGTAACCGAGATATTGGCTTTTGGTGCATTACATGGATGAAATAGAGAAGGACGTTCAGGAAACTGTATGCTCCTTTGGGAAAGAGATTTTGGAATAAATAGCACTATAGAAAACGAAACAGAATTATCTCTAGATCGGGATTTGAAGCCTAGGCTAGAATAATCCCATTCTTTCTTTTTTTATTATCCTTTTTATTTTTATGTTCTTTTATGGCACGGCTGACTTTAAACTAAGTCTAATTTATGATAGTGTGAGAAGGTTTATCCACAAGTACAACATATATGTTACTTTACGTCAAAAGGACGGAAAGAAAATAGGAGAAAAATCATGAGTACGAAACCTGTTAGTTTGTATTTGCAACCAGAACTAGTCGCTATAATTGACCAAGAAAGAGGCAATTATTCCAGAAACAAATACATTGAACACGAATTAATTGAACGATTTATGAAAAATTAACCGCTATGGAGGCAGGTATCACAGAGTATGATCTGCAATACCTATATAGAAAATCTGTATACATATAGAACGTATTGTTAATATATATACTTTTTTACTATTGCAGTTCCTCCTAGCGAATGCGCTTTAGAATTATGGAGGAAAAAATGAAATTTAAAGGAAACATAGACTTTGAAAATACACATGTTGATACTTTATTTAACCAACTTACAGATTTTAGAATTATAAAGGGGAGAATATCGAGCGACCCTACGTTTTATGAATTTGAAATAGAGATAGCAGGGGATACTAGCTTAATTAGGGTTTGTGCAGAGAAAGCTGATACTCCCAAGGAATTTAGGAAACAGTATCAGAAGTTAATGTATTATCCGACTGTCAGATTTACAAACATTGAGTGGGATAAATTTTTACAAGCAAGTGTATTTAATATGAAATTAATTGAAGCACCAGAGGAGTCTGATGCTGTTTTTAAAGCAAGGGAAATATTTGCTAAAATACGTCAATTTGAACCAACTACTATAATTGAAGACATCATTTCTGGAAAGGCGTTGTATGATCATAATGGCTATTACTACTTCCCTTCCTGGAAGGTCAAAGAAATCGTTGATACATATCATTTCCAGATACCATTCAATACCCTATCTACTGCAATGACGGAATTAGGATTAAAAAAGGCAGGCACTGACGTAATCCGATTAGACGGAATTCAAACAAGGTGTTGGGTTTTCATTCCAAAAGAGGTGGATCAATGATGCACCGTGACACCATATATAGAGATTTTTTTCAGAAAACATTAAAAAATGCTGTCACACTGTATCATATATATATACTGATACCGATTCTGGAGATACAGGAGATACACCATAAAGGAGTACTTTATGGTTTTTAAGACTAAAATTCACGGAGGGCCGGGATGTGGGAAGACATATTATCTGAAGGGGATTTATCAAGACTTCATAAAAGAGGGTTACAAACCTGAAAATATTACAGTCCTTACTTTCAGAAAGAATGCCGCAAATGACTTAATTAGTGCTATAAAGCCATATACGAGGCTTGATGAAAAGGAAGTTAAGAAGCACGTTGGCACATTTCATTCAATTTGTTTACGATTATTAGGAAATCCCACTGTAATTGATTCAGATGATTTGAAAGTCTTCGATGAAGCTTATGGATACAATTTTTCAAAAAGGACATCAGGTGCGGAGGAGTCTACCAGATCTGGCAACCTCTTAGATCTGTATACGTGGTTAAAAAATACCTGTACACCTATAGAACATTGGCGAAGGTATCCCGCTTCTGATAAGATAATTTTACCTTCAAATCAGATTAAAAAATGCTTTGGCCGCTATGAAACATACAAAAAGCGTGTAAAAGTGATTGATTATTCTGACATGTTACAAAATGTTCTTGATCAAAAGATACCGCTCGATACTTCTATTTTGATGATCGATGAATTCCAAGATCTGACGGTTCAAATGAATCACGTTTTCAATATGTGGGTTGAATCCTGCGAACATGTCTACATTGCAGGAGACCCTAATCAATCAATATACGGGTTCTTTGGCGGAAGCCCTGATTTCTTTACTAAATGGGATGCAGAGGAAATAGTCTTAGATGAAACTTTCAGACTTCTTGAACCGATCAAGAATTATTCCCGTGATTTACTTAAGTGTAACAAAATGGCTGCACCTGAGATGAAAGCAGTTGCAACAGATTCTAAGGTTATTATTCGCGTTTATTATGAAGCTAAATTACCATCCTTTCCTTCGGAGCTTCATTTAATCAGATGTAACTATCAAGCTTCAGCCATTGCAATTAAATTAGCCACGGAGGGAAAAGTCTTCGGTGGTGCTTATGGATGGAAGGACAGCGAGATAGAGGCCGCTAATGGTATCATAACGCTTCGTACTTCTAATGAAGCTGAGAGAACACCTAAACAGATGGTTGAGCTTGGGAAATTTTACAAGCACATTGATGTAGGTAAGATCATTTCTGGCAATATCTTCGATGGAATGATTACTAACAATAAATTATTAAGGGCTAAATTAGCTGGAATTGTAAATCGTACTCATATAATTACTCCTGATGAAGCTATGAATAGAAAGATTATGACAATTCACGGCGCGAAGGGATTAGAAGCCGATGCTGTTTTTTTGCATTTGGGAATTACACCAGAGATAAGGAAAGCTATTTTGATGCCCGGAGAGGAGCAGAGAGCTGAGGCTAGAGTATGGTACGTAGGAATTACTAGAGCAAAGAGGGTACTGTACTTGATAGAAGACATAAATTATTGTTATCCGTTGATGAATGAAAAGAATTACAACAAGGGGAGTTAAAATATGGAATTAAAAGAAGAAGACCATAAGTTACAGATTTTGAAGGTAAAAAATGTAAGATCAATTGCGTCAAGATACGAGATGCTAGATCGTTATAAGGAGAGGTACAAATGATTACTGCTATCGATATTCAAGAAATAAGGGCAACCATAATTCAAGACCCTGGATGCAAGGTTTATATTTGTATAAATGATCCACCCAAATTCTTGAAATTTGCAGCAGTGGAAATTTGCCCGGCGTTAGCTCCTCATGCTAAGTTAGTTCAAGATTTGAAATTAGGATTCATTAGTAAAGATGAGTTCAAAAGGAAATATTCACAATATTTAAAAAACAACCCCTTAACTAGAGAATTAGATAACTATATAGTTGCAGAGTCAAAAATAAAAAACGTCTATTTAGTTTGTAACTCCCATTCTGATTGTCATAGAGTGGCATTAATGAGCATATTTGACAATATATTGAGTCACGCTATAGTTTAAGTTGCGGCACAAAATACGTACTAATTTCAGTTGAGTCACGGCATAATCTCAGTTCTGAAATAACTATATAAAAAATCCGTGCAGAATTTAAAGAGTAATGGTGAAATTTATTGCCCGCCTGAGAGGATGTGCAATCACCATATTCGACTAATAGAAGTCAAGACGGCGCGCTCGAAGTCAAATCTAAACTCCAAAAAATGGCTGTTATGTATCACGGTCAAGTGGTCTTTATTTTTTTTTTAAAAAATTTGTATAAACATTTTGTACTGGAATACGGGTTAATCTCAGCCCCGTCACGGACACAGGGTATTCATTCTGGCGCCATCGTATCAAACCAATCTACTGTCAGCTAGTGACTTTAAAATATGATTTATATATAATTAGTCTTATATTAATAATTAGGAATCGGAGGGTTTAATTTCACCGACCCCGCTCAAACGTTTCTAATTTTCAATCTCTATTCTTTCTGGCTTGCGTTAGCCTTCGACTTTCTAGTTAATTTCTTGATAAATTAGAATTCCTGATCTTTTAGACTGTTAAAATGTTAGGTAGTCCAATTAGTTTATAAAGTTTCAAAGTTGCCCTATAATTATAAGGCTATGTTTATAATGGTCTTTTTTGCCATTGAAGTTAGGCGTATCGAAGGGTAAAGTATATGATCATTATATTTGGTGTCTTCTGATGGCGTTTTTGGGCATTTGTCATTTCTATGCCTATAGTCTGTGGAACACTGTTTCACTCTGACGCATAGTACCCATCGCCCGCGATTGATTTGTTCACTGAGTTAACCCAACGCACCCCCAAACCGGAGAATTTGAATACAACTCGAACTATGTCAACTTCCCACACTTTCCACCGGAACCGTGGGTAAAACCAATTCAGTTCACAAACGAAGTGTTACGATTGTTAACATGTTAACATACGAAGCGCGTATTCATTGAAGATCTTGATTTATAGCACGATTTTATGATTTTTCTTAATTTAGTAAAGGTGTTTTCCATTGCAGTATTTGAGCACCATGTAATAAATATCGAAGAACCAAAACTATTATATAATTTATTGTTGATTATTATAGTATATGCCCGGCGAGTTTACACAACTGGACAAGGATATCTGGAAGGAGTTGCCCGATAGACACGTTCACAAATCCGGCAATATCTACGCTGCAAAAGAATATACAGTGGGCTATGAGGTCCGCGTGTTCGTCCGAAAAATAGAAGGATAAAGCAGGGAACGTTTTTTTCGCCACGCGAGATCACACTGTTAACAATTGAACAAAATTAATTGAGATGAACAAATATGAAAGACGGTCACAAAATATACGAAATCCCGCTATTCAAAACAGGAAATAAAGATTATTGGACCAACCTGCAAGTGGTGTCGGTTAATCCCGAATCGTTCGATGTACAGGTAAACGGCGACGCTTTCCCCAGTCGAGTTCTAACATTTAATGACGAAGATTTTGACAACACCCAAGGCCCAATAATTATAGATTTGAAACCTCTTGGCCTTGAAAAGTATTACACAGAGACGGAACTACCCACCGAGTTCGAACTGCCAAGAGAAATTCTGACAGAGCGAGTAGAGGGCAGAAGACTATTCGTGCTGGCGAAAGGTGCGTTTTGGATAGATAGTTCAGTTGATCCCTTGCGATATTTCTATATATCGTGTGGCACACTCCGTATAAAACAGGGCGATAAAGAGGTCACGGTGGATAAAATAGACGTAATAGAGGGTAAAAAAGTTGTTAAGGTCGAAACCTTAGAATTGGGCCGCCCATACCTTGAGTTACAGACACACGTCGCTGAGGCGTTCGCGGACAGCATCAAATTACATCAACAGTTATACATGAAACTCGTTTTCCGGGGTAAATCTTTGCTGGATGGTGTTGATTATTACGAGCTGATTAGGAAACCTTCTAAAGACAAGTGGTCAATGGTTCAACAATACTTCGAAGATTTCGGCACAGGCGAAAAAACTTTAAATGGCTTGCTCACACGTTATCCCCAAGCTGTTGCGAAAATGTTAGGAGCATCAATCGAAGTAGAGTCTTGAGCCCACATTCTTTTTACTTTTTCCGGATGTCGGGGTAAATCCGAGAGCCTTCAAGGCGCGGTGCCCCGGTCTGATGTGTAGTATCAATATCCGTTTTAATGCGGTCCCCCGGTCTGATGGATGATATCGATATCCAGTTGGTGGAGCACTGATATCAGTTTTAATGCGATCCCAGGCTTGGTCTCTGGTTGCTCAAGTCTGATGAATATCCGGATGCACTTTGGCATCGGTTGACGTTTCCCTTCAAGGGAAATTCTTGGAATACATAATCTCAAGTGGTATAGAACCTGCCCTCCAAGGGCCGTTTTTATCTCATTTGTTAAATAATAATATCAAATATTACGCTGAGATAATAGCATCGGTTGACGCGCTGCTTCAAGCAGCGTTCTTAAAATATATTTGTGCCAAAAAAATAGAAAGAAACGAGGCCAAAATCCGGCAATTGAATAGAGAATTTAAGAAGAGAAAAGACGAAAAGATGAGGGAGGATGATTAAATGTTATGCGTGATTCACGAAAACAATACAGGGGGAGTCGAATTGAAAATATATTGTATTCAAAATGACGGCGATTGCGATACATGCGGTCTTGTGAACTACGGCAAAGACTGCAAAAATAATAAAATCGAAGAAGTGTAGGTGAAGGAGTGTAATGGATCCCATTACACTCCAATTCCACGTTAATATCGCATCACAAAATTCAGGTGAAGGTGCTAAACGGATTCCATTACACCCCACGGTGTTTATGATTCTATAGTATTTATACTTCTGTGCATCGAGAAAAGATTACGGAGTTCCTGCCTGCGCTAAAGCATCCGGGCTTCTGACCTACCCCAATACAGTGGGTGCAGTGCATCCGACCTTCTTCTCCCAATACTGTAACATCCGGCCTTCTTCCCGTGAACTTTTTTCGATGCCCAGGCGACTAAGGTAACATCCTTTCATAACCAGTTACAGAAGACCAATAACTACTTATTGTATAACTGCATGTGTAGTACAATGGTTAAGACTCACGTACGAACGGGTCCGAAGGGACAAACGTACATTTACATTTCTTCGTTTTTGCGAGACGATTTGGGAATAAATATGGAAAGTAAAGTTGACATCACCAAAGAAAACGGTAAAATCGTAATAACAATTGGGAATGAAAAATGAAAGACGGTTGCATTCATAGTCGATTCTTTGATCCAACTGGGCGTGGCAACTACGGGGGGGCATATTATACATGTCAATTGAGATTAAATACCATAAACGACCCGGCAATTTCTTGTAATGGGGGCGCTGCAATGAAATCTAAGTGCCCGGAATGGGGGCCAACTGTAATAGCCGAATCGTATTTTCTAAAAAAATCGAAAACTGACAAAATAAAGAAGGCTTAAAACAATGAAAAGATGTACCAAATGTGGGACTGAGAAGGATGAGAATGAATTCCATCGAGATATAACACACACAGACGGGCTTCGGCCTTATTGCAAACAATGTGAGGCAGAATATAATCGATCAAGGCATGGAAAACACACACAAACGGTTAACAACTAAAATGTACAATAAATGTACAGGTTTTGGTAGAATCAAAAAAAGAATGCCAAAATAATATATAAATTCAATCAAAAAGATTATCAGAATAGTAAGCCCGCCTGGCTCTCAATCCAGGCAGACTGAAATTGATATAGAGAACCTAACGGATAATTAGGGTCCCCTAATATTTAAATATATTCTTACCAGATTTTCAAAATTTCTGAGTATTGTACACTCAGCGTATAACAATGGTTGTACAGAGATTTAAGTCTTTTGGGGGCTAAAATTAATCGTTAAGTTTCTCTTTTTTCGGTTCCAGTCGGCTTTTCTGTTTCTGAATTTCAGGAAGAAAGACAATGGAAAAACCAACATATTTTGTGAATAAATTCGAATCGTCGGTCACTGACCCCTCCGAATTATTAAAGTTTCATACGTTGTTGATGCGATCCACGCCTAGCGGATACTCTCCCTTTTATTTCCCACTGGTAAAGAACGATAAAGAACCGATCGAAAATATAAGCTGGAAAAACAACCGGAAAACCATTCAACAAGCTGTATACTTGATGAAAAAAGGCCACAATATCGGGATATGTGCTACTGGGAAAGATCCGCTTTGCATCGTAGACAGGGACGATCTCACCCAGGCACCCGAGATAAAGCCAACACTTCAAATAACATCAAGAAAGCGAATAGGGCGGCACGATTATTATTTTGCTATAGATGGAACTGCTAAAAAGAACATACCCACAAAGAACGCGGGAGAAGTCCGAGCGGTTTGGTATTATGTGGTTGCTCCGGGATCTTATGTACCCTGCTCAGAAGAACAAATTAGCCGGATGCCCGAAGAAGAAAGACCTTTCGCAGGCAAATATACCGTTAACAACAAACTCGCCGTTTCTGAAATAACATTCGATGAGTTGCCAGAGGTTTACAGGGCACGATACGCTGAAATGAGACATGATGAAATTCAGGCAGTCATCAGAAACGTGGGTAAAAAGTCGAACGACGCGAACAAAGGCGGTAAATATAGAAGTGCGTTATGGGATCTGGATATCACGGACGTGTCTGGGGTCCGAGAAACAGGCAATCGGAAGGTTCCAATACCTACTATTATACATGGGTCAGGGACTGGGCACAATTGCAATGTAAGTAATGGTTTACTGCACTGCTGGAGGCATGAAGTATACCATAACGCTTTTTCTTACCTGGCTATATTAGCGGGGGTTTTGTCGTGCGAGCGCTCAGGACGAGCTCATGGTGGGCGATATTTTGGGGTCGACTTTCAGGATGGTTATACCGTATTTGAGGTATGGAAATACGCGAAGAATAGCGGGCTTATACCCGAAAATGATCCTATCCCATCGTCTGCACTTTCATATTATGCTATTCAAAAGGGAGTATGTAAGAAAGAAGATTTAACAGACGGATATAGGCTGAGTGATATCGCTTATACTATTACTCTGGTAATTGGCAAAATGGAGGGGTTAAACTTTGGCAGAAAGTAACCCTCCTGAACAATTTAAAGACATAGTCGAACTTTCCGAATATGCAAAGACGATGTCAGACATTGACGAGATGATCAGGTTTGTAGAGGCTGAGAATTTAAAACTTGATTCACCGTGGGGTGTGGAAGACCTCAGTGGCCTGGTGAATAAAATATCAACTCATATTAGGGAAACTCAGCCCGACCGTCTTTATAACCAATGTAATGAAGAAATGAAAAACTTAGTTCGTGACGATGACAAGGATAAGAGAGTTGAACAGGTTAAGAATTTCGTAAAATGTAGCACTTTGCTGAAATTAAATGAAGACGAAGCGTTAGAGATAATTATTAACACTTGTGAAAAATTCGATTTAAAAACGAAATGGGTAAGTGTTATAACCAAATTTTACAAACGATTGAAGAGCGAGGCTACAAATAAAAACAGCACATCTAACGCAAAACAAAAAGACGATCAAGGGACCACAGAAGAAAGTAATGAAGAATATCCACAATGGGCTAGGGACAAAGCCAATGAAATACTAGACAACGGCGATCCGTTCTTATATATCCGCAAAACGTGGAACACGCGACATATTGGAGATAAGAACATCGGGGAGAATCTCCTATGTTCAATTGCCGGAACGATGATACCAAACACATGGCTTGGTCTGCATATGAAACCGAGCGGGGCAACCGGTACGGGAAAAAGCGACGCAATGGATGACATGTTAGATTTGCTTCCTGAATATAAATACATTACCGGGTCGCTGTCTTCAAAAGTGTTGTTTTACGATAAATCATTAAAAAAAGGGACCATAGTATACTCGGATGATGCTAAAGTAGAGGGGGATATAGTTGTAACACTTCGAGCAATAACATCCCACTATCAAAAAGAAGCCATACATCGAACATTAAACAGCGACCTGGTAGTCAACGTATGCAGCATCCCCCCGGGGTTACGCTTTGGATGTCATCAGTTGATAGTATACCAGACGAGCAACTACAGACACGGTTCTGTATAGGTGACACTGATGAAAGCACTGACCAAGACGAGAAGGTAAACAACTACCAGAAAAGCCGAGCAACCCGTATATATTCGGTTGACCCAGATGACGATACGTTAACATGTCGTTGTATATTTGATACGATTTTTCAGAATGAATGCGCTGTATATGCTCCGTTGGTTGACGCTATCGTATGGAACGACGACTCGCACCGCCGAAATTTTGATAAATTTCAAGATATGCTGTTTAGTATTACGCTTTACAACTTCCGGAATCGGGAGAAAGTACACGGAGGCATAGTTTCGACACTTGCCGATTACGATAGAGCGCTTGAGGTTTACAGTGGCACCGCTGCAAATAATGCATGTAATCTCAATGGGAAGGAAATTGGAATCATGAAAGTGATCCAGCATAGCCCCGGCAGGATAATAACATTTACTGAAATCCAAGAAAAAACAGGGGTTAAAGAAACAAATCTCCGGTATACGATGAATGGGCGCAACGGGAGTGATGGGCTTCTAGGAAAAGTCAAAGGGCTTTCAAAATTAGAGAAAATGGAATCACTAGGCACCGTGGATGGAACAGTTAGAACGAGCACAAAAAGCACTGTGTATAAGTACACTGGTGGTTTGTTTGAAATTAACTCAAAGTTGTTTCAATCCGCAGATATCATAGACCGGGATAAAGCTGAAAGGCTCACACGTGAATTCATTGAAGCCGATTACGAAAATGCTACCGCCACTCACAACTCTCACACAACTCTCACACCCAATGTGAGAGATAAAAACGATAACAGTATAGTATATAATAATAATAATAATAATACAATAATCACAGATATAGGAGAGAGAGAGGGGAGCTTTTGTAAAAATAATGGTAATATTGAAAAAACATTTTTTAAAAATATAGGTATAGGTCTCTCAGGGGAAATTTGTGAGGATTCAAGTAAATCGTGTCAGCCGACGACGAAGGCATCTCTCACACCTCTCACAACGGTGTCAACCGATGCCGAAAATAAATGTGAGAGGTCGTTGAGCGATAATTCCGATGATTTGAGTAAATTGTGTCAGCCACCTACGATTACGGATTCAGAAGTTAATGTGAGACCTCTCACACCTAATATTGAAGAAAAATTAACAATGTCTGACCTGTTGAGAAGAGACTTAAAAAATTACGCAAGATCCGGGTATAATTCAGTCGTTGATAACGTCCCGGTGTTCGTTGGAGACTTCAATAAAAAGTATCCGGGATTTGTGAAGAGTCTAGGATTACAGGCCGTTCTCTCTAACGCCGAGCGATTAAATGAAAGAGGGTGGATGTAAATGCAAACTTACCCCCCCGTAACTCAGCAGGTTGACCCCAATCACAATCAGGAAACCGTGATATTCCGGTTGCAGTCAGTGAACAGACCTGGCATTGTGGGTCTGCTAGATTACCTGCTTGAATCGGACTACTTCACCGCACCTGCAAGTTCATGCTTTCACAACTCGTTTCGTGGCGGTCTCTGCCACCATTCTCTCTCTCTGGTCCATGCTTTCAGTGCTGCGAACAAGCAACTTATGAAACCCCTTCCCCCTGATTCTGTGGTCATCTGCGGGCTTTTGCATGACTTGTGTAAGATCAATGCGTATCTCCCGGCAGGTAATGGTTACAAGTCCGTGAAGGGCATAAAAGGTCATGCCACCTTATCGCTCTCAAGGATAGGAGAACACATCCTACTGACCCCAGAAGAAGACGATATTATAAGATTTCATATGGGGCTTTTCGGGATTTTCACTTATCGAGAACATGATACCTTGTCAATGCATCGGGCAATCTTGCGGACTCCACAAGTTCAAATATTTGCAGCCCTGGACATGGCAGACTCAAAAAGAAAAGGGGCATTTTAATACACTGGGCGGTCACTCCAATAACCTTATTAACATTCAAAACGAAAATATATAGCAAATTTTGCTTTAAACCGCGCTATTTGCGAAAAGAGTGGGTACAAATGCGAATTAATCACATTATAAAAAACGATCTGGAAACACAAGCGAAAACCCTTAAAGGTGCCGGAAAGACCCTTGAAGAGATTTCGCAAATCTTAACGAAAGAATCGAAAACTCCTATAAGTTTGTCTTCGGTTTTCCGGTATTTCGATTCAAACGAAAACGCCCTGGTTCAGGCTATCGAAAAAAGCGATAAATTACGGGCCAAGGTAGCCGATGCCGAAATCAATACCATCACGAAAAGAGTTGAAATAATTGATCAGTTTTTGGAGATATCCGATCAGGCTATATCCCGGGGGGATTTTAGGGCCGCAGTTATGGCGCTTAGGGGAGCAACTGACGCTCAAGACAGCCTGGACGAGAGATTGGGCAGACTGAAGGCCCCAACGAACACGAACAATATTAACATTCTAAACATTCAGGAGCAAACAGCCCATGCCAGAGAACGCTTCAATGCTGCAATCCTTTGCGTGTCTAACAGCAGCGCAGAGAGAGACTATTCTCAATAATTTTTCAGATGAAGAGCTCTATTATCTTCAGCACGATTGGCAGTTGTTAGCCAGACCTGCACAACGGATGCCCCCCGGCGGTTGGTTTACCTGGCTCCTTCGATCGGGTAGAGGGTACGGGAAGACAAGGACGGGCTCCGAAACGGTTATAGAATGGGCTGCACATGGATACACTCCCATTGCTCTTGTGGGCCGGACTAAAGCCGATGTGCGCGATACTATGGTAGAGATAGGGGATAGCTCTATAATGCGGGCAGCGCCTCCCTGGTTCAGGCCTGTGTACGAGCCTTCTAAGAGACGTTTAACTTTTCCTAATGGTTCGATCTGCCTGATCTATTCCGGTGATGAATCAGACCAACTGAGAGGTCCACAGCACCAAAAGGCTTGGGTTGATGAGTTGGCTAAGTTCCGCTATCCGCAGGAAACATGGGATAATCTGGAAATGGGGTTGAGGATAGGCGATAATCCGCAGGTTATCTGCACGACTACACCGAGGCCAATTAAGACAATTCGAGACTTAATTGCAGACTCCAGAACCGTACAAACCCGAGGCAGCACGCTAGATAATTCTGCAAACCTTAACCCGCTGTTTGTCGAGCGGATGAAATCCAAATACGAAGGCACGCGGTTAGGTAGGCAGGAGATTAACGGGGATATCCTGGACGATAACCCGGAATCCCTGTGGAAACGCTCGGACATTGACAATAACAAGGTTAGACAGATCCCGGAACTCACCTATGTAGTCGTTGGGGTTGATCCTGCAGCCACTTCAAAAGACGGGTCAGATGATACGGGCATAATTGCTGCAGGGAAAAGTAAAGACGGGCATTATTATATCCTGGGTGATTATACCATTCACGGATCGCCTCAGAAATGGGGTGAGGCGGCTGTTACTGCTTATCACAAACACCAGGCCAACAAAATCGTAGGCGAGACCAACAACGGCGGGGAAATGGTCGAACATACCTTAAAGACAATTGATCCAAGTATACCCTTCAAAGCAGTCCATGCTAGCCGGGGAAAGGCCACAAGGGCGGAGCCGGTAAGCGCACTCTATGAGCAAGGGAGAATTCATCATTTTGGGACCTTTCCCGAATTAGAAGATCAGCTTTGTGAGTGGGTACCGGGAGCAGGGAAAAGCCCCGATAGGTTAGACGCGCTTGTGTGGAGTATAACTGAATTAGAGGGGAAGACGCCTTTTGAGAAATTCAGTCTTTCAAGCGTAGCAACAACGAGATTCAGAGGTTAAGAAAAGACTGATGAAACTGGAAGAGAACACCCGGTTCGACCAGGAATTAAAAAGAAAGATAATTATAAAATTAAATGGAAGTAGCGTAAAACCGCGAGGGGACACAAATGAGTGAAATATCAGAAGACGATCTACAGAAAAGAATCGAGGTCTTAGAAAAACAACTTGAAAGCATAAAATATTTGGAATTGGTTTTCGGGGTTACAGTAGTGATTATGATTTGCGGCCAGTTGTTGGGGTTTATCGCTTCAACGTCAGACCAACCGCTTCGATCCGTATACCAATTTCGTGATTATATAATCTACTGGTTCACGAATTGAGTCAACTTCTCATGCTAAAGCAATGAGCTTGTAATAGGGCTCTAGTTGACCAGTCTAAGTCTTAAATGACTACGTTGGATTTGTCATGATACCTACGAATGCTTCTTCAGTTTGTAGCTCTATCGCATAACATTAAAAATCCTATTGAGATGTGGATGGTGTGTTATGTCCAACAAGCATTTCCAACATTGACGAGAAGAGAAACGAAAGTTCGTTACCCCAGAAATGGGAGGGAGAGTTATTAACTCTCCACCAAATTTAAAAAAGATGACGGAATTCCTCTCCAAGCTAAAGCGTGGGAGCTTCCTTCCTTATGAACCGTGAAACTTTCAAAAATTTAGTCCCGCCACAGGGACAAGATGAACACGAATTACTCGAACAGAATATCTTAAAAGACGGATACGACACGTCTTATCCCATCATAATTTGGAATAATACAATTATAGATGGGCATAACCGTTATGAACTATGCCAAAAACTCTGTTTATATTTCTTTTTTTAATGTGACCTATGTGTTTCTTATGCTTTTTTGCTGTTGGGGTGTCCACTCATCGATAGGTAAAATATGCGTTTTTGAAATTAGTTTTTCATTGATATCGATTTTAAAAAAAGCGTTTCATAGTCTTTGGAATGAGGGTTTACTGATTCACATAGCTCTAATCAACCGATATCGAAAATTTTCGTCGAGTAAACAAAATTGGATAAAACACTAATTCAAGATTTCCAGTAGTAAGCTCAAAAGGTATATTTCTTTTGTAATATTTTGGCGCAGCCTTAAATATTTTTTATTTTATGATCAAATTTATTCAAATCCCCCTTCCAAGAATTCCCCATTCTATAAGCCTTTTTTCTATGTCCCTCATTTCGTAATCTGTAAAAGAAAGGCTCTGGTAATGCTTTAGAGATGTTATAGGGTCGTGACCTTGTCTGGAATATATTTCTATCTATGGGATTCCAGTCTTTAGCATCCAGCTCTCGATGGTTTTTCTTGGAGTTTTTGGTCCAACTTTTGGGTTTATGCCTACTTTCTCTGACCACCTAGCTAAATCTTTGTTCCATGAAGATCTATAAGGCGGTTTCTTTCCATTGAGGAAATGAGAAAACACATAGGAAAAAGTAGTAGGCAATTTATCAATAGTCCTTTTAGGAAGCTTTTGCTTTTCCTTTTTCTGTGCTTCTTTAGGCAGTATGATCTGGTTTCTTTCTTTGTAGTACCATTGAGGATTTTCATAGAGCCTTTGAAGCTCGATGTATCTAAGGCCTGTAATTGTGTTAATCTCAAAAATAGCTTTCATTGCCTCAGGAATAGCATTTATAAACCTCTCATATTCCTCTACAGTTAGGACCTTGGTTCCATCTGCTGTAACTAGCCCATTTTCCATGAAGATGATAATAGCTACATAATATTAAAAGGTAGCTATTTTTGGCTCATATGTTAGTTATTTGCCCTAAAAAGTAGCTGAAAATCAAAGAAATAGCTACCTTTTATCATAAAACGTAGCTATTTTTCAGATATCACCAGAATTAAAGGAATTAGATAGCATATTACTATTTTTGGTTTTCTTCTTATTCTATTATTTCCTTAGAAAGGATTTTTTGCAACGGAACCGGTTGGAACTACTGTAGATATTCAGAATAGAGTTGAGCCTGCTAAAGAAGCTTTCAAGCAGATAAAAGCAAAAGTAAAATCCTTATCTTGTGAACCTTTGGAAGAACACCTAATTTTTGATAATATGTCAATGTTTGATTGGATTATAATCAGGGGGCGCAGCAAAAGTTCTGGTATGGCAGAAGGTCAAGAGAGATGTTCTGGAAAGAGTTATAACGATGTATACAGGCATGTGTTTAAGTCAAAAACGTACAGGACGTTGCGAAGTAAGGCTGGTGTTAGCAACGTAACTAACTGTAACCTCGTTACGCACAATGGAAAGAATGTGACTAATAAGAAAGATATGGATTTCATGGAATCCTGACAATAAAAAATGATGTTCTCGCAATAAAGAAGAAATCTTAATGGTATAAAGATTGTACTTCTTTAAGTAAAGTAAGTAGTATAGTACCGTTAGCTGCTGATATAATAAAATTATGATTTATAGTTGAATTGGAAAAGAGTTTCATTATAGATTTTATCCTTATCATATGTAACCAAGTTACAGTTGGTTACGGTTTGTAGGAAAACAGATTTTGCTTCCTGCAGAATCCTACAAAATGTTAATATCCATGGTGTTTTTAATGTTCTTTGTTTTGCAACTAAATTTTTCTTCTGTATTGTGATTTTTTGCAACCGTACTAAAAATTTAAATATGTAAAATAGAAAGTAAACAATGATGACAGAAACAAAAATTTGTGTATCTTCAAGAAATTTAACGTTGGATCTGTTAAAGGGTATTGCAATTCTTAACATTGTTTTTATTCACACAATTTTCTGGTCTGGAAGTACTTACAACGCTAATGATACTCTCCGTCAATTATCTTTAATTGTAGACGTGTCCTTGTTCTTCTTCCTTAGTGGATGGGCTGCAAATTACCAGAAAAATAATATCAAAATCTTCACCGCTCGCATTTTTAAGCTATATGTTCAGTATATCGTGATGATAATTTTCATGGTCATCATGTTGATAGCAGTATTTGGCCACAACGTTTCAAGCTTGCCAATTGCAGGTTATCTGTCAATCGACACTAATAGCAATTCTTACGAGTTGCCTGTAATATTTGGTTCGCTGTGGTTCCTAAAAGTATTTTTTATAGTTTACTTGTTGACACCTTTATTAGTATGGGTTTCTAAGAATAAGCAGAATTCTTTATTTCTGTTGTTTGGATTATTGTGTTTAATTTCGATGTCAACTTTTATAAATAATAGCATATACAATGCTCCATTATTCTTTACATCGCTACGCTACATTATATTTTATACATTTTTTTATTTTGCTGGGATAATTTTATATGATAACAAAATAACTTTAAGACAGTGTATTTCATATATCTCGGGGACGCTTTTAATAGTTTCCTTATATTTTGTTACGAGTAAAGAGACGTTCAATCTTCAAAATAATAAGTTTCCACCATCGCTAATCTATCTTTTAGCCTCAATTTTCTCGATAGTCGTTGCATTATACGCGAAAAATTTAGAAGGCTTTTTTAAAAAATGTCCACGATCCGTGATAGTGTTCTTAAGTTTTTTAGGGAAGAACGTCTATACAGTGTATTTATACCAGGGATTTGGCGCCTCGATATTATTTCTTATAATACCAAAAGTGTATCCAATCATAAATAATTGGGCTTATATGCTTATCTTATGTTACACAATAAATCTGATGATAACACTATGTTTGACATTTATATTTGTACATGTTAACAAAAAAATATTTGAAATTTCCGACATCTTATTTCCGAAACTTATTCTCGGGGAGCGCGGAGGCACAGCGGGAAGACTCCCTCCTTCAGGTGGGGGATGAAAGCGGAGCCTCGCATGTAAGTTAATTTCACTTTTCTTAGTCGTCATTTCTATTTTGGTTATATTAAAAATCTGCCATCCAATGTAAGGATGCACGAATAGGTTCCAAAGTATAACTGTAACCAAATAATATAACAGAATAAACTAAAATGAAAGCCGGATGTGACCAAATATGCAAAAAAGAAAGATGAACGAAAGAAAAGGAACTATTTTTTGCTAAAACAGTATTCATTGCCCATATCAGTTAAAGAAGAACAAGAAAGATAATGAAAGTTTTTCATGCTTCATGCATGAGCCAACGGCTCATGAGCGTTTCTCATTGTTTTTTTACGTATACACTTATCGAAGGGTAAAATATAGCCTCAATATATTCAAGCCCATCCGACCACGTTTTAACGAATCTGTCATTTCTGTTCTCATAGTCTATGGAACATGACTTAAGTCGTCGACATAGCCTACGTCAGCCGATAGCGTTTAAAAAGTTGGGTTTACTCAATATTCTTGTTTTTATGGAATTTTCTGGTTTTTGAGGATTCTATAAAAAACGAATAACCTAGAGTTATAATTAACTCAAATTTTCAGCTTTTTAGCACGAATAACAATAAAAGTGTTACTTCTAGTTACGCTTGATCCTAAAAGTAACAAACCCCTATTTTGTCTTTTTGTTTATGGAATTCAAATAAATCCTCCAAGCCCTAAATTCCCTCCAATGACGGCGGCAGTAGCAGTTAAAAAGATCATTAGAATGGTATATTGTACCCATTTTTCTAGAGTATCTGCTAGATCCATTCTGAATATATTAAATGGATAAACGAAAAAAACCCCACCAACAAGACCGTTCAATGCATCAGCTACTATCCAAGCGTGATGTTCGGCGTGAGCTTCCATTACAACACCAAATGACACAAAAAGAAAAGCAATATAATAAATCCCTAACGCAATTTTACTAATAACCCAATGAATCTTATTTACCGGCCGTTTTACCCTTTTAATTCCTGTCGGCGGGCAATTGCCTAATGTTCGATGTTTATCTTTAAGCCATTTAATTTTTTCTGGCGAATCCCACGGATGTCCTTCCATACCCGCACCCTATCTTTTTATAATCAAACTTGCTTATTAACTTTTTTAAATCCAGTGGGCAGACAATCATCCAAAGTTTTACATTTTTTAGTCCGCTTAGTAGGTTACCTTTAGTCATTACCCTCACCCCATTCTGATTATCATTATGATATCAAAGTGAACACTAATATACATTTAGTTACAAAATATATCAAATATGCAATTTAAACGACCAAAAGTACGTATTTTGATTTCAATCCCTGCGGAATTAAATGATATGATCAATGAATACAACAAAAATAATCCATACGAACCCCTGCACGTAAGTGAAATTGCAAGTAAAGCAATCTCTTATAAATTGAAACAATAATCTATTTACAATTGTAAACATTTGTAAACGTTATGCAACAAGAGAAAGTTACTGTAAGTGCGCGTATTACAAAAGAAATGTATACGTTTTGTTTACAAGAATATATAAACATGAGTGTAGCTATCAACGCAGGTTTGGAATTACTGAAAGAAAATAGTTTACAAAATCATTTACAAAAAGAAGAAAATCATTTACAAAATGTAAACAATTGTAAACGTGATGAAGAACAATTGCATGAAAAAGATGCAGAAATAAAAGAATTACAAGAAAATATAATAAAAAATGTAGAAACTAGTAAAGAAATAAAAGAATTAAATGAAAAAATAGTAAATAATCTCACAGAAAGATTAGAAAATAATGAATTAACTAATAATTTGATTATTACGGAAAAGAATAATCTCATTGATACTTTGAAAAATGAACTTGCAGATAACAAACAAATGCATAATAATTATTTCTTACAAATGCAGACTTTAATAAATCAAAAGTTAATTGAGGCTCCGGGATCGAAAAAATGGTTCGAATTCTGGAAGAGATAGAAATCATTTGGATTGCATGAGGCTGCCAAATTTTTACATCCATCTTATGAGATTTTTGCACCACAATTGTATCATCTGCCATTAGATCTCTTCTGTTGTATTGTACAAGTAAATGATACAAATGGATTAAACTAAATTATAAATAGTTATTAATATTCTATTTTACATGGACTCACAAGTAAAAGCTGCTTGGATACTTGGTGGTTGTACGATCGTAGCTGCGATCATAGGAGTTATATTTAATGTAGGTGGCATCACTAACATTTTAAAACAAGATATGCCACCAAATTTGCCGCATTTTGAACCTAATGTAAAAATTGCTTTTCCACTAAATACAGTTCAAATTCAGGATACTGTAAGTGGAACTGCAAAAGATATTCCTGAAGGGAAACAGCTCTGGATTTTAATTTATCCAAAAAATGCATTAAAATATTATCCTCATCAAGTAG
>JGIcombinedJ21911_10000098_pt1 | contig 21734 bp, 19 predicted proteins | sample BarGraNGADG00211_FD_21911 | JGI IMG/M metagenome (IMG submission 21911)
TGGCGACCGGCCTTGCGAGATTCCGATCTCGATGCCGAGAGGTCGGTCATCCTCGACGAGATCCTCATGCATGCCGATGAGCCTTCCGACCTGGCCGCGGAGCAGAGCTCAGCCAGCTTGTTCCCTGATCACGCCTTGGGCCGCGAAGTGCTCGGTACCCACGAGTCGATCGAGGCGATGACCGTCGCCCAGATCCGCGAATTCTTTGCCCTGCACTACCGACCCAAGAACATGGTGGCAGCCATTGCCGGTGATCTCGAGCACGACGATGTGGTCGCAGGTCTCGACGCCCGGTTCACCGGATCGTCAGGGGGGTCGTCTCCGGAGCGGTCCGCCCCGGGCGACACTGTCATTCCCTTGCAAGTGATCAGACGCGGTACCGAGCAGACCCACCTCATCCTAGGGATGCGCTCGGTCGATCGGTTCGATCCGCGCCGCTATGCCCTTGCCATCCTCAATCACGTCCTGGGTGGCGGTCTGTCGAGCCGGCTCTTCCAGGAGATCCGGGAGCGGCGTGGCTTGGCTTACTCGGTCTGGTCGGAACGGGTTGCCTATCACGACGCCGGGGCGGTCAGCGTGGGGATGGGTACCTCACCGGACCATGTTTCCGAGGTGTTGAAAATCGTGGCCGGCGAACTCGAGGCACTGGGAGCGGATGGCATCACCGAACGTGAACTGGCGGTGGCCAAAGGCAATCTCCGGGCCGAGACCATCTTGGCCTGCGAGGACTCCGGGGCTCGAATGGGCCGGATCGGGGCGGGTCTGTTGCTTCACGGAGAGGTGCTCGATATCGACGAGGTGTTGGCCCGGGTAGAGGCGGTCACGCTCGCCGACGTACACGCCGCCGCCACCGAGTTGGTGGCAGCACCCCGGACCCTGTCGGTAGTGGGGCCTTTCGACGAGTCGGACTTCGACACCGACACGCTCGGCGTGCGCTGAGGCTGGATCGCACCTCGCCTCAGGGACACCACGACCGCCGACGATAGGGTTGGTAGCTATGCGAGTCGGAGTGGTCGGAGCCGGGGGGAAAATGGGCCGAGAGGTGTGCCGCACGGTGGGTGCCGACCCGGAGCTCGAGCTGGTGGCGGCCGTCGACCCCCAACTGGCCGGGATCGACCTGCGCCAGCTCACCGGGGAAGACGCCGGGGGACTCTCGATCGAAAGAGATCTCGGGGCGCTGGTGGATGCCGGTGTCGAGGTGGTGGTCGACTTCACCCGGGCGGACGCGGCGAGAGACACGCTGGCGTGGTGCGCGGAGGCCGGGATCCATGCGGTGGTCGGTACCACCGGGTTCAACGACGAGGACATCANCACACTGGAGCGCCTGTTCGCCGGTCCGGAGCGGGGAGCACCCAACTGCATAGTCGCCGCCAATTTCGCCATTGGAGCGGTGCTGATGATGCGGTTCGCGGCAATGGCCGCGCCGTGGTTCGAAGGAGCCGAGATTGTCGAGCTCCATCACGATGGGAAGCTCGATGCCCCGTCGGGGACATCCATGCGGACGGCAGAGCGCATGGCGGCAGCTCGGGTGGCCGCTGGGGTCGACGAGTTTGCCGGTGACCGGACCACCACGGTGATGGTCGAGGGTGCCCGGGGAGGCGCGGGCCCGGGGGGGATNCGGATGCATTCGGTGCGTCTGACCGGCCTGATTGCTCACCAAGAGGTCATGTTCGGTGCGGTCGGCCAGGGCTTGACCATCCGGCACGACTCCTATGACCGGACTTCCTTTATGGCCGGGGTGGNCCTCGCCATCAGAGCGGTGACGACCCGACCCGGGCTGACCCTGGGGCTCGATCCTCTTCTCGGGTTCTGAATCAACCGGCTNTCGATGGAGGACACCCGCCAGCGGATCATCGAGGCCACCTACGCTTGCGTGGCCAGGTGGGGTGTGGCCAAAACCACAGTGGAAGATGCGGCCCGCGAAGCCGCGGTATCACGGGCCACCGTCTACCGGCACTTCCCTGGGGGCCGCGACGAGCTGATCCATGACGTCGTGGTGTGGGAGCTCTTCGCCTTTTTTGGTCGCCTCTATGACGAGGTACGAGGGGCCGAGAGCCTTGAAGCGGTGATGGAGCGGGGCATCTCCTTTGCCCATCGGTCGATTCAGGAGCATGAGGTGTTGCAACGGGTCATGCAGACCGAGCCGGAGACGCTCCTTCCCACCATCACGGTGGAGAGCAATCGGATCCGGGACGCCATTGCAGGCTTTCTGGTCCCGTACCTCCATCAGCACGGTTTGGCGCCGGGAGTGGACCCTGATGAAGCCGGCGACTTTCTGGCTCGAATGGTGCTCTCCTACATGGGATCACCCGGTCGATGGGATCTCGACGATCCGGCTCAGGTGTCTGAGTTGGTCCGTGGCGAGCTACTGGCCGGCGTGGTGGTCGGACCCGAGCCCGGAAAGCGGCCCGACTGAGCCCGGGGGCAATCCTTGACAATGAGACAAATATCGGCCTATTGTTCCAAACGTGGCGGGACAGGGGGCACGGCTTCGAGTCGTGCAGGGGGATCTACGGCTTGGTGCCGCCATGGCACCGAATGCATCGGCGCCTACCGACGTGCCCGATCGGGTCTCTCCCCATCGGATCCGAGTCGTTGACGCGGCCCTGGACTGCATAGCCAGGCAGGGCACGGCCAAGACCACTGTTGACGATGTGGCCCACGGTGCCGGCGTGTCGAGAGCCACCGTCTACCGGGTATTCCCCGGGGGCAAAGACGAACTGCTGGGCGCGGTGGCCGAAACCGAGATGGCCCGGTTGTTCTCCGCCCTCGGTGCCCGGATGGGGGCGGCCGAAGAGCTTTCCGATGTGCTGGTGATCGGTATCGTCGAAGCGGTGACCCGGATTACCCGACATCCGGCCCTCACCTACATGATCGCCCATGAACCAGACGTGGTGCTCGGCCGACTGGCATTCGACGAGTCGAACCGTCTTCTGGCCACGGCCAGCCGTTTCATCTCCCCATTCCTCATCCGATGGATGGATCCCGAGGAAGCCGCCCGGGTGGCGGAGTGGGCGACCCGGATTGTGCTCTCCTACTGCATTGCCCCGACGAGTGAGATGGACCTCACTGACCCGGCCCGGGCCCGCCACCTGGTCGGCACATTCGTGCTCCCCGGGATCAGGGCGCTCCGCGCCCCTGACCGGTCCCAACCGGTTGACCTCGTTCCCATTGCCGCCGATCGGGCCAAGCACGCCGGCAGGGTCCACCAAGTCGATTATCTCCAGACCTACCCAACTACCACCACACATTCCGAGGGGGACGTGCAATGAGCATCGATATGAACAGCACCAATGACATCATCGGCCGAGAGGACATCGACGACTTCGAGGCGATTTTGTCTGTGGTCGGCACTGAAGAAGCCGATGGTAGACACACAGTGCACTCCAACTACGACACCATCTTCACGTGGGACTATGAGAAGGGAACCCGACCCAAACTCGACAAGCTCTACGAGAAAGCCAAGAAGGCCCAGTGGAATGGTCAGACCGATCTGCCCTGGGACACCGATGTCGATCAAGAGAAGCTGATCGTCGAAAACGCCATGGCCACCGGAGGGTTTACCGCCGGAGTCGACCTCACCGGTACTCCTGCTGAGAAATGGTCGGAGAAGGAGTGGATCCAGTTCGGGGTGGAGAGCCAGAACTGGACCTTGTCCCAGTTCCTCCACGGGGAGCAGGGTGCGCTGGTGTGCACGGCCAAGATCGTGGAGTCCGTCCCATGGATCGATGCCAAGTACTACGCCGCCACCCAGGTGATGGATGAGGCCCGGCATGTGGAGGTATTTGCCAAGTACCTCGACGACAAGTGCTCGGGTCACTACCCGATCAACGCCCATCTGCAGATGCTCCTCGACGACATCATCGCTGATTCACGGTGGGATATGACCTACCTCGGCATGCAGATCATGGTGGAGGGATTGGCGTTGGCCGCCTTCGGGTTCATGGCCCAGATGACGGCAGATCCTCTCTTGAAGCAACTTCTGCGCTACGTGATGGCTGATGAGGCCCGCCACGTCGCCTTCGGTGTGCTCAGCCTTCAGGAGTACTACCAGGGCCTCAACGCGGCCGAGCTGCGTGAGCGCCAGGAGTTCGCCTTCGAGGCCGCAGTGCGGATGCGTGACCGATTCCTCCAGCAAGAGGTGTGGGACCGTATGGGCATCGACCCCAAATCCATCGTGCCGCTGATCCAGCAGGCCCCTGAGCGGGCTCAGTTTCAGGCCCTCCTCTTCTCGAAGATCGTTCCCAACTGTCGCAAGCTCGGTCTCCTCGACGCCGCCGACGGCTGGCTGCGGACCAAGTTCACCGAGCTGGGTGTGATCGAGTTCGAATCGTGGGAAGACACCGGCGAGGAGTACGACTCCTTTGCCGCGGTGCCGTCCGCGGACCAGGTGGCCTCGTAACATCGCCCACGGTTGCCAGCAGGGACCGGATGCGTCCGCCCCTGCTGGTAACCTGCCTCACCGTGGCGCCGACTCCGCAGATACACCTGGCTGGGGGCTGACGCCATGGCGCGTTTCGGCTCGGTGGTGACAGCCATGATCACCCCCTTCGATGACGATGGTGGGCTCGATGTGGACGGTGCCGTCGTCCTGGCCCGGCACCTGATCGCCACTGGGTCTGACGGATTGGTGGTGGCCGGCACCACCGGCGAAGGTCCGGTGCTGACCGATGGCGAGGCGCTCGATCTGTTCCGGGCGGTGGCCGAGGCGGTGACCGTTCCGGTGATTGCTGCCACAGGCAGTAACGACACCGCCCACTCGGTGACGTTCACCCGTTCGGTGGCGGACATCGGCGTGGACGCGGTCCTCATCGTCACTCCGTACTACAACCGGCCGTCTTCAGCGGGGCTGTCGGCCCACTTCCGGGCGGTGGCGGCGGCCACCACCTTCCGGTGCTCCTCTACGACATTCCGATCCGTACCGGACGCCGCATCGGATCGGATCTGCTCACCACGTTGGCCTCTGAGGTCCCCAACATCGTCGGTGTGAAGGATGCCACCGGCGACGTGGCCGGGGCCGCCCGGGTGGTTGCCCAGACCCCCGAGCAGTTCGAGGTGTATTCAGGGGACGACTCGCTCACCCTCCCGTTTCTGGCGGTAGGAGGGGTGGGGATCGTCAGCGTGGCCTCCCACTGGGCGGGGGAGGCAATGGCCGAGATGGTCTCATCATTCAATGCCGGAGACCTTCGGGGGGCACAGTTGGCCAACCACCGTCTGGCGGAATCGTATGACTTCGAGAGCTCAGACCTGTTCCCCAATCCGGTCCCGACCAAAGCCGCCTGCCGAGCCCTGGGCCTTCCGGCCGGTCAGTGTCGTCTCCCTCATCCCGAGGCGCCCGAGTCTCTGGTGGCCGACGCGCGCGGCGTCATCGAGCGCCTGCACCAACCCTCACTGAATCGTCAATCGGTTGCCTGATCCGGGTCGGACCGAGAGGTCCAAGAAACAGGCGAACAAAGGCGCGGATCCGGCCCGGCGGCGATCACCCGGCAAGGACAACGTGGCCAAGGGCACCGATCAGAAAAAGCGTCAACCGCACCCGAACCCGTCGGCACATGTCGCCGTGGGTTCCAAAGGAGCGGCTCCGGTCCGTATCGTGTTCCTCGGTGGTCTCGGTGAGATCGGGAGGAACTGCGCCTGTATCGAGGTGGACGGTCGCATCCTCATCCTCGACGTGGGCATCATGTTCCCCGACCCGGACATGCCTGGCGTCGATTTGGTGCTTCCCGACTTCACCTACCTGCGGGAGAACGCCGATCGGGTGGACGCGGTCATCCTGACCCACGGGCACGAAGATCACACCGGCGGGCTGGCGTTCCTGCTCCGTGATTTTCCGGTGGACGTCTACGGTTCCGAGCTCACTCTGGGTTTGGCCCGGAACCGGGTGGACGAGGCCGGATTGGCCAGTCAGGTCACCTGGATTCCTGTCCGCGACGGCGAGCGTCGGCGAATCGGGCCCTGCGATGTTGAATTCATACCGGTCACCCACTCGGTGCCCCAGGCGTTTGCCACCGCCTTTCATACTCCTCAGGGTGTGATCCTGCACTCGGGGGACTTCAAGATTGATCTCCATCCCGTCGATGACCGGCGCACCGATTTGGCCAGGATGGGAGCGTTGGCCTCCGACCCGGGTATCCGCTTGTTGCTGTGCGATTCGACCAACGCGGAAGAGCCGGGATTCACACCGTCGGAGACCACGGTGGGGGTCACCCTGCGCCGGGTGTTCCTGGCCCGTCCCGACCGACGATTCGTCGTGACCTGCTTTGCCAGCCACATCCACCGGGTCCAGCAGGTGGCCGACGCCGCCATCGCCGGTGGACGAAAAGTGGCAACCCTGGGTCGTTCGATGCAGAAAAACGTGGCCTTGGCCCGGCAGCTGGGCATTCTCGAGATCCCCGACAGTGCATTGGTGGATATCGAGCGGGTGGACACGCTGCCCCCGGGGCAGGTGTGTGTGATCTCCACCGGCTCGCAGGGTGAGCCGATGTCGGCCCTGTCCCGGTTGGCCGTGGGCGAGAACCGATTCTTCACACTCCGCGAGGACGACGTGGTGGTGATCAGCGCCCACCCGATTCCCGGAAATGAATGGTCGGTGGGACGGGTCATTGACAGTCTTCATCGCCGGGGGGTGGAGGTCATCCACTCGGGGGTGGAAGCGGTTCACGTGAGTGGGCACGCACGCCAGGGGGAACTGGCCATGCTGATGTCGGTGACCCGACCGGAGTTTTTCATCCCGGTGCACGGCGAATACCGTCACATGGCCAACCATGTGCGGTTGGCCAACTCGATGGGGATCAGCGGGGACCGGATCCTGTTGTGCGAGGACGGAGACGCGGTGAAGCTCGAGGCATCGGGTCTTCATCGTGACGGCAGCGTTCCCGGGGGGTATCTCTTCGTCGACGGAAGCTCGGTGGGTGACATCGGCCACGGAGTTCTGCGCGACAGGAAAGTCCTGGCCGAAGANGGCGTGGTGATGGCGGTGGCCACCATCGATCTGAAGCGGGGGGAAGTCGTCGGCGCCCCCCAGATAGTCACCCGTGGCTGGGCCTACGACGACGACACCGATCGTCTGCTCGATGAGGCGCGAGTGGCAGTAACCAAGGCGTTGGAGAAGGCTCTGTCCGGTGGAAGTCAAGACCACGAATCGCTCAACCGGGTGGCACGAAAGGCGCTCGGCCAGTTGGTCGGGAACCGGACCAAGCAGCGCCCGATGATCGTCCCGGTCATCGTCACTGTCTGACAACTCCTGGGGAGTCCCCGTAGTCGGAGAGCCCACGGAGTAACCTGGTTTCACTGTGACGACCGCTACGAAGCGACCGGCGGGTCGATCCGGCGCTTCGCGGTCGAGAGCCAAGGCCGCAGTTCCGGCTCGTTCCCGTTCAGGAGCAAAAGCCGCCTCGAAGAAGAGATCCATGCGCAAGGGTCGGGGAAGAGCGCGGACTGGGCGCGGACAATCCCGGCAACCACCGAACGGGATGGCGGCGGGGATGTGGGACGTGGTGGCCGCCCACGCCGCCGACGTGTGGGGGGTGGTGCTGGTGACGGCCGGCCTCCTCGGCGTACTGGCCCTTTACGCCGATGCATTGGGCCCGGTCGGCCACGGGGCGAGACAGGTTCTCGGTGACCTCCTGGGGTGGGGAAGATTTCTGGTGCCGGTGGTGGCGGTGGCGGTCGGTGTCCGGTTGATTGCCGGCCGCAATTCGGAAGAATCCGTTCCGGGTCGGGATCCCAGCCGAGCGGTGCTCGGAGGGACGCTCACCCTGTTGGCGACAGCAGGTTTGGCCGGGTTGGCAGGGGGATCACCCAGGCTCGGGGCGTCGACGACCAGCCTGTCGTCCGCCGGCGGTTGGGTCGGTGCGGTGATTGGCAACCCCCTCCAGGCCGGTCTCGGGGGTTTCGGCGCCGCCACCGTGTTGATAGCGGTGATGGTGGTGGCCATGGTGCTGTTCACCGGGGTGTCGGTCAAAACCGCCGCTCACGGCGTAAGGGTGGCGGCCCGGTGGGCATTCGATGTGGCTCGGGGCGGCCCCGAGGGGAGATCGGGTCGTGTCGAGACCGACGCAAATGATGACCAACCCACCGACCCCTTCGGCCGGGCGATATCCGGTGGAGACGAAGCAGAAGTGAACGAGGGGAATGCCGCTCGCAACCCCGACCCCGAGATGGCGGTGGTTCCCCAGGTGGCGTTGCCGGTGGCCGCCGATTCGGTGTTGGACCCGATGGACGGATCGGGTGGGCCTCCGGACGTGGCGACCCTTCCTGAGGCCGCCACCAAGGCCGGCAAGGCCTCCCAGCTCGAGATGAAGCTGGGTCCGGGTGCCGGAGGTTGGCGCCTACCCCCGCCCACCCTCCTGAAGAGGTTGAAGCCACAGGCTGTCGACGAGCGCGAAGTGGATGCCGGCGGCACCGCCCTGGTGCACGCGCTGGCCGCCCATGGCGTCGAAACCCGGCTGGTAGGCCGCACGGTCGGGCCGTCCGTGACCCGCTACGAGCTCGAGCTCGGGACCGGCGTCAAAGTGGCCCGGGTGACGTCGTTGTCCAAGGACATCGCCTACGCCATGGCCTCACCCGACGTGCGCATCCTTGCGCCCATCCCCGGCAAATCCGCCATCGGTGTAGAGGTTCCCAATCGCCATCGCCAGTTGGTGGCGTTGGGGGACATCCTGGCCTCGCCCGAAGCCGCCAAGGCCCATCATCCGTTGGAGGTGGCGCTAGGTCGCGATATCGCTGGCAATGCGTACATGGTGAACCTGGCTGACATGCCCCACCTGCTGGTTTCGGGATCTACCGGGTCGGGCAAGTCATCGTGCATCAACTCGATTCTCACCTCCATCCTCATCCGGGCCACTCCCGATCAGGTGCGCCTGATGCTGGTGGACCCGAAACGGGTGGAGCTGGGTCAGTACAACGACCTTCCCCATCTGCTGACCCAGGTGGTGGTGGACCCGAAGAAGGCGGCCAACGCCCTGTCCTGGGCGGTCAAGGAGATGGAGCGCCGCTACGACCTCCTGGCCGAGGCGGGGATGCGCGACATCACCGGGTACAACATTGCCGTCGATAGTGGCCAGCTCGAAGATCACGAAGAGGCCTACCGGCTCCGCATGCGCGGCACTGGGTCCGACGACGACGAATCCGAGCAGTCGCCCGAGGAAGACGAGCGGCGTTACCAGAGGCTGCCCTTCATTCTCATAGTGGTGGATGAGCTGAACGACCTGATGATGGTGGCCGCCCGGGACGTCGAGGACTCGGTGTGTCGGATCGCCCAGATGGCGCGGGCGGTCGGGATCCATCTTGTGCTGGCTACCCAGCGTCCGTCGGTTGATGTGATCACCGGAGTGATCAAGGCCAACATTCCATCTCGCATGGCTTTTTCGGTGTCGTCGCTGGCCGACAGTCGAGTGATCCTCGACCAACCCGGGGCCGAGCGGCTCATCGGCAAGGGCGACATGCTGTTGGTGACCGCATCGTCGTCGAATCCACAGCGTCTCCAGGCCCCGTGGGTCGGAGCAGACGAGGTTCGGGCCGTTGCCGCCCACTGGAAGCGTCAGCGGCCGATGGAAGTGGTGGCCGGTATCGACGAGGTGGCCCGAACCGGCCGGGCCGGCCAACGGGGTGCCGATGACGATGACGAGGAGTTGTTGGCTCAGGCGATGGATCTTGTGGTGAGGTCCCAGTTGGGGTCCACCTCNATGCTGCAGCGCAAACTTCGGGTGGGGTTTGCCCGGGCCGGCCGTCTGATGGATCTGATGGAGCGCGGTGGCGTGGTGGGACCTTCAGAGGGATCCAAGGCCCGAACAGTGTTGATGACTGTCGAGGAACTCGAAGAGCGTTGATCGACAGCACAGCGGAGGAATCGATCGTAGGACGATCGAGGTCCGAACCTACCGATCCACTTCCGGCCGACAACGGACGGCGTGGTGGGCGCCACAGCAAGCGTGGGTCACATCGACTCAGGTGGTCACTGGTGAGCATCGGGGTGGTGGTAGTGATTGGAATCGGGTTGGCCGAGGCGTGGCACGTGACCCGACCCCTTCCCGTGCCGGCATCGCAATCGTCGTTGGCCTCTGTGAAGGTTCCCGGTGGCCCGCCGGTCCTTCCATGGCCGTCCAAGGGACAGGGCGCGGTGCAGGTCCCGGCGCTGGGATTCGCCGCCAATTCGGGTGAGACCACTCCGGTGCCTGTGGCCTCGCTCACCAAGTTGGCGACCGCGGTCGTGATCCTTCGCGATCACCCAGTGCCAGCCAACGCCAGTGGGCCTTCCATCACCATGACTGCCTCGGACGTGGCGGAATATGACAAGGACGCTCACAGCGACGAATCCGTCATTGCGGTTGCGGTCGGCGAAGTGCTGACCGAACGCCAACTCCTCGAGGGGCTGCTGGCCCGATCGGCCAACAACATCGCCTTCACCCTTGCCGTATGGGATGCGGGGAGCGAGGCGGCGTTCGTGGTGAAGATGAACGCTTTGGCCGCCTCGTTGGGGATGACCAGCAGCCACTACGTCGATGCCAGCGGTTTCGACCAACACTCGGTGTCCTCCGCCGTCGACAGCCTGAAAGTGGCGGCGGCAGCCATGGCAATTCCGACATTTGCCGAAGTGGCGGCCAAGTCATCGGTGACGCTTCCCCTGGTCGGCACCCTTCCCAACCTCGTGACCGAAATCGGTTCCAACGGCGTGGTGGGGATCAAATCGGGGTACACCTCGCAAGCCGGTGGTTGCATGGTGTTGGCGGCCGAACGGGTGATCGCCGGTCGACCGGTGCTGGTTCTGGCCGTGGTGATCGGGCAACCGGTGCCGGCGCCCATCGTCCCCCCAACCACGACCACCACGACCACCACGCCGCCTCCGACCACCACGCCGCCTCCGGCCACCACGCCGCCTCCGNCCACCACGCCGCCCACCACCACGCCGCCTCCGGCCACCACGCCGCCCACCACCACGCCGGTGCAAGATCTGATAGTTCCGGATCCGGAGCGTTTCACCCGGCCGGCGGCAGAGTCGTTGCTGTCGGCGGCCGAGGGCGCAGTGGTCCCGGTGNTTCTCAGCTATCCGGGCAAGGTGGTCGGCACAGCCACGTCCACCTGGGGAGGCATGCCTCACGAGGTGGNNGTGGCCACCTCGGGCCCGGCCATGGTGCTGGCGTGGCCGGGACAGACTGTTGTCGCCACCCACACATTGTCGGTGCCTCCCGGCGGGCGAAGCGGTGCACGGGTCGGGACGGTCTCCTATGCACTCGGAACCCAGCTCGAGTTGGTGCCTCTGCGCCTGTCCAAGACTCTTCCTGAACCGTCTTGGTGGTGGCGCCTGATTCACCGGTAGGCGATTCCCCGANGCTGTCCCGGACAGCCGGCCGCGTTGGTCCCGCCCCGAGCCGCGTGTGACGAGTACCCTGACGTCGTGCGAGCACGNGCCCCAGCATCGTCTGCCAATCTCGGCCCGGGATTCGATACCCTTGCCGTTGCCCTCGATCTATATGTCGAGGTCGAAGTGGAAAAGGCCTCCCGCCTGATCGTCCGATCGGTGGGAGAAGGTGCAGGCATGTCCGACGACCCTTCCCATCTGGCCGCCCGGGTGGCCATCGAGGTGGCGGGGACGGACCGACTGGCGATTACCGTCCGGTCTGAGGTTCCGGTGGGAAGAGGGCTCGGATCTTCCGCCGCCCTCGCCGCCGCCGCCGCGGCNGCGGCCGGGGCCAAGGATCCGTTGGCCGTGGCCGCCTATATGGACGGGCANCCCGACAATGCCGCTGCAGCAGTGGTTGGTGGCCTGGTAGCCGCAGCCATGGTCAAGGGTGCGGTGCGGGTAGTGCGCCTCACGCTCGATGTCAGCCTGGTCTTCGTGATCATCGTCCCCGATCTCATCTTGTCGACCGCCAAGGCGCGGTTCGCGCTCCCCAACGAGGTCACCCGCGAAAATGCCGCCTTCAATCTGTCCCGCATGGCTCTCCTGATCGCCGGGTTGGCCGACAGCCGGGTACTGCTGAAGGAAGCCACCGAAGACCGACTCCATCAGGATTTTCGGAGCCCGCTCTTCCCGGCGGCACCGAATCTGCTGTCCAAGCTCTCGGCCGGTGGCGCCCTGGCCGCGTGTTGGTCAGGGGCCGGGCCCTCGCTGCTCGGGATCTGCCGTGGTGCGGATGGGGCCAAGGTGCAACAAGCGGCGAAAGAAGCGATGGCCGAAGCGGATGTCCCGGGAAAGGCGCTTCTTCTCGGGCCGGACATGCACGGACTGATCGTCGATCGAGACGGCTCTGATGATTTTTGGCGTGATCGCCAGCCCTCGTGGTCCGCCGATGGACAAGGCGATACGGACGAGGCTGGCGGTACGGTTCCCGACGGCGGGGGCCAGTTCTACGACTTTGACGGGAACCGGTAGTTTCCGCCCGTAGAATCTTGGCCGTGCCGTCTCGCCCATCGAAAGAATTGCAGGCCATTCCCAATCCCCATCCGGGGCGCCGCTACGAGGTGCGCTGCGATACACCGGAGTTCACTTGCATCTGCCCGATGACCGGACAGCCCGACTTTGCCACGGTAACGGTGTCCTACGTCCCCGGCGAGTTCATCGTGGAACTCAAGTCGCTCAAGCTCTACCTCTGGAGCTATCGGGATGAGGGTGCATTCCACGAGGATGTGACCAACCGGATCCTCGATGATCTGGTGGGTGCGATCGCCCCCAATGAGATGACAGTGATCACCGACTGGCTGGTCAGGGGGGGCATTCACACGGTGGTGGAGGCTTCGCACCCGTAGGTCGTCATCGGGGCAATACCATGGGACGGTGATATCAGGCACCGATCCCGACCCAGGAGCTCCCCTGGGGCCAGGGCTTGCATCCCCCCAGCGGACATTTCATATCCAAACCTTCGGTTGCCAGATGAACGATCACGATTCGGAGCGGCTGGCCGGGCTGCTCACCGCCGACGGCCTGGTGTCGATCCCCGACCTGGAGTCGGCTGACGTGGTGGTGTTCAACACGTGCTGCATCCGGGAGAATGCCGACAACAAGTTCTACGGACATCTGGGAAACCTCAAGACCCTGCGCGAACAGCGACCCGACATGCAGATTGCGGTGGGGGGGTGCCTGGCCCAAATGGACAAAGGACGGATCCGGGAGCGGGCCAGTCACGTCGATGTGGTCTTCGGCACCCACAATTTGGCCAACGCGCCAGAGCTGCTGCGCCGGGCGGCTCGCTCCGGNCCGATCGTGGAGATCCTCGACGAACCACTACCGGAGAGCCATCTTTCCGCCCAGGGGCAACAGGCCGCCGCCGTCGGTGCGGTACGCGACCTTCCCTATGCCGCCTGGGTGACGATTCAGATGGGATGCAACAACTCGTGTGCCTTCTGCATCGTGCCCTCGGTCCGAGGCGGTGAGGTATCTCGTCGCATGGATGACCTGGTGGCGGAAGTCCGGACCCTGGCCGACCGCGGGGTGACCGAGGTCACCCTGCTGGGCCAAAACGTCAACTCGTACGGACGCGACATCACCAAACGGGCACCCCTCTTCGCCGAGCTGCTCCGGTTGGTCAGTGCTGTGGATGGCATCCGCCGGGTTCGCTTCACCAGCCCCCACCCCAAAGACCTCCGGCCCGAGACCATCGCCGCCATGGCCGAGACACCCGAAGTCTGCGACCATCTCCACCTTCCTCTGCAGGCCGGCAGCAATACCACCCTGACGGCCATGCGCCGTGGCTACACAGCCGAACGGTACCTGGCCCGCCTGGCCGACGCCCGAGCCGCCATTTCCGATCTGGCGGTCAGCACCGATCTCATCGTCGGTTTCCCCGGTGAGACCGAAGACGACTTCGAACGCACCCTCGAGGTTGCCGCCGAGGCCAATTACGACAGCGCGTACACCTTCGTCTTCTCCCCCCGCCCCGGCACCCGAGCCGCGGCCATGCAGGATCGATTCGTCCCATCGGAAGTGGCGGCTGAACGGATGGAGCGACTCCGGGCGGTGGTTGAGCGCTCCGCGCTCGTCCGGCACAGGGCCCGAATCGGAAAGGTGGAGGAAGTGCTGGTGGAAGGTCCTTCCAAACGGGATCCGTCAGTCATTACCGGCCGCACCGGTCAAAACAAACTGGTTCATTTCGAGCCGGTTGAAGGGCGACGGATTGCCATCGGATCGTTTGCCGAGGTGCGGGTGACGGGTTCCGCCCGCCATCACCTGTTCGGAGAGCTCATCGAGGTCACCGCTCTGCCCCGACACCGCACCCGTATCCCTGTCGTTGCCGGCTGACTCCGTCCCACCGATGGGAGCATCGTCTCCCGGCGTGGTGGCCCTGGTCGGCCCCACCGCCTCGGGGAAGTCGGCTTTGGCATTGGCGGTGGCCGAAGCATCGGACAACGCTGCAACCGACGGTNNGACCGGTTGGCCATTTCGGGTGGAGCTCCTGTCGGTGGACTCCATGGCGGTGTATCGGGGTATGGATATCGGCACCGCCACGCCGTCCCCGGCCGTACGCAGCCGGGTGGATTATCACTTGATCGACCTGGTCGAGCCCACCGACGAGTTCACCGTGCAGCAGTTTCAGGCCGCGGCCCGTACCGCCTTGGATGAAGTCTCGGCCCGGGCCCATGGCGCCCTACTGGTCGGGGGGACCGGACTCTATCTGCGTTCGATTGTCGACGATCTGTCGTTTCCGGGTCGCTACCCCGAGGTGGTGACCCGGCTCAACGACGAGTTGGCGGCCGGGGGACCGGAAGGGAGCCCAGGCGAGTGGGTGGTGATGGCGGCACTTCACGCCCGGTTGGCGTCCCTCGATCCGGTGGCGGCCGGTCGCCTGGAGCCCACCAATCGTCGCCGTCTGGTCAGGGCCCTGGAAGTGTCACTCGGATCGGGGCGACAGTTTTCGTCGTTCGGGCCCGGGTTGGAGGCGTATCCACCCAGTCAGGTCACCCTGGTGGGCGTCCGCTACGTCCCCGAGGAGACAGACCGCCGTATTGCTGAACGCTTCAACACCATGATGGACCTCGGTTTCCTCGACGAAGTGCGTTCCCTGGCCGCGTTGCCGGGCGGATTGTCGCGTACCGCCCGCCAGGCCCTCGGGTATCGCGAACTGTTGTCCCACGTCGAAGACGGAGTTCCGCTGGATGATGCGGTGGCCGAAGCGGTTCGGCGCACCCGCACCTTCGCTCGCCGGCAATGGGCATGGTTCCGTCGTGATCCCCGTATCCTGTGGTTAGAACCAGGTGAAGACGGGGTGGCTCGGATTGCCGACCTGTTCGGCCAGACCCTGCTACGCCAAGATCCACCGAGACGGTGGGAGACTGACCTCGACGCAGAGAACCAGAACCATGGATGACCATCGAACACTCCAGTTGACCAAGCACCACGGTGCCGGAAACGACTTCCTCGTCGTGGTCGACATCGAGGACCGGCACCGGGTGGCACCGGAGTTGGTGCGCGCCCTGTGCGACCGGCGGTTTGGAATCGGTGCCGACGGGGTGATCAGAATTCTGGCTGGTCGCGAGGGCTCCGATCTGTCGATGGATCTTCGCAATGCCGACGGCTCCGAGGCGGAAATGAGCGGCAACGGCATTCGCTGCTTGGCCCAAGCCGCAGTGGACGCCGGACTGGTGACTCCTCCCGATTTCAGCGTATGGACGCTGGGCGGCGTCCGGACCGTCGAGTACCGGACCGGAGACGCAGTCGGGGCTGCGGCGGCCTCGGTCGATATGGGCAAAGCCGAACTGGGTCCCGACCAGGCGCAGCAGTTTGCTGATCGCCGGGCCCGTACCGTCGACATGGGCAATCCCCATCTCGTCCTCCTGGGCCCCGATCCAACCGGCGTGGACGTGGCCGAGATCGGGAGCCGGCTTCAGGGCGTGCACCCCGGCGGCATCAATGTCGAGTTCATCTCGGTCGGTCCGACTCCCGACGATCTCGACCTCCGGGTATGGGAGCGTGGGGTGGGGGAGACCCAGGCGTGTGGGACGGGAAGCTGCGCAGCGGCGGCCGCGGCCCGCAGCTGGGGAATGGTCAGNGACCGGGTGCGGGTACACAACCCGGGGGGGACGCTCGAAGTGACCCTCAACCCCGATGGGATACGACTGGCCGGGCCGGTNCGCAAGGTGGCTGATATCGAGGTCACTCCCTCGAGTGTGCTGGGTGCGGCCCGCCGATGAGCCCCAACGATTCCGCCTTCACCGACACCCTGATCTCCCGGAAGTTCCGGGAGCGCATCGTGCTGGTCGGCGTTGTCTTCCCTCATACCACCGTGGCCTCTGTCGAAGCCGGCCTTGATGAGCTGGCCCGGCTGGTGGACACGGCCGGGGCCGATGTGATGGATCGGATCGTCCAGCGCCGGGCTACCCCTGATCCCGCCACCTTCGTGGGGAAAGGCAAAGCGGAAGAGCTCCTGTCGATATGCCTGGCCGTCGACGCTGACACGGTGGTGTTTGACGACGATCTGAGCCCGGCCCAACAGAGGAACCTCGAGAAGATCCTCGGCCGGACCGCCATCGACCGGACGGCGGTGATACTCGATATCTTTGCCCAGAATGCCCGCACTCCCGAGGGGCGCGCCCAGGTGGAGCTGGCACTGCTCCGGTATCGGCTTCCCCGCCTCCGGGGACGCGGCACGGCGTTCAGCCAGCAAGCCGGTGGGATCGGGACACGGGGTCCCGGTGAGACCCAGCTCGAAGTCGATCGCCGGCGCCTCGTGCGGCGGATGACCAGACTCGAATCCGATCTCCGGCAGTTGGACAGAACCCGTCGTACCCAACGCAAGGGGCGGGCGCGGTCCCGACAGCGCACAGTCTCTCTGGTCGGATACACCAATGCCGGCAAGTCGACACTCCTGAACCGGCTGTGCGGTGCCGACGTGCTGGTGGAGAACCGGCTCTTCTCCACTCTCGATCCAAGGACCCGTCAGCTCGCCCTACCCGGCGGCGAGACGGTGCTCCTCACTGACACCGTCGGGTTCGTCCGCAAACTGCCCCACCAGGTGGTCGAAGCGTTCCGGTCCACTCTCGAAGTTGTATGTGAGTCGGATCTCATCGTCCACGTGGTGGACGGATCGGCCCCCGATTTCGAGGGTCAGATCGACGCGGTCCGCTCAGTACTCTCCGAAATCGGAGCCGAAGGGCTCCCCGAGCTCCTGGTGGTGAATAAAGCTGACGCGGTGGTGGCCCTTGGCGAAGAAGCGGCCCAAGAGAGCAAGCGGCTCATGGACGCCCACCCCGGCTCGGTCATTGCATCAGCTCTCACCGGCGAGGGAATCGACGAGCTATTGACAGCCATCGGTGACCGGCTCCGGGTCGGAAACCGGGTGGTGGAGCTGGTCATCCCCTGGGCGAGAGGCGACGTATTGGCCGCCGTCCACCGCGAGGGTGAGATCGTCAGTGAGGTGGCCAGCGATGACGCCACCCACCTCCATGTGGTGCTGGACGACGTGGGCAAGGCTCGATTCCGGGAATTTTGCGCCTGATGAGCACCATCACGCCACATTCCACGGTCGGCTTCTCGCCTCCGCCGTATCCCTACGACCGGTTGACGGCTCTACGAGAGCGAGCGGTTCAGCGATTCGGTGATCTGGTCCAGGGGAGCACCGGAATCGTCGACTGTTCCATAGGCACTCCGTGCGACCCGCCGCCGGATGCAGTCATCGAGGCCGAGGCGTCGTCGGGAACAGAGCGGGGCTATCCCACGTCTCCCGGGTCGCGCGCCTATCGCCATGCCGCCGCCGGGTGGTTGTCCAGGCGGTTCGGGGCGGTTGTCGACCCTGAGCTCGAGTTGGCCGCTTGCGTAGGGACCAAGGAGTTCGTAGCGTCGGCCGCCCAGTACCTCCGCCTTCGTACTCCTGGGCGGGACACCGTCCTCTACCCGTCGGTGTCGTACCCCACCTACGCCATGGGGGCGTTACTGGGCAGTTGCCGATCCGTCCCGGTGAAGGAGCTCCCGGGGGGAGGACTCGACCTCGACTCGATTTCCGCCGGCGACGTCGAACGGGCCCTGCTGTTGTGGGCCAACACACCGTCGAACCCGACCGGGTTGCTCACCGATATGGATGCGGTGGCCGAGTGGGGCCGCCATCGTGGGATCCCCATCTTTTCCGACGAGTGTTATGCCGAGTTCACCTGGGATGGGCCGCCCAGGACCGTCTTGACCAACGGATTGGGCGGGGTGGTGGCGGTGCATTCCCTGTCCAAACGGTCCAACATGGCCGGGGTCCGGGCCGGCTTCTACGCCGGGGACCCCGATATCGTCGGTTACCTGCTCGATGTCCGGCGCCATGCCGGGCTGATGGTTCCGGGCCCGGTCCAGGCTGCCGCGGTGGTGGCTTTCGATGACGACTCGCACGTGGAGGTCCAACGGCAGCGTTACCGGGATCGGCTGAGCTACCTCCGCGGAGTATTGGCCGACGCCGGTCTCCCGACTCCGATGCCGGCAGGTGGCTTCTACCTGTGGGTGGCAGTTCCCACCACGGTCCCCGATGGCGGGTGGGGCCTGGTCGAAACGTTGGCATTGGAAGGCGGCCTGCTGGCCAGTCCCGGCGAACTCTACGGAGAGGGCGGTGCCGGCTTTGTCCGGGTGGCGATGGTCCAGCCGATGGAGCGTTGCGATTGGTGGGCGAACGACTGGCGGGCAAGGACCTCTCCGGTAGGTAGAGGCCGATGACCACGACCGGAGAGTCGGATCGTCAGGGCTAACGTCTCTCCATGGCAGACCTTCAGTCGCACATCGAAGAGTTGTGGGCCCGGGTATCCGAGTTGACCCCCGACGACACCGATGCCCTGACCACCGTGACCGAGGCCATCGAGCTCCTCGATTCCGGCGAGGCCCGGATCGCCGAGGTGGACCCGATCTCCGATGAAGTGGTGGTCCACCAGTGGTTGAAACAGGCGATCCTGATGCTGTTCCGCCTCAAGTCGATGGAGACGATGGAAGTCGGGCCGTTCGAGTTCGCCGACAAGCTTCCCCTCAAGAGGAACTACGCGGCGGCGGGTGTCCGGGTGGTTCCGGGCGCGTCGGCCCGATGGGGGTCGTTCCTCGACCGAGGGGTCATCTGCATGCCTAGCTATGTCAACATCGGGGCCCGGGTCGGAGCTGACAGCATGGTGGACACCTGGGCCACGGTGGGCTCGTGCGCCCAGATCGGCGAACGGGTCCACCTCTCGGGCGGAGTGGGCATCGGCGGGGTGCTCGAGCCCGCCCAGGCTGCCCCGGTGGTCATCGAGGACGACGTGACGATCGGGAGCCGGTGCATGGTCACCGAGGGGGCCAGGGTCGGCCGCGGGTCGCTGCTGGGTGCCGGAGTGATTCTCAATCCGTCCATCCCGGTCATCGATGCCGAGACCGGCGAGGAACTGAGTCGCGGCCACGTTCCGCCGTGGTGCGTGGCCGTTCAGGCCTCCCGCCGTCGTGAGTTCTCCGGTGGGGAGTTCTTTCTGCCCTGCGTGCTGGTTATCAAACGGTTGACCGAGGGGCAACGCCACGACAAGGCGCAGCTGAACGACATTCTCCGTCAGCACGGCGTCTCGACGTGACCGATGCCATTCCGAGCGGTCTGCTCGGTCTGACCAGGTCGCTGGTGGCCATCCCGTCGGTGAGCCATCACGAGGGACCCATGGCCGACGCAGTGGAAGCGGCGCTGCGGCTCTGTCCGTGGCTGCTTGTGGACCGGGTGGGGGACAATGTGGTGGCCCGGACCGATCTCGGTAGGTCGACCCGGCTGATGTTGGCCGGCCATCTCGATACCGTCCCGCCTGCTGCCGGAAACGACGAACCACGGCTCGAGGGTGACATTCTCTATGGCCTCGGGGCAACCGACATGAAGGGGGGGCTGGCCGTCTTCCTCCACCTGGCCGGCACCATCCCCGAGCCGGCGGTGGATGTCACGTGGTGCTTCTACGCCTGCGAAGAGGTGGCCCGACGCGACAGCGGCCTTGAAGTGTTGTGGCACGAGCGTCCCGAGCTCCTCCAGGCCGACGCGGCCATCTTGGGGGAGCCCACCGGCGGTGTGGTGGAGGCGGGTTGTCAGGGCACCATGCGGATCCGGATGGTGATGGCCGGGGAACGGGCCCATACCGCCCGACCTTTCGCCGGGCGCAATGCCATCCACCGGCTCGGCCCCGTGCTTGATGCCATCGGCGCCTACCAGAGCCGCCGGGTGGTGATCGACGGCTGCGAGTACGCCGAGCAACTCCAAGCGGTATTGGTCGAAGGGGGAGTGGCCGGAAACGTGGTGCCCGACGAAGCGGTGGTGATCATCAATCACCGTTTCGCCCCTGATCGTGATGCCGCCGAGGCCGAAGCATCGGTGCGGGCGCGTTTTGACCACGTGATGGAGCCTGGTGACTCATGGGAGGTGGTCGAGGCGGTAGCAGGGGCGCCCCCAGCCCTCGGGGCTCCGTTGTTGTCCAGGCTGGTGGCCGCTACCGGCGCCCCACCCGAGGCCAAGGTGGGGTGGACCGACGTGGCATCCTTCGCCGCTCACGGGATACCGGCCGCCAACTTCGGGCCCGGCGACCCGCTGTTGGCCCACACGCCGGGTGAACATGTGAGCCTCTCCGAACTCGAACAGGCCGCAGATGTGCTCGCCACGATNTTGACGGGAAATTNCAACNANGGATGAGATTGAACTGCTGTCGGGTGTCCTGACCAAGACAACCACCGTCGTGGCCGGTGTGGGCGAAGATCGGTGGAGGCTCCCGACGCCGTGCGAGGAGTTCAGCGTTCATGACTTGATGAACCACATGGTGGGTTGGATTCAGGTGTTCGAGGCCGGTTGCCACGGGCGCACCTACGAGGGAGACCCGGCGGAGTACATCTGTGGCCACGATGCTGCCGCCGAGTTTGCCAAAGCGGCCAACAGTATTGTGGCCGGCTGGGAAGAGCACGGTTTCGACCGTCAGGTACGAATCTCGGGTGGTGGGATGATGCCGGGGGCGATGGTCTTCAACATGACGGTGATGGAGTACCTGGCCCACGGGTGGGACCTGGCCTCGGCCACCGGTCAGGTGAGTCCCTACGCCGAAGCCGAAGCGACCGACGTGCTGAACCTGGCCAAGGTGACGCTCCCACCCGAATACCAGGGCGAGGGCATGGCGTTCGGTGCGATTGTCCCGGTGAGCGACCGGGCCCCCGCCATCAATCGGCTGATTGCCTTCCTCGGACGTGATCCGGCCTGGGCGGAATCTCCGGCCCAGTAGGGTCGGGATATGGCAATTCCCACTCGCATACTGGGCACCGGCGGACTGGTGGTGTCGGCCCAGGGCCTCGGATGCATGGGGATGAGCGAGTTCTATGGCCCGGGCGACGAATCGGAGTCGGTTGCCACCATCAACGCCGCGCTCGACCTCGGGGTCACCTTGCTCGACACCGCCGATATGTACGGGCCCTATGTCAACGAGGAGCTGGTGGGACGCGCGATTGCCACCCGACGCGATGAGGNCGTCCTTGCCACCAAATTCGGCATTGTCCGGGGGGAGGATCCCACCCATCGGTCGATTCGGGGTGATGCGGAGTATGTGCATCAATCGTGCGACGCCTCCCTGGCCCGATTGGGCGTGGACCANATCGATCTCTACTACCAACACCGAACCGACGGCACGGTGCCGGTGGAGGAGACAGTGGGCGCCATGGCTGAACTGGTGGCGGAGGGAAAGGTGGGTTATCTCGGTTTGTCCGAAGCGTCACCCGACACGCTGCGACGCGCCGACGCAGTGCACCCGATCGCCGCCCTGCAGAGCGAATGGTCTCTCTGGAGCCGTGACGTCGAGGGCGGGGTCAT
>JGIcombinedJ21911_10000104_pt1 | contig 21400 bp, 26 predicted proteins | sample BarGraNGADG00211_FD_21911 | JGI IMG/M metagenome (IMG submission 21911)
CAAGACGGCCCANCCTTCCCGCCGCGTCGTCTACCGGTTCGACCTGTTTCGCACCGGCCATCCAGGCACGGGCGCCCGGCGCGCATGCCGGTGCGTGGCCGTCATTGGTCGGTCTCGGTGCCGCGGTCGCGCTGGTCGTGCAGGCTTTACTCGTTTCCCATTTCCACCTGAGCGTGACGCGAGTCTTGAGCATTTCGCTGGTCGCCTGCCTGGTAGGGCTTGTCGGCGCAAAGCTCTACTACTTGGTGGGTCACTCCGTGGCGGGACGAACGCTGGTCGGACGCACCCTTCCGGGCCGTCGTGCGGATCCAAAGCGAATTTCGTTCGAGGGCAATTGCATCCAAGGATTCGTACTTGGCGCCATATTGGTCATAGTTGTCGGCGCAGCGGCTACAGGCGAGCCAATCGGCCGCTTGTTGGATATAACGACACCGGCGCTATTGTTCGGAATGGCAATTGGCCGCTTTGGCTGCTTCTTTGGTGGCTGCTGCGCTGGGAAGGCGACAGCGTCGCGATGGGGTTTGTGGTCTTCCGACCGACGTCTCGGGATGTTTCGCATTCCCACCCAGCTGATCGAGTCCATGCTTGTGCTGGTTTTAGGCCTGATGGCACTCCTTACCCTTTGGACCACGACTCCACGCCCGGCCGGCGTTGTATTTATTGGAGCGATCGCGGCATACACGCTCGGCCGCCAGTTTCTATTTGTTCTACGCGATCAGCCCCGCCATACTGTTCACGGTCGAACCCGAATGATCACTATCGCCGGTTTGGTCATCGCCGTCGACTTCATAGTTGCCGTGATTCGATGAGCGCTCGCGGTTGTCACTGACAGGCGCATCGGGCCCGAACACGCTGGGAAACAGCCGCCCGAATGCATAGCCATGCTCTGGCTTCATCCTTGTATGCAGGGGCAATTCGGGTTTCGAGCCATTTGAAGCGACTGAACAGCAGACGGTTAGGATGAGTCGCTCTACATGATCGGCGACCTGAGGAGGCATGCATGGCTCGACTGGCCATGGGTGAACTCGAAGCAGCGGTAATGGAGGCCCTGTGGGATCGTGGAGGTTGGTTGACGCCCGGCGAGGTCCTTGAGGTACTGGCCGAGCAGCGGCCCATCTCCTACACCACTGTGATGACGATCCTCGTCCGCCTCTGGCGTAAGGAACGCCTAGTGCGCCAACCAGCAGGTCGCGCCTTTGCTTACCGGCCGAAACAGAACCGTGAGGAGCACGCTGCATCGCGCATGGCCGATATTCTGACTGCGTTGAAGAATCGGCCCGCCGCATTGAGCCATTTCGTTGCAGGTCTGACTCCAGGTGACCAAAAACAGTTACAGCGCCTGTTGAATGAACACAAGCGAGAGGCGGGCCGGTGAGCCTGCTGCTGATTGTCAGTGGGCTTGGCCTGGTACTGCTGCCTGGCCTCACTCAGTCACTCGGCCGTCGACTCGTTCCTTCGACTTGGTCCTGGATATGTCTGGTGGCCCTTGTCGGAGGTGCGTTGATGATTGAGGGCGGTCTCCTTTTGTACGCTGTACCGACAGTCCTGCGAACCATCGGCATACCGGGATTGGCGGCTTTGTGTCAGCGTATGCTCAACGCGTTGGTACCAGGCGGGCCAGTCTTCGGATGGATCGGTGCAGGCGCCACGCTTACCGTCGCCTATGGCATCGCCGTCGGGATAGTGAAATCCCGGCGAATCGCCGAGGTGGTTCGGGTCGAATCCGCTCACGGAAAACACCACGTCGTCGGATCATGTGACTTGGTCGTGCTCCCCACTGACGCGGTCATCGCTGTCAGCGTTGCCGGTAGTCCCACACAGATTGTCGTCTCCGAAGGTCTGGTCCACATGTTGTCCGACGACGAGTTTGCCGCGGTGGTCTGTCACGAAACTGCCCACCTCGACCACTACCATCAACGCTTCTTGACCTTTGCCAGCGCGATCGAACATGGTTTCTGGTGTGTGCCTCTGATCCGTCGTAGTACTCATGCCCTGCGCAGTGGGATTGAACGATGGGCAGATGAAGACGCGATTGCAGCATTGCCCGAGGGACGGGACTACCTTCGAAGTGCACTTGTCAAAGTCACCTCATCCTTCATGAATCCGGCGCTCCCCGCGTTCTCGGGTGCAGAGACTCTCGTTGAACGGCTTTCCGCGTTACGGGAGGATCCTCCCCGTCCGACTTCGCTGTCTCTCGGATTGATCTTGGTCCCCGGGTCGCTGCTAAGTGGGACCGGGGTCATTGGGGCGGGCGCGATCTTTGCGGCAATCTGGACCCTGATCGCGGCGGCCGGCCACTGCCCGATCTAGAAGTCGGCTGAGATGACTGAACGCGACCAATAACTGTGCCGCTGACCTGTACGAGGGGTCACCTGCAATTTTGGCACGTAGGCGTTCAGGAGGAGCCGATCCACGCAGTCGATCGCGAGGTTGACATGACCGTCCAGGACGTCATTGATTTTTGTCATGCTTGTCATGACACCAGCGTGTCCGCCCGAGGGACGGCTCTGCCGGCCCGACAACCTCAACATGTACGTTGGTCGCGCCGGGAGGGGGCCTGCCCTCCCGCCAGAGATGAGTCTCGGGCGGCATCCGGATAGGCGTCCGCTTGGGAATCGCTAACCGACTCGTCCGACTCCAACGAATCCGTCGCCGGTGCGAAGCGGGTTGTCCATCACGTACGACCCAGTATGGGTCGCTTCGACCATCTCGCCGCCGCCGATATACATGGACTCGTGCTCACTTCCCGCGGGACCGTAGAACACCAGGTCGCCGGGAGCGATATCGGCCAGCGGTATGTGGGTGGTGGCGTCGTACTGGGCCCCGGAGTAGTGAGGAAGGCTGATCCCAACCTGGGCATAGGCCCAGGAGATCAGCCCAGAGCAGTCGAAGCCGGACGGACTCGCTCCTCCCCACTGGTAAGGGACACCGATTTCACCCTGGGCGGCCTGCACGGCACCTGCCGCGCCACTCGAGGTGGGAGGAGGTGGGCTCGACGAAACGTAACCACCTCCACTGCCACTGTTCGCACCGCTGCCTCCATGAGAACTACCGGCGGCGGAACTGGCATGAGTGGTGGACTGTACAGGTGTTTGAGCCGCGGCCTGGGCCGCAGCCTGAGCCGCCTGAGCGGAAGCGACCTTGGCCCGTGCCGCTTCCAGCGCAGCCGCTTGTGCGGCGGCTTGTTGTTGCTTGACCAATGACTGAATGTTGGCATTGACGCCGTTCAGTGCCGATGAATCCTGTGAGGCCAGTGACGAGGCCTGATTCTTCGATGCTGCTGCCGCGTTGGCGGCCAGCGCGGCCTGGGACTGTTGCTGCTGCAGCGCGTTCTGTTCGGCGTGTAGTTGGTTCTGCGCAGTGTGCAGATGGTCAACGGTGTTGGTCACGTTGCCCGAAGCAATGGCGGAATATACGTTGTGGATGCCGGCAGCATTGTTGTCACCCGTGAACATCTGAGTGAGTTGACTGCTGGTGCCGTTGCTCATGTAGTCGGCCACTGCCTGGTGTCGAAGCTGCCCTTGATCCTTGGCCACCTCGGCCTGATCCTTGGCCAGCTGAGACTGGCTCTGAGCGATCTGGCTGTTGAGCTGAGAGATCTTGTAACTGGCAATGTCGTACTGTGAAGTCAACGAATCGATCTGTTGCTGCTCGGCGGCGATCTTGGCGGTGAGCGCCGAGGCCTGGGCCTTGGCGTCAGAGATTTGGTCGGCCGAAGCTGGGCGCGTGGGCACCACTACCAGAGACGTGATTCCTGTAGTGACGGCCAGTGCGAGCAACGCACCGACCCGACTACGGGACCTCGTGCGTGCCTTGCGAGGGGCACCTGGCTCGGACGTCGAGTACTGCTCGGCGTGAGTCATAAGACTACAAACTGTAGTTCACTGTCTGAGGCGTAGCAAGACACCACTCGAAAGATCGACTCCTGACAGCGTCCGAAGGGGCTATGGATGACGGCGCTCGATTCGCGATCCTGGAGCAGGGATGTCTAGCCCTACGGCAGATGTCATGCTGGTTGAAAGCACGGCGACCGGTTGGGGCGGAGCGGCCTATCGCAGGCCGCAACCCGCCGTCATGGACAGCAGGCAGTAGGTGTCGTGGCCTAGCTGACCAAGGGCGAAAAGTGCAGCCGCGCCGAGCAGTAGGCCAGGGAAGAGCAATACCGGCCACCAGGTGGCCGACACGGTTGCGCCATCGGGCTCGCTCATTGCCGTAAGGCGCTCGACCAAGCCGTCGAGGGCCGAGAACGCCGCCAGCGTCGGGCACTCGCCGTCGACCGCAACGGTGAGGAGAGCCGATCGCAGTCGCGCCCGGGCGAGGGGCACACTGCCAGTGGCTGCTTCGTCGGCCCAGCGTTCGAGGGCCAAGCGAAGTGCACGGGCGCTGGCCTTGACCGGGGGCCAGAACCACATCGCCCGTTCGACCGCACCTGCCAGGGCCAGGTACCGGCTGTGAGCCAGTCGAAGGTGGGCTTCTTCGTGCGCACAGACGAGGTCGAGTTCGGCGGAAGAAACGGCATCGAGCAGACCGGTGGTGAGGAGTACCTGGCTTCGACGCCCCATGGTGCTGGGCACGCTGAGTGCCCGCAGCCGGGAGTCTTCGAGTACCACGACTTCGAACGGCGTGCCGCGTGGGAGCCGAACGCCGACACCTGGCTCGACCCACGATCGTTTGGCGGTTTGGTGGGCGGAGTGAAGGGCACGGACGCCCAGGACCAATGCCGTCAGGGTCACCCCGATCACTGGCAATGCCAGTGTCGAGCCGGCCGGGATCAGGTGGCCGAGTATGGCGTCGCAGGCTCGGGACACCTTGGGCAATCCAACCGCTCGGAGCGCAGTGGAAAGAGATGACAGCACGCCGGCACCGATGACCAGGGCGGCCCCGCCGGCCAGGGCTGTGGCGCAGAGCGCCGACCACCTGCCCGGTTTCAAGTGGCGGCCTAGCCTGCGAAACAGGGTGGGAAGGGCCAGAAGGCCGAGCCCGGCGGCTGCCAGGACGGCGATCACTGCTTCCCTCGGTCGCCGAGGATCCGACGTAGCTGGGTCCGATCGGCGTCATCGAGCCGGTTGAGAAAGTGGGCGAGCGCTACGGTGCGATCACCGGTGACGTTGAGTACCTCGTCCATGCGGCTCGCGGCCCATTCCGCCCGGGTCGAAATGGAGTGGTAGGCGAAGGCGCGGCCGTCTTTCCGCCGCTCCAGCCGTCCCTTCTTGTAGAGGCGCGCCAGCGTCGTCATGACCGTCATGTAGCTAAGATCTCGTTCGGCCGGCATCTTTGCGTGGACCTCGGCCGAGATCATCCAACCTCCGTCTACCCACAAGACGTCCATAACAGCGTTCTCCAGGGCTCCCATCGGAAGCCGCTTACCTTTCATCGGACCCTCTTTTCATCGGACCCACTTCACTCAGTCCTCGTGGCAAGGGGATTCTACGATGCACTGGGTGATATGTCTTCGCTAGCCGATGGGCGTGCCGGTCCCACCAGTGCACGATGCCCCCTGCTCACCACCCTGGTTGCCACCGATGTAGTGCGAGACGAAGGCGGCCAAGCGCGGATCACTGGGACCATTGAGCCGGAGCTGGGCACCCCAGGCCGAAGCGATGACAAGTGCAGGTAGTCCCGGATACGGGCTTAGGATGAGGTAGCGTTGGTCGCCGTCGTAGTGGGTCTCGACGAATTGCTGTAGCTGTAGGACCCCGGCTGATGAGAGGTTCGGGCGGTACGTGATCCAGACCGCGCCGTGCTCGATGGAGTGCACGGTATTCTCGTTGGGCACCGGCTGGGTATAGACACCACAGTTGAGCCAGCCAGCGTTGTGACCGCCTCCCGCCGGTGGTGTGCGGTTGTACTGAACCGTCCCGGTCACGTGCTGGTGATTGGGCTCGGCGAAGACCTGGGTACCTTGAGGCAACCCGCCCGACCCGCCTCCCGATAAGGCCACTACAACGAGCGCGATCACGGCGCCCATGGCCACTACGCCTCCGGCGATCCAGTAGGGGCGCTGACGGCGGCGATGCTCAGCATGGCGCGCCGCTTCTGCTGCCGCGGCCCGTTCGGTCTGGCGTCGAGTCTGGCGTGCCTGCTTTCCCACAGTGCCTCCGTTGCTCGCCTGGCGGGTTGGTCGGAAAGCGACAGTACTACGATTCACAGTAGTAGGTCATCTCGGTCGGTCCTGAATTCCCTGACGAACAGTGTCCGGACGGCGCCCACCGACTGAACCTGACCGTTTCAAGCCGGCACCCGAGGGTCAATGCCGGTACAGTCACCAGTGAAGCAGAGGTTGTCGCATGGGGATCTACCAGGATCAGCTCCTACCGCGGTTCCAAGACAAGGTCATGGGCCGCAAGGCGACCCGCGAGGTTCGCGCTCGCGTCTGCGCCGACCTGCATGGCGACATAGTCGAGATCGGTTTCGGCACTGGCCTAAACGCGCCGTACTACCCATCGGAGGCCACAAAGGTGTTCGCCATCGAGCCGTCGACCTTGTGCATGCGACTCGCCGAGCCCCGGATCGCCGGGTCCTCCGTACCAGTCCAGATGGCGGGTCTCACGAGCGAGCGCCTGGATTTGCCATCCGCGGAGTTCGACGCGGTGCTCTCGACGTGGACGCTATGCACAATTCCCGACCTCGCAGCGGCACTCGAAGAGATACGGCGAGTATTGAGACCGGGATGTGCGCTCCACTTCGTCGAGCACGGCCATGCTCCTGACCCCAATGTGGCGCGCTGGCAACGCCGTATCGAACCATTGAACAAGCGGCTTGCCGGTGGTTGTCACCTGACACGCCAGATTGCCGAAGCGATCGAGCAGGCGGGGTTCAACATCGAGCAGCTAGATTCGTACTACTTCAAGGGCGAGCCCAGGCCCTTCGGATACACGTTCGAAGGGCGCGCGGCCAAGCGCTGACATTGCGTGGAGCTGACGTCGCCACTCCCGCCCCGCCTACGCACCGCCCGGCAGGAATCCGACGGGCGACTATCCAGTGATCGAGCGCGTGAATGTGTAGCCTGCTACGGCGATCAGCAAAACGGCGAACCACCGGATGAGCGTCGACGACGGCAGGCGGTTTGTCATGCGGTGACCGGCAACGGCTCCGACCAGTGCGGCCACTGTGAACGGCAGAGCGATGTGCCAATCGACCCCTGTCGTCGCCATCCGGGTAGCCAGCGCAACCCCCGAGTTGATGGCAATGACCAAGAGAGAGGTCCCGACGGCAACCGGCATGTCGAATCCCAGGATCAACACAAGGGTTGGGACGATGATGAAGCCTCCGCCGACGCCGAAAAAGCCGGTCATGAAGCCCACCGTGGTGCCGGCGGCGATAACGGCGATCACGAGGCCAACACGGCTGTTGAATCGGCTCGCTGACGTGTTCGGAATCTGATCCTGCAATTCCGATAACGACATCGATGATGTGATGGATTCCGCGGGCACGCACGGTTGGGAGAGCGCGGTGTGCTCGACGGCCATATCGCGAGGACGTTGACGGGTCGACGCCCACATGCGCCAGGCCGCGATCACCATGATCCCCGAAAAGGAGATGAGGAGGACCTGTGGATCGACCATTCTGTTGAGGCGCGATCCCAGTAGCGAGCCGGCCACGCCGGCCAGCCCGAACCAGAGACCGGCGGCTACCCGTACATGCCCGGCGCGCCAATGTCCCACCATGCCACCGAGTGCGGCGACGCCGACGACCACCAGCGACGTCGTTACCGCCTCTTTGGGTTCCAGTCCGACTGCATAGACGAGAACCGGAACGGCGAGGATCGATCCGCCACCGCCGAGTGCGCCGAGGGCAACTCCGATGAGCAGGCCGAGCGGTAGCGTGAGAAGAAGCCTCACGCCACCGCCCCCTGAGCGATGCCGTCCGCTTTGACGATCAGGCCCATCGTGGCCCATGCCTGCATCTGGCTATTGAGACTCACGGCGTCGAACCCGATTCCCCCGAGCAGGCTCAAAGTCTTACCCGAGCGGTTGTCAAGGTGGCCTAGGACGGCCACGCGCCGCTCACGCGGCAATCCGTCAAGCCGGCCACCGAGCTCGCCGAGTGGTAAGGGGCAGGCGACGGGGGCGTGGCGCGCCTGCCACGCGGACGCCTCGGGAACGCCGAGGAGGACGGCTCCGTCACGGATGAGGATGCCCGCCTGCTCGGTGCACACGCCTGCTTTGCGACTCAGCAGCCAACCCACGACAATCACCTCTCTGCTTCATCAGCCACTCCTGTAGATACCCATTAGGGTATCTACTTCCGGGTTGGAATAATACCCCCATAGGTATAGGTTGTATCCTGACAGAGAGTCCCCGATGAGGGGACGCATGTCAGAAGGAGCGCCGATGTACCGAGACCTGGACGCTGCCGAGCTGATCTATCGCCTCGGCACCAAGGATCAACCGTACGTGCTGGATGTACGCGAGCCGGTGGAGTTCGATGCGTGGTCCATCCCATCAGCCGTCAACATTCCGCTGACCGAACTGAAAGCCCGCGTTGCTGACGTTCCCGAGGACCGCGAAGTGGTGACGGTGTGCGCGTCGGGGAGTCGGTCATCGGCTGCGGCCGAGATCCTTGACCGGACGGGTCGGCGCGTCGCCAACCTGGCCGGGGGCATGGTGGCCTGGGGCGGGGCCTACGACTCGGTGACGCTCGAACTGGGGAACCTGCGGATCGTGCAGGTCCGCCGTCGGGGGAAGGGGTGCCTGTCCTACCTGGTCGGAGCAGGGGACCGGGCATTCGTGGTCGATCCGTCCCTCGACACCGAGGTCTATGTGCGTTTGGCCGACGAACACGGATGGGAGGTCGAGGGGGTCTTCGACACCCACCTTCACGCCGACCACTTGAGTGGCGCACGAGCGCTCTGTGGAGTGACGAGCGCCTCCTTGCACCTCAATCCGGCGGACACTTTCGAATTCGAGTACTTGCCGCTCACCGACGGGGAGCGATTTGAGCTTCCGGGCGGGACGAGTTTCGTGGTTGCGGCCATTCCCACGCCCGGCCACACCCGCGGATCCACCGTCTTCGTGGTGGATGATCGCGTCCTGCTGACAGGCGACACCCTATTCGTCGAGAGCGTCGGCCGGCCCGACCTGGCCGACATGGCCGAAGAATTTGCCCACAATCTCTATCACTCGTTGCACGACAAGGTGCTCTCGCTCCCGGAGGAGACGATCGTGCTTCCCGCCCATTACGGAGATGCGGTCGCAGTCCGTCCCGACCAACTGGTGAGCGCGACCCTCGGCGAACTGCGCCGGGAGTTGGCGCCGCTATCGTTCGACGAAGATGCTTTTGTAGCGTGGGCGACAACGCGGTCCGCATCTCGGCCTCCGAACTACGCTCAAATTGTAGAGGCGAACATCGGGAGAGCGAGCATGCCCATCGCTGAGCTCCGGCGCCTCGAGTTGGGACCGAACCGCTGTTCGGTGGCAGGGTGACAGAGGCGGAAAGTACAAGAGATAGGAACTAGAATGCAGCTTCCTGACGAAGTCATCGACGATGTACGCAAGCGGTTGCGGCGCGTCGCCGGCCAGGTCCAAGGTGTGGAACGCATGCTCGAAGGCGGTCGCGAGTGCCGCGACATCGTGACGCAGATCTCTGCCGCGACGAAGGCGCTTGAGCAAGCGGGATTCCGGCTTGTGGCGTCTGGACTCACCTACTGCGTCGAGCATCCCGAGGATGCCGAGGCGGACGGCTATCCGATGGACGTTGTCCAAAAGATGTTTATGAAGCTCGCCTGAGAAGAATCGAGAAGAGGAGCAACCCATGACCATGCGTTCACTCGACAAGGTATTCGATGGACCCGTCGACCAGGCGGAGCCTGCAATGCGTGAGGCACTGGCGGCCCAAGGATTCGGTGTCCTCACTGAGATCGACGTTGCCGCGACACTCAAGGCCAAGCTCGGAGTCTCGGGACCGCCGCTCAAGATCCTGGGTGCGTGCAACCCGGAGCTGGCGCACCGGGCCCTAGAGATCGACCCCTCAGTCGCTCTCCTGCTACCGTGCAATGTCGTGCTTCGAGGGCACGACGGCTCGACCGAGATTTCGATCGCCGATCCGCGTGCGCTCATGGATGAACCGGCGTTCGCAGAACTGGCTGCCGACGCGGCCACGCGATTAACCGCTGCGCTGGAGGCATTGGCCGAAGGCGAATGACTCGAGCTGTGGCGAGACCGACGTGGTGGCCAGAAGCGTCTCGCGGGTGAAGATGACCAGGCTGGCGGCGGCCATTTCGTAGAGTGTGGCGACGGTGATTGTGTCCTTCATTTGGTCGATGAGGCCAGTGTGGGCTGCCACACCTGGAACCCCTCGACGATGCAAGCGCGGATCGCCCGTGCGATCTAAGCGGTTTATCGCTGGATGCCGAACTCCAACAGATCCAAAGGGGCGATAGCTCCCGTGTCCGGGCAGCACCAAGGCCCCGATGCTGCGGTCCACCGTGACACGTCAACGGGTGGCACCGTTGCGGCGGGGTCCGTCGGTTAGCTGGAGATGTCAGACGGGGGCTTGGCAAACTCCTCATAGGCCGCCCAGGCCCGTGGCCCATAGACCGTCGCCGTCCTCCGTCCATGAGTAACGCCACCGACAGTGCCTCCGCCACCTCTTCGGATGTCGCCCCCTTCAGAGCGGCGGCTTTGGCGTGGTATGCGATGCAGTCGTCGAACTGCTTCACGACGGCGATCACCAGCGCCATCAGCTCTTTGACTTGGGCTGTGTGACTTGGGCTGGAGGCGAACCCTCAGCGATGTGAGTGGAGACATCCTCGATCGTATGCCGCCGTACCTCGGGAGGAAGACCCCGAAGTGCCGCATCCAGAGCGGCGAGGTACTGCTCGACGATCTCGTCAGTCCTGTGTTTGACGGTCATGCAGCGCTCCCCTCGTTGAGGATGTGGTCGACCGTGTCCCGGAATACCTTCCAGTGGTCGGTGAAGGTCGCCAACGACCACTTCCCAGCGGCGGGGAGGTCCGGCGGTGGACTCCTGCCAGGTGGTCTCGACCAGACCGTTGCGCCGAAGACGGGCCAGAAGTGGGTAGATGGTCCCCTCCAGGTTCACGTAGAGGTTCACTGCCATACCGAGCAGGAACTGCACGGCAAGCAGACCGCGGGCGACCCGGGCAAACCCCCGGCCCGCCCTTTATGCCAGGGAACTCCCCGAACGGCTGGTGACGCCGGTGTGCCATGGTGGCGCTTCAGGTCGAGTGCTCGCCGGGTCGTTCACGGCCGGGTCGCCCGTCCGATCACGTGGGGGGACACCGGAGCGAAGAGCACGCAGGGCCGGAAGGCGAACCGTCGGCTCGAGGTGACCGAGAAGCCGGCTTGCTCGATCGCGCGGGGGGTGTCCCGGGAGGCGTGGCATCCTGCGCCGAGGTGCGGCCAGACGAGGTCGACGCGTCGTTGGAGACGGGCGAGGCCCGGCTCCTCGGCAAGGACGTGCTCGTAGAAGCGCAGTTCGCCACCGGGGCGAAGCACGCGTGAGCACTCCGCAAGGGCAGCCGCCTGGTCGGGCACCGAGCACAGCACGAGCGAGAAGACCGCCGCGTCGAAGGTGCCATCCTTGACAGGGAGCGTCTCGGCAGTCCCTTCCACCACGCGCACGGGCACCGGGGCTTGTCGGGCTGCCTCGGTGGCCCGGGCACGCAGGTAAGGCTCGGGCTCTATGGCCACCACCTCGGTGACCGACCTCGGATAGTGGGCGAAGTTGAGCCCGCTTCCGGCGCCTATCTCGATCACCTTTCCCTCGAGCCCGTCAAGCAGCTCGTCGCGATGCTCGGCACCACCGAGGCGCTCAGCCGCGGGGGCAAAACGGGCAAAGAACCGGGCGAACAGCGGGTGCGAAACGCTCGTACCTGGCATCTCAGCGCACCGCGAGGGTTGTGCGGGAAAGCAAACGGTGGTTCACGAAACGCTGGGCCATTGGCCTTCATCCCTCAGTTCTTCGTCCTTGTCTGGTTCGTGGCAGCGAGTCCTGCACCATCAACCGCCATCATGTGGGATTGCCGGGCGCTGTCCTGGACGGGCACTGCCGGGCAAGCTTCCCGCTGCTTAGTATAACGACAGCGTGTCGGAGCAGGCGCCGAGAACGCTCGGACCGAGTCCGAGGAAGTGAGGTGAGGATGCCATGTGTCCCAATCGGAAAGTCCTGATCGGCCGGGATGTGATTGCCGTCGGCGTGCTCACTTTCGACCCGTGCCCCTTCGGGAGGGCCCCTCCCTTGCCTTGGCCTCTCGCCGTCTGCCCGCCGACGCCGGACGCACCTGGTAACCAGCGCGTTCTCACCCCAAACGTAGCGGTGGCGCGATGACGAGTGGACTGCGGGCTCGTGCCCAACGCCAGGCAGGGCCCCAGGCGCCGTTTCGCTTCCCTGCAAGCGCTGCGTGCTCCGCCTCGACCACCACCACCGCAGCCGATACCTCCCACGCTAGCTGGCGCGGGGCCCACCCCGATCCGCTTCTCCCACCAAAAGGCAACCCACATGACATGGACAGCATCGTCGCCACAATCAACGTGTCCATCGATATCCCCGGGGTTGCGGCCCGACGTACTTGGCATCCTCACCGAGCCCGACGTCGCCACCAGCCTGCAAACCAAGATCGGCATCGAGCGTGCCCCGCTCAAGTGTCCTCGTCGCCGGCAACCTCCACCTCGCTCGTCAAGCGCGTGAGACTGACCCAACCGCCGGTCTCCGTCTCCCTTGCAACACCGGGGTGTCGAATAGCGTTAGGACGATCAGCATCAACGACATCCGTAGGTCAATCGATAGACCTGGTGGACGATGAACACCATCCGCCGACCGCAACAAGGCCCCTCGATGCCCGACCATAAGGACCGAAGCGAGCAAGCTCGCATCCATGGCCGGTCTCCGGCATCAACTCGCCGGCCGGCGAGCACCGCCGCGCCACTCGGCATGCTTGGGCTGCTGGCCATCCAACTCCTGCTCGGCATGGCAGTGAACCTCTACGTTCGCCTGCCGTCAGCCGGTGGCCGCATGGAAGAGATGATGCGCACCGGGCCGCTCGTGATGACGCACATGATGCTCGGGATGCTCCTCGCCGCCGGGGCGCTGGTTGCATTCGCGGTCGCCATCCCGTATGGGCGCTGGGCAGTGAGTTGCGCTGCCGTCGCCCTCGGCGGCATCCTCGTCGCCGGGCTCGGAGGCCTGCTCTTCCTCATGGGTGGCCAAAGCAACGGCGCCTCCACGAAAGACTGATCAAGGAAAACTTGCCTCAAATTTCAACACGGCCGGAACCAAGGTTCTCTAGAGGCTGTCGCCGAGGTATGACCAGTTCATGGACTAAATCGGCCCCATCCGGGTGCTTCGATCCCATATGTTTGATGGATCGGATCCACCGACAAGCCCATTGCGACGACCTGGCCGTCTACCCAGGGTGATTTGACCAATGAAGAGTGGGAACTGATCGCCGATCTGATCCCCACCTACTCGGGGGACGGACGGATCGGACGACCGACCAAGTGGGCACATTGACGCGTGGGCCGTCTCAAGAGGACGGTCATCTCACTAGATCGTCCTCTTGCAGTTTCACTCCTCCTCCTCTGTCAGTGGTGGGTCTCGTCGATACTCTGGTCTCCAGGTCAGTGCGAGAACCGAACCTTGGGCAGGATCCGTCTGAGCCACTTCGGCTGGTGCCAACTGGCATGGCCCCCCAGTCGCAGGATGACCGGGAGGACCACCAAGCGAACCACCATGGCATCGAGGGCGACGGCGATGGCCAGGATCACACCCATCTCTTTCGGGGCGAGCGGCCCGGACAGGGCGAAGGTGAGGAAAACTGCGATCATGACGGCGGCGGCCGACAGCACCACCCGGCCCGAGGTGCGCATCGACCCGACCATGGCGAGCTCGGGGTCGGGGTGCGTCTCATAGCGCTCCTTCGCCGCCGACAGCATGAACAGCGTGTAGTCCATGGCCACCCCGAACACCATGGCCCCGAAGAAGAGCGGCGCCCAGGCGTCGATGAACCCCTGGGGTTGGAAGCCGAGGAATCCGGACAGGAAGCCGTTCTGGAAGATGAGACGCCCGAGCCCGAAGGCACCGGCCACCGACAGAGCGGTGATGATCACGCCCAGGGCCGCGATCAACGGGGCACCGAGCGCGATAAGGAGGAGCAGGAACCCGAGGATGCCGAGGATGCCGAGAACGAGGGGTGTGTGCGAGGCCAGCGACTGCTGAAGGTCGTGGTTCTCGGCCGACGCCCCGCCGATAAGGCTGCCGGGTGGCAGCACCTGGCGGAGGCGGTCGATGGTGGCTCCCGTGATGGTGGTCGAGGGCCCGGTGGTCGGGACCACCTGGTCGAGAGTCCACCCGGCACTGGTCGACCCGGGGACGGCACCCGCCACACCGGTCGTGTGGGCAAGGGTGGCCAGTGCCTCGGCTTGCTTCGCCTGAGGCACCAGGACCTGGAGGGTCCCCGGGGCGCCGGCACCGAAGGCACCGGTCACCTGGTTGTACCCGATCCGGGCGTTGGCGCTGGCCGGAACGATGGTGATCGAGGGCATGTTGGTCCGCATGCCGATGATCGGGGCGGCGGCCAGGAGCAGCAGGACCAGGGCGGCGGCACCCGCCGGGAAGGGGTGGCGCCACAGGAATCGGCCCCAGGCATGCAGCGTTCGGTCGAGTGGACCCTCGCCCTCGGGCCGGGCCTTGCGGCGCAAGCGGATCTTGCCCTTGTTGATGTTGGTCCCGAGCTTCCCGAGCACGGCGGGCAGGAGGGTGAGGGTGGCGGCCAGCACGGCGATCACCGACAGCATGATCCCGAACGCCATGGAGCGGAACGCGGGACTCGGCACGGTGAGGATGGCGGCCAGTGAGGCCAGCACCGTGAGCGCACTGAAGGCCACAGCCTTGCCGGCGGTGTCGACTGTCTCGGCCACCGAGGCGACGATGGCGTCTTGGTCACCTGGTCCGGCCCCTCGTCGCTCGAGGGCGGAGCGAAAGCGCATTACCAGGAAGAGGGCGTAGTCGATTCCCAGGGCGAGGGCGAACATCAGCGCGAAGTTGAGCGCCCAGATGGAGACCGGGGTGAATTTGGTGGTGATCACCAGCGCACCGGCGGCCACCAGGAGCCCCGCCATGGTGAGTAACAGGGGGAGTCCAGCGGCCACCAGGCTGCCGAAAGCGATGACCAGGATGATGATCGTCACCGGCCAAGACAGCAGCTCCGAACGGAGCATGGCCGAGCGGTTCGCGGTGTTGAAGTTGGCCCAGAGGGCGCTGTCGCCGGTCAGGGTGACCGATACGCCGGTTGTGGCCAGCGCCCCGAGAGGCGAGGCGACGGCGTCAGCGGCCTGCACCATTTTGTTGGCGTCGGCCGCTGCCCCGGCGGTAATCACCGCCGTGCGACCATCTCGCGAGAGGGAGACCCCGGCCTGGGGCGGCACCACGGTGGACACCCGGGGGTCGTTGCGGAGCATCGTGGTCGCCTTGGCCACAATGGCCTGGGCCTGCGGGTCGGAGGCGATCGGGCCGTGGTGGTCGACCACGACAACTTGCAGGGCGGTGGCACCGAGGCCGGAGAAGTTCTTCTCGATGATGGCCCGGGCCTGGACGGATTGGCTGCTAGACGCCTGCCATCCGGCGCCAGCGAGGGCACTCTCGACGTGGACAGCAAAGAACCCGAAGACCAGGAGGACCAGGAGCCAGGCGATCAGGATCCGGCGGAAGTGGGTGGCAGCCCAGACCCCGAGTCGGGCGAACGGGCTGGAATGGCTTGCGTGCGCCCCCCCTCGATCCCGTGGCTCGCCCTGCCCAGATGCTGCCGAAAGATCGTGACTCACGGGACTCTCCGACTGCTGGGATGAGTCGAGATCTGTTCTTGGAGTTCCTGGCATGGGGAGCAGTCCTTTTGTGAAGCCGACGACCGTACTCGTCGGGTGGGCGAATCCACAGGTGCACGAATGGGTACATGGAATCTTAACAATCCTGGTATAGTATTCAATCATACACTTGAATAGAGGTCTTGTGGAAGCTCGTGAGTTCAAAGACGGCATCTTCGAACTGCTCGCCCGCGTGGGTTCTGCGTTCGGCAGCCCAAAGCGCGTCGAGATCATCGACCTGCTGGCCCAGGGTGAGCGGTCTGTCGAGTCCATCGCGAGTGCAACTGGGATGACCGTCGCCAACACGTCGCGCCACCTAGGGGTCCTGCGCAACAGCGGACTGGTCACGTCACGTCGAGACGGTCTCTATGTCATGTACCGGGTGGCTGACCCGTCCGTCGTCGCCGGATACCAGGGACTTCGAGCGCTCGCGGAGTCGCGAGTCGCAGAGGTTCGCCGGCTGGCCGAAGCGTTCTTCGGTGATGTCGACGGCGCAGAGCCCATCGGTCTTGACGAGATGCTGGCTCGGTCGGGCTCCGGCGATGTGGTCGTGGTGGATGTTCGCCCCCGCTTGGAGTACGAAGCCGGCCACCTCCCAGGAGCTATCAACATCCCACTCGACGATCTCTCCCAGCATCTCTCGGACTTCGACACAGACACGACGATTGTGGCGTACTGCCGCGGGCCGTACTGCGTGCTGGCTGCTCAAGCAGTCGCCCAGCTGCGCCGGGCGGGACTTGAGGCCCAGCGGCTTGACGGCGGCCCACTCGAGTGGAGCGCGGCCGGGCTGCCTCTGACCCTGCCATCTGACGATGCCACCGCCCATGGTGTCGCGGCCAACTGACTCACCACGAAAGGACACAGACCATGAAGTTCCTGATCATCATCAACGACCCGCCCTATGGGACCGAGCGGATCTACAACGGGCTGCGGCTCGCCACCAACCTCCTCGCTAAGCATGAGGACGCCGAGCTCTCGGTCTTCCTGATGGGCGACGCGGCGAGTGCCGCCAAGTCTGGCCAGCAGACCCCGAACGGCTACTACAACGTCGAGCGGATGCTCACGAATGTCATGCGCAAAAGGGGCAACGTCATCGTCTGCGGCACCTGCATGGACGCTCGGGGTCTGACGGACGATGAACTCGTGGCCGGGGCCGCTCGGAGCACCATGGACGAGCTGACCGAGCTGACTGTCGATGCGGACAAGGTGCTGGTCTTCTGATGGCCGGCAAGCCGGGCGGTGCCGCCCAGACAGTCGTCGTCCTGGGTGGCGGGGTCGGGGGAGTGGCCGCCGCCAACCGACTTCGACGCCGCCTCGATCGCCGCCACCGGGTCGTGCTGATCAATCGGGATCCTGACTTCTCCTTCGCGGCCTCCTACCTGTGGGTGATGTCCGGGCAAAGGAGTGCCAAGCAGGTGACCCGACCCCTGCGGTCCCTTGAGCGCCGGGGCATCGAGGTGGTCATCGCCGACGTCGAGGCCATCGACCCGGTGACCCGTACGGTGACCGCGGGCGGCAAGGAGATCACCGCAGATCATCTGGTGGTCTCGCTCGGCGCCGACTACGCGGCCGACGCCATCGCCGGTCTCGGCGACCACGGGGAGACGTATGCCACGCTGTCTGGCGCGCAACGCTTGGCCCCGAGAATCAAGGGCATGACTTCGGGGCGGATCCTGGTGGTGACTGCCGCGCCGCTCTATCGCTGCCCGGCCGCACCCTACGAGTCGGCCCTACTGATTGACGCGGCCCTCCGGCGCTCCGGGGTGCGAGCATCGGTAGACATTGCCCTGCACGCCGCCGANCCCGCACCGATGGGGGTGGCCGGCCCGAACGTCTCCGAGGCGGTGGTGTCGATCTTGGCTGACCGGGCTATCGGCTACCGCCCGTCTCACCAGATCACGAGTGTCGAGAATGGTCGGGCCGAGTTCGCCGATGGCGAGGTCGAGCCCTTCGACCTGTTGGTCTACATGCCCCCCATACGCTCACCCCAGGTGGTCGCCGAGTCACCGCTGGGCACAACGGCCGGGTGGGTCGAGGTCGATCGTGGGACGTTGGCCACGTCCTTCCCTGGCGTCTACGCCATCGGGGACAACACACAGATCCCGCTGAGCATCGGCAAGCCGCTGCCCCGGGCCGGGGTGTTCGCCCACGGCCAGGCGCTCGTCGTCGCCGACAACATTGCAGACGTCATCAAGGGACGCACCACCGCAGCGCGCTTCGACGGTCACGGTGGGTGCTTCATCGAAACCGGCTTCGGCAAGGCCGGCTACGGCTCCGGTGACTTCTACGCCGAGCCGTCGCCTGCCGTGACGGTTCGTCGCCCATCCCGACGGATGCACTTCGGCAAGGTCGCCTTCGAACAGAATGTGATGCGGCGGTGGATGTGACCACCAGAACACCTACGGCGGCGCAGCGGCCGGGCGAGAGCCGACCTACGTCGCCTGCGCCATGGCACAGTGGACGCCCTCGAACTCCGGGTTCGGAGTCCGATGCGTGCCAGGAGCCTCGGCGGGATGACCATCGGGCAAGCTGGAACGGGTCGCAAGACCTGGTCTCAACCAGAACGTCGAGTGCTTCCGTCGATGATCAGGCACTCGAGGCCACCGAGTACGACCAATGGTTTGACCGAGCTTGGGGGAAGTACTCGTTCGGTATCGAGTTGGGGAGCGTCCTGGGAGCGGTGGGGCTCCTGTCCCATGAGATGAGCGTCCTCGATGCGGGGTGCGGAACCGGACGCTTCACTGCGGAGTTGGAGGCAAGGGGCGCCTCGGTTGTGGGTCTCGATCTCGACCGGCAGATGCTTGATATCGCCGTCACGCGCACGGAAGGGCATGTCGTCGTTGGAGACGCCCACCGAATCCCCTTTGCTGACGGCGCATTCGACTGCGTGGTGGCTGTCACGCTCTGCGAGTTCACCGGCCGTCCCGATGAAGTGTTCGCCGAGTTGGCCAGGGTGACCCGCCTTGGCGGTCTCGTCGTTGTCGGGGCACTCAACCCCCGCAGCTCCTGGGGGCTGCGGAAGAGACGTCAGCTTCGCCGCCCACCTTGGACCGGGGCGCGCTTTCTCGCCCCCTCGACCCTGGTTGCCATCGGCCGGCAGTTTGGCCACGTCTCGATCAGTGGATCGCTCTACGCACCTGGCCCGATCGTTGCGTTGCGAATCCTCGGCCCTCTTCTCGAACGGATGGGCCGTATGGCGCCGCGCTTCGGGGCGTTTCAACTCCTCATGATCCAAAGGAGCGAGCCGTGATCTCTTCGATGCTGCCTGCCGCAAAGTCCGTGCTGGTCGTATGTGCCCATCCTGACGATGAGTCCTTCGGCCTCGGCGGGATCCTGTCGGCCCTCGTCGATCAAGGCGCCGACGCGACCGTCCTCTGTTTCACTCGCGGTGAGGCATCGACGCTCCACGCAACAGAAGGTGATCTGGTCTCGATACGAACAGAGGAGCTCGCCCGGGCTGCCGGAGTCCTCGGGGTACTGAGGTCCGAGCTGCTGGACTACCCGGATGGCCACTTGGCCGAGCAACCGCTTCCGGAGCTCACCGCCCATGTCCGTCGAATAGCCGAAGAGATGGATACAGACCTGATTCTCGCATTCGACGAAGGTGGGATCACCGGCCATCGCGACCATGACCAGGCAACGCACGCGGCAGTGGCCGCGGCAACGTCATGTGGAGTCCCCGTGCTTGCTTGGGGCGTCCTCGAAGAGGTTGCAAATGAGCTGAACGACGAGTTCGACGCCGATTTTGTGGGACGGAGCGAGAACGAGCTGGACTTCCGCATTCCTGTCGACAGAACCCTCCAGTCCGAAGCGATCACGTGCCACGTGAGCCAGTCAGGGTCGAACCCAGTATTGCGCCGTCGCCTGGAGTTGACCGGCGATGTCGAGTACCTGCGCTGGCTCACCCCTGCGTCAACGTCATGACCGACCTGATCAACCTCGACCACAACGCCACCACGCCAATCGCGCCCGAGGTCTTGAACGCGATGCTGCCCTACCTCCGGGAGCACTTCGGCAACCCCTCGAGCGACCACGTCCTCGGGCGACAGGCGCGCCAAGCGGTGGAGACCGCCCGCGCCCAGGTCGCCGCGCTGATCGGCGCCACGCCCGGGGAGATCACCTTCACCTCGGGCGGCACCGAGTCGAACAACCTCGCCATCCGCGGGGTGGCCGCGTCTGCGGCTCCCGGGAAGCGGCGGATCGTCACCTCTGGGGTCGAGCACCCGGCCACCGTCGGGCCCTGTGGAGTCCTGGAGGCTGGCGGGTGGAGTGTCACCCGGGTGCCTGTCACCCGTGAGGGCGTGGTCGACTCCGAGACGGCCATCGCGGCGTTGGGCACTGACGTGGCGCTGCTCACGTTGATGCGAGCCCAAAACGAGACAGGGGCCATCATGCCGGTGGGCGAGGTGGCGGCTGCAGCCCGGCAGGCGGGGATCATCGTCCACTCGGACGCCGCGCAGGCCGTCGGCAAGATCGAGGTCTACGTCGACGACCTCGGTGTCGATCTGCTGTCGATCGCCGGGCACAAGCTCTACGCGCCCAAGGGCGTCGGTGCGCTCTACGTCCGGTCGGGGACGCCCATCGAGCCGATCGTGTTCGGAGGGGGACAAGAGCACGGGCTGCGTCCTGGCACCGAGAACGTCGCCAGCATCGTCGGGCTCGGAGCGGCCGCCGCTCTCGCTCAGTCCCGTGTGGCCGGCGAGTCGGTCCGACTGCGCCTGCTGCGCGACGAGTTGTGGCGGAACCTCCACAGCCGGATCCCGACCCTGGTGCGCCATACTCCGATCGGCTCCAGCCTCCCCAATACGCTCGCCCTCTCGTTCCCCGGCGTGCTCGGCAAGGACGTGCTTGCCGCAGCGGACGGGGTGCTCGCCTCGACCGGCTCTGCCTGTCACTCCGGCGTGGACACGCCGGCCGAGACGCTGTTGGCCATGCAGGTGACGCCGGCTGTCGCACTCGGTTCGGTGAGGCTCTCGCTCGGACACGCCAACACCCAGAGCGAGTTGGCGGCGGCGACTGACATCCTGGTTGTTGCCTACGAGACGGTCTCCGGCCGCTGATGGTTGAGGCCAATGGCCAGGTCGCACCCGTCGATGGGTCTCCTGTCTCGCTCATGCGGAACAAGGAGTTCGCTTCACCCTCGCTGTTCCAGCCGGAGAACCTCCTCCGAGAAGCTCGTCGCCAACTCGGGCTACCCGAGGTCGATGTCCCCAAAGTGTGCCTGCTCGACCCGGACGGTGACATCGTTCGACACCTGCGGGCCACGGGACAGGGCGTTCGCCATCCCGGCTGGGCTTGCTATCACACCGAGATGTGGGTCACAAACCTGCACGGGCTCTCCGTCGGGGTCGTCGGACTGGCCGTGGGAGCCCCCTTCGCCGTCCTCGTCGCCGAGCAGCTTTCGGCCAGCGGTACCGAGCTGATCCTCAGTATCACCTCGGCCGGTCAGATCCGACCGCTGGGTGACCCACCCCACTTCGTCCTGATCACCAAAGCATTGCGAGACGAAGGGACCAGCCACCACTACCTGCCGAAAGCCGACTGGAGCCAACTGGCGCCGTCCCTGGAGGAGCGGCTCC
>JGIcombinedJ21911_10000111_pt1 | contig 20843 bp, 25 predicted proteins | sample BarGraNGADG00211_FD_21911 | JGI IMG/M metagenome (IMG submission 21911)
CCCCCGCCGAACCCGACCGCGATCGAGCCGAGCGCCGCGGTGAACTCGGTCGGGATGATCCACAACTTGTTCGAGTCGGTCTGCGCGATCTTCGGCAGCATCTGGAGGTACTGGTACGCGAGCAGCTTCGGGTCCGGGTCGCCGCGGTGGATGGCATCGAAGACCTGGAGGATGGCGCGGGACTCACCCTCGGCGCGAAGGATCGCGGCCTGCGCCGCGCCTTCAGCGGTGAGGATCGCGGCCTGCTTCTGGCCCTCAGCGGTGAGGATCTGCGACTGCTTGACACCCTCGGCGGTGAGGATCGCGGCACGACGGTCGCGCTCAGCCCGCATCTGCTGCTCCATCGAGCCCTGGATGCTGGCCGGCGGGTCGATCGACTTGAGCTCGACCCGGTTGACGCGGATGCCCCAGCGCTCGGTCGCCTCGTCGAGCACGCCACGCAGCTGCCCGTTGATCTGGTCACGGCTGGTCAGCGTCTGCTCGAGGTCCATCGAACCGATCACGTTACGCAGGGTGGTCACGGTGAGCTGCTCGATACCGGTGATGTAGTTGAAGATCTCGTACACCGCGCCCTTGGGGTTGGTCACCTGGAAGTAGATGACCGTGTCGATGCTCACCACGAGGTTGTCCGAGGTGATCACCGGCTGCGGCGGGAACGAGACGACCTGTTCACGCAGGTCCACGCGAGCGCGCACCCGGTCCACGAACGGGATGAGCAGGTGCAGACCGGCGTCGAGGGTCCGCGCGTACCGACCGAGTCGTTCGACGATGAGTGCAGCCGCCTGCGGCACGATCCGCACCGAGCGAACCAGCGCGATGACGACGAACAGGGCGATGAGCGCGAGCACGAACATGCTGGCGACCTGGCCACCGGTCGGGTTCGAGGAGAACATGTCAATCGACTCCAGTCAGTGAATACGAGTGGAAATGGCTTCGACAACAGCGGTCGCGCCCTCGATCCGCGTGACGCGGACCTCAGACCCGACGGGGTGCACGGTGCCTTCCTTGGCACTGCGCGCGGACCAGACCTCGCCGACGAGCTTGACCCGCCCACCGCGGTCGGAGACCTCCGCCACGACGACCGCGATCCGGCCCACGTGCGCGCCGGCGTTTGTCTCTTCGAGCGGGACGCGCGTGCGCAGATGGCGTAGCAGCCACGGGCGCAGCGCGACGAGGAGCGCGACAGACACGACGGCCGCGATGATCATCTGCGCGGCCGGACCGGCGCCGAGCGCTTCGGCGAGCGCTGCGGCGAGAGCGCCACCGGCGAACATCAGAAGCACGAGGGAGAGCGAGAGCAGCTCGACCACGCCCAGCAGCAACGCCGCCCCGATCCACCACATCCAGCTCATGCCGGTTGCCTCCTCGGTCCGACGGCCGCGCCGCGCCCGGACCTGACGGTCCGACCCGTCGCTCCGGATCTTTCGATACTAGGCGCACCCACGTCTCCGCCGGAGCGAATTGCGACCGGTCAGCGGACCGCGCGAGCGGCATAGCGGTCGTCGTGGCGCTCGACCTCGAGCGTCAACCCGAAGGCTGTCGAGAGCGACTCGGTGCGGATCACCTGATCCACCGGCCCGGCCGCCGAGACGCGCCCGTCCCGGAGCAGCAGCGCGTGCGTGAAGCCCGGCGGGATCTCCTCGACGTGGTGGGTCACCAGGACCAGCACCGGGCACCGCGGATCGCCCGCGAGCTCGGCCAGCGCCCCGACCAGCTCCTCGCGAGCGCCCAGGTCCAGCCCGGCTCCCGGCTCGTCGAGCAGCAGGATCTCCGGGTCCGTCATCAGCGACCGGGCGATCTGGGCCCGCTTGCGCTCACCCTCGCTGAGGGTTCCGAAGAGCCGTCCGGCGAGGTGGTCGACGTCGAACACGTGCAACAGCGCATGCGCGCGCTCGTGGTCCAGGGTCTCGTACTGCTCACGCCAGCGACCGGTCCGGCTGTACGCCGCGGTCAGGACGACGTCGAGCACCGTCTCCCCCGGCGGGATCCGGTCGGCGAGCGCCGCACTCGCGAAACCGATCCGCGGGCGGAGCTCGAACACGTCAACCTTCCCGAGCCGCGCCCCGAGGATCGTCGCGGTCCCCGAGCTCGGGTGCAGGCGACCCGCCGCGATCTGCACGAGGGTCGTCTTCCCGGCGCCGTTCCGACCGAGCACGACCCACCGCTCGTCGTCGTTCACGGTCCAGTTGATCGAGTCGAGGATCGTCGTCGTGCCGCGTCGCACCGTGACGTCCTGCAGTTCGAGCACCGAACTCATGAGCCCGACCCTAACCGGCGCGGGGGCCACAATCTGGCTGTACGCGCTAATACCGTGGAGCCGTGGACCAGACGCCGGAGCTCCTGCGACTGCCGCGCTCGGTGCTGCTCGCAGTCTGGTTGGACGGCGTCGGGACGGCCGGCGTGACCATCCGCGACCTGCTCAAGGCGGTGCAGGGCGATGACGAGCCGCACGCGGTGCGCGGACCGGACAACTTCGGCCCCGCCGGCAGCGATCTCACGGACCTCGTCGTGGCCTGGGCCGGCGGCCCGCGCGCCGTCACCGCGGTTGTCGCGACGCCCGAGGACCCGGACGGACTGCCCGGAGCCGTGGTCGAGGCCATCGGTGGCGCCGAGGAGTGCATGCTGATCGAGGTGCCCGACGGCGCTTACGCCGCGGTCCCCGAGGTCGTGCGATTCGGCAGCGTCTTGGAACCAGGGCACGTCGTGACCTGGGACGTCCACGAGATCGAGCCGTGGCACACCTCGCTCGGCGCGGGCGTCGGTGCACTGAGCGATGCCGAGCGCGAGATCCGGCAGGCGCTCGTCACCGCGACCGGCGCGCTGGCGACCCTGGACGTCGCGCGCTGGCGCCCGGAGGCCGCCTCGGCGATCGCCGCGCTCCGCTCCGCGCGTGACCTGCGCTGGCCGTTGCCGCCCTACGTCGACGGGCGTCGGCGTCGGATCCTCGTCACGGCGATCCGGCTGCGCGCCATCGTGGCGCTCGCCGCTGACGCCGACGGCGGTGGCGTGGACCTCTGGTCCGAGGGCGAGCCGGCCGTGACGCTCCGCGCCGTGCACCGGGCCGCACGACTCGCGATCACGGCCGCGGCGCTCTCGGTGGCACGCGCCGCCGCGCTCCCACCGAAGGGCTGACCGCCCGCGGCGCGTCCCGACGCCCTCGCCCGCCCTCGAGTGGAGCGTTGTGACACAGACTCGCGGCGCCGACGTGCCAGATCACTCCACTCGGTGGTCAGGCGCGGCGCGGGAGGANCGAGTGGTAGATCGCGAGCGTGCGCTCCGCGATCGCGCCCCAGGAGAAGTGATCCTCGACCCGTCGGCGCGCGGCGGCACCCCACGCCGCCGCGCGCGCGGGGTTCGATACGGCGTCGGTCAGCGCCGCGGCGAGGTCCGCGATGAACGCGTCGGGATGCACCGGGGTGCCGGTGCCGTCCCTGACCTGGTCGATCGGCACGAGAAGTCCCGTCTCGCCGTCGACCACGACCTCGGGGATCCCGCCGGTCGCGGTTCCGACCACCGGGACCCCGCAGGCCATCGCCTCGAGGTTTACGATGCCGAGCGGCTCGTAGATCGACGGACAGGCGAAGACCGTGCCGGCGCTCAGGACCGCGATCAGCTCGTCGCGCGGCAGCATCTGATCGATCCACACCACGCCCTCGCGGCTCTCTCGCAGCTTCGCCACCAGGCCGGCGACCTCCGCGGCGATCTTCAGGGTGTCAGGAGCCCCCGCGCAGATCACGAGCTGGACCTCCCGCGGCAGCTGCTCGGCGGCGCGTAGCAGGTACGGCAGACCCTTCTGACGGGTGATCCGCCCCACGAACACGACGCTCGGCCGAGCCGGGTCGATGCCGAGCCTGCGCACGACCCGGTCAGCCGCGAGCACCGCCTCGCCGCTCGGTCGCCGCCAGGCATCGAGATCGATGCCGTTGTGCACGACATGCACCCGGCGCGGGTCCACGTTCGGGTAGCAGCGCAGCACGTCGTCCCGCATCCCGGCACTNACCGCGATGATGGCCTCGGCCGACTCGTAAGCGGTCTGCTCGGCCCACCAGGAGAGCGCGTAGCCGCCACCGAGCTGCTCCGCNTTCCACGGCCGCAGTGGCTCGAGGCTGTGCGCCGAGATGACGTGCGGGATGCCGTACAGCCGTGAGGCCAGGTGGCCCGCGAGGTTCGCGTACCAGGTGTGCGAGTGCACGATGTCGGCACCGCCGTCCGCCCCGACGTCGCCGGCCATCTGCAGATCGGCGCCGAAGGTGCCCAGCACGGGGTGGAGGGCCCTGAGGTTCTCGGGCTCGGTGTAGCCGGTGACCCCGGGCTCGTCGCGCGGTCCGTCGAGGCACCTGACCCGCACCTCGATGCTCTGTCGGAGCACGCGGGCCAGCTCGGTGACGTGAACCCCGGCGCCGCCATAGACGTGCGGAGGGTACTCCCGGGTCAAGAGATCTACTCGCACACCGACCACGCTAGCGCGCGCTACCGCTTTGTCCCTAGCCGTGGCGGCACGCGCACCGTAGGGTCGACATATGGTGAACCCGCGCGTCCTGGCCATCGTCCTCGCCGGGGGCGAGGGCAAGCGCCTGATGCCGCTCACCGCGCATCGCGCCAAGCCCGCTGTCCCGTTCGGCGGCACCTACCGGCTGGTCGACTTCGCGCTGTCGAACCTGGCGAACTCGCACTACCTGCACATGATCGTGCTGACCCAGTACAAGTCGCACAGCCTCGACCGGCACGTGACCAAGACCTGGACGATGGCGCCGATGCTGGGCAACTTCGTCGCGCCCGTCCCGGCCCAGCAACGCATCGGCAAGCACTGGTATCTCGGCAGCGCCGACGCGATCTACCAGTGCCTCAACATCATCGAAGACGAGCGCCCGGACATCGTGATCGTCACCGGCGCGGACCACGTGTACCGGATGGACTTCTCCCAGATGGTGGACTCTCACGTCGAGACGGGCGCGGAGCTGACCGTGGCCGGCATCCGCCAGCCACTCGCCTGGGCCGACCAGTTCGGCGTGATCGAGACGGACCCGCAAGACCAGATGCGGATCAAGGCGTTCCGGGAGAAGCCGACGGACGCGATCGGGCTGCCGGACGCCCCGGACGAGATCCTCAGCTCGATGGGCAACTACGTCGCGAACACCGACGCCCTCACCGCCGCCGTCACGGCCGATGCCGACAACCCGGACTCCAGGCACGACATGGGCGGCAACATCGTGCCGTACTTCGTCAAGCGTGGCACTGCGGGGGTCTACGACTTCATCCACAACGACGTCCCCGGCTCGACGGATCGCGACCGCGACTACTGGCGCGACGTCGGCTCGCTCGACGCGTACTACGACGCGAACCGGGACCTCATCTCGATCCACCCGGTGTTCAACCTGTACAACGAGGAGTGGCCGCTCTACACCGGCTACATGGGAGGGCTGCCGCCCGCGAAGTTCGTGCACGGCGGTCCCGGGCGGATCGGCCACGCGGTCGACTCGATCGTCTCCCCCGGCGTGCTGATCTCCGGCGCCACCGCCTCGGGCTCGATCCTCTCCCCCGGCGTCCGCTTGCACTCGTGGTCGACCGTCACCGACTCGGTCCTGATGGACGGGGTCCAGGTCGACCGGCATGCCCAGGTCCATCGCGCGATCCTGGACAAGAACGTCATCGTGAACAAGGGCGTGCGCATCGGCCTGGATCACGACCATGACCGAGCCCGNGGTTTCACCGTCACCGACTCCGGCCTGACGGTCGTGCCGAAGAGCACGATNGTCGAGTCGTGATCCCGCGCTGCTGAACCCCGACCCGAGTCGATAGCCTGCTCGCGTGAACGAGGAGCGCACCCCCGNACNCCCGCGCCTCCTGGTCATGGACGTGGACNCCACGCTCATCACCGGCGGGTTCGCCGAGGTGGTCACGCCGCTCGCCGAGCGTCTGGGCATCCCGTTCNTCCGGGGCTTGAGAGCCNGGTGGCAAACCCCATCCCGGAGCGAGCCGGGAATCGGGTTGACCAACAGGCGCTGAGGTTCAGCACAGAGTCGTGGACGTCAGTCCATCAGGTGCACGAACAGACCAGAACGCAGCTTGGGCTCGAACCAGGTGGACTTCGGCGGCATGACCTCGCCGAGATCGGCGACGTCCATGACCTCGACCGGTGACGTGGGGTGCATGGCGAAGGCGACGGCGAAATCTCCGGAATCGACGAGGCGCANCAGTTCCGCTGTTCCACGGATGCCGCCGACGAAGGCGATGCGCTGGTCGGTGCGCGGATCGTCGATCCGCAGCAGGGGGGCCAGCACCTGCTGCTGCAACAGCGAAACATCCAGGCGCGCGATGGGGTCGGACTCGTCGACGATTCCGGCGCGGGCCGTCAGCAGGAACCAGCGGCCGTCCAGGTACAGGCCGAACTGGTGCCGTCCGGGTTCGGGGGNAGTGCTGGACGGCTGGACGTCGAAGCCCGCTTCCAGTGCCGTGAGGAAGGAGACCGGGTCGTACCCGCCGAGATCGCGCACCACCCGGTTGTAGGCCATGACGGTGAGCTGGTCGGCCGGGAAGACGACACTGGGGAAGTGGGCGGCATCGCCGTCACCGCGTTCGTCCCAGACCCTGGCCGCCGCGGCGCTGCGGTGGTGCCCGTCGGAGACGTAAAGGGTCGGAATCTTGTCGAACGCAGTGACCAGTGTCTGGACCANGTGCGGATCCTGAACGGTCCAGAGGGTGTGGCTGATGCCGTCGTCGCAGGTCAGGTCGTACTCCGGTGCTCCGGAAGTGACGCGTTCCAGGGCGGCGGCAATGGCCGCGGCACCGGGAGCATCCGGGCGGTACATGAGGAAGACCGGCTCGTCGTGGGCACCGAGGACGTCGATGTGTCGGGTCCGGTCCAGCTCCTTGTCCGGGCGGGTGTGCTCGTGGGTGGCGATCACCCCGCGCCGGTACTCCTCGGCGCTGGTACAGCCCACCACTCCGGTCTGGGACGCCGTTCCCATGCGTTGGCGGTACACCAGCAGACCCGGTGCCTCGTCACGGACCAGGACGCCGCGGCGCACGAAGTCGTCCAGGGTTGCCCGTCCGAGCCGGTGGACCTCCTCCGCGTCCGGAGCGGCCGCCGGGTCGACGTTGATCTCGGGGCGGGAGATGCGCAGGAAGCTGTCCGGGTTGCCGGCAGCGAGGGCTCGGGCCTCGGCGGTGTCCACCGCGTCGTACGGGGGGGCGGCAACTCGGCCGACAAGCTCGCGCGGCGGACGGAAGGCTCGGAACGGTCGGATCGTGGCCACGCGCCTACCTTTCCATGACCACGGGCAGGTTCCCGAATCGGACTGCGGACCCGGGCGTCGATCGGACGTGCGGCACGTCGGCCGGCTGGCGTCAGGCCTGCCGGGCGACCCGTCGCTCCGCCGCCGCCGCAGGCACGCCTCGACGACCTCCCGGGACTGCGCGACCGCCGCGTCGCGGTGCGACGCGGCGGCAGCGCGCATCGATTCAGCGACGCGGCGAGACGACAGCGGTGAGCCGGGAGTCCGCGTGGCCGAGCGACGCCCACGGCTCGCGGGTCTCGATCACCGCGAAGGTCGCGGTCGGGATGCCGATGCGCACCCGTGCGATTCCGGCGACGTCGCTCTTCGGCCCGGCCAGCCGGGTGGCGGTCGCCGACATCGTCGGCTCGTGCCCGACGACGAGCAGGGTGCGGACCCGGTCGTCGACCGCTCGCACCAGCTCGAGCACGTCGAGCACGCCCGCGCCGTACAGCGAGTCGAGGTACTCGATACCCTCCGGCGCGAGCTCACCGAGCCCAGCGAGGACGAGGTCACAGGTCTGCCGGGTCCGCACGGTCGCCGAGCAGAGCACCTGATCGGGCGAGAGCTCGGCCGCCCGGAGCGAGGACGCCACGGCGGATGCCTGGACGCGTCCGCGCAGGGCGAGCGGCCGGAGCTCGTCGACGACACCGCCGGACCGCTCCGCCTTTGCGTGGCGGAGCAGGACGAGGCGGCGGGTGCGGTCCGTCATCGCGCGTTCAGAGCCCCATCGCGTGGACGCCGCCGTCCACGTGCACGATCTCGCCCGTGGTCGCCGGGAACCAGTCCGAGAGCAGCGCAGCCACCGCACGCGCGGTCGGCTCCGCGTCGTTCACGTCCCAGCCGAGCGGTGCGCGCTCGGACCAGCCACCCTCCATTGCCGCAAAACCGGGGATCGACTTGGCCGCCGTGGTGCGGATCGGGCCCGCCGACACCAGGTTCACCCGGACCCCGTCCGGGCCGAGGTCCCGGGCCAGGTAACGCGCGGTGGCCTCGAACGCGGCCTTGGCGACGCCCATCCAGTCGTAGACCGGCCACGCGTACCGCGCGTCGAAGGTCAGCCCGACGACCGCCGAGCCGGCGCCGAGCAACGGCTTCGCCGCCACCACGAGCGCCTTGAGCGAGTACGCCGAGACGTGGAGCGCGGTCGCGACGTCGTCCCACTCGCCGGCCAGGAAGTTGCCACCCATCACGCGCTGGGGTGCGAAGCCGATCGAGTGCACGACGCCGTCGAGGTGATCGACGTGCTCACGCACCCGGTCCGCGAGCGCGGCGAGGTCCTCCTCGTTCGTCACGTCGAGCTCAACCACCGGCGCCTCCTTCGGCAGCCGCTTCGCGATCGCCTGGGTCAGCCGCAGCTGGCGGCCGAACGACGTCAGCACGACCTCGGCGCCCTCCTGCTGCGCGAGTCGTGCTACCTGGAAGGCGATCGAGCTGTCCGTCAGGACGCCGGTCACCAGCAACTTCTTCCCCTCAAGCAGACCCATGGGTCGGATTCCCTTCGTTCGTGCTGCGAGAGCGTTCCGGACCGGGCTCAGTGGCCCATGCCGAGGCCGCCATCCACCGGGATGATCGCACCTGAGATGTAGGAAGCGTCGTCTGACGCGAGGAACTGCACGACCCCGGCGATCTCGTCGGCTGCGCCGAAACGGCCGGCCGGGATCGCGGCGCGATAGGCCTCCTGGCGCTCCGCCGGGAGCTCCGCGGTCATCGGGGTGTCGATGAATCCTGGGGCGACCAGGTTCGCCGTGATGCCTCGCCCGGCGAGCTCGCGGGTGATCGACCGCGCCATCCCGACCAGGCCGGACTTGGACGCGGAGTAGTTGACCTGGCCGGTGCCGCCGTACATGCCGACCACGGAGGAGACCAGGATGATGCGGCCGCGGCGGCGCCGGATCATGCTCTTCGAGGCCCGCCGCACGCAACGGAACGTGCCCGTGAGGTTGATGTCGATGACGTCGTCGAACTCCTCGTCGGTCATCCGCATCAGCAGCTGGTCGCGGGTGATGCCGGCGTTGGCCACCAGGACGTCCACCGGTCCGTGCGCCGCCTCGATCTGGTCGAAGGCAGCGTCGATCCCCGCGGTGTCGCGCATGTCCGCGACCGTGCCGAGAACGCCTTCCGGCGGTTCCCCGCTGCGGTCGATCGTCGCGACCTTGTCGCCGAGGGCAAGGAACCGCAGCGCGATCGCCGCGCCGATCCCCCGGTTCGCCCCGGTCACCACAACGCTGCGTGGCTGCGACACACGCCCTCCCCTCGTCGTCGNCTGCCGACCGTCCCGGAGTCGTCGGCTGCCGACCGTCCCAAAACGGACGGACGGTGTCTGACGGTAGCCGACGACGGCGCGCGATGCGCAGCATGTTCGCGGTACGTGCACCGCGGCGCACCCGAGGTCATGGCGCGGGTAGCCTCGGGTGGTGAGCAGGAGCCACCGGCCGGCGGCCGCGGTGCAACGCGTGACGAACGCGCCGGTGCCTCTCGACGTCGACATCTCCCGGCGCACCCGGCGATACCTGATCCAGATGGGGATCCGGACGGCCTGCTTCCTGTTGGCGGTCGTCGTCCCCGGGGTGCTCCGCTGGGTATTCCTCGCGGGCGCCGTCGTGCTGCCGTACGTGGCGGTGCTGATCGCCAATGCCGGCCGCGAACGCCGGGAAGAGGCGCCGATCGGCGTTCCACCGGCGCAGCTTCCCGCCGGCCCCGACCACCCAGGAATCTCGCCACGGAGCGAGTCATGACGGGCCCGGCGGAGCAGGCCGAGCCGAACGCCAGGCGCGGGCTGGTCTGCAGCGCGCGCAGCTGCGGAGTCGACGCGACCTGGGCGCTTCGCTGGAACAACCCGCGCCTGCACACGCCCGACCGCCGGAAGATCTGGCTGGCCTGCGACGAGCACCTCGAGCACCTCACGACGTTCCTGGACGCGCGCGAATTCCTCCGCGACGTGGTCCCGGTGTCCGAGCTGGGCGAGGAAGCGATGTCGGAGGTGCGTTGAGTGCCTCGACCTGACCTCGATCTGGCGCGCCGGTTGGCCTCCGTTGCGCTGATCGGCCTGCTGGTCGCGGCCGGCTGCGTCCTGGCCGGGCGCTGGCAATGGGGCCGCTACCTGACCCGCAGCGAGGCCGCGCGGGTGGTCGAGGCGAACTACGACGCGACGGCCGTCCCGCTGGCGGACCTGCTGCCCGGCGCCGGTTCCACCGTGACCGACGAGGTGCTGTGGCGGCCGGCAATCGTCACGGGGCACTACGAACCGGCACGAACCGTGCTGCTGCGAAACCGCCCGGTGCTCGGCCAGGCCGGCTTCCAGGTGCTCGTCCCGTTCGTCGTGGACGCCGGAGCGATCGACGCCGGCTCCGGCTCGCCAACAGTCCTCATCGTCGATCGCGGCTGGGTGGCCACGAACGACGCGGGCGGTTCGCCGTCCAGCGTCCCCACGCCGCCCGCGGGCACCGTGCGACTGGTCGTGCGGCTGCGCGCCGAGGAACCCTCCGTGGTCGGCGCGGCCCCGTCAGGGCAGACCTACCGGATCTCCCGTGCGGACGTCCGCTCGGCCTGGGGCTCCGCGCGCCCCGCGACCGGTGCGGTCTGGTCGAGCGATGAGCTCTATCCCGCCTACGGCATCCTGGCCAGCGAGGACCCCGCACCGTCGACGCCGCTCGGTGCGATCCCCGCGCCTGACACCTCGACCGGCCCGCACCTGTCCTACGCGTTCCAGTGGTGGGTCTTCGCGATCGGCGCGCTGATCGGCACCGGCGTGCTGGTGCACCGTGACATCCTCGACACCCGGCCGGGTCCGCTCGCGGCGGCGGGCGAGGTCGACGGTGCCTCGGGGCCGCCGGCGCCGCGCGACGGGGCGCAGCGCACGCCCGCGGCTCGGACCCGGCGTCGGCCGCGTCGTCCGAGTGCTGAGGACGAGGAGGACGCGTTGGTCGAGGCGCAGCTCCGCCGCGACCTCGCGCCCTAGGCGAGTGCGATCAGGTCGGCGTAGTCCTCGGTCCAGAGGTCCTCGGCGCCGTCCGGCAGCAGCAGGACGCGTCCCGGCTCCAGCGCCCGCACGGCGCCCTCGTCGTGCGTGACGAGCACCACCGCGCCCGCGAAGCTGCGGAGCGCCGCGAGCACCTCCGCACGACTCGCCGGGTCGAGGTTGTTCGTCGGCTCGTCGAGCAACAGCACATTCGCCGACGAGACGACGAGGGTCGCCAGAGCCAACCGGGTCTTCTCACCACCCGAGAGCACCGCGACGGGCTTTTCGGCGTCGTCGCCCGAGAACAGGAACGAGCCGAGCACCCCGCGCACCTGGGTGTCGGTGAGATCCGGTGCGGCGGTCCGCAGGTTCTCCAGCACGGTGCGGCTGGTGTCGAGCGTCTCGTGCTCCTGTGCGTAGTACCCGAGCTTGAGACCGTGCCCTGGGTTCACGGTGCCCGTGTCGGGCGCCTCGATGCCGCCCAGCAGTCGGAGCAGCGTCGTCTTCCCGGCTCCGTTGAGCCCGAGGACCACGACCCGACTGCCCCGGTCGATCGCCAGGTCGACGTCCGTGAAGACCTCTAGCGAGCCGTAGGACTTGCTCAGACCGCTCGCCGTGAGGGGCGTTCGGCCACACGGCGCCGGTTCCGGGAAGCGTAGCTTGGCGACCTTGTCGTGCGCCCGCTCGGTCTCGAGCGAGGCGAGCAGCCGCTCCGCGCGTCGCGCCATGTTCTTTGCCGCGACCGCCTTGGTCGCCTTCGCGCGCATCTTGTCGGCCTGGGCGAGCAGCACGGAGGCCTTCTTCTCGGCGTTCGCCCGCTCGCGCTTCCGACGACGTTCGTCCGTCTCGCGCTGCTGCAGGTAGGTGTCCCAGCCGACGTTGTACTGGTCCAGCTCCGCACGGTTCGCGTCCAGGTGGAAGACCTTGTTCACGGTCGCGCGCAGCAGGGCGGCATCGTGGCTGATCACCACGAAGCCGCCCGCAAAGCCCCGCAAGAAATCGCGCAACCAGGCGATCGAGTCGGCGTCCAGGTGGTTCGTCGGCTCGTCCAGGAGCAGGGTGTCGACTCCGGAGAACAGGATCCGGGCGAGCTCGACCCGGCGGCGCTGGCCGCCGGAGAGCGTGCCGATCTGCTGACCGAGGACCCGCTCCGGCAGACCGAGGTTCGCCGCGATCCGGCCCGCCTCGCTCTCGGCGGCATAGCCGCCGGCCGCGGTGAAGCGTGCCTCGAGGCGCGGATAGCGGGCCATCGCACCGTCCCGGGTCTCGTCGTCGGCGCTGGCCATCGCGCCCTCGGTCTCCCGCATCCGCTCGACGATCTCGTCCAGGCCGCGTGCGGACAGGATCCGGTGCAGCGCGACGGTCTCCAGGTCGCCTGTGCGCGGGTCCTGCGGCAGGTAGCCGACCTCGCCCGAGCGGACGATCTGGCCGCCGGTCGCCTGACCCTCGCCCGCGAGTACCTTGGTCAGGGTCGTCTTGCCCGCCCCGTTGCGGCCCACCAGGCCGATCCGGTCGCCGGCAGCGATGCGGAACGAGGACTCCTCGAGCAGCACGCGGGCGCCGATGCGCAGCTCGACGGCGTGTGCGGTGATCATCTGGGCTCCTCGTGGTCACAAACGCCCTCGAGTCTACGGACCCGCTACTCTGCGGCCAGCATCGAGGGGCGATGACGAGGCCCGGGTGACCATTCTCAGGTAGGGGGATCTGGATGTCGGAGTTGTCGCAGAAGGCCGCCGGNGCGGCGCAGGACGTGGTCGAGAACGTCAAGGATGTCGCCGGCGCNGCGGGAGGCGCGGTCGAGCACTCNACCGACGCGATGAGGACCGCCGCCGCCCGCAACCCGGTTGCGACGGACGTTGCGCTCGTCGCGACCTTCGCCGCGCTGATCGCGGCCAGCACGATCTGGCCCGGCTGGGAGCTGGTCGGCGGGGTTCCGATCACCTTGCAGACCTTCGCGGTACTGCTCTCGGGCGCCGTCCTCGGAGCCCGTCGCGGCGCCCTCGCGGTGCTGCTGTATCTGGCCGTAGGCGCCGCCGGAGCACCCGTGTTCGCCGAGCGCAAGGCCGGCATCGGAGTGCTCTTCGGGGCAACCGGCGGCTATCTGCTCGCCTTCGTGCTCGCCGCTTTCGTGGTCGGCTGGCTGGTCGAGCGGATCCGCGAGCGGGGCGTGACGCTGACGACGACCGCGATCGTCGGGGCCTGCGCGGTCGCCTCCTTCCTGGTCGTCTACCCGATCGGCGCGACCTGGCTGAAGCTGCGCCTCGGTCTCTCCACCGCGGACACCGTCAAGTTCGGCGTGCTGCCGTTCGTGCTCGGCGACGTCATCAAGTGCTTCGCGGCTGCGGTCGTGGGGGCCGCGGTGCACCGCGCCTTCCCGGCGCTGTTGCCGAAGCGGAAGTAGCCCCAACGGANCGCGTCCCGTGCTGCCATGATCGAGTTCGAGTCCGCCGGCGTCGTCGTCCCCGGCCCCGGGGGCGAGGACGTCCGCATTCTCGAGCCGGTGACCTGCACTCTGTCCGAGCCGCGGGTGAGCGTGATCGGGCCGAACGGCTCCGGCAAGTCGACCCTGGTCCGGCTGATCAACGGCCTCGCGCTCCCGGACCGCGGCGTCGTTCGGGTCAACGGGCTCGACACGGTTACCGACGGCCCCGCGGTGCGCCGTCAGGTTGGCTTCGTCTTCACCGATCCGGATGCCCAGCTCGTGATGCCCACCGTGGTCGAGGACGTGCTGCTCTCGCTGCGCCGCCTCGGCCTGTCCGCTGCGGACCGGCGGGCCCGGGCGCTCGGCCTGCTCGCCCGGTACCAGCTCGACCACCTCGCAGACGTCTCGGTGCACGCGTTGTCCGGCGGCCAGAAGCAGCTGCTGGCCCTCGCCTCCGTCCTCGCCACCGAACCGAGGATCCTGGTGTGCGATGAGCCGACGACCCTGCTCGACCTGCGCTGGCGTCGCAACGTGGACGAGTTGCTCGATTCGCTCGAGCAGCAGACGGTGATCGTCACGCACGACCTCGACGCGGCGCTGCGAGCCGACCGCACGCTCGTCGTCGATTCCGCCCGGGTGGTATTCGACGGCGCACCGGCCGAAGCCGTCGCGTTCTACCGCGCCCTCGCGGCCCCGGCCGTGGAGCCCCGATGAGCCGCGACCGCGCGCTTTCCGCGGCGCGCCGCCGGTGGCGCCGCTCGACCGGCGTGGGGATGGCGTCGCTGGGGCTGTACCGGCCCGGCACCGGCCCGTTGCACCGGCTTCCGGCGCTGGTCAAGGTGCTCGGCCTGGCCGGACTCGGAGTGGCGGTCGTCGTCGCGAGCGGGCCGCTCGCCTCCCTCGACTTGTTCGGACTGGCGGCGCTCGCGCTCGCGCTGGCACGGCCGCCGCTCCGGACCACCGTGCGTGGGCTCGCCCCGCTCGTCGTGCTCGCCGTGCTCGCCGCCGGTTACCAGGTCTGGCGCGGCGACCCCGGACGGGCGATCGAGGTCGCCACGGACCTGCTCACCCTCGTCCTCGCGGCGACCGCGGTGACCGTGTCAACCCGGATGGAGGACCTGCTCGCGGTCCTCGTGCAGGCCGCGCGGCCGCTGCGCCGGTGGCTCCCCGCGGAGGCGCTGGCGTTGGCCGTCGCGCTGATGCTCCGCACCGTCCCGGCACTGGGCAGCGTGCTGGCCGAGACCCGCGACGCGGCGCGGGCACGAGGTCTCGGCCGAGACCCGCGAGCCCTGCTCATCCCCGCGGCGATCCGTACCGTGGCGCGCGCTCAGGCCACCGGGCAGGCCCTCGCCGCGCGTGGGATCGGGGAGTAGCCGGATTCGGTGCCCTGACGCGCGTTCCCGGAAGCGCATCGCCTGATCGCATCACGGCGCTGCTGCAGCTAGCGTTTGCCCGACAGCTGTGGCGGTTGAGATGAGCTTCAACGGGGGAAGCCAGCTCGACACCAGCCCGGTCGAGGTCGGCCGTGGCGGCCGTGGCGGTGGCGGGCTCGGCGGCCTGGGTGGCCGGCGGCAAGGGGATGGTGATTGGCGGCACCATCCTGACGATCATCATCATGATCGTCCTCTCACAATGCGGCGGAGGGCTGAGCAACCTCGGTAGCTCCCTCAACCCCGGCTCGATCACCACCGGGCAGCAGCAAGCGACGACCGATATCTCCCAGGAGTGCAAGACCGGCGCGGATGCGAACGTGAAGGTGCTGTGCCGCATCGTCGGCACCGTGAACCCGCTCAACGCATACTGGTCGAAGGCGCTGCAGGCGGTCGGCATCACCTAGATCCAGCCGGGCGTGCACCTGTTCAGCGGCTCGATATCGACGCCCTGCGGCGAGGCGAGCAGCGCCACCGGCCCCTTCCGCTGCCCCAACGACCAGAAGGTCTACCTGGAGACCGGCTTCTACGACGAGCTCCGCACCCGCTTTGGTGCATCCGGTGGCCCGCTCTCCGAGGAGTACGTGCTCGCGCACGAGTTCGGGCACCACATCCAGAACCTGACCGGCGCGTTCGACAAGGCGAACCGGTCCGACACCGGGGCCACCTCGGACTCGGTCCGGATAGAGCTGGTGGCCGACTGCCTCGCCGGCAGGTGGGCACGCGGCGCGGCGACGGCGCAGGACAGGAACGGCGTGACCTACCTGCAGCCGCTGACCCAGCGGGACGTCAACGACGCCCGCTCGGCTGCCGCCGCGGTCGGCGACGACCGGATCCAGCGGGCCGCGACCGGCTCGGTCAACCCGAATCCTGGACGCACGGGTCATCGGCCCAGCGGCAGAACTGGTTCTCGACCGGATACAACACCGGCGATCTCAATGCCTGCAACGCCACCGTGATGACCAACAACCTCTGAGACGCGACCGCGCCCGGCAGGTCAGCTGACGTGCCGGGCGCGGTGCCGTTCGGACTGGGCGGCTCGGCCCGGGTGGGGGCGGCAGCCGCGAGGTGTCAGATGTTGAAGCCGAGCGCCCGGAGCTGCTCGCGGCCGTCGTCGGTGATCCGGTCCGGGCCCCACGGCGGCATCCAGACCCAGTTGATCCGGAAGCCCGCCGCGACGCCGTCGAGCGCGAGCGCCGTCTGGTCCTCGATCACGTCGGTCAGTGGGCACGCGGCCGAGGTCAGCGTCATGTCGATCACGGCCTGATTACCCTGGTCGACGGTCACGCCGTAGACGAGACCCAGGTCGACGACGTTGATCCCGAGCTCGGGGTCGATGACGTCCCGCATGGCCTCCTCGACGTCGGCTGCGGTCGGCGGGGTGGCCGCCGTGGTCGTCTCGCTCATTGCTCCTCCTCCTGCTGCGCGCCGGCCTTGTCCAGGGCATCACGCAGCGCCATCCAGCCGAGCAGGGCGCACTTCACCCGGGCCGGGTACTTCGCCACCCCGGCGAACGCCGCCGCGTCGCCGAGCGATTCGTGCAGCTCGGGATCGAGCCCGGCGCCGCGCGCGTGCATCAGCGCCCGGAACCGCTCGATCCACTCGTCGACCGCCTCGACGCCCTCGCCGCTCACCAGGTCGGTCATCACGGATACCGAGGCCTGCGAGATGCTGCAGCCCTGGCCCTCCCAGCACACGGAATCCACCACCCGACGGCCGTCGCCGGGGCGCAGCGCGACTCGCAGCCGCACCTCGTCCCCGCAGGTCGGGTTGACCGCGAACGACTCGCCGACGACCGCCGACGACGGCGCCGGGGTCAGCCCGCGGCCGTGCGGTGCGCGCGCGTGGTCGAGGATGACCTGCTGGTAGAGCTGCTCCATCGCGGACGTCGTCATCGCACGGCCACCGATCGGTCCGACTGCCCGAAGAAGCTGCGCACCCGGCCGAGCACCTCGAGGAACACCTCGACGTCGCTCTCGCTCGTGTAGACCGCGGCGGAGGCGCGGGTCGAGGCCGCGACGCCGAATCGCCGGTGCAGCGGCTGAGCGCAGTGGTGCCCGACCCGGACGGCGACGCCCGCGTCGTCGAGCAGCTGGCCGACGTCGTGCGCGTGGACGCCGTCGACCACGAAGGAGACCACGGCGAGGCGCTCGTCCGGCGTCGTCGGGCCGATCACCCGGACCCCGTCGAGCTCGGCGATCCCGGCGAGCAGCCGCTCGGTGAGCAACGTCTCGTGCGCGGCCACCGCGTCCATCCCGAGCTCNCGCAGGTACTCCGCGGCCGCACCCATGCCGACGGCCTGAGCGACCATCTGGGTACCCGCCTCGAAGCGCTGCGGCGGCATCGTGTACGTCGCGGACTCCATCGTGACGACCTCGACCATCAGACCGCCGAAGTTCGCCGGCGGCAGTGCCTCGAGCAGCTCCCGCCGCCCGAACAAGGCGCCCACGCCGGTCGGCCCGAGCATCTTGTGCCCGGAGAACGCCGCGAAGTCCACCCCGAGGGCGTGCAGGTCCACCGGCAGGTTCGGGACGCTCTGGCACGCGTCGAGCACCGTGAGAGCCCCCACCTCGCGCGCCCGGGCCACGAACGGGGCCACCGGCGTGATCGCGCCGGTCACGTTCGAGGCGTGCGTGAAGGCGAGCAGCCGACACCGGTCCGTCACGATGTCGTCCAGGCGCTCGGTCAGGATGCGCCCGTCGTCGCCGAGAGGCAGCCAGCGCAAGGTCGCGCCGGTCCGGGCGCACAGCTCCTGCCAAGGCACGAGGTTCGCGTGGTGCTCGGCCTCCGTGACCACGACCTCGTCACCGGGCGCGAGGGCGAACCGCCGAGCGGCCGCGCCGCCGCGTCCCGCCGTGGCGTGCCCGAAGGCATGCGTGAGCAGGTTCACCGCCGCGGTCGCGTTGCCGGTCCAGACCAGCTCGTCCGGGTCCGCGCCGACGAGCCCGGCGACGCGGCTACGGGCCCGCTCGAACAGGTCCGTCGCCTCCTCGGCGAGCTGGTGCGCACCCCGATGCACCGCTGCGTTGTGGTGCCGGTAGAAGTCCTGCTCCGCGGCGATCACGACCTCGGGCTTCTGCGCGGTCGCGGCCGAGTCCAGGTACACCAGGGGGCGCCCGTCGCGCACGGTGCGCTCGAGCAGCGGGAAGTCAGCCCGCACCGCGGCGAGCTCGGTCGCTCCCAGGTTCCTGGTCATGACAGGCGGTACCTCCTCAGACCGAGGCCGCGATGAAGCGGTCGTAGCCTTCGTTCTCCAGGCGGTCGGCGAGCTCCGGGCCACCCTCCTCGGCCACCCGGCCGTCGACGAACACGTGCACGTGGTCCGGCGTGATGTAGCGCAGGATCCGGGTGTAGTGGGTGATCAGCAGCACGCCGACGTCGCCGCCGTCGCGGACCCGGTTGACCCCCTCGGAGACAACCCGCAGCGCGTCCACGTCGAGGCCGGAGTCGGTCTCGTCGAGGATCGCGAACTTCGGCTTCAGCAGCTCGAGCTGCAGGATCTCGTGCCGCTTCTTCTCGCCGCCGGAGAAACCTTCGTTGACGCTCCGTTCCGCGAACGACGGGTCCATCCGCAGCCGGTCCATCGCGGCCCGCATGTCCTTCACCCAATGCCGCAGCGGCGGGGCCTTACCGTCGATCGCGGTCTTCGCGGTACGCAGGAAGTTCGACACGCTGACGCCCGGGACCTCGACCGGATACTGCATCGCGAGGAACAGCCCTGCGCGGGCCCGCGCGTCGATGCTCATGGCAAGCACGTCGACGCCGTCGAGCGTGACCGTGCCGCGGGTGACGTGGTACTTCGGGTGACCGGCGATCGAGTAGGCGAGGGTCGACTTGCCGGAGCCGTTCGGGCCCATGATCGCGTGCGTCTCACCGCTCGCGACCGTCAGGTCGACGCCTCGGAGGATCTCCTTGGCGCCCTCCTTGGTGTCGACGCTCACNTGCAGGTCGTGGATCTCGAGNGTGGACATCGCTCAGTTCTCCTTCGGGGCATCGACGTCGACGAACACGCTCTCGCCCACGACANTCAGGGGGTAGACNGGGACAGGTTCGGTGGCGGGAAGGCTGAGGGGCTTCCCGGTGCNNAGATCGAAGACGCTGCCGTGCAGCCAGCACTCGAGCGTCGTACCGTCCACGTCGCCGTCGGACAGCGAGACCGCGCCGTGCGAGCACACGTCGTTGATGGCGTGCAGGTCACCGTTGGCGTCGCGGACGACGGCGACCTCCACCGTTCCACGGGCACCCTCGAGCTCGACCCGGCGCGTGCCGCTCACCGCAATGTCGGTGACGTCACACGCGAACTGAGCGCTCACGAGGCGCTCCCGGCGATCACGGCCATGTTCTTCTCGAGCTCGCGNTCGATCGCGTCGTTGAGGGTCTGCTCGACGGAGGCGACGCCGATCTCGTGGATCACGGCGGCGAAGAAGCCGCGCACGACGAGTCGCCGAGCCTCGTCCTCGGGGATCCCCCGGGCCCGCAGGTAGAACATCTGCTCATCGTCGAACCGCCCGGTCGCGCTCGCGTGCCCGGCACCGACGATCTCGCCGGTCTCGATCTCGAGGTTCGGGATGGAATCGGCGCGGGCGCCGTCGCTCAGGATCAGGTTGCGGTTCACCTCGTACGTGCTGGTCCCGGTCGCCTCGGGGCGGATCAGGACGTCGCCCACCCAGACCGTCCGTGCACCAGCGCCCTGCAGCGCCCCCTTGAACATCGCGTTGCTGCGGCAGTTCGGTTCCGTGTGGTCGATGAACGACCGGTGCTCGAAGTGCTGTCCGGCGTCGGCGAAGTACAGGCCGAACAGGTCTGCGGACCCGCCCGGGCCGGCGTACCCGACGGTCTGGATCAACCGGACCGACTCGCCGCCGAAGGTGACCGTGAAGGTGCGCAACCGAGCGTCCCGGCCGACGAGCGCGGCGATGTGGCCCGCGTGCACCGCGTCGTCGTCCCACAGCTGAAGGAAGGCGATGTCGAGCGCGGCCTGGTCGCCCACCCGGACCGAGACGAGCTCGGAGTAGGTGGCCGAACCGGTGCGCTCGAGCACGACACTGGCCACCGACTCGACGCCGGCCTCCACGAGCAGGTGCCCGCGAACGTCCTGTCCCGTCCCGTGCAGCCGGATCGTGATGGGCTCGGTGACGACCAACCGGTCGGGGATGCGCAACAGCGTCGCACCGCCGGAGAGCGCGACCGCCAGCGCTGCCGCCCGGTCGACCGGAGGCTCGACGGTGCGCGCGCGGGCGTCCGCGCTCGACAGCTCCACCAGCTCGACGCCGTCCGGGAGGGCACTGGTCGACCACTCGAGGTGGCCCTCGGCGGGCCGCTCGTCCAGGACGGACCTCAAGCGGCCCAGCGGGGTGAAGCGCCAGGCCTCCTCCCGNCCGTTCGGCATCGGGTGATCGCTCAGGTCGAACGAGCCCTTGGCCGTGCCGCGGTCGATGACAGGGTTGTGCGAAACGCCCATCTCAGCCCACGGCCCCTTCCATCTGCAGCTCGATCAGGCGGTTGAGCTCGAGGGCGTACTCCATCGGCAGCTCGCGCGCGATCGGCTCGACGAATCCGCGCACGATCATCGCCATCGCTTCGGTCTCCTTCATCCCGCGGGACATCAGGTAGAAGAGCTGGTCCTCGCTGACCTTGGAGACGGTGGCCTCGTGGCCCATCGAGACGTCGTCCTCGCGGACGTCCACGTACGGGTAGGTGTCGGAGCGGCTGATCTCGTCGACCAGCAGCGCGTCGCACAGCACGTTCGACCTGGA
>JGIcombinedJ21911_10000129_pt1 | contig 19972 bp, 12 predicted proteins | sample BarGraNGADG00211_FD_21911 | JGI IMG/M metagenome (IMG submission 21911)
CCTATTAACCATAGAATTAACCTAAATTCTAGTTTTGAAGAACCGGGCGACCTCCCGGTTTTTCATTTTATATTAATATCTTTGTTTATATACCTCCTTTAATTACATCCGCATGAAAAAATCAGGATATATAAATTTTATAATCTCAGGGTTAAGTATCTTATTTGTTATAGTTTGTTTTACCGACTGTAAGAAAACTGAAAATCCTATAAAATATCCAAAAGGTACGTTTCCTGATACAGTTATTAATATAGCTGATATTAACTCCCCCTATGACGATTACAATCTTGCATTGTACCAGATTGGCGAATATTTGCCAATAATATTTTCAAGCAACAGGAAAAGTTCAGGTGGTCAGTTTGATCTCGAACAGGCAAGTATCTCCATATTATTTGATCAGACCTCCGGCGCTTTTGGATTTGGGGCTAAAATGACTACTGACGCATTCCTCGACAAATTAATCGGTAAGGCAAAGACCCCGGGAAATGATTTCGGGCCATACAGATTATTCAGTAAAATAGACGGTTTCGAATATCTTTTGCTCTCTTCAACAAATGCAGATGGAAATCTGGATCTCTATTATCTTAAAAATCAGCCGGTATCCGGTACTTTTCTTCCAGAGATTACTGGACCGTTGCCAATTACACTTATGAATACAGGCTTTGATGATGCATATATCTGTTTTAATCCGGAGCAGGATACTGCTTATTTTTCATCAAACAAGGAAGGAACCTTTGACATTTTTTTCCTGAAAAAACCTGCAGAAAAAGATCTCTCATCATGGTTCAATCTTGATTATTCACTGCCGGCAAAGGTTGACAGTATAAATAGCTCAGGTGAAGATAAATGTCCATTCATATTAAAAAAAATAATGGTATTTGCTTCTAACCGTCCCGGCGGCCTTGGTGGTTATGATCTTTATTATTCTATATTGAAAAATGGGAAATGGGGCTCTCCTGTTAATCTTGGGCCCCGGATAAATACTTCTTCAGACGAATACAGGCCGGTAATTGGTTCTTATCCGGAATTCACCAATAAGTATCTTATGTTTTCTTCCAACAGACCGGGTGGTAAAGGAGGATTTGACCTCTATTTCACGGGAGTGGATTTTCCATCAAAATAATGAAGGTATAGGGAACTTAAAAGTTCAATTTCTTTTTGCAGCGATAATTGTGTTTCTCAAAAGCGAAACTCTCGTCATTGGCCCTACACCTCCGGGGACAGGAGTGATGTACGAACATTTTGGGGCTACTCTCTCAAAATCAACATCGCCAACAAGTTTAAATCCCGACTTGGTGTCAGTACTGTTAATGCGGGTGGCTCCGACATCTATTACCACTGCTCCCTCTTTCACCATTTCTTCTGTAACAAATCCGGGAGAACCTATTGCAGCAATAATTATGTCGGCCTGACAAATAATATCCTTAATGTTTTTTGTGCGGCTATGCACAACTGTTACAGTTGCATCCATTCCTTTCTGGGAAAGCAGAATACTTACAGGACGGCCAACTATATTACTACGGCCTATTACGACACAATTTTTACCTGAAGTTTCAATGCCATATCTTTTTAAAAGTTCGACTATTCCATAAGGAGTGGCGGGCAGATAACCAGGAAGTCCGATAACCATATTCCCAATATTAACCGGGTGAAAACCATCTGCATCTTTTCGCGGATCAATAGCTTCAATTACCTTATTCTCTGATATATGTTGTGGTAGCGGTAACTGAACGATGAATCCATCTACATCAGGATCGTTGTTAAGTTCGGCGATTTTTTCAAGTAAAACATTCTCTCCAATTTCACTCCCGAATCTTATAAGCGTTGATTTGAAACCGACCTCTTCACAATCTTTTACTTTGTATGCAACGTAAGATTCGCTTGAACCGTTGTTACCTACCAGAATAGCAGCGAGATGTGGTATTTTTTTCCCGACTGACTTTAGTATTGCTACTTCTTCAGCGATCTCCTTTTTGATTTCANAAGCTACTTTCTTGCCATCGAGGATCTTATACATATTTAACTTTATTTTTTGCCCATGAGTCGCGCCGCATTTCCACCTTTTGTCATCATCTTCATCATCTTTTTGGTTTCATCAAACTGTCTCAGCAGTTTATTCACTTCCGGAACACTAGTCCCGCTTCCGGAAGCAATTCTTTTCCGTCTGCTGCCATTTAGAACAACAGGATTGATTCTTTCTTCAGGTGTCATACTTCTGATAATTGCTTCTATACCTTTGAATGCGTTATCATCTATATCCAGATCTTTTACAGCTTTTCCTACACCCGGTATCATTGCCATCAGGTCCTTGACATTACCCATTTTTTTTATCTGCTGGATCTGGGTGATAAAATCGTTAAAATCAAACTGGTCTTTTGAGATTCTTTTCTGGAGTTTCCTTGCCTCTTCCGAGTCGTATTGTTCCTGTGCTTTTTCAACAAGAGAAACAATGTCTCCCATCCCCAGAATTCTATCTGCCATTCTCTCAGGGTAGAATATATCGATAGCCTCCATCTTTTCGCCTGAACTTACGAACTTAATAGGCTTGTTAACCACCGACTTAATGGAAAGCGCTGCTCCTCCCCTGGTATCACCATCGAGTTTTGTCAATACAACTCCGTCAAAGTCAAGTTTTTCATTGAATTCCCTCGCAGTATTCACGGCATCCTGTCCAGTCATGGAATCAACAACGAAAAGTATTTCATGTGGATTTACTGCATCCTTAACAGACGATATCTCTTTCATCATCTCGTCATCAATGGCAAGACGGCCGGCAGTATCAATAATTACAACATCGTACCCTGATTTTTTTGCTTCCTTCACAGCATTGCGTGCAATAACGACCGGGTTCATATTTCCATCTTCAGAATAGACCGGGACTTCTATCTGAGCGCCGATTATCTTTAATTGTTCTATTGCGGCAGGCCGGTAAACATCGCATGCAACCAGCAAAGGATTTTTCCCTCTTTTGGATTTTACCCATTTGGCAAGTTTTCCGCTGAACGTTGTTTTTCCTGAACCCTGAAGTCCCGCGATAAGTATAACAGACGGATTGATTTTAATATTAAGATCGGTCTTATCTCCACCCATCAGGTCAACCAGTTCATCATGAACGATCTTGACCATCATCTGTGATGGATTAACCGAATTAAGTACCTCCTGCCCTATTGCTTTCTGCTTTACGGTATCAGTGAATTGTTTAGCGATTTTAAAGTTTACATCNGCATCGAGCAAAGCCCTCCGGACTTCCTTAAGTGTCTCAGCAATATTTATTTCAGATATTCTGCCCTGTCCCTTTAAAAGTTTAAAGGATTTCTCCAGCCGTTCACTTAAATTTTCAAACATATATTTTTCAGGTAAATAGTATAAATAATATTTTACATTCTCTCCGGCATTTCAATACCTAACAGCCACATACCCGTATGAATAATCTCACTGGTGACCTTCGATAAGATCAGTCTGAAATTTCTTATTTCTTCGTCATCTTCTCCCAGGATTGAAAAATCGTGATAAAACTGGTTGTATTCGCGGGAAAGCTCATAACAGTAATTTGCAATTAATGCAGGGCTATAACCTGCAGCTGCTGCTGAAACTGTTTCAGAGAATTTACGCAACAATTTTATCAGTTCTATTTCTTTAGGACCTGCTTTAATTCCCGAAAATAAGATGTGTTCAATATTTATTCCCATCTGCTCTGCTTTCCGGAATACCGATTTTATTCTTGTATAGGTGTACTGAATAAATGGCCCGGTATTCCCATTGAAATCAATTGATTCAGCAGGATTAAATGTCATATTTTTCTTTGGATCCACTTTAAGTATGTAATATTTCAGGGCGCCCATCCCTATTTTCCTGAATATATCTTCTTGCTCTTCGTCAGAAAAATCAGATAGTTTACCAAGTTCCAAAGAGACTTCCTTAGCTGTCATCTGCATCTCTTTNATGAGGTCATCTGCATCCACGATTGTCCCTTCGCGTGATTTCATCCTGCCTTCCGGAAGCTCGACCATTCCGTACGAAAAATGGATCAGTCCATCAGCCCATTTATAGCCCATCCTTTTCAAAAGAGCTTTCAGCACCTGAAAATGATAATTTTGTTCATTTCCAACAACATAGATGTTCTTGTCAAATTTAAATTCATTGTGCCTGTTTACAGCTGTTCCGAGATCCTGAGTCATATATACTGCTGTACCATCAGAACGAAGTAAAAGCTTCTGATCCAATCCATCCGGTGTCAGGTCTGCCCAGATCGAACTATCATCATTTCTGTAAAGAATTTTATCTTTTAATGCTGTGAGAACAATATCTTTTCCAACTTTATATGTATCTGATTCGTAGTAGATTTTATCAAAATCTACTCCAAGCTTTTTATATGTCTCATCAAATCCTGCATAAACCCAGGAGTTCATCATTTTCCATAATCCGAAGACTTCTTCGTCACCAGACTCCCATTTAAGAAGCATATCGCGGGTTTCTCTCATGAGGAATGCAGCGTTTTTTGCCTCGGCTTCGTCCATCCCCTCCTTCACAAGTTTCTCAATCTGGATCTTATAATTCTTTTCGAATAAAACATAATATTTTCCTACAAGGTGATCACCCTTCATGCCAGAAGACTCGGGAGTCTCTCCGTTTCCAAATTTTTGCCACGCCAGCATCGATTTGCAGATATGAATTCCACGGTCATTTACAATATTCGTTTTTATTACCCTGTGCCCGCAACCGGATAAAATACGATAGAGCGAATAACCGAGAAGGTTGTTCCGTATATGTCCAAGGTGCAAAGGCTTATTGGTATTGGGTGAAGAGTATTCAACGAGAATTGTTTCAGGTTCAGCCACCTGACATTCTTCCAGGTGGCTTTTTTCAGATGCTAATTTTTTGAAGAATTCGACCCACCAGGCATTGGAAATTTCCAGGTTAAGGAATCCTTTTATGACATTAAACCCTGAGACAGCCGGGAAGTTCTTAGTAAGATACTGTCCTATCATTTCACCTGTCTTTTCAGGTGTATTTTTTGAGAAACGAAGGAGTGGAAAGACAACAAGAGTAAAGTCGCCTTTGAAATCTTTTCTGGTTTCCTGAATCTGGATCAGGTCATCTTTAACTTCGCTATTGTAAATAATTTTAACAGCTTCTTTTATCTTTTCTTTAAGATTAATCTCCATCTTTTACTTAACAAATTTCAGGTTTCAAAGATAACATTTTAATATATTGATTTACAAGAAAACATGACCAAAAAGGGCATCTTATCGAACAAGCGAAATTCAGACCTTTATGCCAACCTATTTAAATCTTTGACAACCTGCCTTTTCTTTTTGATAAAGAGAAATACTATAATTAAAAACTTATTATATATTTGAATATGTTTATTTATTAGCTTATCATCATTAATATATTAAAAAGGTGGAGTTGAAAAATTTATTTATCGAACCGACTGCCAAGACACCACAGGTTGATTTAAATTATCCTTCTGGCGAACTTATCATGTCTGGAAGGTCAATCCCTGAGAATGCAGCGATCATTTATGAAGCTGTATTGAAGTGGGTCACTGAATATATCAAAAATCCAAGACCTACTACCAACCTGCGTCTTAATCTTGAATACTTTAATACCGCATCAGCTATCTGGCTTGCAAAAATTGTTCAGACACTCAGCTCAATAAAGGAAAGTGAGTATACCCTGATGATACACCTTTANTTCAATATTGAAGATTATGATAATATGGAAGCTGAAGATATCAAGGATGAACTGCAACCCATTATCTATTTGATCGGAGTACCCACAGTTAGCCTGGGAATTAAAATTTACGGTACTGATGACAAAGGAGAAATAATTAAAGAGTCGATGGTTCTTATTTAATCTCCCCTCCTGATTTTTGTCTATAACCTTTTATTTCTTCAATTTTTTGGCATAACTTTATTTCGCCAATTAATTTTAATAGTCATGCAAACAGTATTCATTGTTTTGCTTTCAATATTTACTATCATGGAAACATTTTCCCAGAACATTACAACTGACAGGCAGCCGGTTGCAGCAGGAAGATTTTATCCGGCTGATAAAGAAACGCTTACAAAAGAGATTTCTCAACTCTTTGAAAACTGTAAAAAATCACCTGCTCATTGGAAGGTGAGAGCAATAATAAGTCCGCATGCAGGCTATATCTTCTCCGGGAAAATTGCTGCAGCAGCATATTCAGCAATTCCTAAGAATGTGGTATATAAAAATATCTTTATTATCGGATCAAGCCATGTGATGTATTTTGATGGCGCTTCAGTATATAATACCGGTGATTATATTACACCACTGGGAAAAGTTTCAGTAAACAAAGAAATTGCAAATAAGCTTACTCTGAATAATAAAGTTTTCGACTTTCCCACAAATGCACATCTTAAGGAGCACAGTATAGAGGTACAATTACCCTTTATTCAGTACTATTTTAAAGATATACCAGCTATTGTTCCTATAATCATCGGTACTGATAACGAAAATACAGTAAAAAAGATCGCCGAGGCCCTCAGACCATGGTTCACTCCGGAAAATCTTTTTATTATAAGCAGCGACTTTTCACATTATCCTGCCTATAAAGACGCTGTTGAAACCGACAATTTAACTGCAATGGGTATTATATCAGGCAATCCAAAGACATTTCTGAACACCCTTAAGAACAACTCTTTAAAAAATATTTCAGGGCTCGCAACAAGCATGTGTGGATGGACTTCGGGTTTAACACTTCTATATCTTGCAGAGGGTAATAATAAACTTGAGATCAAGCTTTTAGACTACTGTAATTCGGGAGATTCCCCCAGCGGCGGTAAAGATGAAGTAGTTGGATATAATGCTATGGCGATGATTGAAAAAGAGAAATCATCAACATCTTCGGATGAGACCGATAATAGTTTTTCCATCTCTGCTGAAGAGAAAAAACAACTTTTTACAATTGTTAAAAGCAGTATAAGATCGAGGCTCTATGATAATAAGCCCTTTGTTATTGATGAAAAGTCGATTTGTGATAATCTTAAAAAGCCATTAGGTGCATTTGTCACTTTAAAAATTAATGGCGCCTTAAGAGGTTGCATAGGAAGGTTCATATCTTCAGAACCTTTGTATAATGTTGTTCAGTCTTCCGCTTTATCCTCCGCGTTTGAGGATCCGCGTTTCTCCCCGCTCACAAAAGCGGAATACAAAAATACAGACATTGAGATAACTGTACTTGGACCATTAAAAAAGATCAACAATATAAATGAGATAATTCTTGGCAAGCATGGGATTTATATCAAAAAGGGACAACGTTCCGGTACAATGCTCCCACAGGTTGCAACTGAAAATGGATGGACAGTTGAGGAATTCCTTGGATTTACTTCAAGAGATAAAGCGGGTCTGGGATGGGATGGCTGGAAAGATGCAGAAATTTCAATCTATGAGGGGGTTGTTCTTGAAGATAACCAGAAGTAACTATGTATTATGTTATTAGCACGAGCCTTACTGTAACACTCTTATATTTAATTAGTTACTTTTTCTACAGGATCGGTTACTACTCCCTTCAACTTCATAGGAAATTCTGGAACCTGGTGCTTGCTTTAGCCTTCATTCTGACGGCTACTGCAGGCGTGTTTATTGCTCTCCAGATAAACTATAAATGGAACATTCCTTTTATCAAAGAAGTACTCAAGTGGCATGTTGAATTTGGAATTGGACTGGCAATCACCGGGCTGTTTCATTTAATATGGCATCTGANCTANTACGGAAAGTTATTTATTAAAACAACAGGGAATCCTGAAAACCAAGAGGAGTCAAAACTGACCTCCACCGAAATACAGATCAATCTCTTTATTACCGGTTTCGTGAGTTCTTCCATCCAATTACTGCTGATGAGAGAGATAATGAATATCACCGGCGGATACGAACTTATCGAACTTATTACAGGTTCATTTTTAGGATCGTGGCTCATAGGTTCAGCTATCGGAGCCGCATTAGCAGGTAAATCGACATTAAATGACNTNCGAAAAATAAACCTTATTTTCTCTTTGAGTCCAATCATTTCCACGTTATTAATGCTTTTCCTTTCGCGGGTATTCTTAAGTCCGGGTGAAACTCCCTCATTCCTGGCAGCATTGATTTATACCCTGATTGTCCTGATTCCTTTTTGCATGGTATCGGGATTCACTTTCATCAAGTTGATTACAATAGCCGGTTCAAAAAATAACTTCGTGCCGGGAAAAGCATTTTCAATCGAAACTACCGGTGGAGTATTATCGGGTATAACTATATCTCTTTTAACAGCCGGGTTACTCGGTACTTATAAATTACTGCTGCTTATAATATTATTGTCTGTCACTTACGTATTAATAACACATTTTATCCAAAGATCTAAATCAAAGATCTCAACTAAATTTTTCATTCTCTTTTTAAGCGCCCTGATTATATTTTTAAATCCTGATGTATTTTTCAGACAGATCTTACTCCCCGCAGTTAAAGTTACAGGAACAGAAGATACTCCCTATGGCAACATAACAAAAGGTGAATACAGAGGGGAAGAAAGCATGTATTATAATCAAAGATTATTGGCTTATAATGATGATGTAACTGAACGGGAAGAGGATATTCACTATGCCATGCTTCAGAGTGATTCACCAGAAAAAGTTATTATAATTTCCGGATCGCTTCAAACTCATCTTCCCGAAATCTTAAAATACCCGGTCAACAACATTACTTATATAGAAAGGGATCCCTCACTGGCTAAGTACCAATCTCCGGCTGTTGACAAGATACCCGGTAAAGTGGTTATTGTTAATAGTGATGCTTTCAGATATATCAGGAACTCCCATGAGTCAGCAGATGTAATTATTCTGCTTGTTCCGCCTCCGACAACATTGCTTATTAACAGGTATTATACTACTGAATTCTTTACTGAGGTGAAGAAAAGACTTAAACAAGATGGTATTTTTATGTGTTCCCCCGGACCAGGAGACAATTACCTTAATAAAGAATCTTTAAATCTTTATTCATCAATTTATAATAGCCTTGCAGCCATTTTCAAAAATGTAAAACCAGTTTTAGGGAATAAACTATATTTCATTGCCACTGACAAGACAATCTCATTATCATTCTGCCAGCTGGCCGATAAGAAAAATATTAAAAATGTTTATGTAAATTCCGATTTCCTGGATGATGAAACAATAAATAAGAAGTCAGAGGAAGTAAATGCGCTTATTGATCGCGGAATAAAACAAAACAGATCAGCCTTTCCTGTTGCCAGTTTCCATTTCCAGTCGTATCAGTTCAGCAAAAACCTCAATGAGAAGATACCAGCAATAATCTTAATGTTTATTGTCTTCGCATTGCCAGTGACAGCAATAAAAAGAAGAAATATGCTTATGTATTTCAGCTCTTCAGCTCTTGCAGGATTTGAAATAATCATTCTTATTTCTCTTCAGCTTATGGTAGGAAATATGTACCAGCTTACCGGATTGATAATTGCAGGGTTGATGACGGGTCTTGCTGTCGGTTCAGGAATTAATATCAGATTCCTGAATACTATTTCATTAAGAAACCAAGTTATCTTCCAGATAGTATTTTATATAATTTTTGGCTTGAGCTATAATTATATGATAGAACTAAAAAGCGGTTTGATGTCAGTACTCGTGATTATCCTTTCAGGTTTTTTACCCGCATTAATTACAGGTCGCATCTTTCGCCAACTTACACTTAAAACAGAAGGGATCTCTGATTCACCTTCAATATACAGCGCTGACCTTGCAGGTTCTGCTTTTGGCTTTATCTTTATTTCAGGATTTGCTGTACCCGTATTTGGGATTCAGGGTTCTGTTTTTTTATTATCCCTAATGATTTTTGGTGGAATTCTATTTGGCACAATAAGGAACAAATCGTAGGTTTATTATTAATTGGCATAATTCTTAAAAGTATAATGAGTAAGAAAGAATGTGATCTCAGCAAACGTGATTTTCTTAAAAAATCACTGGCTCTCTCAGCCGGTTTGATGTGTTTCCCCTGCCAGTCAATGTTTTCAGAAACGTCATCTGATGAACAGAGCATTTACAAGAGAATTGCAATGTTCCAGGAAGAAACAGCAAGGGGAATAATGTGCAGGATCTGTCCTAATGAATGTGTTCTGAAAGAAGGAGAACTGAGCAAATGCAATAATCGAAAAGTTCATGACTCAAAGTTATATACGCTTGCATTTGGCAATCCTTGCTCAGTCAATGTCGATCCTGTCGAAAAAAAACCGCTTTATCATTTTCTTCCTGGTTCAAAAGCATTCTCTATTGCAACAGCCGGATGTAACCTGGTTTGTCTGAATTGTCAGAACTGGACGATATCACAGACCAGTCCTGATAAAACAAGAAATTATGATATGATGCCGGAAAAAGTAGTTGAAGAATGTATTAAAAACAACTGCAGTTCAATAGCATATACTTATTCTGAACCGACCTCTTTTTATGAATATGTTTTCGAAACAGCTACTCTTGCAAGAAGTGCCGGTTTAAAAAACATCTTCAAATCGAATGGCTATATAAATAACGAACCTCTTAAAAAGCTCTGCAGCGTTATTGATGCAGCTAATATCGATCTCAAAGCATTCAGTGAAAGCACTTACCTGAAGTTAACCGGAGGAAAATTGCAACCGGTACTCGATTCGCTTAAAGTTTTAAAGGACATGGGGATATGGCTTGAAATAACTAATCTCGTTATTCCCGACTGGACTGATAATCTGGATGATATAAGGAATATGTGCANGTGGTTAAGTGATAATGGGTTTAAAAACACACCATTACATTTCAGCAGGTTCTACCCTCTTCATAAACTTGAACAATTGCCTCCAACACCTGTTGAAATATTAAATAGCGCCTTCAGGATTGCAACAGAAGAAGGTCTGAAATATGTATATACCGGAAATGTACCNGGAAATGAAATCTCGAATACCAAATGCCCGTCATGCAACTCCACTATTATTGTCCGGCAGGGTTACCGGATCTCTNNAAATACCATAACTGCCGGGAAGTGTAATAAATGTGGAAGTACAATCGAAGGGGTCTGGAAATGAAATTCTTTTTCGNTCCCNCTGGGGCGGGGTGAACGGAGAAAATCAAAAATTATCTATGAAGATGAAAAAATCTGAAGCAAAGGGAAGGATAGATATTCTCAGGAAGAAAATTGAAGAACATAATAATAGATATTATGTTTTAAATCAGCCTTCAATTTCTGATTTTGANTACGATATATTATTAAATGAACTTGATACTCTTGAGAAAAAATTCCCGGAATTCATAAGCGAGAATTCACCTACACTTCACGTTGGCAGTGACATTACAAAGGAATTTGAACAATACGAACATACATACCCTATGATGTCTCTCGGAAACACGTACAGTGAAGGAGAGCTCAGAGAATTTGACAGCAGGATACATAAGACAATCTCACAACCTGTTGAGTATGTATGCGAATCGAAATTCGATGGAGCGTCAATCAGTATAATTTATAAAAACGGCTCCCTACTAAGGGCGGTGACACGTGGTGATGGCAATAAAGGTGATGATGTTACTTTAAATGTAAAAACGATCAGAAGCATTCCGTTGAAAATTACTGGTAAGGTTACACCTTCNGATTTTGTGATTAGAGGCGAAATACTTATGCCAAGGGCAGTATTCAACAGGTTAAATGAGGAAAGACAAAAAGCAGAAATAGCTCCATTTGCCAACCCCAGAAATGCTGCTGCAGGTACTTTAAAGCTTCTGGATTCCAGGATTGTAGCCTCAAGATCTCTCGATTGTATGGTTTACTTTCTTCTGGCTGAAGATCTACCTCATAACAACCATTATGATAATCTTATGGAGGCGGCAGGATGGGGATTCAGAGTTGCCGGTAGTATACGACTCTGCAGGAGTATTGATGAGGTGCTTCAATTTATTTCTTATTGGGAATCAGAACGGAAAAATCTTCCCTACGATACCGACGGTGTTGTTGTTAAAGTCAACTCAGTGAGTCAGCAGCAGGAACTTGGGTTTACAGCAAAGTCACCCCGCTGGGCAATTGCCTATAAATATAAAGCGGAAGAGGCCTCTACAAGGTTGTTATCAGTTACATTCCAGGTGGGCAGAACAGGAGCAGTAACTCCGGTAGCAAACCTGGAACCGGTGCTTCTTTCCGGATCAACCGTTAAACGGGCAACCCTTCATAATGCCGATCAGATCACAATGCTTGATCTTCATCTTAATGATATGGTTTATGTTGAAAAGGGAGGCGAAATAATTCCTAAAATTGTGGGAGTTGATCACTCATACAGAAATGAGAACAATAAGAAGATTGTCTTTATTTCGAACTGCCCAGAATGCGGAACAGCACTTATTAAAAATGAAGGTGAAGCAAATCATTTTTGTCCTGATTACCTCCATTGTCCTCCTCAGATTAAAGGCAGAATTGAGCATTTTATCAGCAGAAAGGCAATGGATATCGACGGATTGGGAGAAGAGACTATCGATCTCCTGTTCAACAATAACCTGATAAGAAATATATCCGATCTTTACGATTTAAAATTAGAACAGCTGGTACCATTGGAGCGTCTTGGTGAAAAATCTGCAGCCAATATTTTAAAAAGCATCAGGAAATCGATTGATACTCCTTATGTCAGAGTACTTTTTGCCCTTGGTATCCGACATGTAGGTGAGACAGTTGCAAAAACCATCGCCGGAAGATTCAGGACTATTGATGACCTCATGAATGCGAATGCGGAGCAATTGACAAGTGTCTATGAGATCGGACCTAAAATTGCTGCAAGCATTGTTACATATTTTTCTGATGGAGATAACCTTGAAATGATTAAACGGCTCAAATCAACCGGCATAAGATTCAGCAATGAGAATAAAACCATACTGAAAGGAAACGTCCTCGATGGTAAAATAATTGTTATATCAGGTGTTTTCCAGAAATACAGTCGTGATGAATATAAAGAATTGATTGAAAGGAATGGAGGTAAAAATTCAACTTCAGTTTCCCGGAGTACTTCCTTTATCCTGGCCGGAGAGAATATGGGCCAATCCAAAAAGGAGAAAGCTGATGAGCTTGGTGTTGCAATGATTAGCGAGTCAGAATTTCTAAAAATAATCGGGAAATAAGATCTTCGCTCCTCTTAATTTTAACAAAAAACTGTTAGGTTTGTAATATGGAATTATTTAGAAATATCAGGCTAAAAATCGGAGATGCTATCCTCAGGAATAAGATAGCCAAAACAAAGAGAAAAACATCCTATTCAAATATAGACCAGGTAAAAAATATCGGGATTGTCTGGGATGCTTCAAAGATTGATGATTTTGCATGCCTATCCAGATTTTGTCAGAAAATGACCGAGAAAAAAACTGATGTTAAAATTTTAGGATATTTCCCNGGGAATAATATACCTGATAAATACACAGCGATCAGATATCTTTCAATTATTAAAAAAGAAGAATTAAACATTTTCTATCATCCTGTATCAGCNGAATCCAATACCTTTGTCAGCAAACANTTTGATGTACTGATCGATATAAATTTCAAAAAACTGTTACCACTTCAATATATTTCATCAATGTCACATGCCAGACTTAAAGTTGGTTTATTTGAACCTAAAATAAAAAATACTCCCTTCGATCTTATGATGGAAGTAAAAAGTCCTGTTAATGTTGAAGATTATCTGAATCAGGTAATACTTTATCTTGGAATGATAAATTCGGGAACTGTTAAAAAAGTTGATTAATTATGAAGGATATTAAAAAATTCAAAGGTACCGGAGTTGCTATTGTAACGCCTTTTAAAAATGACACGAGCATTGATTTCGCAGCTTTGGGACGAGTGGTAAATCATGTAATCAACGGAGGTGTAAACTATATAGTGGTCATGGGGACAACCGGAGAGTCGGTCACCCTCACAAAGGATGAAAAGAAAGCCATTATCTCTTATGTGGTTGAGGTAACTGATAATCGCGTTCCGCTGGTAATAGGAATCGGTGGAAACAGCACACAGGAAGTAATAAACTGTATAAGGCAATCCAACCTTTCAGGTGTGGATGGAATTTTATCGGTGGCGCCTTATTATAATAAACCAAACCAAAAAGGACTCTTTCTGCATTTTAAGGCCATCGCGACCTGCAGTCCGGTTCCGGTTATAATATATAATGTACCGGGAAGGACATGCAGTAACATCTCAGCAGATACCTGTATCGAGCTTGCTAATGAGTGTGAAAACATTGTTGCTATAAAAGAAGCATCAGGCGATATAGCACAGATTATGAAGATAATGAAAGGAAAACCTGAAAATTTCAGTATGATTTCGGGTGATGATATGATGACTATCCCAATCATNGCATTAGGAGGATCAGGTATCATTTCCGTATTGGCAAATGCATTCCCTGCTGCAACAAGTGAACTAGTCTCCAATGCTCTTAAAAGTAATTATAAATCAGCCCGTGATGTACAGCTCCGATATCTTGAAATTATAGAACTGCTATTTATTGATGGTAACCCTTCAGGAGTAAAAGCTATGCTCAGCATAATGAATATCTGCCAGAATAACCTCAGACTTCCACTGGTACCTGTTAACAGGACGATCTACACAAGGATACAGAAAGCAATTGAAGAAGTAAACAAAAGCTGATCAGACATTGACACCTGCACCCGGGACTCCTGCCTGCTGCAACCCGTGACAATTTTTGTACTTCTTCCCACTTCCGCAGGGACAAGGATCATTTCTGCCTACTTTTTTATCTACCCTCACCGGTTCTGTCTTCTTATTTTTATCCTGTCCGCCACCGCCAGTGCTGCTGTACTGTGAAAAATCGCTTTTAGATGTTCTCATATTGCTCATGTCGACCTGTCGTTTTCTCTGAGCTTCCTGTACCTGCTCAGGGTCCTGCGAAGGTATATGTCCCTTCATGAGTGTACTCACTACGTCCTTATTCACTTTTGTGAGCATTGTTTTGAACAGCTCGAAGGATTCAAACTTATAAATAAGTAATGGGTCTTTCTGTTCGTAAGTAGCATTCTGAACAGATTGTTTAAGTTCATCCATCTCTCTCAGATGTTCTTTCCAGGCATCATCAATTGTTGCCAGAACAACTGTTTTTTCATAAGCCTTAGCCAGTTCTCTCCCTTCAGATTCAGCTGTTGCCTTAAGGTTAGTAACAACCTGAAAAACCCTTACTCCATCTGAAATAGGTACAACAACATTTTCATATACATGCGACATTCTGTCATATACATCTTTCAATACAGGATAAGCCTGAGCTGATATTGATTCAACTTTTCTTTTATATGTATCCAGTACCTTAGAATAAACCGTCTCAGTCACCTGCGCTGAATTAGCTTTTTTGAATTCCTGATCAGGAACTGGCGAATCCATTGAAAATGAGCGGATAAGATCAAAATCAAATCCCTCAAAATCTCCATCACCATGATAGATATCAACCAGGTTTTCAGTNACATCGAACATCATGTTGGCAATGTCGACACTTAATCTTTCNCCNAGGAGAGCATGTCGTCTTTTCTTGTAAATGACTTCTCTCTGAGAATTCATTACATCGTCATATTCAAGAAGTCTTTTTCTTATTCCNAAGTTATTTTCTTCTACTTTTTTCTGTGCCCGTTCGATCGATTTAGTGATCATTGAATGCTGAATCATCTCACCATCTTTCAGTCCGAGTTTGTCCATTATACCGGCAATTCTTTCCGATCCAAAAAGTCTCATAAGCTCATCTTCAAGAGAAACAAAGAATTGTGATGAACCAGGGTCTCCCTGTCTTCCCGAACGACCTCTCAACTGCCGGTCCACTCTCCTTGATTCATGTCTCTCTGTACCTATAATTGCAAGTCCACCGGCCTTCCGTACTTCTTCTGTAAGCTTTATGTCAGTACCACGTCCTGCCATATTCGTTGCAATTGTGATGGTACCTGTTTTCCCGGCTTCTGCAATAATCTCTGCTTCACGTTGATGCAGTTTTGCATTCAGTACATTATGCTTCAGACCTTTCATCTTGAGCATTCTGCTTAGTAATTCAGATATCTCAACGGAGGTTGTACCCACAAGAACCGGTCGCCCGAGACGATTCAGCTCAGCAATCTCATCAATTACAGCGTTATATTTTTCCCTTTTGGTTTTATATACCAGATCTTCTCTATCAAGTCTTATTACAGGTCTGTTAGTCGGAATAACAACAACATCGAGTTTATATATATTCCAAAGCTCTCCGGCTTCTGTTTCTGCAGTACCCGTCATCCCTGCAAGTTTATGGTACATTCTGAAATAATTCTGCAGAGTTATTGTGGCATAAGTTTGAGTAGCATCCTCGATTTTCACATTTTCTTTTGCTTCGATTGCCTGATGAAGACCGTCTGAATACCGGCGTCCTTCAAGAACACGACCAGTCTGTTCATCGACAATTTTTATTTTACTATCCACTACAATATACTCAGTATCCCGGTCAAAGAGCGTCCAGGCTTTAAGCAATTGTGTCATAGTATGAACCCGTTCTGATTTAACTGAATAGTCTTGCAGAAGCTCATCTTTAATCTTCAGTTTCTCATTATCGGAAATATCTGATTTCTCAATATCGGCAATCTTGGAACCAACATCAGGAAGAATAAAAAAGCTTACATCTTCAACAGAATCTGCAATAAGGTCAAGACCGTTTTCAGTAAGTTCAATGGAGTTTGCTTTTTCGTCTATAATAAAGAACAGGGCATCAGTTGCCTTAGGCATATCCTTGCTGTTGTTCTGCATGTAGAAGTTCTCAGTCTTAAGCAGAAGTGATTTATTGCCCTCCTCACTCAGATATTTTATCAGAGCTTTATTCTTTGGAAGACCTTTATATGCTCTGAGAAGCAAGAGTCCTCCCTCATCATTTTTATTCTCGGTAATAAGCTTTTTTGCATCAGCAAGTATCTGAGTTACAAGTTTTTTTTGTGCTGATACCAGTTTATCGACCTTAGGTTTCAGATCATCGAATTGTTGGGTATCGCTTTTGGCAGTTGGTCCCGAAATAATTAGCGGTGTACGGGCATCATCAATAAGTACTGAGTCAACCTCATCAACGATCGCATAGTGGTGTTTGCGTTGAACAAGGTCTTCCGGATTGATTGCCATATTGTCCCTGAGGTAGTCGAAACCAAATTCGTTATTTGTTCCAAAGGTAATATCAGCATTATAAGCTTTACGTCTTTCCTGTGAGTTGGGCTGGTATTTATCGATACAATCTACAGTCAGACCATGGAATTCATAGATTGGCCCCATCCATTCCGAGTCGCGTTTAGATAGATAATCATTAACAGTTACAATATGCACACCCCTGCCGGCAAGTGCATTCAGGAAAACAGGCAGAGTGGCCACAACTGTTTTTCCTTCACCTGTTCCCATCTCTGAGATTTTCCCTTTATGAAGAGCAACACCTCCGATAAGCTGAACATCATAATGAATCATGTCCCAGGTGATCTCATTTCCTCCGGCAATCCACTTATTGCTCCATATTGCCTTGTCGCCTTTAATAATTATACTTTCTCTGGTGGCTGCCAGATCTCTGTCATATTGTCGTGCAGTGACTTCCAGAAAGCTATTCTCTTTAAATCTTTTTGTAGTCTCTTTAACAATGGCAAAAGCTCTTGGTACAAGCCGATCCAGTGTTACTTCAAGTTTTTCATTAATCTGTTTTTCAATTTTATCTATATCATTGTATATCTCTTCTTTAAGGTAAACATCCTCCTCCATTTCGGCTTTTTCCCTTAGCGATCTGATCTCATTTTCATCACCTTTTAAACTTTCAAGTATCTCCTTTCTGATCTCTTCTGTCTGGTCCCGTAATCCGTCATTTGTCAGACCTTTCAGTTTTTCAAATTCCTGATGGATCTTATCGATAGAAGGATTAATTTCCTTCAAATCTTTTTCATATTTATTACCCAGAAAAAGGCCCAAGACATTGTTTATAATGCTCATTTTAAGGTGTTTTACAGTTTTCAAAAATATCCAGCAAAATTAGCTTTATTTTCCGGAAAAAGAATTCCAAAAAATCAATTTATGCAAAAACCCCGCCATTTTTGCGGGGTTTTACTTTTATTTTATAAGAGTATACTTAATAGTCTTTATCCCGTCATTAAAGTATAAGATAATAATGTACAGCCCTGACGGATAGCTTGATATATCAACTGAGGTTTCAGTGTATCCGGATATCCTTGCATCTATCAGACGGATCCCGGATGAATTGAACACACTGTAATGTAATGGTTTATAATTATCCTGATCCTGAATATCGGTACTTAATTTTATAAGTCCCTTACCCGGATTTGGATATAATTTAACCGTATGATTGGTNATTTCAGTGATTGCATCAACNAGAGGGCTGATTTTCAAATCCTCAATAACCCATCCCCATCCATTGCCAAATGGATCGGAGTATAACCTGAATCTTACCAATAATGTATCTCCGGCAGAAATTTTGTCAGACGGATGATAAAGAAAAGTGTGCTTTTGAAGCATGGCTTCAGTTCCTGTAAATGTTGAGTTGTTCCCGACAATACTACTATTATATGCTGTTTCCCATGATGAGAATAATCTGCTGTCGTATCCGTCTAAAAGATTAAACCATGTCTTGCCAAAGTTTTTTGAACCTTCCACAATGACATAATCATAAAAACCAGATGATCCGAAGACAGATCCGGCTTCTCCTGGTTCAACAAGAACAAGTTCATTGAAGCTGAATAGCATACCGGACTCATTAAAATTAAGGGGATGTCTTAGAATCGAAGTGTACTCAATACTTTTATTGTTATCCTCCGGACTCTCATAGGGGTGTTTTGTATTAAGACCATATTTACTGAAACCGGTTGGCTTCGTAATTGTAAATCCAATATTAAAGAAGTCGGGTGCAGTTGTTGAAAAATCAGTGGAATACTTCGGGAGTGTTGAAGAGACTCCCTCAACAGGTATTGATAGAAAACCTGATTTCGGCAACATCGCAATATTCGGGGTCATAGCTTTGTCAACGGCAAATATTTTATACTCTATTGAATCATGTCCTGTTAAGGATAAGGATCTGGCATTAAAAACAGCGCTGTAATTATCAGGTTTCCCCTCTTTCAAACGGATAAATTTTGAAGACCCCATATTTATTTTGTATTCAACATAGACTGAATCTACGCCAAGATTATCAGTTACTCTGGCATTGAACTTTATGGAATCAACTGTCTGTAAATAATAAGCAACCGGAGTATGAGTTATTACCGGTTTAACGGTATCAATTCCAATAAAAATATGATAACGGTTATTTTTCAGACCGGGAAAATCTTTAAATACGGAGGGAGATCTGTACGTCCTTAGAAAGTAATCCTCAACAAAGAAATAATATTGCAATTCCGAATTATATGAAGGGATAGTAATCGTTGTATTATAACTGTCGTTGGAAGTTGGTGAGGTAAGGTAAAGAGTGTCGCTTGTCAGAAAGTTATTAAAAGAGAATACAACCCCAACCCTGTTATGATTATAAGTAGTATCTGATTTAATGATTGCAGAGAGTAAAACCTGAGTGAGATGTGCTTCTGAATCAGCCATCGGTTTGTGAATTATTCTTGTATTGATCCAGCCAAGATCACCAAGTATCGAAAATGTGTATTTGCCGGGATCATGGAGTGCCTCTCCAAGGTCAATAAAAGGAGCCATTAGCGAATTTTCCTGACTAAGGGCAATTGTTTTTTCGAGATGGGAAATGCTTGATCCGGCATCCCAGATGGAGGGAGCATATAATTTGGCTCTTAAGATTGAATAGTGTTGAGAATCTGAATAATTTCTTAACAGAGGACCATTAAAATAAAGTTGATTTCCAATAAGCTGACTCCTGAGATTGGTTGAATTATTGAGGAATTTCAAAGTATCAGTTAATCTGCTCCCATTGGAGTTTTCAACAAACGTATCGTATATCATTGGAATAGAACTGATTCCCCAC
>JGIcombinedJ21911_10000134_pt1 | contig 19702 bp, 14 predicted proteins | sample BarGraNGADG00211_FD_21911 | JGI IMG/M metagenome (IMG submission 21911)
GCGCAAGGACTACGGGGTGGGTCGGGTGCCTGTGCAGTTCAAGGGTGCCCCGGGGCCGAGATGACCGATCCGACATCGAATACCCCCGAGGATGGGGTCGACGGGACCGATGGGACCGACGCGCCGGCGTTGCCGGCGACCGAACGCGGGGCCGGGGCCCCCAACGACACCACTTTCCGTGCCTCCGCCCACGAGGCCGAGTCCTCCGGCCACCCGGACACCCCGCAGTCCCCGCCCATCTCCCGTGACCAGTACCTCAAGGTTGGGCCGGACGGCGAGCCGATCGGCCTGTCGGCGGAAACCTTCGAGGGCCACCAAGAGCTGACCCGACGATCCACCACTGATCCCGGTGAGCTGCGCCGCGAGGTCGGTGCCGTCCTCCGNCTTCCCGAGGGGGTGGTGATCGACCCGGCGAACATCGACGTCGAGCAGTCCGATGACAACACCATGATCATCAACATGGGCCCGCAGCACCCCTCGACTCACGGGGTGCTCCGNCTCATGTTCGAGCTCGACGGCGAGACGGTACTCCGGACCAAGCCGGTGATCGGCTACCTCCACACCGGCATGGAGAAGACGGCCGAGGAGCTGACCTATGTCCANGGGTCGACCAACGTCACCCGCATGGACTATCTCTCTCCGCTCCACAACGAGTTGGTGCTGTCGTTGGCGGTCGAGGCGTTGTTGGGGATCGAGCTGCCGGCCCGNGCCGACTGGATCCGCATGCTGATGACCGAGCTGAACCGGGTGTCCTCCCACCTGATGTGGATGGCCACCAACGGCATGGACCTCGGGTCCACCTCGATGATGATCTACGGCTTCCGCGAGCGCGAGATGGTCCTGGCCTTCTTCGAGAAGACCACCGGTCTGNGGATGAACCACAACTTCATCCGGCCGGGGGGAACCGCGGCCGACCTTCCCGACGGGTGGGAGGACGACGTCACCATCATCTGCGACACGGTGCTGCCGAGAACCGATGAGTACGACGAACTGCTCACCGGCCAGCCCCTGTTCCGTCAGCGGACCGAGTCGATCGGGCGGCTGTCGGCCGAGGAGGCGCTGGCCCTCAGCCTCACCGGGCCCATTCTGCGGTCCACAGGGGTCCCGTGGGACCTCCGCCGGTCGATGCCGTATCTGCACTACGACCAGGTCGATTTCGACGTGATCGTCGGGACCTACGGTGACAACTTCGACCGCTACTCGGTACGACTCAACGAGATCCGGGAGTCGATCCGGATCATCCGCCAGATCGTCGAGAAGATGCCGGCCGGTGACTACCGGGTGCAGGACAAGAAGGTCACCCCGCCGCCCCGGGCCCGGATCGACGAGTCGATGGAAGCCCTCATCCACCACTTCAAGGTCTTCACCGAGGGTTTCAAGGTGCCCGAGGGTGAGGTCTATGTCGCCATCGAGTCCCCCCGCGGGGAGCTCGGCTGCTACCTGGTCTCGGACGGATCGTCCAAGCCCTACCGGATGCACATCCGGGGGCCGAGTTTCGTGAACCTCCAGGCCCTCCCCGTGATGATGCGCGGCGGCCTGTTGGCCGACGCGGTGTCGGTGTGCTCCTCGGTGGACCCGGTGATGGGGGAGGTGGACCGGTGAGCAGCACCGCCCACCCCACCCCGGTAGCCCGCCCCCGCTCCAAGGGGGGACCGACTCCCACCCTCACCCATCTGAGAGGTGCTACCGCCACCCGCGCCCGGGAGCTGATCGCCCTCTATCCCGAGCCGCGGTCGGCGCTCATACCCCTGTGCCATCTGGCCCAGGAACAAGAGGGTTGGCTGTCGCCCGAGATCATGGTCGACATCGCCGCCCTGCTCGATCTGACCCCGGCCGAGGTGCTGGGGACGGCGTCGTTCTACGACATGCTGCACACCGAGCCGGTGGGCAGCCACCTGGTGTCGGTGTGCACCAACATCGCCTGTCTGCTCAATGGGGCCATGGAGCTCCTCGAGCATGCCGAGTCGACCCTCGGGGTCAACGCCGGGGGCACCACCGCCGACGGGGCCGTCACCCTCGAAGAGGCCGAGTGCCTGGCCGGCTGCGACGGGGCCCCGTGCGTGCAGGTCAACCACCGCTACGTGGGCGCCCAGACAGCCGAGAGCTTCGATCAGCTGATCGCCGATCTCCGGTCGGGTGCCAGGGCCGCGGAGATCCCCACCCACGGGACGTTGAACCGGGTGGCCCGGACCACCGGGCTGCAAGCCGATCGCAACCAGGTCGCCAACGAGCGGTCGGCCATGGCCGAGACCCAGGCGCAGCGGGCGGCCGCGGCCAAAGACACCGCCGCCAACAAGGCCGGCGCCAACAAGGCCGGCGCCTGATGGCCATCACCGAAGCCCCGAAGATCATCACCGGTCGGATCGGTCACGCCGACTCGCACACCCTCGAGCGCTACCTGGCCACCGGCGGGTACGACGGGCTGCGCAAGGCGCTCGCCATGACCCCCGAAGCCGTGGTCCACGAGGTCGACACGGCCAGCCTGCTCGGCCGGGGGGGTGCCGGGTTCCCGGCCGGCCGGAAGTGGGCCATGCTCCGCAAGAGCCCGGTCACCTATCTGGTGGTGAACGGTGACGAGAGCGAGCCGGCCACCTTCAAGGATCACCTGCTGGTGGAGCGCGATCCCCACCAGCTCATCGAGGGCGTGGTGATCGCCGCCTACGCATCGCAGGTCTCCCAGGTGTTCATCTACCTCCGGGGTGAGTTCGCCCTCGGCCTCGAGCGGGTGCAGGCCGCCCTCAACGACGCCTACTCCCACGGGGCCGTCGGGAGCGACATCTTCGGATCGGGGTTCTCGGTCGACGTGGTCGTCCACCCGGGGGCGGGCGCCTACATCTGCGGCGAGGAGACCGCCTTGCTCGAATCGCTGGAGGGCAAGCGCGGCTTCCCCCGGATCAAGCCCCCGTTCTTTCCGGCCGCCATCGGCCTCTACGGTGAGCCGACGGTGGTCAACAACGTCGAGACCATGTCCAACCTGCCCTGGATCGTGCTGAACGGCGGGTCTGCCTTCGCCGCCCTCGGTGAGGGTCGGTCCACCGGGACGCGGCTGTTCGCCTTGGCCGGACACGTGAACAACCCCGGGGTCTTCGAGATCGAGATGGTCAAGACCACCTTCCGCGATCTCATCCACGCCCCGGTCCTCGGCGGGGGCATTCCCCACGGACGGGAGCTGAAGGCGTTCGTCCCCGGCGGTGTCTCGGCCCCCTGGTTCGGTCCCGACCAGATCGACCTCCNCCTGGGCCAGGATGAAGTCGCCGGTGCGGGCTCCATGCTCGGGTCCGGCTCGGTGGTGGTGATGGACGACCACACCTGTGCGGTTCGGGCGTCGTGGCGGATCACCAAGTTCTTCGCCCGGGAGTCGTGCGGGCAGTGCACACCTTGCCGGGAGGGCTCCGGTTGGCTGGAGAAGATCATGGAGCGGATCGAGACCGGCAACGGCCGGGAAGAAGATCTCGACCTCCTGCTCGATGCCTGCGACAACATCGCTCCCGGGCTGACCTGGCCACCCCAGCAGACCACCATCTGCGTGCTGGGGCCCTCCATCCCGTCGTCCATCGGATCGGCCATCCAGATGTTCCGGGATGAGTTCCTCGTCCACATCAAGGAGGGGGGCTGTCCCTATGGATGACCGGGCCACCACCACTGAACCCGCCCACACCGTGTCGCCGGATGTCGCCGAGGGACAGGTCACGTTCACCCTCGACGGGCGTCAGGTCACCGCCCGCAAGGGCGAGATGTTGATCGCCGCGGCCGAGCGGGCCGGCACCTTCATCCCTCGATTCTGTTACCACCCCCGCATGAAGTCGGTGGGGGTGTGCCGGATGTGCCTGGTCGAAGTCAGCGGCCCCCGGGGGGCGTCGCTCCAACCCAGCTGTTTTGTGGAGGTCACCGAGGGGTCCGAGGTCACCACCGACTCCGACAAGGTCAAAAAAGCCCAGGATGGCGTGCTCGAGTTCCTGTTGATCAACCACCCGCTCGACTGCCCGGTGTGCGACAAGGGGGGCGAGTGCCCCTTACAGGACCAAACCATGGCCCATGGCCCGGGCGAGACCCGGTTTGTCGAGGAGAAGCGTCACTTCGAGAAGCCGATCCCCATCTCCGAACTGGTGCTGCTCGACCGGGAGCGGTGCATCCAGTGCAGCCGCTGTACCCGGTTCGCGGCCGAAGTGGCCGGCGAGGCCCAGATCGACTTCATCGGCCGGGCCGACCAACTCGAGATCAACATCTTCCCCGACCTACCGTTCGCCTCCTACTTCTCGGGCAACACCGTGCAGATCTGCCCGGTGGGGGCGCTCACCGCCGTGCCCTACNGGTTCTCCGCCCGACCCTGGGACCTCGACCAGGTGGAGTCGACCTGCACCACCTGTTCGGTGGGATGCCGGGTGGCGGTGCAATCCTCCTCCAACCGGGNGACCCGCCTGCTCGGCATCGATGCCGACCCGGTGAACCACGGCTGGCTGTGCGACAAGGGTCGGTTCGCCTTCGAGTCGGTCAACAGCGAGGACCGGCTCACCGAGCCGATGGTCCGCAAGTCCGGCCAGTTGGTGACGGTGTCGTGGCATGAAGCTCTCGATGTGGTGGCCGATGGATTGCGGGCNGCCACCAAGAAGAGCGGCGGCCCCGGCGGCGTGGGGGTGATCGGTGGTGCCCGCATGACCAACGAAGGCGCGTATACCTGGGCCAAGTTGGCCAAGGGGATCCTCGGCACCGACTCTGTCGACGCGCAGCTCGGCGACGGGCTACCGGCCGAAGTGGTGCTCGGACTCCCTCGCGCCACCATTGATGAAGCCGCCGGGGCGGACACGGTGATCGTGTTGTCGGGCGACATTCGTGAGGAGCTGCCCGTCCTCTTCCTGCGACTGCGGTCCGGAATTGTCGACGGCGACCTCTCCTTGGTGGAGCTGTCCCCCCAGGCCACCGCGCTCACGCCGCACGCCGCGGTGTCGTTGCGGTACCTGCCCGGGGCCGCCACCGAGTTGGCCAAGGCGATCGCCGACCCCGGGGCTCCCGCTCCCGCGGGCATCGACCCGACTGATCTGGCCGAGGCCCGCCGCCTGGCCGGAGCCGACAAGGTGGTCATCGTGGCGGGCCGGCCTTCGTTGGCCGAAGACGGGGCCCTGGTGGCCGAAGCCGTCCAGGCGCTGGCCCGGGCGCTACCCAACGCCACCTTCCTTCCGGCTCTTAGGCGGGGCAACGTGATGGGTGCCCTCGATATGGGTCTGTCGCCGGGTTTGCTGCCGGGTCGGGTGGGCCTCGAGCCCGGACGCCAGTGGTTCACTCAGGCGTGGGGGAAGGTACCTGACGAGCGCGGGCTGGGCACCACCGAGATTCTGAAGTCGGCGGCCGGCGAGGGAGTCAACGAAGGAGCCGGGAGTACCGATGGCGAGGGAGCCAAGACCGACAATCCTCACCGCGATGGGGCTCGGGTCCGGGCCCTGGTCATCCTCGGGGCCGACCCCCTCACCGACTTCCCCGATGCCGAGATGGTCCGACGCGGGCTCACCGGTGCCGACTTCGTGGTGTCGGTGGCATCGTCGCCCGGACCGCTGAGTGCCCATGCCGATGTGGTGCTTCCGGCCGCCGAGGCCCATGAGCGACCGGGCACCACCACCAACATCGAGGGTCGGATCAGCCGCCTCGGGCAGAAGCTGGTGCAGCCGGGCCAATCGTGGCCCGACTGGATGATCGCCGCCGAGTTGGCCGTCCACCTGGGGGCCGATCTCCACCTCGATTCGACGACCGAGGTCTGGGACGAGATCGAACGGCTGGCCCCGGCGTACCGCGGCATCACCCGATCGGTGCTCGACACCCCCGGCGCTACCGATGGCGTGGTGGCCCCGTTGACGGTCACCCCGGTGGCATTCAGCCGCCGCCCCGGATCCGCTCCCCTCGACCCGATCGCCGTCCCCGGCGTGGAGTCGGTCGAACAGCAGGGCGCACCTCCCCGTGCCGGCCTGGCCGGGGCGCGCACCGCCGGGATCGGAGCCAACGGGTCCAAGGGGGCGACCGAAGTGGGTAGGGGGACCTCCGGCGATGCCGCGGTGACCACCCCACCCCCGCAGCTGGCCGGGCCTTTCGAGATCACCGTTCCCCGGGTGGTGCCCACTGACAGCTATTCGATGCGACTGGTCGCCTCCCGCCGCCTCTACGACCGGGGAGCCGCGGTCGATGCGGTACCGGTCCTGGCCGGGCTGGTTCCCGACTCGCCCCTTCGGGTCAACCCTCACGACCTCGACGACCTCGGCATCGGTACAGGAGGAAACGTGAAGGTGCGCACGGCCACCACGTCACTGGTGCTGGTGGCGGTGCCCGATCCTTCCCTGCCCCGCAAGGTGGTGGCCACCGACTTCAATGTGCCGCTGGCCGAAGGTACCGTCGCCGATCTCATCGATGCCACCGCTCCGGTGACCGAGCTGCGGTTGGAGACGCCATGAGCCCACTTCTCGCCGCCCTCCCGTCGTTGCTGGGCACCAACGACCCTCTGTACAACGGAGGAGTTGACTGGGTCGTCTTTTTGATAGTGCTCATCAAGGTGTTGATGGTCTTCGGCGCCCTGATGGTGTCGGTGATGCTGATGATCTGGTTCGAGCGCAAGGTCATCTCGGACATGCAGAGCCGGATCGGCCCCAACCGGGCCGGGCCCTTCGGCATCATGCAGACGCTGGCCGACGGCCTCAAGCTCTTCTTCAAAGAGGACCTGCTCCCCGAACGGGCCGACCGGATCGTCTTCAAACTGGCGCCCTACCTCACTATCATCCCGGCGTTCCTCGCCTTTGCCATCGTCCCCATCGGCGGCGAGGTGACCATTGCCCACCACACCTTCGAGTTGCAGTTGGCCGACCCGCCCATGGGCATCCTGTTCTTGTTGGCCATGTCGTCCATCGGCGTCTACGGCGTGATGCTGGCCGGTTGGTCGTCGGGGTCCAAGTACCCGTTGCTGGGATCGGTCCGCGCCTCGGCGCAGATGATCTCCTACGAGGCGGCGCTGGGCATGACGGTGGTGATGGTGGTCCTGATCACCGGGTCGCTCACCACCCGGGACATCGTCAACGGCCAGGCGCTCCATCTCTGGCAGTGGAACGCCATCCGACTGGGGATCATCCCCTTCGTTATCTTCTTCATCGCCATCGTGGCCGAGACCAACCGGCCCCCCTTCGACCTGGTGGAGGCGGACTCCGAGTTGGTGGGTGGATTCGTCACCGAGTACTCGTCGATCCGGTTCGCCCTGTTCTTCCTCTCCGAGTTCATGAACACCATCACCATGTCGGCCATCACCGTGACCCTCTTCTTCGGTGGCCCGGACGGGCCCACGCCGCACATCCCCCACACCCAGTGGCTGTGGCCGATCCTGTGGTTCCTTGGCAAGACCATCGTGTTCTTGTTCGTCTTCGTCTGGCTGCGGGCCGCGCTCCCACGACTCCGGTACGACCAGCTCATGGACCTGGGCTGGAAGCGGCTGATCCCGTTGTCCCTCGGTTGGCTCCTCATCGTGGCCGGCTTCGTGATTGACGGTTGGTGGGGCCTGGCCATGACGGCCACGGTGGTGGTGGCCAGCGTGCTGATCACCCGGTCCTTCCTCGTCGGGTCCCAGCGCGGAGAGACCCGGGCGATCCTTCCCCAGGTCGGTCTCCGATTGTGGAACCGGCCCGATGTACCCACCGCATCGTCACCGGCCGGATCGGTGTCCTCACCAACTGAGGGAGATGACGCCTGATGGCAACACCCGAGCCCCCCAAGCAACGCCAGAACTTCCTGGGTGGATTCAAGCTGACCCTCGAGCACCTCGGGCGTCAGCCGGTCACCCGCCAATACCCCGAAGAGAAGCGGCCCAAGCAGCCGCGCCAGCACGGTCGCCACGTCCTCAACAAGTACGAGGACGGCACGGAGAAATGCATCGGCTGCGAACTGTGTGCGGGTGTCTGCCCCGCCGACTGCATCTATGTGCGCGGCCTCGACAATCCGCCCGACCATCCGGTGTCCCCCGGTGAGCGGTACGGCTACATCTACGAGATCAACTTTCTGCGCTGTATCCACTGCGACATGTGCGTGGAGGCGTGTCCCACCGAGGCGATCACCGAGACCAAGTTGATGGAGTTCTCCTTCACCAACCGCAACGACGCCATCTACACCAAGGACGAACTGCTCGTCGATGACAAGGGCATGCCCCAGCACCTGCCGTGGGAGGACTGGCGCGAGGAAGACCAACTCCACACCTCGGGATGGATGCGGGCCACCTCCCCTTCGGGCAGTGCCGCCTTCGAGGGCCAGGTGCAGTGGTCGGGAGAGCTCGGCTTCGGGGTGCGGGCTCCCGAGGGCGGCCAGAGCGGCCTCCGTGACGACGCCACCACCGGATCGCTGCCGTTGCGGGACACCCTGGAGCGCCATCTGCGTCCGATCGACATCCCGGCGTCGAAGCGGGGCCCCCGAGGGATGGTGGGCCGGATGATCGAAAAGGCCGAGCGTTTCGCACCCGGAGCGGGGAAGAAACACCGCGCCCAAGTTGATTCCGACTACGCCGCCTCCCTGGCGGCGGGGAACACCGAGCACCCCGCGGCCCCGGCTCCCGGTACCCCGGCTCCCGGTACCCCGGCTCCCGGTACCCCGACTCATGACGAAGGTGACGATTGATGGCCGTCGTCATGCATGGGGTGCTCCTGGCCGCCACCGCTGCCGCCACCGCCACCGGTCACGCCTCGGTGGTCGACTGGGGAACCTTTGTCGTGGCGGCGGCCATCGTATTGTCGGGGGCCATCGGTGTGGTGGTGGCCCGCAACCCGGTGCACTCGGCCCTGATGCTGGTGATGACCCTGTTCGGCATCGCCGTGCTCTTCGTGTTGCAGCGTGACGACTTCCTGGCCGCGGTACAGGTCATCGTCTACGCCGGAGCCATCGTCGTCCTGTTCCTCTTTGTGATCATGTTCCTCGGTGTCGACCGCGAGGAGAACATCGCCGCCGAGCCGCTGCGGGGACAGCGGCCTCTGGCGGTGGCACTGGTGGCTCTGGGCGTCACCGGATTGTTGCTACTGGGCGAAGTGTCGAAGTGGACCACCGGGGCACTTTCGGTGGCGGGATCCACCGACAGCTCGACCTCGAATGTGGCCCAGTTGGGCACATCGGTGTACACGACCTATCTCTTCCCGTTCGAAGTGACCTCGGCATTACTGGTGATCGCGGTGGTCGGGGCCGTTGCGCTGGCCCGCAGGCCTCCCGCGGTGGTCACTGCCCCCGACCTCGACCTCGACGACGGATTGGTCGATGAGTCCGCCCCGGCAACAGATGACGCCCATCAGGAGGTGACGCCATGACCGGAGCGACCTCGGCGCTCAATGGGAACATCAGCGGTGAGTGGTATCTGGCGCTGGCTGCGGTCCTTTTCGCCATCGGTGCCTTCGGGCTCCTCATCCGTCGCAATGTGTTGGTGATGTTCATGTGTGTGGAGTTGATGCTGAACGCCGCCAACCTGACGTTTGTGACCTTTGCCAACATGCTCCACGACATCGGAGGGCAGGTGCTGGTGTTCTTTGTGCTGGTGGTGGCCGCCGCTGAAGTCGTGGTGGGGCTGGGCATCGTGGTCGCCATCTTCCGCCGCCGAGCCAACGCCACGGCCGACGACTTCCACCTGATGAAGGGCTGACGGCACAGTGCTGCACCTGACCTATCTGATTATTCTGCTGCCCCTTGTCGGCATCGCCGTCCAGGTGCTGTTCGGACGTCGGCTCGGCGATCCCGCCGCCGGCGCGGTGGCCACGGTCTTCGTCGGGGCGTCGTTCATTGTCTCGGTGGGGGTGTTCTTCAACCTCCTCACCGTCCACGGGGCCGTCCGGTCGTTCACCCAGAACCTTTGGACCTGGATTCCTGTGGGTGGCATGCAGATCCACGCCGGTCTGTACGTCGACCCGTTGTCGATGACCATGGTCCTCTTCGTGACCGGGATCAGCGCTCTCATCCACCTGTACTCCATCGGCTACATGAAGGGCGATCGGGACTACCCGAAATTCTTCCTCTACCTCAACCTCTTCGTGGCCTCGATGCTGATCCTGGTCCTCGGCAACAACCTGTTGGTCACCTACGTGGGATGGGAGGGCGTCGGCACCTGTTCCTACCTGCTGGTGGCGTTCTGGTTTACCCGTGAGACCGCGGCGGCCGCCGGCAAGAAGGCGTTCATCTACAACCGGATCGGTGACGCCGGATTCATTGCCGCTGCTTTTCTCACCTTCGACAAGGTGGGCTCGCTCGACTATTCAGTCATCTTCGCCAATGTCGGAAAGATCGGCACCGCCAACATCACCGCCATCTGTCTACTGCTGATGGTGGGGGTGGCGGCGAAATCCGCCCAGATCCCGCTGTTCCCGTGGCTGGCCGACGCCATGGAGGGCCCGACCCCGGTCTCGGCGCTTATCCATGCCGCCACCATGGTGACCGCCGGGGTGTATCTGCTGTGCCGGGTCAACCCGTTGCTGCATGCATCGCCGGACGCCGCCTGGATCGTGGCCCTTATCGGCGCCGCCACCGCCTTTGTGGCCGCCACCATCGCCTGCGCCCAGAACGACATTAAAAAGGTCCTGGCCTACTCCACCGTGTCCCAACTCGGTTACATGGTGCTGGCCATCGGCGTCGGCGCCTACGAGGCAGCCATCTTTTTGATGGTGGCGCACGCGTTCTTCAAGGGGCTCCTGTTCCTCGGCTCCGGTTCGGTGATCCACGGGCTCCACGACGAGCAGGACCTCAAGCGCATGGGCAACCTGCGGGTCTATATGCCGATCACCTTCGTCACGTTCGGCATCGGATGGTTGGCCATTGCCGGGGTGCCGCCCCTGTCGGGGTTTTGGGCCAAAGGCGACGTGCTGGACAACGCCTGGGCCGCCCACCCGGCGTTGTGGGTGGTCGGTATCTTCACTGCGCTGCTCACCGCCTACTACATGAGCCGGCTCTCCGGTCTGGCCTTCTTCGGCCAGGACCGATGGAAGAACAAGGTGGCCATCGACGCCGACTCCGACATGCCCGATGCCCATCACGCCGACGGCCCCATCCCCGAGCCTCACGAGTCGAAGTGGGTCATGACCCTACCGTTGATCGTCTTGGCGGTGCTGGCCGCGGCAGGTGGGGTGATGGCCTTCGCCACCCCCCACCTCTCCCTGGCTCGCTGGGTTGATCCGGTCTTTTCCGGCTCGCTGTACAACGACCACGAGACGACGTCGACGATCTGGAAGCTGTCGACGCTGGACGCAGTGGTGGCGGTGATCGGGGTGTTCATCGGTCTCCGTCTCTGGATCACCCGTGCCGACCGACCCAAGCTCGAGTGGGCCTTCCTCCGCCACTCGTGGTACTTCAACGAGATCTTCGACGCCATCATCGGCCGGCCCGGGGCACGCCTGGCCGAGTTCTCCTCCACCGTGATCGAAGACAAGNTCATCGACGGTGCGGTTGACGGGACCGGAGCGCTGGTCCGCCGCACGGGCATGGCCCTGCGCCGTGTCCAGACCGGGTATGTCCGGAACTACGCCCTGTGGATCGTGGTGGGGATCGTGGCCCTGTTCGGGTTCATGCTGACGCGGACGTGGTGGGCCTGATGTCGACAACCCCGTTCCCCTACCTCACCGTGCTGGTCCTGATCCCGGCCGTCGGCGCCGCGGTGGTGGCCCTCATCCCTCGCCAGCGGGTGGCCGGCTGGGCCCACGAGGCGGTCGGTATCGCGGTGTCGCTGGTGACATTGGCCGTTGCTGTCACCGTATTGGTCAGGTTCAAGACCCACTTCGGGGGCTTTCAGTTCACCTCCGACCACATTTGGGCCAAGTCCCTGGGTATCCACTGGTCGCTGGGCATGGACGGTATCTCGCTNTTCCTGGTGATGATGGCCGCCATCTTGTTCCCGCTCACCCTCTTGGGGGCCCGGGCAAAGCGCGACCCGCGGTCGTTCGTGGCCTGGGTGCTGCTGCTCGAAGCCGCATGCCTGGGCAGCTTCGTCTCCCTCGATCTGATCCTGTTCTTCCTCTTCTTCGAACTCACCCTGGTCCCGACCTACTTCATCATCGGTGGATGGGGGTACGCCCGCCGGGGCTACGCCGCCATCAAGTTCTTCATCTATACCTTTGCCGGATCGGCGTTCCTTCTGGTCGGCATGGTGGCGGTGGCATTTCTTCATCAGTCCCAGACCGGCGTGCTCACCTTCGANCTCCCGGCGTTGATGCATACCCACCTGTCGGGGGCCGCCGGGGTGCTGCTGTTCGTGGCCTTTACCGCCGCCTTCGCGGTGAAAGCACCCATCTTCCCGTTCCACACCTGGTCGCCGGTGGCCTACGCCGAGGCACCCACCGCCGGATCGGTGCTCCTGGCCGCGGTGATGGCCAAGCTCGGGACCTATGGCATCGTCCGCTTCGACCTGAACCTGTTTCCGCAAGCCACCCGCACCCTCACCCCGGTATTGCTGACNCTGGCCGTGATCGGCATCCTCTACGGTGCCGTGGTGGCATGTGCGCAACGTGACCTGAAGCGCCTGGTGGCCTTCTCCTCCCTGGCCCAGCTCGGCTTCATTGTGTTGGGGACCTTCGCGCTCACCTCCCAGGGGCTCACCGGTGCCGTCATCCAAATGGTCAACCATGGCCTGATCATCGCCGCCCTCTTTCTGGTGATCGGCTGGCTGTACGAGCGGCGGAAGTCGTGGCAGGCGAACGAGCTCAAGGGCCTGCAATGGTCAGCGCCGGTGATGGCGGGGGTGTTCACCGTGGTGATGCTGGCCTCNATCGGTGTCCCTGGGCTCAACGGGTTCATCGGTGAGTTCCTCATCCTCTCCGGCACCTTCATCGTGCACCGGTGGTGGGCGGTGGCGGCCACCTTCGGCATCATCATCGCCGCCCTCTACCTGTTGTGGGCCTACCAGCAGGTATTCCACGGCGAGCCCACCGAGCGGGACAAGAAGACCCGCGACCTGGCCTGGAGCGAACGGCTGATCATCGCGCCGCTCATCATCCTCATTGTCTTCCTCGGCGTCTACCCCAAGCCGGTGCTCGACCGGATCACCCCCTCGGTCAACCAGCTGATCGCCCACGTCGACCAAGCCACCCACACCCACCAGCCCCCGGTGGCCACCGGGCAGTCGGCGTCCACCGCGGTTTCCGGGTCGGATTCGGGGTCCACCCTCGGGGCCGGAGGTGCCCGCTGATGTCCACCCTGCTCTTNGCCGCTGCCTCCGGGGCCTACGGCGCAAAGATCCACACCCCGCACATCGACTACCTGAGCATCCTGCCCATCCTCATCATGATGGGCGGGGCGGTGCTGCTGGTGACCGTCTCGTCGTTGTTCCGCCAGGTGATGGGGNTCGGCTCGGCCACCTTCCTTACCGTCGGCACCGCCATTGCCACCCTGGTGGCCGCGCTGTTCCAGTGGGACCACGTTGTCACCCATGGCGCCAAGGTGACCATTGCCGGGTCGATCGCCTACGACGGCTTCAGCGTGTTCATCCAGATCGTGGTGGCCATTGCCATGCTGCTCACCTCCCTCATCGCTGACGGGTACCTCAAGCGTGAGGGCATTGATGGACCCGAGTTCCACGTGCTGGCCATGCTGTCGGCNTCCGGCGCCATGCTGATGGGCTCGGCCAACGATCTCATTGTGATCTTCCTCGGCCTCGAAATCCTTTCCATCGCCCTCTACGTGTTGGCCGCCTTCAACCACAAACGAGCGGAATCGGGAGAGGCCGCCCTCAAGTACTTNGTCCTCGGAGCCTTTTCCTCCGCGGTATTCGTCTACGGGATCGCCCTGGTGTACGGGGCGACCGGTTCGAGCAACCTCCCCCAGATCGCCGACTACCTGTCCAAGAATGTGGTGGCCAGCAACGGTGTGTTGCTGGCCGGCCTGGCCCTGTTGTTGGTCGGCTTCGGTTTCAAAATCGCCGCGGTGCCGTTTCACATGTGGTCACCCGACGTCTACCAGGGCTCTCCCTCCCCGGTCACCGGGTTGATGGCCGCCATCGCCAAGGCCGGGGCGTTTGCCGCCCTGTTGCGGGTATTCGTGTCATCGTTCGGCACGCTGAGGGCCGACTGGCAGCCGATCGTGTGGGGCATCGCCATCCTGAGCCTGGTGGTCGGGGCATTTGCCGCCCTGGTGCAAAAGGACATCAAGCGGATGATGGCGTATTCATCCATCAACCACGCCGGCTTCATTCTGCTGGGGGTGCAGGCCGCCACCGTTCGCGGGGTGTCGGCCTCTCTCTACTATCTCTTCGCCTACATGTTCATGGTGATTGGGACGTTCGCGGTGATCACCGTGGTGGCCCGCGACGGCGACTCCGGGCACCAGCTCACCGACTACCGGGGCCTGGGCAAACGACAGCCCCTCCTGGCCTTGGCCTTCGCGGTGTTGTTACTGGCCCAGGCCGGTGCGCCCTTCACCACCGGTTTCCTGGCCAAGTTCACTGTGGTGGCCGCGGCCGTCGACGTCCATTCGTATGCCCTGGCCGTGATCGCCATGGCATCCGCGGCGGTAGCCGCCTTCTTTTATCTGCGGGTGGTGGTGGCCATGTACTCACCGGTGGGCGCAGTGGGAGATCTGTCCGACCGGGATGGAGGGGAACTGAACGCCAATCCCACCTTGGTGCCTTCGCCGGCGAACGTGCCGGTGTCGGGGCACGGGCAGAATGATGTTGTCGCCAGTCTGTCAGTCCTCACCGAAGGACCTCCCACCTCCGCGGTGGCCGATCGGATGGTGCGGGTACCGGGGCTGACGACAGTGGCCATCGGACTGAGCGTGGGTTTCACCATCGTGTTCGGCATCATCCCCGGACCAATCGTCGACTTCGCCCACCAAGCGACCCTTCTCTTCACCTGATCCGATCCCGGCCGGATGGGCAGGGTCCTTGTCGGGTCGGCGACCCCGAAGTACTGTCGATTGGGCCGACCATCGATGGGAGTCGATTGTGACCAACGTGCAAGGTGTGCCACAGGGGGCGCCGAAGAAGAACTCGGTCCGATCTGCGATCAGGAAGCGTGAGACTCGCGACAATGTGCGCATCGTCGTCGCCGTGCTCATCGTGGGGATTCTGATTGCCTTCGTGATCGCCAACAGTGGACGGGTGCCCGTACACTTCGTCTTCTTCGTCTCTTCGGTGCGTCTGATCTGGGTTTTGGTGGTCACCGCCCTCCTCGGTGGCGTGGCGGACCGGTTGCTGGTAATTCGAAAAGCCAAGCTTCGCCGTGAAGAGGCCAAGAAGGCACGGGGCTGAGGCCGGGCCAGTACTGGCATGCTTCGCCGGTGAGCAGCGAGTTGGTCGTCGAACCGCTTCGAGCCTGAGGCACCTACCCCTTGCCGCTGCCAGGTCTGTGCCTGTGATTGACCTGCTTCGATCGACACGGGCTCTGGAGTATCCGGCCGCGCCGCGGCCAAAGGGTGCCGCCCCAAACGTCGATCAACCTTCATCGGGCATTGGTCAGATGTACTCGGGTCGATCCAACACCCACCGGGTCGTCATGTGCGGGAAGTTGATCGGGCTCGGCCGTGCCTCATGTGTGAACAGATAGTGAAAGCCGGCTCTCTGCAGGGTCCGATTTGGGNCAACATTGAAAGCGTTCGGCTCACAGAAGAGCCGCTCCAACTCAAGAACCCGGAAATAAACCTGAGTCGAACTCTTCACGAACTCGGCACCTACTCCCTTCCGTCGTAGCATCGGGCTCAAGATGTGGAGGTNNATGAAGGCTTCATTGCCGAAGTCAATGCGGTCGGTCGAACTGAACCCGATCGTTTGGCCGTCCAGTACTCAAACCAGGGAGTAGTTGTCCCTCTTTTGAATGGGACGTGCGTAGTCCTCGGCGTAGATTGCACGCCAATCCACCCGCGTTGGCAGCAATGCCCGATCGACGCCCAGCATGCGGAGATGGTCATCCGACGAGTCATGGAAATAGTCGATCCGGATGTTCACGTCAGCCAGCTGCATCTCCCTCACAACCAAACCCGACGTTGTCGTCATCGCTTTCGATCCTACGGTTGAGTGGCGGAGCGCGCTGGGGGCTGGAGTTGGCCCCCTTCGATGGACTGGTGCCCCACTTTGTCGACGCCGAGCCAGCCGAATGAGTGCCACTGGTTGCCGGTTCGAAGGGTGGAACTTCCATTCACTCGACTCGGTTCGGAAGGCGTCTAATGGCTGGCGCCCGCCTTCGTCTCGGGGAAAGCCTGGTCGGGCTCAGCCTTGGCCAGATTCTCGAGCAACTTGAGCCCCTCGACGTCAACGTTCGGAAGTGCCCGGTTCAGCCACCGGGGCAACCACCATGCGGTTCGACCCATGAGGGCCATGGCGGCAGGGACAAGGGTAAGTCGTACCAGGAAGGCATCGACGATGACTCCAGCGGCCAGAGCAAATCCGATCTCCTTGGTCACCACGTCGTCGGAGAATACGAAGCTGGCAAAGACTCCGACCATGATCAGACCAGCAGCCACGACCACCCGTGCGCTCTCCCCGTACCCTTCGATGACTGATGGCTTCGCCTCTCCGGTATGGGCAAACTGTTCCAACATCCGGGAGACGAGAAATACCTCGTAGTCAGTGGACAGGCCGAACAAAACGCCGATGAGCAGGATGGGCAGAAAGCTCACCACCGGGCCCGCGTCCGTGACGCCGAACAAGCTCCCGAAATGTCCGTCCTGAAAGATGCTGACCACCAGTCCCATGGAGGCGGCGATACTCAACAGAAACCCGACCACGGATTTGAGAGGCACCAAAAGAGAACGGAACACCAGGGTCAGCAACAGGAGTCCCAGCCCCACCACCACCACCAGATAGATGGGTAGTCCACCCTGCAGCTTGTTCGACACGTCGATATTGACGGCGGTCGGTCCCGTGACCAGAACCTCGACGCCCGTCTTGTTCTGTACCTGAACCGCATCGTTGCGTACGAGGGATACCAACTGGGCCGTCTGGTCCGAAGAGGGATCACTCTTCGGTGTCACTATGACAATGGTCACGTCCTTGGTTGAGTTCTGGATGGGCGGCGACACCGAGGCGACGTCCGGAAGTTGGGCAAGACCCTTGACAGCCGTTTCGGCCACCTGTTGCGGATTGTCAGACGATGGGGCGTTGACCACGACCGTCAGTGGTCCGTTCACTCCGGGTCCGAAGCCCTTGGCCAACAGGTCGAAGGCCACCCGACCGGTGGAACCGGCCGGTAGCGAACGGGCGTCGGGCAGACCCAGCTTGAGTCCGAGTACGGGCAGGGCCAGAAGTACCACAATGATCACGCCGATCCCGATGATGACCAGTGGCCGACGGGTGATGGCCTTGGCCCAGCGCAGACCGGCTGTTTCTCTGTCACCACCCGGCCGTGCCCGGCGTTTCGAGACCCCGGTTGGCCTGATGCGGGTGCCGACGATTCCGATCAAGGCCGGAACCAGGGTCAGGGCAATGAGCACGGCTACGATCACCGTTCCGGCTGCGGCCAATCCCATCACTGTCAGGAACGGGATGTCCACCACCGCTAGTCCACAAAGAGCCACGACCACCGTGAGCCCGGCGAACACGACCGCGCTCCCGGCGGTGGCGGCGGATCGGGCCGCAGCTTCCCGAGGTTCGAGGCCGGTGGCCAGCAATTGTCGGTACCGCTGCAGAATAAAGAGCGCATAGTCAATGCCGACGGCTAGGCCCAACATGGTGGCAACGACGGGAGCAGCGGACGAAAGGCTCACCACTGCACCGACGGTGTTCAGCGCCATGATGCCGATTCCGACCCCGATCAGGGCAGTGAGCAACGGGAGCCCGGCGGCCAGCATCGACCCGAGGGTGATGGCCAAGACGATGTAGGCGATGACCAGGCCACCCGCCTCCGAACTGTTACGTGCGGCGGCCGGGGTCACCACTCCTCCGCCGAATGCCACTTCGACGCCGGCTTCTTGGGCCGGTGTCGCGCTCCGTTGCAAGGCTTGCTTGGCTGCCGAAGTGATGCCGGAGACCGGAATCGGGTAGATGACGGTGGCGTAGGCAATGCGCATATTGGAAGAGATGGTGCCCTTGCCGTAGGGGTCGGTGACGAACTTGACCTGNGGGGCCTTTTTGGCCAGGGCCACCGATGCTTCGACGGCTGACTGAATCGCCGGTTCGGTGAGGGTTTTGCCCGCAGGTACGGCGAAGACGATCTGTGCTGACGCACCGCCGGCTCCGGGGAACTTCTGGTTCAGGAGATCTATCGCCTGTTGCGACTGGGTGCCAGGGATGGAGAACTGCGTACTCGGAGGGCGACTGAAGGCAGTCGAGAGAGAGATCATGACGATGAGGAGGAGAACCCAAAGGGCGAGCACCTGCTTGCGATGGACGAACGCCCATCGACCTACCCGATACAGGGATGTTGCCACCGGTTGCCCCTCGCCTCACGACAATTTGTCCCCATTTGGCGCAGCGCGAATCCTACCGGCCAGATGATGCGTCGGACCGGGATCGGCCGGTTGTCGGATATCCCAGCAGTAGAGTGAGCCGGTGTCACCCGACGATGTGGTGGAGCGGCTCCGACTCGAGAACAAAGCCCTCCGCCAACGGAATGATCAGATGCGGGCAGCCGGCGAAGAGTCGAACGGCTCCCGGCATCAAGTTCGTCGGGTCTCCTCGTGGGCCGTGCTGGCGGTGGCGTGCGTCTTGGCCATGACATCGGTGCTGGTGGTGTTCGTCCGCAACGAGGCGTTGGATACCGATGCCTACGTTGCCACCGTGCAACCCCTGGCCTCCGACCCTGCCGTGCAGTCGGCGGTGGCTGATGCGGTGAGCGCCCAGTTGGTGGCCGGTACCAACCTCAAGCAACAGGTGGCCAACGCATTACCGACAACGGCAGCGTTTTTGGCCACCCCGATNACCGCCGGACTGAAAACGGTTGTACACCAGATCACCTTGAGGTTCGTGCAGTCGGAAGCGTTCCGCACTTTGTGGACAACCATCAATCGTGGCGCTCATCAACAGCTGGTCGCCTTGTTGACGGGTTCGGGTAGGGGGCCCCTCTCGGCCGATCGGGGTGGAGTGAAGCTCGATCTCGGAAAAGTCGCCGATCAGGTGAGACAACAACTCGATGCCAACGGCATCACCGTCTTCGACGGGGTGGGGCCCAGCGGGAGTCCTCAATTGATTCTGTTCAAATCCACCCAGCTGGAGTGGCTGCAGAGCTGGATCCGGACGCTCGATCGGTTGGCATTACTCCTCCCCATCGTCACTCTCGGTCTGTTTGCCGGGGGAGTGTTGTTGAACGCCGATCGCCGGCGTGGCTTGGTGCGGGCCACCATCGGCCTCAGCGTTGCCATGGCCGGGTTGTTGGTGGCGTTCGAGGTTGGCCGGCATCGGTACCTCGACGCCTTGTCCGGCGTCACACCGCACAACGCAGCGGCAGCTTCGTATGACATCGTCACCGCCCCTCCGTTGGCCACCGTGCGTACGATTCTGGCGGTGGCTGTGTTGGCGGCGCTGATCGGTGAGGCGATGGGTAGTAGCTCGATCCGGTCCCGGGCCAGAGCCATGTGGCCACCGGGAAGGCGGACGGACGGAAGGCTCCACCGTTTGCTGTCGACCTATGTGCAGCCGCTGAAGCTGGCCCTGTTCGGAATCGGCATGTTGGTGATGGTGATCTGGGACAACGTGGCCATCGGGTTGCCAATTGTGGTCGTCGCCTGCCTGTTGGCCTTGGTTGATCGCCGTCGGTCCAACCCCGGGGTGGTTGCTGCCGCCGCCGATGGCGGGCCCGGCGGG
>JGIcombinedJ21911_10000144_pt1 | contig 19274 bp, 21 predicted proteins | sample BarGraNGADG00211_FD_21911 | JGI IMG/M metagenome (IMG submission 21911)
ATTGTTTAAGTTCTTTATTAGCAGTGAATAATTCTTCCGCCCTTTTTTCTTTTTCCTCGTTTTGATAAGCAAGTTCTTTGTTAGCCATGACTAACTCATCTGCACGTTTTACCTTCTCCTCGTTTTGAAATGCAAGTTCCTTATTAGCCATGCTTAATTCATCTGCNCGTTTTTCTTTCTCTCTGTTTTGATAGGCAAGTTCCTTGTTAGCGATTATTAACTCATCTGCACGTTTTTTTTTCTCCTTATTGGCAATGATTAACTCTGCTACCCGTTTTTCTTTTTCTTCGTTTTGATAAGCNAGTTCTATGTTAGCCATAATTAACTCACCTGCACGTTTTTCTTTTTCTTCGTTTTGATAAGCGAGTTCTTTGTTAGCCATAATTAACTCATCTGCACGTTTTTCTTTTTCCCTGTTTTGAAAGACGAGTTCTTTATTGGCAATGATTAACTCATCTGCACGCTCTGCTTTTTTTATGTTCGCAATGATTAACTCATCTGAACGTTTTGCTTTCTGTTTATTAGCAATGGCTAACTCNGCTTCACGTTTCGATTTCTGTTTATTAGCAATGGCTAACTCTGCTTCACGTTTCGATTTCTCTTCGTTAGCAATGGCTAACTCTGCTTCACGTTTCNATTTCTCTTCGTTAGCAATGGCTAACTCTGCTTCACGTTTCGATTTCTCTTCGTTAGCAATGACCAATTTATCCGACTTTACTTTTTTACTCATATCATGTTTCGATTAAGTTGTTTTAAAATCAGGGTATATCAATCTGGTTAGTATTTTTTATTTAATAAAATGCTTCTTGATTAACTCAAATAACAAGGTCTTATTAATTGGTTTAGAAATATAATCGTTGCATCCCGCTTCTATTGTCTTTTCTCTGTCATCTGAAAATCCAGAGGCTGTTTGTGCAATAATGATTACATCCTTGTTGAATTGACGGATTTGACGTGTTGCTTCATTTCCATCCATAACGGGCATTCTAATGTCCATTAAAACCAAATCAAGGTCAGGATTATTACGACAAGCCTCAACGGCTTGAACTCCTGTTATTGCATGTAAAACTTCTTTACTGATATTTTGGAGCATTCTGGTGAGAAGTGAATACGATATTTCATTGTCTTCGACAATCAATATTTTCAGGTTTTTTAGCTGAACTTCTTTATGTTCTGCAGAACCCGCATTTATTATTTCTATATTTTCCTCCGATTGGAGAATTGCTTCGTTAGCAAGGATTAACTCTGTTGCCCGTTTTTCTTTTTCTTCGTTTTGATAGACAAGTTCTTTTATTAGCAGTGATAAGCTCTTCTGCCCGTTTTTCTTTTTCATCGTTTTGATAAGCAAGTTCTTTGTTAGCAATGATCAACTCATCTGCACGTTTTTGTTTCTCTTTGTTAGCAATGATTAACTCATCAACTTTTTCTTTTTTAGTCATATTCTGTCTCGATAAAGTTGTTTTAAAATTAGAGTATATCAATCAGTTCCCAACAGCATTATAAAAAATCAGCATGGCCAGATTGCCTACGCTGTACTTGAGGCCCGACCAAGAGCCCGATAAACAAATGTAATGCAGTGACCACGCTTTGACGGGGATAGTGCTTTTCATAGCACTGACCGTGTTAGGTGTTTATAGCATTTCCCTAAAACCTGAATCCTAAAGTGGCCTGGTACCAGACATTTTTGTAACGTGGATTCGTGGATGTTCCATCACCGTTATTATTTTGAAGGTCCCACCCGGCTCTTGCACTAAATACAAATTGGTTCAGGTTAATATCAATACCACCTAAAAAACACAATACGCTTCTATCATTTTTAAACTGCTGCTCCTGATCGACGATTAAACCTCCACCTGTAAATACATCCTTTTGGTTCACAAGGAAGGAATATTGAGGTCCTGCCAGCAGGGTTACATTTGCACTTGGTTTAAGAGCAAATAACAGGGGAACATCAATATAACTTGTGGTATGGGTAAATTTATAGGGAATAGTAAGGAATGTGCCTGTTGCCTTGTATCCTTTTTGAGAAAATAATATTTCAGGCTGTAACCCTATATATTTCCCTATAGGGATCTCTAAAAAAGCACCTCCAGCAAAACCAACTTTGAAACCAGCATTAAATTCCTGATTTTTTGAGTCATAAATGTTTGAGAAATTTACACCCGCTTTCAGGCCAAACTGAAGCTTATCACGTAAATCAGTACTGTTATCCTGAGCGATTATAATGTTAGCCATGAAGGTAATTATCGCTATTATTAAAATTATTTTTTTCATTGCTATAAGTTTTAAGTTTTTAAGGAAATTATTACACTGGCAAAGTGTATGTCTCTCTGATCCCGGAACGGTTATATAATTCTTGAAATAAATTACATTATTCACATATTTTCAAGCGTACTGTGCTGTGTATTTTGTGTTAAACCTTAAAAGAAAAAGGCTGCATGATTTTCTTCTCAGAAAGCTTCTTTTAATAATCATCCATCCATCCAATTTCTATGTGTATTGGATGGATGGATGATTAAGAGAATAAACTGAACGTCTATATACCGGTTATTATTTCTTTGGAACCGGAGGTAACTTTTTAACAAAAATTCCTTCTTTGTCATAAACAAGTACCTTAGTGGCAGTCCCCTTGACAACAACTACTTCAAAGGTAACAATGTTATTTGCTGTAACACTTGTTGCTTCTTTAATAGTATAACCGACATAATCTTTAGCAATATTGTCTGTTATAGCTTTCTGAAGATTAGCTACCTTGACTACAGTCCGGGTGGAATCAGTAGTATTTATGACCTGTGCATTGACTGCCANAACTGCAATAAATAATGCAATAACGATTAAAAGTTTTTTCATAATAAATAAATTATTTGGTTTAAAAACTGCAAAATACTCAACGATTTTTTTGGTATGATGTATGGAATCTAATATTACTACTACACTCTATTTGCTTTTCTTTCATTATTCCGCGAAGCCGCATTGTCAATTTGTGACGGGACGGTTACCGCTAACTTCATTTGTCATTTTTAATCCTCCTAATTTAGTTTATTTGATTTTTTTATGTGGTTCATACCTGAACATCAGTTTTTTTGATCCGGGGTGTTGATTATGCTTCCAAAAATATATTATGTCGATACCATACTTCAAATGTTATGCCCTGAAATTTAACAGATATTAACATATTAAAAATTAGCGCATTAACTTCGACCTGATTTAGTCAGAAACTATTCATTTTGAGAAAGAAATTCTCATATTGAGAAAATAGAGGGAGTATTGAGTGATTCTGCAGGGATAAGTAAAAAATTACTCCTTTTTATGAAAGTGTTTTTTCGGCTGTAAAGGTTATGAAAGGTCCGGAAGATGTCACGGAAGAAACAATAACCTTTCTTAAGTTTTGGTGGACAGATCAACAAAACTACCGGCGAAATATTGGGTCGATCGCTTCGCAAAAACTCCTGGTCCCCTCGATCCGAAGGTTACATATGAATTTACAGATGTTAGAGTAACTGGTTACGCGTTCGCTACTCGCGCTTTTACTTTTTAGCTGTAGCAGAATTATATGCAGACGATCCTGCTTCATCAGATATCAGGCCCACACAAGATGTCGACTGCACGATTGAATTAAGTTCATATGAGGAACATACAGAACTTGAAGAAGACTTAAGGGCTAAAGGGTTTGCAAATGATACATCTCGCGGTGCTCCAAGATGTAGATGGATATATCAGGAAATTAAAGTCGATGTTATGCCGACAGGCGAGGATAAGCACAAATCAAGTGATTCCCGGAGAACTTAGCAGGCTGTCGCNATATAATCGTAATGGCAGTAGTCAACAGAAAAACAGATACANCATCACCTTAAAGCCACATTCATTCAGGGCTTTTAGTTTTGAATGATATTTTTAGTTTTTAAATANATTGTACCGTATGATGGAACTTGAATTTGTTATTATCAAATACAAGCAGGTAATTCAGTTCAAACAAAGAAAATGTTGCTGCTAAAATAATGAAGTCATTTATGAGGAGCTATAAATAAAATAATCCAGGTCCTAAATAATATTATTAACCAAATTAAAGAAGACTAAAATGAAATTAAAGAATTTATTTGTGCTATGTATTCTGGCATTAACATTAACGCCGATAACTTCTTTTTCACAAAATGAAAAAAAAGTTGAGAAATCAGTTTACAATTTAGATGGAGTTTTTAGCGGAGCCGGAGGCAAATACTATCTCAGGCAGTTAGACAATGAATTACTTTGGTATGGGGAAGAGGATGCTGTTTCACCCTCGTGGTCAAACGTTGCACACGGTGTTATTAAGGGTAATACTATTACCGTAAAGTGGGCTGATGTTCCTAAAGGAGAGATTATGCAAAGCGGTAATCTTGTTATCAGAATTAAATCAAACGATGAACTGGAATTAGTTAAGCAGACCGGAGAGTTTTTCGCAACTGATTCATGGACAAGAATACCGCCAAAATAAAATCAGCTGGTAATCTGGTTTCGATGAAGCAGGTTGGCGAAAGATATATTATTTCCGCCTTCGCCGCATGTTTCAGACCTTAATTTTGCAAAATCCTGACTGACGCGGTTACAGCTGCTACGGTCGGCCTTCGGACGGCGTAGTCCCGCAAAGTGGGGCAAAGTCAACAGGGCTGATGCGGACGGAGACTCATTTAACCTTCCTGAGGTAACAGGACATTGTAATCCTTTTCATAATTTAGCTATTGTGAGTGAGTATTTACCAGAAGATCATTATTCAATTAATGACAGATTCCGAACAAAAATGAAGTTCTGTTAAAAAGATATCTTATGAAAAAGCAACCTGAACTACCTGCCTCAGAAAATGATGTCGCGACTTTCAGAAGAATACGCAAAGCTATCGGTTGGCTTGCAATAAGTCTGCCCGTCTCACTGGTTATACTTCCTTTGATTCCCATCTTCAAGACCAATATACAGAACTCAATCAGCTACTACTACTACACAAATTTAAGAGAAGTGTTCACGGGAGTGTTATGCGCTGTAAGTCTCTTTCTCATTCGTTATAAAGGTTTCGAAGATCCGGTGTTCTGGAAAAATGATAACAAAATGACCAATCTTGCAGGTATTATGGCCATGGGAGTTGCCCTGGTGCCTACCAATCCAAATAGTTGTTCTGAAAAAATATATACCATCATACCTTTTTGTATAAATTTTTTAGGTGTGATTCATTATTTATTTGCAACAGTATTTTTCGTCATCCTGGCAATTATTTCATACGTGATTTTTACCATCGGACAAAAAGAAAACAAACAGATACCTTTAAGTCTTCTGAATGAGAACAATATCTATAAGATCTGTGGAATTGCCATTATTGTATTTGCATCAATGATTCCGATTTGTGACATATTAAATTTTTTTCCAAAGGCAACACTTGTACTCGAAGGACTTGCCCTTACTGCTTTTAGTACCTCATGGCTCGTAAAAGGCAGATTCCTGGGCGACAAAGGGAAGATTGGCCGGATGCTTTACAGGGAGTAATCCTGCCTCCGGGACAAAGTCAATAGGGGAGCACAACCTACTCGTAAATCATTATATTTATTGACAATTTCGAAAATGTGACTAATTATTTCTTTAATCAGGATACCAGATCATGAATCTATTTTAATCTTAAAACATGAAAACTATTTTCTCTTTAAGTGTCTTATTATTAATGATCTCATGTGAACCATACAAAGATGGAATTGGTGCCGGTTTAATTAACAAAGATGTGACCTATAATGAAAAAATCCCCCCGATGCAAATTATTAATCCGGGGCAGGATTCTATTGACGTAGACAATGATTCCCATTATGACTTTGTTTTCTTTAAATCTCCCAAAGCTTTACTCTCTGGTTTTGGCATTATTACAGAAATCCTAAAGAAATCAGATATTCAGATATTCATGGACACGGATAACAAATATCCGGCTTGTCTTAACTATAACGACGCTATCAATTCCTCAAGCAAATGGTCGGAAAATGCTCAAAAGAAATATATACTTCAAAGCTATGAATGTGGATCAAATGATTGCTTTCTGATTGGCAATTTTATATCCGTTACTAACAAATATTTAGCTTTTAGAATTGGTGACAATTTTGGATGGATCCTGCTGGATAATGTAGTTCCTGGTGCATTATCAATAAAGGGATTCGCAATCTCGAAATGAATCCTGCCTATAATTTTATTGAATTCTCATAATAATTAAGATTTCGGTCGGGCGGGCAACCTGCCTACCGTGCAGGTAGGCAGGCCAACCCAGACACCCTTCGGGTAATGGCATGAAAGACTTTTAAATAGAAGATATGATTGTTGGTAGAGAAATTCTTTGCCTGACAGCATTCTTCAACCATTAAATTTTGGCTGGTGGCTCGAGACTGTTTTTAAGAAACATTTCTCTGAGACTTTAAAAAATAGAATCTTACGGAGTAATATAGAGCCATCTCAACTTTTATAATCAGGAAAAATCGGTACTTGACCCGGTAGCTACCTTGGATCATAACTAAGTAGTTGTCGACTGGTAATTGAGTATTGATACTCGGATTAATTTGGTTAAATTGCATTTGGATTTGTAAATAAAAGAGGTACACATTACTTGAAGAGTTATCATGAATATGAAAAACAGAACCAGGTTTTGCTCTATAATCCTTATAATTCTACAATTTTTTAATCTGATATCCTGTATAAAAAAGGATTCCCGGGTAAATCAAAATTTAGTAGATATTGAAGGTAATTCTTATAAGACAATAACTATAGGTACCCAGGTATGGATGGCCGAAAATCTTAAGACAACCAAATTCAATGATGGATCTGAAATCCCTGAATATTATTACCACAACGATTCTTCTTCATATAGTGAAATCTATGGTGTTTTGTACAGCTTAAACTCGGTAAAAGAAAGCAAATTGTGTCCTACAGGCTGGCATGTTCCTACTGCGACCGATTGGGAATTGCTTTCTGAGTATCTCGGAGGAGACTCGATTGCAGGTAGTAAACTTAAAGAAGAAGGACTTGCTCATTGGAGTTTACCAAATTCAGATGCAACGAATGAAAGTGGATTTACAGCTCTTCCGGGAGGTTACCGTTTTTTATCTCCATATCACAGCATGTGTTGTGGCACGCGATATATTCCTACTTTCAGCTCTTTGGGGAATATAGGTATCTGGTGGGGAGATACAATACACTGTGCTCTGTATAATTCTGTAGCAACATTGGAACTCAGCACTGACCCGATACCATCGGGAATGTGCTTTTCTGTTCGTTGTGTTAAGGATAAATAAGAACTTAGACTAACGATTCTTGTACTAACGTTCCCTTCATAGTATGATTAATATAAACGTTTGAACACATCTCTCTACGATAGTATTAAATAATATTAATTTGAGTAACTGTAGCCTTTAAGAACTTTATTATGACCTCGGGTATTATCTGGATCCTGATCGCTTCATTTCTTGGATTCGCAATTGCAGCAGTATTTGCAGGATGGCTTAAATTGAAACGAAATGTGTATTTACTTTTTTATATTCCGCTGGTTGCGGCTTTGTTTTTCGCATTCATGCTCTTTAATAAGTTAAATATCAAGGAGACTATTCTGCATAATTGGGCCTGGGGTCTGCTTGGTGCTCTTTTAGCCGGAGGTTTTGTCATTAAAAATGTGCTTTCTCAACCTTCTTCAGAAAAACAAAAAGGGCTGGCCCTAGCCAGAGATGTCCTTTGGCCTGGATTTACTTATGGACTAATTGATGCACTGCTATTATCTGTCCTTCCAATACTCGCGGTCAGGTTAGCAATTGCAGATACCGCATGGTTAGACACTATGACCGGGAAAATCGGATTTATTGTCCTTGGACTTCTTGCAAGCTTTTTTACGACAACTGCGTATCATCTGGGTTATCCGGAATTCCGTAGTAAAAAAGTAATCTGGCCAAATTTCGGAAATGGAGTACTTAGTCTGGCATATCTCCTCACAATGAACCCACTTGCTGCAATACTGCCTCATATTGCAATGCATATTGTGGCTATGCTACATGGACCTAAGACTACAGGACAGGTCCCGCCACACTATGATGAATAGGAGATTACTGCCGGACGATTTTAAAATTGGTACGAAAACCTGACCCGGACGGTTGGGGTAATAATCTTCCCGCCTTGCGGGACAAGTTGTCATAATTTTTGATAAATATTTATCCAGGCCTACCTGTTTTATTAATATATGTACTAACTTTGTAATTACATTTTATAAATAGTATTGACCATGGAAGTATCTGTTATAAAGATTGGGAATTCGAAGGGGATAAGGTTCAGCAAGACCATAATCGAGAGATATAATATCAAAGATACCGTGGATTTGATCCTGGATAAAGAGCAGATTATAATAAAGCCTCTGGCCCGACCGAGAAAAGGATGGGAGAAAGCCTTTATGGAAATGCATGCCAGCGGAGATGACAATTTACTCATCCCAGATGTATTTGAAGACGAATATCTCGAAGAATGGAAATAAAACAATATCAAATCATTCTTGCCAACCTTGACCCTACAATCGGGAGCGAAATTAAGAAAACAAGACCCTGCGTTGTCATTTCTCCTGATGAGATGAACAAATATTTAAGGACTGTTATCGTAGCACCCATGACAACTAGCTCCAAAAATTATCCAACCAGAGTCGAGGTAAAACATGATAACAAAGAGGGATGGATTGTTCTGGATCAAATCAGGACAATTGATAAGCAACGGATTATCAAGGACCTGGGAAAACTTTCAAGACCTGAGATAAAAGAGGTCAAATCCGTTTTGAAGGAAACTCTCGTTGATTAATTTATAATAGCTAGGACTAACAAGGACGATTTGGGTAATTATTTCATCCCGATAAATCGGGATTCGATGAGCTCGTCGCACGCATTCGAAGTCTTCTCGGTTGCCTTGCCGCAACGCGGATTGACGTCGGACTTCGGCCGGCATAGTCCCGCAAACCGGGACGAAGCCGGCAGCCCGGACCACTCAACCGCTTCCAAACATTTCGCGATTAAAATCATTTCAACTCAATATCATAAGCTGAATTTATATGATCAAATGGGGAGTATCAGATTGAGACAAAATTGTTAAATTTATTATGTTTTTCAGACAATTGATATGCAAAAAACGAATTTAGTTTACATTAAATTATTTATCTTCATTGCAATCGCTTCGGGAGTTCTTACAGGATGTCTTAATACTGAAGGTACCCTGAAAATAAAAGGAAAAGTTTTAGAGGAAAACACAAAAACAGGAATTTCCTGGAAAAACATAATTGTTCAGGGATTAGTAATTAGTAATAATAAGTTAGAACCAATAGAAGCTGGTCAATTCTCAACTGACAGTTCAGGTTGTTTCACATATTCATTGAGAAAAATCAAAGGTGCCTATGACTACAATTTTTGTTTTATCGGTAATTCAGATTATCCTGTCACAATCAATAAAATGACACTTTACAGCCTTGAAACAAATGCAAAATATTTATTCTTTTCCCTTTGCAAATTTGTAGATCTTACGATAAAAATAAATAGAAAAAGTAAAACACCTGTTTGTGATACCCTTCGTCTGATTTGGGAATCGGATGGAATTTATGGTTTATCTCTGTATCCCTATAAAATAAATAACTATGGAAGAACAAATAACTCCATTGGACTTACATCAGACAGAGACTTGATGTGGATAGGTGGAAATGTTAATACTACAATAAATACTAAAGTTTTTGCAGACAAAAAGACTGAATTAAGTTGGGAGTTGTACCGGAACGGAAAGAAAAAAGAATTCACAGATACAATAACATGCAAAAGAGATTTTGCAAATATTGTTTATTTTAGATATTGAGAGAATAGAAAATATCGGGTCTAATCCGGACTTCAATCATTGCGACCTTAAATAAAAAAATTTGAGATTTCCATGTAACCATTTGTATTGTTATGAGTAATCAATAGGGATAACATTTAAATAGCTAAACCTGTAAGCAAACTGAAAGGGGTTAACATCTTATCAAAGAAAGAAAATGAAAAAAACATATGGTGTTCCGGAACAGACAATACTTATACTTATTTTTTGTATTGGATTCAATGTTGTATATGGTCAGGATAGTAAAAAGGACACTATACAGGCTAATATTATCGAACTACCTCAAGGTTGCAAATTGGTTATTGATGCAAAGATAAACTTAACAGATAGCGTTTCAAGAGAAATTATAGATGGAATACGCAACATCCTGCCAAAGGTACAAAAGTTGATACATGCAGATAGTGTATCGATCAATTTAGCAATAAGTAGCATTAATATCCTGCCAGTATGGGGTATTGGAGCGAGGGTGGTTAGCGGCTTTACTGATAATCATCAAGTGGAGACAGTAGAAATGTATTACGATCCAAATAATTCAAACTTCAGGGTAGAGCTTATTCTGCGCACATTAGTCCATGAGCTTCATCACGTATGCCGGGTTCGAATGCCTGACTTCCAGTTGACGTTATTAGAATGTATGGTTAATGAAGGGCTTGCCGATCATTTTATGCTCGAAGTCCTCAATTGTGAAATAACTCCTTTTAGCAGTGCGCTCACAGACGATCAAATCAGGCAAAATATAATTCGGGTAAAACCATTTACCCGAATAAAGTTTGATTCCTGGACGAAGGAATTCAATGATAAATACTTCGTACCGTGGATGTTTGGCAGGACTGGAGACGATCCGGTTCCTCACTGGACCGGATATTCAATTGGGTGGAGGATAGTTGAAAACTACATCAGGGATCATCCTGAAGCCAAAGCGTCATCTCTGGTNTTTACATCTCCTGAGGTAATTGCAGCTTCTACACCTGAATTAAAAAATTAACATTAACCCTGGTGCCTTCCCGCATCACCTGCTTACTTCATTGTGACCAGTCAGCTATCGTCCTCTTACCGTGATTTTCAAAAGGCAACACCACCTGGTTTGACCTGGTTCAATCCTGATAAACTCAAATAAAAAAATTATCAACTTAGGATAAAGTTTAATCATTCAAATATTTCCATATTATGATTACACCTGAAAATAATAGTATTTCATCATAAAAATTAAAACTATGGGAAACTTAAAATTTATAATCCTGGTTATCAGTTTTCTGATTTTTCCGAAGATTTTATCAGGACAACCCACCAATAAAATCGTTACTGGCGAAAAGCATATAATTCACTCTGAAATAATGGGTGAAGACAAGGAATACTGGGTTCATTTACCGATGAATTATGATAATAGCACGGATAAATATCCTGTTCTGTATATTACTGATGGTGATGAACATTTTTTTCTTGCTTCCGGGATTACCGAATTTATGAGTTCGCAATATGTGATTCCGGAATTAATTGTCATAGCAATCTTTCATAAAGACCGGAACCATGAACTTACACCAACTCATTGTGCAGTAGATAACAACGGGTTTAATAGTAATGCAGTAAAAGTAAGTGGCGGTGGTCTAAAACTATTACAGTTTATAGAAAAAGAGCTTATTGTTGAAATAGAAAGCAAATATAGAACAGGGCCTTATCGCATTCTAGCAGGCCATTCATTGGGTGGTTTATTTACTGTATATGCCTATTTAAATAGTAATCAACTTTTTAATGCATTTATTGCAATGGATCCTGTCTTAACCTGGGATAATTATCTTTGCGAGCGAACACTTAAGACCTTAACCTATCAATCACCTAATTTAAACAGCAAACTATATATCTCTTCGGCACACAATTCTCCTTACGGAAAACCTGATAAAAGTCCTTTTAGATTGGCTCAGGATTCGTTTTACAAGGTATTAAAAGCAAAACAGGATAGTAACTCAAAACATGACTATTTTGAAAATCAAAAACATCTGACAGTTCCTTATCAAAGTTTATACGCAGGTTTGTCTTATATTTTCTCTGGTTTTAATATTTTAGACGCTCCTCAATTTGTTATAGAAGTTCCATTTATACAGGAGCATTACAAACGGGAATCAGTTTCTTTTGGAATAGAGTTTAAACCATCTGAGCGATTAATGGAAATGTTCGGGAAATATTTTCTTTTCGATAAGAATGATTATAATAAATCTATAGAGTTTTTTAAATATAATACGATTAATTATCCATCTTCATACACAGCCTTAGAATATCTGGCTAAAGCATATAAAGCATCAGGAAATGTAAAAGATGATATCGTAAATTTTAAAAAAGCCCTGGAATTGAATCCTGAAAACAACGAAATTCAGAAAATGTTGATTGAACTTGAAGGACAATAACTTTTGTGCTTAAGTGCCAGCGTGTTACGAGACCAAGACACAAAGGAAGCACGCTTCCTTCGGCGCTTCGCAAAAACAAAACCCCGCCTGTAGCGGGGTGATCAAATTGTTTTGGCGGAGAAAGAGGGATTATTTTCAATGATCCCCGGAGGGGAACCTTGCATACCAAATTGGCCCCTTATTCGCTTCGCTCATAAGGTCTTTTTATTTCCATCCGTCCTCGCTCAGGCAAGCCTGGCTCGGCCATCTGAAAATAAAAATCCCGCAGCATGCTGCGGGACCAATTTATTATGCGGAGAAAGAGGGATTCGAACCCCCGGATCCGTGGTTACAGATCAACGGTTTTCAAGACCGCCGCATTCAACCGCTCTGCCATTTCTCCATTTCTTCTTTTCAACGGCGCAAAGATAATATTTTTTTGTTTTTTAAGAATNTTTTCGATCAATTTCCGTAAGTAACATAAAATCAGCATCATATAGTTTTTATTAACAGGTTGTGAACAAAAATTCTTCCAAAACATTCTAAAGTTGAAGATTAATGAGCAGTTGCGTCATTTCCACCAAAAACTCAATTTCACACTGAAATTTTGCTGTTTTAGCCTAAAAGTGCCACTATTTGTGGAAAAACGGCAAAATAAATTTGTATATGAATATAAAAAAAATAAATTTGTATTCAATTAGTAAGANTGGTCTAACTCTAAAATCTTTCATTATGACAAAAAAAGAATTAGTTAATGAAATTGCTGCCGGTGCAGGTCTTTCTATCAAAGATGCAGGAAAAGCTTTAAACTCATTCGTTGAAGCTTTTGGAAAATCGATGAAAAAAGGTCAGAGGATCCAGCTTCCGGGCCTGGGTACTTTCAAAGTTGACAAAAGAAGTGCACGAGTAGTTCGTAACCCTCGTACAGGCGCTAAACTGAACGTTCCTGCTAAAAAAGTAGTAAAATTCAAAGCAGCTCCCGCACTTAACAAAGGTCTTTAATCTTTGCTGATTGAGATTGCTCAGGGGTGTTTCGACACCCCTTTTTTTTTGTTTTCATTTCACACTATTTTCCGTATCTTTCACCAAATACTTCATTATTTTTAGAAAAAATGATAAAAGAATTTCAACTTTACTTTAATTGTTAAAAGTTCTTAAAATATTTTTACTATTTTTGGTCGTGAAATTCTTGCCAAAAAAGTTGACTAATGAATTGCATTATTGTTGACGANGATTTAATGACTTGCAAAATACTGGAAGGGTATGTTAGCAAATCCACTTCTCTTAATCTGATTGGTTCTTTCAGTGATTCGCTTGCAGCAAGGGATATTTTGACAAAACGACAGGATATCGATCTGATTATTCTTGATATTCAGATGCCTGAGATGGATGGTTTCGATTTTATCGGCAGCCTCGACTTTCCGCCAAATATTATAATAATATCTTCAAATGAAGAATATGCTCTGAGAGCATTCGACTTCAATGTTGTTGATTACCTGCTTAAACCGATTACNTACGGACGTTTCTGCAAAGCCATAGACAAAACAATCAGGTACTTCTCCCGCAAAGAGAGTACAAATAGCGGCGATGAAGAGATTTTCATTAAAAAAGGATCATCGCTTGTTAAACTGAAATTAACTGAGATTATATATATAGAAGCTCTTGAGAATTATGTTACCCTGAACACAAATGAGGATAAATTCACTATTCATTTTACCATGAAAGCTATTGAAAACCAATTGCCTTCTGGGGTTTTTATCAGAGTGCACAGGTCATTTATTATTAACAAGAGCATGATCCAGACCATTAAAGAGAACACTCTCGATCTGATCGTGGGAGGTTCACTTAAAAGCATTCCGGTCGGGAAATCATTCAGGGACTCTCTTCTGAATGATATTAATGTGATGGCCAGATAATCTCTTAAACTTCACATGCTTACCAATCGTCAACTTTTCCTGCTGCATCTGGGACAAACTTCCATGGCACCTATGATGCTTGAAATTGTTAGGGCAGAAGGTATTTATATGTACGGACCTGATGGTAAAAAATACATCGATCTGATCTCAGGCGTTTCGGTAAGCAATACTGGCCATAGTCATCCCANNGTNGTNGAAGCAGTAAAAAACCAGGCCGGTTTATATATGCACCTGATGGTTTATGGTGAGATCATTCAAAGTCCCCAGGTTAAATATGCCGGGCGTCTGACTGAAATTCTTCCTCCTGTTTTGAATTGCTGCTATTTTGTTAATTCCGGCAGCGAAGCAGTTGAAGGCGCCCTTAAACTGGCAAAACGATTTACCGGCAGAAGCCGTATAATATCGTTCAAAAATTCTTATCATGGCAGTACACATGGCGCATTAAGTATCCAGGGAAGTGAGTTTTACAGGAATGCATTCAGACCCCTGCTGCCCGATACATTCCAGGTTTCTTTTAATGATGATAAATCGCTTGACTCAATCGATAACAACACAGCCTGTGTGATTATAGAACCCGTGCAGGGCGAAGCAGGTGTTATTTATCCTGAAAATGATTTCCTCCTGAAAATCAGGAACCGGTGTAACACAACAGGCGCTTTGCTGATATTTGACGAAATACAGACAGGTTTTGGACGGATAGGCAAAATGTTCGCAATCGACAGATTTGGTGTAGTCCCCGATATTCTTCTTCTGGCAAAAGCCCTCGGAGGAGGGATGCCCCTTGGTGCATTCATATCTTCGCGCGAGATGATGTCAGCACTTGTTTCCAATCCTTCTCTGGGTCACATTACAACTTTCGGTGGCCATCCGGTCTGTTGTGCAGCCGGCCTGGCTTCGCTGGATGTAATAATTGATGAGAAACTCTCGGAAAGCTGCAGCGCAAAGTCAGCCCTGTTCAGGAAAGAACTTGGTCATCCTTTGATTTCTGAGGTGAGGGGAGAAGGTCTTTTACTGGCAGTTCAGCTTATTGATCCGGCATATATTCAACATGTTATTGCCCATGCTCCGGATTTTGGTCTTGTTCTTGACTATTTTCTTTTCTGTAATGACTCCTTCAGGATAGCTCCTCCTTTAATAATAAGCGAAGAGGAGATATACATTGCCTGCAGTAAGCTTAAGATGCTTCTCGATGATGCAGTGAAAAACGTAAAGAATTAATGAGAACATTTATTATATACATTATATTATTCATTGCGTTCTCAACAGATCTGGCCAGATGCCAGGTACCAAAAAAGGATGCTCCCCTTGTGCTTGAAGAACTTTTCAACAGGCTTGTTGATAATTATAACGATAATGAAAGGATCCGGATTAATGATTCTATCAGATTGATCATCGACAGCTACGTTAAATCCGACACTGTGTTCAGCCACAGGTTTACTAACCTTAGATATCTGGGTCAGATAATGTCACCCGATTCTCTTCTAAAGATTATAACCTGGAACCTTGTACTGGAGAATGAACCCGGGCGGTTTTACTGCTATTTCATCAGAAAACAGGAACCCGGAAAAGAAAACATAATATACAGATTATCATCTGCTTATAGTGAGAATCCGGTTATGACAGATACTACTTATACCGAAGCGGACTGGTATGGGGCATTATATTATGACATAAAGCCTTATACAACAGGGGATAATCGTTGCTGGGTATTATTGGGAATTAATTATGGCAATCCGTTCATAAGCAGAAAGATCATCGAAGTATTGAGTCTCAAACCTGATAATTCAATTGTGTTCGGCAGGAAATGGTTTGTTTCAGGAGAGGAGAAAAAATACAGGGCGGTTTTTGAATATGCGTCAAATGCGACGATGTCTTTACGATTCAGATCAGACAGTTCAATAGTTTTTGATCACCTGGTTCCGTTCTCGCCGTTGCACAAGGATGACAGGCAGTACTATGGACCTGATTATTCTTTTGACGCCTTCAATTTTGAAAATGGTTTGTGGAAACTGAATGTTAATGTGGATGCAAGAAATAAGGAGTAGAAGAAAGGGTTGAAAGGGTTGAAGGGGTTGAAGGGGTTGAAAAGGAGATTAAACTCTTTCAACTTTTATAATTTAAGTCCTCCAAACATTTATTACCTTCACAGCAGATATGGCAAAGAACGTTAAAACACATCTTTTCTGTTACGACGACCACAGGGGATTCTCTGAGGATGTCAGGAAACGTTTCACCGATTTGTCACGGTACACTGTGATCTCTTTCCAGACGCGCGAGGAATTCATTAAACATCTTGAAGAAGAAAAGGAGCATAACTTTTGCAAGGTTGCAATTCTCGGTCTTCACGATGCAAAAGAACAGTTCGAAATGATCGATCAGCTTACAATGGAGATTAAAAAGATCGATCCCCGTACTGGTCTCATCCTGCTGGGTCCGCCCGACAAGATGGAAGCAATAAAGAAAAGTGTGAAGTTTAATATAGATGCATACATTCCCAAAAATGCAAATTCAATCCTTCGTATCCATAATACGGTTAAGAAACTTATCAGCGAACATAGTATGGGTATCTTCAGACAAAGAAGGAATTTTTCAATTTATATTCTTCTGGGATTTATTCTTCTCTCCATAGTTACCATAATTATAGCCTGGTTAAGACTTCCTCAGTATTTCTAGGCATATTGCCATAAATCATTTGTAGTGCTACTCAAATGCTCCATATGTAATTACCTATTGTGTTCTCCATTCTCCTGCTTATTTCTTAACCCTTCCCCGTCCCTTCCCTGCAGGCAGGCTCCTTCGCTAAAATAGCCCACCGGGCTATTTATTAACGCTCGGCCCTCTTAAACAATAAGGGAAGGGAGAAGTCGCTATTAAACAATTAGTTACTCCCCTTCCCTTAGACAGAAGGGAAGGGGTTGGGGGAAGGGTTTCTAATGATCAGGTGAGAGGCATTCGGGTTTGAGTTTGCGGGGATGAGTATCGTACGGATCTTCATGGAAAAATCTAGGGAATGTGACTATTTGTCAGTAGAAAACGAACGGCACACCTTTTGAAAGTGATGGGCTGATTATTCATGTTTAATTAAAAATTTACCTGATATGGAAACCGGAAAGATTGGAGTAACAACTGAGAATATATTCCCGATAATAAAAAAATTCCTTTATTCTGATCACGAGATATTCCTTCGTGAGCTGATCTCAAATGCTGTGGATGCTACGCAGAAACTCAGAACAATGGCTGCCGTTGGAGACTATAAGGGAGTAATTGGCGACACAACTATCAGGGTGTCAGTTGACAAGAAGAAAAAAACAATAAAAGTTTCTGACAGTGGTATAGGCATGACCAAGGAAGAACTTGACAAATATCTTAATCAGATTGCATTTTCAAGCGCTAATGATTTCCTCGATAAGTATAAGGATCAGTCTGGTGCCATAATCGGCCATTTTGGTCTTGGATTTTACTCATCATTTATGGTATCGGATAAGGTTGAAGTTGTGACCAAATCATATCAGGATGGTGCTCAGGCAGTTAAGTGGAGCTGTGATGGAAGTCCTGAGTTTTCCATTGATGAAGTTGAAAAGGAGAACATTGGCACCGATGTAATTTTATATATCGATAAGGAATCAAAAGATTTTCTTGAAGAGAGCAGGATTGAGCAATTGCTGAAAAAATACTGCAAGTTTCTGCCGGTTGAAATTGCATTTGGAAAAGAAAAAGAGTGGAAAGATGGAAAATCTGTTGAGACCGGTAAAGACAAAATTATCAACAACACCAAACCTGCATGGACCCTCAAACCTGCTGACCTGAAAGAAGAGGATTACATGAAGTTTTACAGGGAGCTTTATCCCACGGGTGATGATCCTTTGTTTTATATTCACCTTAACGTTGACTACCCGTTTAAACTTACCGGAATTCTTTATTTTCCCAANATCAAAAGCAATATCGAGATACAGAAGAACAAGATACAGTTATTTAGTAACCAGGTATTTGTAACAGATTCTGTGGAAGGCATAGTGCCTGAGTTTCTGACGTTACTGCATGGTGTAATCGATTCACCCGACATCCCGCTTAATGTATCGAGGAGTTACCTGCAGAGCGATTCCAATGTGAAGAAGATTTCGAGCCATATAACCAAAAAAGTTGCCGACAGGTTAAATGATATATTTAAGAAAAACAGGGAAGAGTTTGAGAAAAAGTGGGATAACCTTAAGCTGTTTATCGAATATGGTATGATAACGGAAGAGAAGTTTTATGAAAAAGCTTCAAAATTTGCCCTTCTGAAAAATACTGATGATAAGTACTTTACATTTGAGGAATATGAGAAGCTGATAAAAGAAAACCAGACAGACAAAAACAAAACCCTCATCTATTTGTATTCGACAAACAAAACAGATCAGTTCACCTATATCGACAAAGCAAAAAACAAAGGTTATGATGTTCTCGTTCTTGACGGACAGCTTGACGTTCACCTGATAAATCAGCTTGAAACCAAACTGAAGGATACACGATTTGTGAGAGTCGATTCGGATGTTGTTGATAAGCTTATTCAGAAAGAGGAAACACGCGAATCGAAATTATCTGAAGAACAGAAAGATGACCTGAAAAACGTTTTCAATGTCAGGGCTAAAACGAAAGAAATCTATAATGTGGTTTTTGAAACACTCGACGAGAATGAAGCACCGGTAATTATTACACAGTCGGAATTCATGCGCAGAATGAAGGATATGTCACAGATGGGAGGAGGGATGAATTTTTACGGGGAATTGCCCGATAGTTATAACCTGGTTGTTAATCCAAACCATCAGATTGTTAACAAAATATCTGAAGATCTTCAGACTCAGGAAGGTACCAGGCTTGCTGGAAATAATACTGAACGAAAGCGGCTTAAGGAGGAGATTGCTTTCATGGAAGAGGATCATAAGAAGAAGAAAGCAGATGAGATCAGTCAGTTGGAAAAGGATGATCTTGAAAAGCTGCGTAATGAGCTCTCAGCTGTAGAAAATACCCGGAAGGATATCCTGGAATCATATGGCGCAGGTAATAAGGTAGTTAAACAGCTTATAGACCTTGCTTTANTNGCAAACAATATGCTCAGAGGGGAAGA
>JGIcombinedJ21911_10000145_pt1 | contig 19258 bp, 19 predicted proteins | sample BarGraNGADG00211_FD_21911 | JGI IMG/M metagenome (IMG submission 21911)
GCTCGCCGATCCGCGTCGTCGGCGACGGCGGTTCGGCGACGACGCGGGTCCGACTCGTCGTCGATATCGACCGGCACTCGGCGGCGGTGCGATCCCTGGTCGAACCGTTCTTCGGGTGGCTGTTCGCCATCAACCTGGTGCTGTCCGCGCTGGTGCTGATCGGGCTGAGCCGTCGCTCCGAGGAGCGGGTGCGCGCCGCGCCGACCCGACTCGCCCAAGGGAGCCGTGCGACCGGACCGGCGGCGTCCGATGCGCGGCTGACCGGCGCGCTCGGCGGTCTACGGACCGCGGGGGTGGCACTCGCAGCTATCCCGGTCGCCTCGCTGCTCGCGAACGCGGTTCCGTGGTGGCGCGCGNCGCGACCGGGNCTCGCCCTGNTGGCCCTGATCCTGGTCGGCGTGGCGGTCGTCAGCGCCGTTGCGCTCGTCCCTCGGTGGCGCCGGTGGCCGCTCGGCCCGCTCGGCGTCGTCGCGGCGATCACGACGGCAGTGATCGCGGCGGACGTCGCCACCGGAGCGCGCCTGCAGCTCTCGGCGGTGATGGGCGTGCAACCGCTCGTCGCCGGGCGGTTCTACGGCTTCAACAACACCGCNTTCGCGCTGTTCGCAGCCTGCTCGCTGCTGCTCGCNGCCGCGATCGCCGATCCGCTGGTCCGGCGCGGCCGTCGCGGGCAGGCCGCCGCGATCGTCGGTGGCATCGGGCTGGTCGCGACCGTGCTCGACGGGGCGCCGGGGATCGGCAGCGACTTCGGCGGGCCGACGGCGCTGTTCTCGGGCTTCGCCCTGCTCGCACTGCTCGCCGCCGGGGTCCGGCTCACCTGGCGGCGCGTGCTCGGCGTGCTCCTGGCCGGGGTGGCCATCGTGGCCGCCTTCGCCGTGGCGGACTGGCTGCGGCCCGTCGCCGACCGAACGCACCTCGGCCGGTTCGTCCAGACGGCTCTCGACGGTGGGCTCTGGCCGGTTGTGCAACGCAAGCTCGGGCACAACCTCGACACCCTGTTTGGGAACTGGCTGGCGGTGCTCGCGCTCGGCAGCGCGCTCCTGGTCGCGTTCGGCCTCTGGCGGTTGCTGCGGCGGGCGGCGAACGCAGCGGGCGGCGGGCCGTTCGGGTGGCTGTCGGGCGGAGACTCGCTCGGGTCGATCGGCACCGATGTGCCGCTGCTGCGTCCGGTGGTCCTCGCGCTCGCGGTTGCCCTCGGGATCGGCTTCCTGGTCAACGACTCCGGCATCGCGATCCCCGCGATCGGCGTCTCGGTGGCACTACCGCTGCTGATCGCGACGTGCGCGTCCTGGCTGCTCGCGCGCCGTTCTCTCACGCGCTAGCGCTGGCGCCTCGGTGCGATCCGCTCGCGAACGCCGTCGACGACGTCGCGCACCCGCCGCGCGTTCACCGCGATCAGGACGTCGCGGTACTGGGCGGCCCGGTGCAGCTGCCCGCGGAGGTCGTTCCCGGAGCCCCGGTGCTTCAGGTCGCAGGGCACCTCGACAGCAACGAAGCCCTTGCTCAACAGGTCCATCGTGATGCCGGTCTCGACGCCCCAGCCGTGCGCGAGCGGGGTCGCGGCTTCGAACGCCTCGCGGGTCAGGCACCGCATCCCGGAGAGCGGCTGCACGGGTGTCCAGCCCGTCGACTGCCGGATCGCCTTCCTCGCCAGACCGATGACCAGCCCGCGCCCACCGGCGCCTGCGGGGCGCGGGATGAGCGCGATCGACATGTCGGCCTTCTTGTCCAGGACCAGCGTCACCAGCGGTGCCGTGTTGACGGCGGACTCGCCGAGGTCGCCGTCGAGGAAGAGCAACAGTCGGGGCGGACGATCCGGGGTGTCACGCATCGCGGTGACCGCCGCACCGGTCTCCATCGCGGCGGCCTTGCCGCGGCTGTGCGAGTGGCGGACGACGACGGCGCCGGCCTCCCGGGCGACGCCCTGGGTGTTGTCCTCGCTGCCGTCGTCGACAACCAGCACGAGGTCCACATTGGGGATGGCCCGGGCGGCGCGGACCGTGATGGCGATCGTCCCCGCCTCGTCCTTCGCGGGGATGATGACGGCGACCCGCTGCTTGCTCCGCTCGCCGCGCTGCCCACTCACCTCTTCAGCCTAGCGATGCAGGCGGCCGGATCGTGGGCAACGACGCTCAGCGCAGGGTGAGCTGTCGCGACACGAGCCCGGCCCGCGCCCGGCGCTCGTTCGCGTCGAGCGGGGCGTCGTCTGCGAGCGCAGCCTCGAGCCGCGTCTGGAAGGCGACAGCCGGCGCCTCGATGTCAGCGGCCTCGCTGCCCGGCACGAGATCCCAGACCGGGACAAGGATGCCGCAGGAACGGAAGGCACCGACGAGCTTCGTGCCGGCGCCGAGCGTCGCCTCGCGCCGCGCGTGCAGCCGGGCCAAGGCGTCGAGGAGCTTCTGCTCGTCGTGCGGCATGGCCCAGCGGAGGAACTCCTTGGCGCCCATCCGGCACCAGTAGGCACTTGGGACCCCACTGAGCTTCACGGTCGGTACGACCGAGGCATTCGCCTCGTCGAGCGACGCCTTGGCCGCGGCATTGAGGTCGGCGTCGGGCGCGAGCCAGAAGTCGAAGCCCCCGTGAACGGTCACCTCGAAGGCGTCGGTCGGTTCGAGGACGTCCTGAAGGCGCGGTCCCGGAGTTGCGATCGAGGCGTGGATCAGCGGGGTGTCGAGCTCGAGCTCGAGCCCGGCGAGCAGGTTCGCGGCGACGTCGCGGCTCGCGTCGCCGGAGCTCGGAATGCCCTGCAAGGCCACCAAGAGCATTCCGTCAGCGCGGTGAAGCGCGGGGCAGCCGGCCGGCAGCACAGTCGCGATGACGACATCACGCCCGCCGTACTCCTTGCGGGTGCGAACGGTCGCGGTGGCCGACGGGACGACTTCGCGCAGCGCCACCCAGTCGGCTTCACCGGGCAGCCCTTCGAACGGGCGCAGCACGAACTCGACAGAGGTCTTGGTTGCCATGCAAGGGAGCGTACCTGCGGCCCACCTCCCGGACGCGCGCGGCGACAAGGGCGCGACCCGAGCCAGGGCGCCAGGCCCTCGCCCGGCCGGAACCCCTGCGGCGTCTCACCCGCCAGACCCCGGCTGGCTGGGCCGCGTGCGCCGGTGGCAGGATCGAGCCATGGACGCGCGCGCAGGAACCGTGGCTCTTCCCGAGGATCTGATCGACGTCGATGCGGTGATCGCGGCGTACTACGACCGGAAGCCCGACGTCGACGACCCGGCCCAGCAGGTCGTGTTCGGGACCTCCGGGCATCGCGGCTCGAGCCTCGACGGAGCGTTCAACGAGGCGCACATCATCGCGATCACCACCGCGATCGTGGAGTACCGACGGGGTCAGGGGTTCGACGGGCCGCTGTACATCGGGCGCGACACGCACGCCCTGTCACTCCCGGCGTGGCAGACGGCGCTCGAGGTTCTCGCCGCCGCCGGCGTTCAGGTACACATCGATGCGCGTGATTCGTACACGCCGACCCCAGCTGTGTCGCACGCGATTCTGCGGCACAACGGTGCCGGCACCGCGGACGGTGTCAGGACCACCGGAGCCGGCCTCGCCGACGGCATCGTCGTGACGCCCTCGCACAACCCGCCGCGGGACGGCGGCTTCAAGTACAACCCTCCGCACGGCGGGCCCGCAGACTCGGACGCGACCGGTTGGATCGCACGCCGCGCGAACGACCTGCTCCGCTCGGGCGTCGCGCTGCTCCCTCGGCTGAGCCTCGACGTGGCGCTCGCCACCGAGACCACCCGGCGGCACGACTACCTCAGCGCGTACATCGACGACCTGCCGACCGTCCTGGATGTCGAGGCCATCCGGCGGTCCGGAGTCAGGATCGGCGCCGACCCGCTCGGCGGCGCCTCGGTGGAGTACTGGGGCGCGATCGCTGAGCGCTACGCGTTCGACCTCACGGTGGTGAACCCCAAGGTCGACCCACGCTGGGCCTTCATGACCCTCGACTGGGACGGCAAGATCCGGATGGACTGCTCCTCGCCGTACGCGATGGCCTCGCTCGTGACGACGATGGCGGGCGGTGGCACGGGTCGGCCGACGCCGTATGACATCGCAACCGGAAACGACGCCGACTCCGACCGGCACGGCATCGTCACCCCGGACGCGGGCCTGATGAACCCGAACCACTACCTCGCGGTGGCCGTCTCCTACTTGTACGGCGGAGCCCGGCCGCAGTGGCCGGCGTCGGCGGCCGTCGGCAAGACCCTGGTGTCCTCTGCCCTCATCGACCGGGTCGCGGCGTCGCTCGATCGTCGCCTGCTCGAGGTCCCGGTCGGCTTCAAGTGGTTCGTTCCGGGCCTGCTCGACAGCTCGGTCGCGTTCGGCGGCGAGGAGTCGGCCGGCGCCTCGTTCCTCCGCCGCGACGGGTCCGTGTGGACCACGGACAAGGACGGGATCCTGCTCGCGCTGCTGGCGTCCGAGATCCAGGCGGTGACCGGGCAGTCACCGTCCCAGCTCCACGCCGAGCTGGTCTCCCNGTTCGGCGAGTCCTGGTACGCCCGGGTCGACGCGCCCGCCACTCGCGAGGAGAAGGCGACGCTGGCGGCGTTGACGCCGCACCGGGTCACCTCGACCACCCTCGCGGGCGAGCCGATCACCGCGACGCTGACCACCGCCCCGGGCAACGGCGCGGCGATCGGCGGCCTCAAGGTCACCACCGAGAACGCGTGGTTCGCCGCGCGACCGTCCGGCACCGAGGACGTCTACAAGATCTACGCCGAGTCATTCGTCGGACCGGAGCACCTGGCTCAGGTCCAGGCTGCGGCGCGCGAGCTCGTCAGCGACGCCCTCGCCGGCTAGCGCCCGGGCGCCGCAACTCCGCGGCGCGGAGAACCGGCACCGGGGCGGCGCGGAGAACCGGCACCGGGCGGCCCGCCCGCACCCGACCGCGTGATCCGCTTGCACCGGGTGGCAGGATTGGCGGGTGCTACGGCCGTATCGCACTGTGCTCTCGACCCCCGGCGCGCTGCGATTCTCCGCAGCCGGGTTCGTCGCGCGCGCGCCGATGTCGATGGTCGGCATCGGCACGGTGCTGATGATCTCCGCGCTGTACGGCTCGTACGGGCTGGCCGGACAGGTCTCGGCCGCGCACGTGCTCGTCGCCGCGAGCTCGAACCCGATCCTGGCGCGACTGATCGACCGCTACGGCCAGGCCCGCACGATGCGACCGATGCTAGCCATCGGCGCCTCAGGCCTGGTCGGCCTCATCGTCGCCGGTCTTGTACGTGCTCCGGAGTGGGCGCTGTACGTCACCGCGATGCTCGCCGGACTGTCGACCGGCCCGACGGGCGCGATGGTGCGGTCCCGCTGGAACCACGCCCTCGCCGACCCCCGCGACCTGCACACCGCGTACTCGCTCGAGTCTGTTCTCGACGAGCTGCTCTTCATCATCGGCCCGGCTCTCACCACCGTGCTCGCGACGAGCGTCGCGCCCACCGCCGGCCTCGTCCTGCCCCTCTTCGCCGCGGCGATCGGCGGGTACTGGTTCCTGTCGCAACGCGCGACCGAACCGCCGTCGACACACGCCACGCGGGGCCCGGCGGCACACTCGGCGCCGGCACCTGATGCTTCTGGCCGGCGCACCTCGGTCCTCCGTTCCGGAGGTATGAAGGCGCTCGCCGTGATCTTCGTCGCGACGGGCGCGCTGTTCGGTGCGACCGACGTCTCGACCGTTGCCTTCACCGAGGAGCACGGGAACAAGGGGGCGACCGGCATCGTGCTCGGCGTCTTCGCGCTCGGTTCGTTCCTCGCGGGTCTGCTCTACGGTTCGCGCCATTGGGCGGCGCCGCTCTGGCGCCGGTTCGTCATCGGGATCCTCGCCCTCGCGGCCGGCGTCTCGGCATTCCTCTTCGTCACGACCATCCCGGTGCTCGGCGCCGTCATGTTCGTCGTCGGCTTCACGATCGCGCCGACCCTGATCACCGGGAACCAGCTGGTCCAACGACTCGTCCCGAAGCATCGGCTCACCGAGGGCTTCGCGTGGGTCGGCACCGGGCTGGGCCTCGGCGTCGCGGCCGGAGCCGCGCTGGCCGGCGGCGCGATCGACCGGATCGGATCGCACGGCGGATTCCTGGTCGTGATGGGCTCCGCGGCCTGTGCGGCGGTCGCCGCCATCGGCTCCGCCGGCGCGCTCCGGGCTCGTCGCGTCCGCAGCGCCGCCGGCCGCGCGTCAGTCGCACGGAGCGTGACCGGCGGGTGAACGTCCCGCGCAACCCCTCGGCGCCGCACGAGCGCACGGCGCGCACCCTCTCGTTCCGGTTGACGCTTCATCTAACGCGACGGATAGTGGCGGAGACATCCGTAACAGCCAAGGAGTCAGAATGACCAAGTTCCTGCTCACCTACACGGCGTCGACATCCGCCGCAGAACAGATGCAGAACAGCGATCCAGCGAGCGCACAAGCAGAAATGGATGCGTGGACCGCGTGGGGCAAGCGGTGCGGCGCGCACCTGGTCGACTTCGGCGCACAGCTCGGGGGCGCCCAGACCGTCTCGAGCGCGGGCGTCAGCCCGGGCACCGGGAACATCACCGGTTACTCCCTCCTCGAGGCCGACAGCATGGACGCCGCGGTCGCTCTCCTCGACGGACATCCGTACTTCGCCGACCCCGGCTGCGCGATCGACGTCCACGAGTCCTTGCCGATGTGACGGTAGGACGCGCGCGATCGGGGTGCTGACGGGGCGAGTGGCCCCGTCAGCACNCCGCGGTCAGCGCGTTGCGGTCAGCCCNTTGCGGTGAGCACGTGGACCGGCTCTGCCGGGCCCGGCCAGTCGGCCGCCGGCGAGAAGCCGATCAGCGTCCCGTTGAGCTCGGTGACCGCGAACGGCACCGGAGTCGGGAGCCCAGCCAGGTCGACCCGCTGCCAGGTCGCGCCGTTAGTGGTGCTCCACAGTGCCGGGCGGTCCCCGTCCTGCTGAGGACGTGAGCTGTCCGAATCGAGGCCGGCCGCATACACCGTGCCACCGAGCCGGGTCAGCGATCGTGGTGCGAGGTAGGCCGTGCTCGCGTTCACCTGCTCCGCCGGCGTCGTCGCACGGGTCCAGGTCACTCCGTCCGGCGAGGACCAAGCGGCAATCCGTCCGGCGTTCCCGGAGTTCGGCCCGACCGCGACGAATCCGTTCGGGGCGGTCGACACCGCGTACATGTACGCGTCGGCGAACCCGCCGCCCACCGGGGTGACACGCTGCCAGGTCAGCCCGTCCGCGGAGACCCATACGGCCGCCGTCGGTACGAACGAGCCACCGGGTGACGCGCCCACCGCGAGCAGGCCGTCGGACGTCGCGATCACGCTGTCCACCTCGGCGTTGTCGAAGATCGCCGCCGCCGCGGCTGGCGCCGAGGTCCAGGTCACTCCGTCGGTCGTGGTGTACATCGACGCCTTGGTGCTCTCCGCGAGGGACATCCGCGAGACCAGCACGGTCAGTCGGTTGCCGACGGCGAAGGCCGCGTCCACGCTTCCCGGTGCGTCACTCGAGCTGCCGAGCACGACCTGATCCCAGGTGACCCCGTCGACCGAACGGAACAGCGACGACCCTTGCGCGAACAGCCCGAAGGGGGTCACCACGAGGTCCTCGAGGCAGCCCACCGGCTGGCCGTCCACGGCTGCTGGTCCTTGCGCCCGCGTCCAGCTCGTCGGGCCGGCTCCGACCCACGCCGGGAAGCCGGCGACGGTTGCGGTGCCAGGTGTGCAACCGACGACGACGGCGCGACCGCCGAACGTGACGGCGTCCCTGATCGTCACGAGACCGAAGACGCTCGGGTCCACGCCCGCGTCCTGCCACTGGCCGAGGGCCGGCAGGGCCGCGTTGTTGATCGCGCTCTCGGTCGGTGCCGGAGAGGTGCTCGCCGTCGGTGCCGGAGAGGTGCTCGCAGTCGGCGTCGACCCCGTCGGGCCGGCGGCGGGCTGCAGGTGCAGTGCGCCCCAGCCCTCGACCGCACCGAACGCCAACGCGGCCGTGGCCGCGGCTCCGAGAACTGTCGTCGTGCTCTGGCGAACCATCCGGCGTCGCCGGAGCGTCGAGACGAACTGGCCCGTGTCGTCCGCGCGGCCATGCAGCGCACGTGCGTAGACGGACTCTTCCTGGTCGGCGATCCCGCGCAGGGATTCGCTGAAGTCCTGGATCATCGTGCGCCCCTTACTGAGGTGTGGATGTCGATGCGCGCGTCGCCGGCGTCGTCGAGCGTCAGACCCGGCGTGGGGCCGAGGATGTGCTCGAGGCGGGTGACCGCATCGCTTAGGTACCGCTTGACGGCGCCGTCGCTGATGCCGAGGGTGCGGGCGATCTCCGGGACCGTGAGGTCCTCGAAGAACCGCAGCACGGTGCAGGTGCGCTCGCGGCCGCTCAACGCCAGCAACGCCGCACGCACCGCGACCGCGTTCGTCACCGCCTCGTCGTGAGCGGGCGCGGCTTCGGGAGTGGCAAAGAGGTGCTGACGCGACGTGAAGGCGCGTCTGCTGCGGATCCCGTTGAGGTAAGTCGTGGCGATCGCCTTGCGCACGTATCCCTCGGCGGAACGAACGTCCACCAGGTTGCGGGTGCGAGAGAAGGTCCGAAGGAGCGCGTCGTGGACGACGTCCTCGGCCTGGGCTCGATCGCCGGTCAGGAGGAATGCGTAGCCGACGAGGGCGGGCCGCCGTTGGCGGATCAGCTCCTCGAAGACGCCCTGCCAGGTGGCCATGGCTCATCCTGTCGTTGGTGGAATCGCCTACACCAGCAAGAACACCTGCCGCGGCACGATCGTTGGGGCCGCCGTCAGGGTGCCGTTGTGAGCACGTGGACCGTGCCGTCACCGATCCATCCCAGGGGTGGCCAGAAGCCGAACAGCGCGCCGTCGAACTCGGTGACGCTGAACGGGATCGGTCCCGGTTGCGCGTTCTCGGCGAGCCGCTCCCACGGTGCGGCGTCAGGACCCTTCCAGATCGCGGGAATCGGGCCCTCGACGTTCGTGCGCGACATGTTGTCGTCCAGGCCGATGGCGTACGAGGTGCCGCCGAGCCAGGTCACGGCGTCCGCCCGGAGAGACGAGACCTTCGGGTCGATCTTCGGGTCGATCTGCTCGGCCGGAGAGGGCGCGCGCTTCCAGGTCACGCCGTCGGTCGATGACCACACGGCCATCAAGCCAGGGCCGACCGGGTTCCCGCCGACCGCGATGAAGCCATCACCTGTCCGCGCCACTGCCGTCATCGTCGCGCCGGTGAATCCCTCGCCGTCCGGCGTCACCTTCCGCCAGTTCTGGCCGTCCGGCGAGCCCATGCCGCCGCGGTCGGCGCCGACGGACCGCCCGGGGACGCGCCGACTGCGAGCAGCCCGCCATCGGTCGCGATCACGTCGTTGAGGTCGGCGTTGGAGTTGGTGAAGTAGTCGGACGAGTCGCCCGGCCCGTCCGCCCAGGTCTCACCGTCGGTCGTCGAGACCATCCGTCCCGAGGTGGGAACCTCGCCACTGGACCAGTGCTGCAACACGGCGGTGACCCGGTCACCGAACACGAACATCGCGTCGACATAGCCGCCGGCGAACGCGATCGTGCTCGTCGATGGCACCACCTCCCAGGTCAGGCCGTCCTGGGACCTGAGGAGATTCGAGCCGTACGCGTACAGCCCGTGCGGGCTCGCAACGACCCCGTTGAGGCAGATCTCGCTGGCCTCCTTCGGCACCTTCGGTCCGGTCGCCCGCAGCCAGGTCACCCCGTCGTCGCTGACCCAGACCGGGAAGCCAACCGTGGGCGCCAGGTCGGGCATGCAGCCGACGGCGACGATCCGTCCGCCGACCGTCACGACGTCGCTGATCGTCGCCGTGCCGAAGACGTTCGGGTCGGCGCCGGTCTCGCGCCACTTGTCGAGCGCCGGGAAGGCCACTCCAGAAGTTGCGGGCGAGGACGGCGTCGGGCTCCCGGACGAGGTCCCTTGGGTCGGGGTCCCCTCGGTGGGCTCGCTCGTCGTCGGCTGGGTCGGGCTGAAGGCGGGCGGTACCCGCACGGCGTCCCAGCCCTGGACGACGCCGAAGGCCAGCGCGGCCGTCGCCGCGGCACCGACGATCGTCGTCGTGCCGTGGCGGACGATCCGGCGTCGCCGGACCACCGCTGCGAGCGACGCGGCGTCGGACACCGGGTCTTCGACGCGGGCGTAGCCCGCCTGGTGGCGTGCGGCGATCGCGGCAAGAATCTCACCGAGCTCCCGAGTCATCGCGAGCTCCTTTCCACTGTGGGGGCACCGGGCCGGCCCGCATCGTCCGCCTGACACTTGAGGTCCGGCATCGGACCGAGCTCGCCGCGCAGACGCGTGATCGCGTCGGAGAGGTACCGCTTGACCGCGCCGGTGCTGATCCCGAGGTGCGCGCCGATCTCCGCCAGGGGCTCGTCCTCGAAGAACCGCAGCACCACGCAGGCGCGCTCACGCGGGGACAGGACCCCGAGGGCCTGCTGAACCGCGATCGTTTCCGCGACCGAGACGTCATGCCCCGGAACCGCTTCGGGGGTCACGACCAGGTGCTGCCGGTCGAGGAACCCGCGGCGCTTGCGCAGCCCGTTGATGAAGGTGTTCACCATCGCCTTGCGGACGTACCACTCGGCCGCCCGCGGATCGTTCAGGCCGCGCGAGTGGCTGAAGGTTCGGACCAGCGCCTCATGGACGAGGTCCTCCGCCTGCCCCGCGTCACCCGTCAGGAGATACGCGTACCCGACGAGCGCCGCGCGACGTTCGCGGACCAGGTCGTCGAGCACGCCCTGCCAGGTGGCCATGACCCCATCCTGTCCCCGTCGCGAACCGCTGACACTAGTTAGGACACGCGAGCCCGGCGAAAGGTTGGGGGCCCGGCCGACCCCGATATCGGGTGCGGGAATGTCGGCCGCAACGGCTAGCCTGACGCAGTCCGTCCGGACGGCGTCGATGTCGGCGCCGCGGCGACGCAGCCGTGAGGAGAGCACTCGAGTGATCCGGGTCGAAGGCCTGACCAAGGAGTTCACCCGTCCCAGGCGACAGACCGGCCGATTCGCCGGACTACGCACGATGGTGACGCGCGAGGTCGAGACGACGACCGCCGTCGACGACGTCTCGTTCGACGTCCAGGCCGGCGAGATGGTCGGCTACCTCGGCCCGAACGGCGCCGGCAAGAGCACCACGATCAAGATGATGACNGGCATCCTCGTGCCGACCTCGGGCACGGTGGAGGTGGGCGGCGTCGTGCCGTGGAAGGACCGGCAGCGCAACGCGCTGCAGATCGGGGTGGTGTTCGGCCAGCGCACCCAGCTGTGGTGGGACCTGCCCTTGAAGGACTCGCTCGACCTGATCGCGACGCTCTACCGGATGCCACCGGCGGTGTACCGGCGCCAGTACGACCGCTTCGTCGACCTGCTCGAAATGTCGGAGTTCCTGGACCGGCCGGTGCGCCAGCTGAGCCTCGGTCAACGGATGCGCGGCGACCTGGCCGCGGCGATGCTCTACCAGCCGCGGATCCTCTACCTGGACGAGCCGACGATCGGGCTCGACGTCGTCGCGAAGGCCACCATGCGCGACTTCATCGAGGAGGTGAACCGCGAGCACGGCACGACCGTGGTGCTGACCACCCACGACCTCGCCGATGTCGAGCGGCTCTGCTCCCGCGTCATCCTGATCGACCACGGTCGGGTGCTGTACGACGGGACCGTCGCCGAGCTGAAGTCGCGGTACGCGCCGCACCGCACCCTCGTCGTCCGGGTCGGCGCCGACAGCGAGGCAGGCGACCGGATCGAGCCGGACGACATGGCGGCGCTCGGCGCCGAGGTGATCGNCGACGACGACACGACGCCGGACACCGTGCGGCTCCGCTTCGAGGGCGGACGGACGGCGGCGTCGGACCTCATCGCGGCGCTCGCCGCGCGCTACTCGATCGCGGACGTCTCGATCGTCGAGCCGGACCTCGAGGGAGTGGTGCGGCAGATCTACAGCCGGCAAGGTCTGCCGACGTGACCGCTGTGAACGTGATCTCGGACCTCGCCCCACCACCGCCTCTAGCCTGGTGGCGGCAGTGGCCGGCGCTGCGGCACGTCGCGAGGACCCGGGCCGCGGCGATGTTCGCCTACCGCAACTCGATGCTGCTGTTCCTCGGCGTCTCGATCGTGCAGATCTTCATGCTCAAGAAGGTGTGGGGCGCGCTGTACGCGTCACGGCCCGGGGTGCTCGCGATCCCGCTTGCCGACCTCATCGTGTACCTGACGCTCGCCAACCTCATCGTCTGGTCGTTCCCGACACACACCGTCAGCCGGTACCTGCGCGAGCGGATCCGTGAGGGTTCCGTCGTGTTCGACCTCGTGCGCCCGGTCGGGTTCGTGCCGCAGATGGTCGCGCAGCTCGCCGGGGCGCTCGGCGGCGCGCTCGTGATCATCGTGATCGCGCTCCCCGCCGTGGCCCTGGCGGGGAGCCTGTCGCTGCCGGCGAGCCCGCGAGCCGCCGGAATGTTCCTCGTCTCGCTGCTGTGCGCGTACGGGATCGCCGGGCTGCTCACCATGCTGCTTTCGATGGTCGCGTTCTGGACGCTCGAGATCGACGGCCTGACGATGCTCTACGTNCTCGTCGCGAGCTTCCTGTCCGGCGCGCTCGTGCCGGTCAGCGTGTTCCCGGGAGTGATGCGGACCGTCGTGGAGTGGCTGCCGTTCCAGGCGACCACCTTCGTCCCGGCGAGCATCTACATCGGTTCGCTCGACGGCGCTACCGCGTGGCGGGCGATCGGCCTGCAGCTCTTGTGGGTCGTGGTCCTCGCAGTCGCGGCGGCCTTGGTCTGGCGGCGGGCGATGCTTCGCGTCGTCGTCCAGGGCGGGTGAGTGACGTGGCCGATGTCGTGACCACCACCCCGGCGCGGCCCGCAGCGGCGCCGCCGCACCCGACCCTCGCGGAGAGTGCCCGGGTGACCTGGGCGCTGATCAAGGCCGCGGTGCGCGGAGCGGCGCAATACCGCCTCAACTTCGTCGTCCTGGCGCTGATGGGGATCGCGTACCAGGGCAGCGGGTTCGCCTTCATCGCCGTGGTCCTCAGCCGCTTCCCGACCATCGGAGGGTGGACCTTCTCCGAGATCGCGGTGCTGTACGCGCTCCGGCTGCTCGCGCACGCGGTGTACCTGGTNCCGCTGTACATGCTCAACGAGCTGGACGACCTGGTGCGGAACGGCACGTTCGACCGCTTCCTGGTTCGCCCGCTCAACCCGCTCATCCAGGTCCTCACCCGTCGGTTCAGCGTCAACACGCTCGGCGACGTCATCACGGCCATCGGCGTCCTGATCTTCGCGAGCACGATCGCGCACCTCAGCTGGACGCCGATGCATGTGCTGTACGCCGCCGCGGCGGTGCTGGGCGGCGCGCTGATCGAGGGAGCCCTGGCGCTCGGCATCTCGGCCCTGAGCTTCCGCTTCGTCGAGGTGTGGCCGGCCCGGTACCTGGTCGACAACATCTTGCTGAACTTCGGCTCGTACCCGCTCTCGGTGTTCGGGTTCGTCGCCCAGTGGGCGATGACCTGGGTCTTGCCGGTGGCCTTCATCGCCTGGGTCCCGGCCGCGGTGATCCTCGACCGCACCGGTGGCCTCGGGGTCTCGGCCGCCGTCGCCTGGCTGGCCCCGGTGGTGGGCGCGGTCTGGTTCGCCCTCGGCTACCAGGTCTGGCGGAACCAGCTGAAGAACTACGCGAGCACCGGGAACTGAGCGCGGCGTCGGCGCGGACCGTGAATACTCGCACCATGTCCAATGACCGATCGCGCGCGTCTCGCACCGCAGCCCGTCCCGGCTCAGCAGCCGCGGAGGACAGCGCAGGTACTGCCGCCGCCACGAAGCTGATGATCACCGCGCTGTACGTGGGCGACCTAGGCTTCTTCTACTGGGTGTTCCGGCTGTTCATGCCTGGCGTCTTCCCGAAGGCGATCGCGCCGGGCACAACTGCCGGCGTCGCGCTGATGGGAGTGTGCACCGTACTCGGGGCGGTAGGCATCATGGTCTACGTCCTCGCGTGGGGACTCCGACGTCGGCTCGGGCGTTGCTTGTGGCAGCCACTCCGGGTTCAGGTCACGCACGGGGGCGCCGGGACTGGCCCGGTGGCCATCCAGGTGGCCGACGGCTCCTTGGTCGAGAGCGGGTGGGTGAGGCGGTTCGCGCGACATTCCGCGTGGCCGGAGGGGCCACGGCAAGTTGAGGTCTGCGGGCCCGCTCGTGGTTCGCTCGTGCCGGTGCGGATGCTGGGCGACTCANGCACCCTCTTGCTCGCTCGCGTGAGGCGCGGAGCCGAGACGGGAGGACTCGGGTCGGACCCACTTCCGGCGGACGGTGTGCCGTGCAGCGACCTCCCCGGGTCCGCGAACCTGACGACGACGTCCCTCCCCCCGGTTCCCCCTGCCGTCGCCGATGTTGCCAGGCCCAACCCCGGCGCACTTCCCGGCGCACTGACCGCGAACGAGGTCCTCGACCAGAAGTTCCAGGCGACGAAGTTCCGCGAGGGATATGACCAGGATCAGGTCGACGACTTCCTCGACGCGGTCGCTGCGACACTCCGCGCCCATGAGCATGGTGAGACCGTGACAGCAAAGGGCGCGCCGCTCTTGAAGGCACGCGACGTCCGTGCGGCCATCATGAAACCGGTGAAGTACCGCGAGGGCTACGACCCGCGCGACGTCGACCCGCTGCTGGATCGAGTCGTCTCGACCCTGAACGGGTACGAAGCCCGATAGGGCACCCCGCAGGGAACTCGTGCTCTGTGGGTGACGGCTCGCCGCCGGTCGGGCTGTCGTCCCTGACTGCGTGCCGGAGCGGCGGTCCGGCTACTCGAAGCGCGCGGGGTCGCCCGCACCCACCCGGAGCACCCTCGGGTATCCCTCGGACCAGTCAACGACGGTGGAGGGCTCCTTGCCGCAGTCCCCGGAGTCGACCACCGCATCCAGGACGCTGTCCAGCTCTTCCTTGATCTGCCAGCCCTCGGTCATCGGATCCTCCTGATCGGGCAGCAGCAGCGAGCTGGACAGCAGCGGCTCGCCCAGCTCGCGCACCAGTGCCGCCGCCACCGGGTGGTTCACAATCCGCACTCCCACGGTGCGCTTGCGCGGGTGCGCCAACCGTCGCGGCACCTCTTGCGTCGCGGGCAGGATGAACGTGTACGGGCCGGGGGTGGCGGCCTTGATNGAGCGGAACGCCGCGTTGTCCAGCANCACGTACTGACCGATCTGCGCGAAGTCGGCACACACGAGTGTGAAGTGGTGCCGTTCGTCGAGGTGACGGATTCGACGGATCCGGTCCGCGCCGTCGCGGCAGTCCATCCGAGTGCCGAGGGCGTAGCAGGAGTCCGTGGGGTAGGCGATCACCGCATCCCGGCGCAGCAGGGCGACCACCCGTTCGACGATGCGCGGCTGCGGGTCGCGGGGGTGGACGTCGAAGTACCGGGCCATGCGTTCGAGCGTAGGCCGGGGGCAGAAGCACTTCCAGAAGAGCCGCTCGCCCCCTGAACCCCGGTCGCCCGAACTGAGCTCGACCTTGTCGCCCGCGTGATCCTTCACGGGGGCGACAAGCGTCTCCCTTGACTAACCGCTCACCCCGACCCTATGGTGAACACCTGTTCATGAACGTATGTTCATATTGAGGAGGAGAGATGACGGAGATCACCCTTGACGGCCTCGGCAAGCGCTTCGGCGCGGTCACCGCAGTCGAGAACCTGAGCCTGCAGATCAAGCCGGGAAGCGTCACGGCATTCCTGGGCCCGAACGGCGCAGGCAAGACCACGACGATGCGGATGGTGCTCGGGCTGGTCCGGCCCACCACCGGTCGCGCGCTGATCGGCGGGCGGCGCTATGCCGAGCTCCCGACGCCGCGTCGAACGGTCGGCGCCGTCCTCGGCCCGGACGGGTTCCACCCAGGCCGCACCGGGCGCGATCACCTTCGCGTGATCACCCGCGCGGCCGGAATCCCGAGCGCGCGGATCGACGAGGTCCTTGAGCTCGTCGAGCTCACCGACGCCGCCGGCCGACGCGTCGGCACCTACTCGCTCGGCATGCGCCAGCGCCTCGGCCTGGCGGCGGCACTGATGGGCGACCCCGGCGTCCTGATCGCCGACGAGCCCGCCAACGGCCTCGACCCGGAGGGCATCGCCTGGCTGCGCCGCTTCCTCCGGGCCACCGCCAACGACGGCCGCACCGTCCTCGTGTCCAGCCATCTGCTGGCCGAGGTCGCCCGTACCGCCGACCGCATCGTCGTCATCAGCGACGGCCGACTGCGCTTCGACGGTGACCTCAGCGAGCTCGCCGGACCCGCCGGACCAGGCGACGCCGACGCTCTCGAGAACGCATTCCTTCGACTCACGGTAGGAGCAGCAGCATGACCACTCTCAAGCGGAGCCTGGTGGCCTCCGAACTCATCAAGCTCACCAGCACCCGCGCGGCGCGCTGGATCCTGATCGCCGCGGCCGGCCTCTCCGCGCTCGCGATCAGCGGCGCCGTCTTCTCCGGGGGCGTTTCGCTGACGGAGCTCTCGACCGACGCCGGACTGCGCACGGTCCTGGAGCACGGTGGCATGGCGTCGATCATGCCGCTCATCCTGGGGATCCTGATCAGCGCGGGCGAGTACCGGCACGGTACGGTCGTCGACACGTTCCTCACCGAGCCCCGGCGCGCCCGCGTCGTGGCGACCAAGCTGCTCACCGGTGCGCTCGTCGGCGTCGTCGCGGGCCTGGTCTGCGCGATCGTCACGGCGACGACGGCGTCCGCGTGGTACGCGGCGAAGGATGTCCCGTTAGACCTCGGTTCGACCCCGGTGCTGCGCAGCCTCGTCGGGATCGTGCTGTGGCAGGCGCTGTACACGGTGATCGGTGTCGCGGTCGGTTCGCTCATCCGCGGGCAGGCCGTCGCCATCGTCTCGGTCGTCGTNTGGATGTTCGTCGCCGAGACCGCGGTGTCCGAACTCCTCGTGTCCCTCGGCCGCTGGCTGCCCGCCACGGCCGCCCGCACCCTGGGCAACGCCCCGGATGCCGGGCTGCTCCCGCAGGTCGGTGCCGGCGCCGTGCTCCTCGGCTGGGCCGCGTTGGCCGCGGTCGGTGCGGTGGTCGCCACGGCGCGGCGTGACGTCGCCTGAGCTGTCTGATTGGATGCCGAACATGAGTCCACGACGCGCCAAGGTTCTGCGCGATCACGGCGAGACGGATTCGCCGGGAGCCTTGCGCCGTCATCTCATCGACGTCACCCAGCGCCTGTTGGCCGCGCACGGGTTCGCGCGGCTGACCACGCGAGAGATCGCCCGCGAGGCGCAGGTGGCGGACGGCGTCCTCTACAACCACTTCGCCGGCAAGGACGACCTGGTGGTCACGGCCCTCGACGAGCGCGCAACGGAGCTCGTCAACGAGTTCCTGGCGGCGCGACCGGAGCCCGGCGTCGGCGCGCTCGAGGAGAACCTCGCCGCGCTGGCGCGGGCGGTGCTGAAGTTCAACGCGGGCATCGTGCCGCTCGTGACCGGGCTGTTCGGTCAGACGGAGCTGCTCGACCGTTTCATTGCGGACATCCACGCAGGTCAGGTCGGGCCGCAGACGGCGTTCGCGGCCACGGTTGACTACGTCGAGGGCGAGCAGCGTTTCGGTCGGGTGGACGACGACGCGGATGCGGTCGCCGTCGCGGAGCTGCTGTTCGGCGCGTGCCACCTGCGCGGATTCGTCGGTCAGCTCGGGCCGGGAACGGGCGGCGGCGGAGAGGCCCGAGCGGTCGACGTCGACCTCGATGCCATCGTGAACATCCTGCTCCGCGCGATGCGGCTGCCCGGCCAGTAGGCCGCCAGCGCTCCGCCGGTACTAGACACCGACCCGGCCCATGTCCGGGTAGCGGTCCCCGATCACGGCGTCCTTGGGCACCGCTGCCTCAAGGATGGCGAGGTCCTCAGCGGTGAGGCGCACGTCGTCGGCGCCGACGTTCTCCTCCAGGTACTTCCGCCGCTTGGTTCCAGGCAGCGCCACGACGTCGTCGCCCTGAGCGAGCACCCACGCGAGCGCGAGCTGCGAGACGGCGATGCCCTTGGCCTTCGCGAGGTCCTCGACCGCTCGCAGCGTCTCAAGATTCGAGGCGAGCGCCTCGCCCTGGAAGCGCGGAACGGTGCGCCTGAAGTCGTTCGCGGCGAGGGTGGACGGGTCCTTGATCGTGCCGGTGAGGAAGCCCCGCCCGAGCGGCGAGTACGCGACCAGACCGATGCCGAGCTCGCGCATCGCCGGCAACGCCGAGTCCTCGATGTCCCGGGACCACAGCGAGTACTCGGACTGCAGGGCCGTGATCGGGTGCACGGCGTGCCCGCGACGAAGCGTGTCGCCGCGCACCTCGGAGAGGCCGAGGTAGCGGACCTTGCCGGCCTGCACCAGCTCGCCCATCGCGCCGACGGTGTCCTCGATCGGGACGGCCGGGTCGACCCGGTGGTAGTAGTACAGGTCGATGTGGTCGACGCCGAGGCGCCGCAGCGAGTCGTCGCACGCGGCGTGGACGTAGCGCGGCGCGCCACTCATACCTGCGGCGGCCTCGCGGTGCGGTGCCCTGACGATGCCGAACTTGGTGGCCAGCACGACGTCGTCGCGCCGCCCGGCGAGGGCACGGCCGACGAGCTCCTCGTTGGCGAACGGCCCGTACATGTCGGCGGTGTCGAAGAGGGTGATGCCCAGGTCGAGCGCCCTGTGGATGGTAGCGATGGACTCGGCGTCGTCGCGCGCGCCGTAGAACTCGGACATCCCCATGCAGCCGAGCCCCTCGGCGGAGACCTCGAGGGCGGTGCCGTTGGCGGCGGAGCCGAGGATGCGAGTTCTCATGATCATGCCTTCTCTTCCGGTTGGGAGCCGCGCGCCTCGGGTGAGAGCTCGCGCTCGTAGTAGTCGATCTTGAATTCGATGGCCTTCAGGTGCTCTTCGGCCTGGGCGAACTCGGCCAGTACACGCTTCCGGTGGGCGCACAGCATCTCGAGGTGCTGCGCCTTGGTGCCGTCGCCAGCCCGACACAGGTCCGCGAAGACGCGGATGTCCCGGATCGGCACGCCGGTCGAGCGGAGGCGGGTGGCCAGGATCAGCCAGCCGAGTTCGTCGTCGGAGTAGCGGCGGTGGCCGCGGCGTCGGCGATGGTGTGTGCCGTTGCGATGGTGCGCGCGGGGGCAGTGATGGTGCTCATGGGATCAACCAAGGACCTTGGAGTGCGCTCGAAGTCAAGCGGAACCGGGAAGGAGTTCGGCGAAGTTGCGGCTCCGGCCGACGACGACGGGCCGGGGGGCCGGGGGGCCGGGGGCCGGGGGCCGGG
>JGIcombinedJ21911_10000147_pt1 | contig 19120 bp, 18 predicted proteins | sample BarGraNGADG00211_FD_21911 | JGI IMG/M metagenome (IMG submission 21911)
GGGCCTCGGCGATCGACCGGCACTCGATCAGGTCCGCATACGAGACGACCTCGGCCTTGATGAAGCCGCGCTCGAAGTCGGTGTGGATCACGCCCGCGGCCTGCGGCGCCGTCCAGCCCTGGTGGATCGTCCAGGCCCGCGATTCCTTCGGGCCGGCCGTCAGGTAGGTCTGCAGCCCGAGGGTCGCGAAGCCGACCCGCGCCAGCTTGTGCAGACCGGCCTCGTCCTGACCGGACTCCGCGAGCATCTCGGCCGCCTCGTCCGGCTCGAGCTCGACCAGCTCGGCCTCGAACTGCGCGTCCAGGAAGATCGCCTCGGCCGGCGCGACCAGCGCGCTCAGCTCGGCCTTCATCGCCTCGTCGGCGAGCTCGGCGTCGTCCATGTTGAAGACGTAGAGGAATGGCTTTGCGGTCAGCAGCGAGAGCTCCCGCAGCATCGAGGTGTCGAGCTTGGCCGCGGCCGCGCCGGCGAAGATCGTGATGCCACGCTCGAGCAGGTCCTTCGCCCCCTCGACGGCGGCGAGCATCGCAGGCTCCGTCCGCTTGAGCCGCACGTCCTTCTCGAGCCGGGGCAGCGCCTTCTCGACGGTCTGCAGGTCGGCCAGGATGAGCTCGGTGTGGATCGTCTCGATGTCCGACGCCGGGTTGACGGCGCCCTCGATGTGGACCACGTCGGGGTCGTCGAAGACGCGGATGACCTGGCAGATCGCGTCCGCCTCGCGGATGTTGGCGAGGAACTTGTTGCCGAGCCCCTCCCCCTCGCTCGCGCCGCGCACGATCCCAGCGATGTCTACGAACGACACCACCGCCGGCACGGTGCGATCCGAGTGGAAGAGCTCCGTGAGCTGGTCCAGCCGGGGGTCCGGCAGCGGGACGACGCCGATGTTCGGCTCGATCGTCGCGAAGGGGTAGTTCGCGGCCAGGACCTGGTTGCGGGTCAGCGCGTTGAAGAGGGTGGACTTGCCGACGTTGGGGAGGCCGACGATCCCGATGGTGAGTGCCACGGGGAGCGAGTCTAGTGGGGGCCGCCCGGCCGACTGTGCTCGACCTACCGGCGGCCTCTGCGGGGCCGCTTGCCAGGCCCACCACGGTCTTCGCTCAGCCGGCCGGGCACCCCCTACCCTCGTGGGATGACGACACGTCGCGTGCTCGCCTTCCCGCGTGGGATCAACGTGGGCGGGAACAACACGGTGCCGATGCCGGCATTGCGGGCGGCGCTCGCGGCGGCGGGGTTCGGCTCGCCATCCACGGTGCTGAACAGCGGCAACGTGGCCGTCACGACGGGGCTCCCGCTGGCCGAGGCCCGAGCCGCGATCGAGCGGGTGCTCGGCGAGGAGTTCGAGGCTGCCGTCCAGGTGCTCGTGTTCGAGGCCGACGACGTGCGAGCGACGATCGCTGGGTACCCGTGGGATCGCACTGACGTGAGTCTCCAGCACTACGCCGTGCTGATGGACGACCTCGACCTGGCGGCGGAGCTGGCCGCGGCCGTCCACGCCGATCCGGGAATCGAGGCTCTCGCGCCGGCGCCGATCGGTCTCTACCACCGGGTGGTCAAGGGCTTCACGACGACCGGTGCGGTCGCCAAGCAGCTCAGCGCGGCCCGGTTCAGGAAGCACAACTCGGTGCGCGCCATCGGCACCCTGGAGAGGCTGCTCGACGCGTGAGGCCGCGCGGCACGCAATCGCTGTCGGGGCGCCGTGGAAGAGTGGCGCCATGGGTACCGGGGCAGTGATCGCACTGGTCGCGACGGCGGCCGTGCTGGCCTTCGTCATCGCNTGGCTGCTGGCGGGTGCGCGCGCGGCCGCCCAGCTGCGGGAACGCGATGCTCGTCTCGCTGAGGCGCGAAGCCGACTCGACATCGAGAGCACCCGCGCCGAGGCGACGATCGGCCAGCTCACCGAGAAGGTCGCCGAGACCGAGCGGGTGTCCCAGCAGAGCCTGACCCGGCTGGCGGCCGAGCACGAGCGGTACGTCGCACAGGTCAGGGGCGACCAGGACATTCTCAAGGAGCAGTTCAAGGCCCTCGCCGTGGATGTTCTCAAGGGCAACAACGAGCAGTTCCTCGAGGTTGCGGATCAGCGGTTCCGGCGCAGCCAGCAAGCGAACGTCGAGGAGCTCGCCAAGCGCGAGGCGTCCGTGAAGCAGCTGGTCGAGCCGATGAAGATCGCCCTCGACGAGGTCAAGCGGCAGACCGCCGAGGCGGACAAGGCGCGAGCCATGTCGCAGGCCCAGATGTCCGAGCAGGTCCGTCAGATGCTCGCGTCGTCGGACAAGCTCGACCGCAAGACCACCGACTTCATCAACACGCTGCGCCGCTCGGACGTGCGCGGCAACTGGGGCGAGGTTCAGCTCCGCCGGGTGGTCGAGCTGTCCGGGATGGTCGATCACGTCGACTTCGAGGAGCAGGAGAACGTCAAGGACGGCGAGGGCAAGAACATGCGCCCCGACCTGACAATCAAGCTCGCCGGCGGGAAGACGATCGTGGTCGACTCGAAGGTGGCGCTGTCCGCGCTGCTCGAAGCCTTCGAGACCGACGACGACGTGGTCCGCAAGGAGCGTCTGCTGGCGCACGCCCGGCAGGTCAAGAAGCACGTGGACGACCTCGCGAGCAAGAAGTACTGGGAGCAGTTCCCCGATGCGCCGGACTTCGTCATCATGTTCGTCCCGTCCGAGGCGTTCTATCAGTCGGCCCTCGAGCAGGACCCCGCGCTGCAGGAGTACGCCTTCGCGAAGAGGGTGTTCATCGCGACCCCCACGACGCTCGTCGCGATGCTGCGCACCGTGGCGCACGCCTGGAAGCAGGACGCGCTGGCCAAGAACGCCCAGCAGGTCTTGTCCACCGGCAAGGAGCTCTACGACCGACTGGTCACCATGGGCTCGCACCTGAGTTCCGTCGGGAAGGCCCTCGAAGCCGCGGGAAGTGCGTACAACAAGACCGTCGCGTCACTCGAGTCCCGGGTCCTGGTCAGCGCGCGCAGGTTCGGGGAGCTGCAGCACCTCGCGGCCGAGCTGCCGGTCACCAAGAACGCCGAGCTGCAGATCCGCGCCATCGGCGCCCCGGAACTGGTCACGCTCGATCTGGACGAACCGCTGGCCAACGACGGGATCGACGACGCCGAGGGCGCCGGCGACGAGGTCGACGAGGGCGAGGCGCCCGACGCGGTGTGAGCCTCAGGCGTCGGCAGCGGCGATCTTGAGGTCCGCGCGGAGTTCCTTGGGCAGCGAGAACATCAGGTCCTCGGTCGCGGTGCGGACCTCCTCGACGTCCTCGTAGCCACGGATCGCGAGGTCGGCGAGCAGGTCGGCGACGAGGATCTCCGGCACCGAGGCGCCCGAGGTCACCCCGACGGTCGTCACTCCCTCGAACCACTCGGCCTGGAGCTCCCTCGCGCGGTCGATGCGGTACGCCGCACCAGCCCCGGCGCCGAGCGCCACCTCGACCAGTCGCACCGAGTTCGAGGAGTTCGCGGAGCCGACCACGATCACCAGATCGCAGTCCGGGGCGAGCTTCTTCACCGCCACCTGCCGGTTCTGGGTCGCGTAGCAGATGTCGTCGCTCGGCGGGTCCTGCAGGTTCGGGAACCGCTCGCGGAGCCGTCGGACCGTCTCCATCGTCTCGTCGACCGAGAGCGTCGTCTGGGAGAGCCAGACGACCTTGTCCGGGTTCTTCACGACGACCCGGTCCGCCTCTTCGGGCGAGTTGACGACCTGGATGTGCTCCGGCGCCTCCCCCGCGGTCCCCTCGACCTCTTCATGACCCGCGTGCCCGATGAGCAGGATCTCGTTGTCGTCGTTCGCGAAGCGCACCGCCTCCTTGTGCACCTTGGTGACCAGTGGGCAGGTCGCGTCGATCGTCTGGAGCGAGCGCGCCTCGGCGTTCGCCCGGACCGCCGGCGAGATGCCGTGCGCGGAGAACACGACCCGCGCACCCTCGGGCACCTCGTCCGTCTCGCTGACAAAGATCGCGCCGCGCTCGCGCAGGGTCTCCACCACGAACTTGTTGTGCACGATCTCCTTGCGCACGTAGACCGGCGCGCCGTAGTGGTCGAGAGCCTTCTCGACGGCGATCACGGCTCGGTCCACGCCGGCGCAGTACCCGCGGGGCGCCGCCAGCAAGACGCGCTTGCGCTGTTCGGTCACCGCGCCATCGTACGTGGCACGCTGTCGGGGTGGAGAGCACCGAGCTGCCGGCGAAGGCGTTGGACACCACCGCCGAGCACCCGTGGCCGGTCCGGCACCTGTCCCGCAAGATCGCCGACTACGTCGCGAAGATGCCGCCGGTCTGGGTCGAGGGTCAGGTGCTGAACCTCAAGCGGTGGAACCAGATGGTCTTCCTCACCCTCCGGGATACCGACGTCGACATGTCGCTCGGCGTCACCCTCTCGACCGCGATGATCGACGGGACCTCGACGCCGATCCAGGAGGGCTCGCACGTCGTCGTGCACGCGCGCCCGGAGTTCTGGCTCAAGAACGGGTCGCTGCGGATGCGCGGCGACGAGCTCCGGCCGGTCGGGGTGGGCGAGCTGCTCGCCCGGATCGAGCACCTCCGCGGCGTGCTCGCTTCCGAGGGCCTGTTCGACCTGAGCCGCAAGGTGCCACTCCCCTTCCTGCCGGCGCGGGTCGGCCTGATCTGCGCGCAGCAGGGCGACGCGGAGCATGACGTCGTGACGAACGCCCGCGCGCGGTGGCCGGAGGTCGTCTTCGAGATCCGACGGGTCACGGTCCAGGGCGCGCGCTGCGTACCGGAGGTCACCGCGGCGATCGCAGAGCTGGACGCGGACCCGCGGGTCGACGTGATCGTCGTCGCGCGCGGTGGCGGGTCGTTCGAGGACTTGCTGGCGTTCAGCAACGAGACCCTGGTGCGGGCCGCCGCCGCCTGCCGCACCCCGCTGGTGAGCGCGATCGGGCACGAGAAGGACTCCCCGCTGCTCGACCTGGTGGCGGACTTCCGCGCCTCGACGCCCACCGACGCGGGCAAGCGGATCGTCCCCGACGTCACCGAGGAGCGGGCCGGTCTGGCGCAGGCCAGGACCCGGATCCGCACCGCGATCACGCATCTCGTCGACCGCGAGCGCACGCTGCTCCACGCGCTCCGGTCGCGACCGGTGCTCACCTCGCCGGAGACGCTCGTCGGCGAGCGCGCGGCAGACCTGGCCCGGTGGCACCTCGCCGTCGGCCGGGCCCTCGCGACCGCGCTCGAACGGGCCGACGCCGACGTCGCGCGGCTCGGCGCACAGGTTCGGGCACTCTCCCCGCAGGCGACCTTGGACCGGGGGTACGCCGTCGTACAGCTGGCGACCGGCGTCGTTGTGCGCGCACCGGAGGAGGTCGCCGACGGCGACCCGCTGCGGGTCCGGGTGGCGCGCGGCGAGTTCGCGGCGACCGCGCACCCGGCGCCGCAACGCTCTGGCGCGTGAGTCGAGCCGCGCAACCGGACCGTCGCGGAGTTGGTTTACTTGTTGCTGTGGCAGCCAAGAAGACACCCAGGGACCTTTCCGCGCTGAGTTACGAGCAGGCACGNGACCAGCTGATCGACGTGGTGACCCAGCTCGAGGCCGGCGGCGCGACGCTCGAGGAATCGCTGACGTTGTGGGAGCGGGGCGAGGCCCTCGCCACTCGCTGCCAGGAGTGGCTCGACGGCGCCCGTGAGCGTCTCGCCCAGGCACGTTCGGGCGACGCGGTGGCCGCGGCAACCGGCTCGACCGCGGCAACCGGCTCGACCGCGGCGAGCGGCGACGACGTCGGCGACGGCACCGAGGGGGACGCGTGACCGAGCGCGCGCTGGTCATCGGTGAGGCGCTCGTCGACGTGGTCCACCGGGTGGACGGCACGGTCGACGAGCACCCGGGCGGAAGCCCGGCGAACGTCGCTCTCGGGCTGGCCCGGCTGGGGCGCAGGGTCGACCTGCTGACCTGGCTCGGGCGGGACCAGTACGGCGCCCTGGTGCGTGAGCACCTCGGAGCCTCGGGCGTGCGGCTCGTCCCAGGCAGCGATGCCGCCGAGCGGACCTCGGTCGCGATCGCGACCCTGGATCAGGCGGGCGCGGCGAGCTACGACTTCCAGCTCGAGTGGCGCGTGCCCGAGACCGCCGCGCTCGAGCCGGCGCCCCTCGTCGTCCATACCGGCTCGATCGCCGCGGTGCTGCCGCCGGGCGCGGCCGACGTCGCGGCACTCGTTGCCGCCGCCCGCCCGGTCGCGACGATCACCTACGACCCGAACGCACGCCCCGCCCTGATGGGCGACCCGGCGCACGCGTGCGCCGTGATCGAGGCCCTCGTCGCGCTCGCCGACGTGGTCAAGGTGAGCGACGAGGACCTGGAGTGGCTGCACGCGGACCGCGAACCGATCGCGGTCGCTCGCGACTGGGCGCACCGCGGGCCCGCCGTCATCGTGATGACGCGCGGCGGCAGTGGCGCCGTTGCGATCACGAGCCGCGGTATCGAGCTCGAGATGGTCGCGCCGAAGATCACGGTGGCGGACACCGTCGGCGCNGGCGACTCGTTCATGGGCGGGCTGATCGACGGCCTGTGGAGCGCCGGGCTGCTCGGCGCAGCACGCCGCGCGGCGCTGCACGCGATCGAGTCCGGAACGCTCGAGGCGGTGCTCGCCGAGTGCATCCAGATCGCGGCGATCACGGTCTCGCGGTCCGGNGCCAACCCGCCGAGCCGCGCCGAGCTCGACGACCTGAANGCCAAGCGCGACTGAGGTGACACTGGACCGAGAGGACGCCGAGATGCCGAAACGTCCGACTCCCGCCGAGGCGTGGCAGACCCTGCTGGACGGGAATGCCCGCTTCACGAGTGGTCAGATGGCGCACCCATCCCAGGACGCCTACCACCGAACCCAGATCAGCGCCGGCCAGAGCCCGTTCGCGGTGCTCTTCGGCTGCTCGGACTCCCGGGTCGCGGCCGAGATCATCTTCGATCAGGGCCTCGGCGACCTCTTCGTCGTCCGGACCGCCGGCCATGTGCTGGACATGACCGTGCTCGGCTCGATCGAGTACGGCGTGGACATCCTCGGCGCGTCCCTCGTCGTGGTGCTCGGGCACGACAACTGCGGTGCCATCGCGGCCGCGACCACCGCGCTGACCACCGGACAGATGCCGCGCGGCTTCGTCCGCGCCGTGGTCGACCGGGTCATCCCGTCGATCGTCGGCTTCGGCGGAATCGCCCATCTCGGNGCCGACCTGGATCCGGAGGCGCTGCGCAGCGAACACGTGCGGGCCACCGTGCGGATGCTGCAGGACTACTCGATCTCGCTGGCCAACGCGGCNGCCGAGGGCCGCTGCGCGATCGTCGGCGTCGAGTACGCCCTGGCCGANGGCGCGGTCTCCCTGGTCGAGGCAGTCGGAGCGATCGGGTGACGGGCTCACCCACCGTGGGGCGCCCGCGAGATGCGCGACGCGCGACCCGACGCGGCGATTTCGCCCGGTGCCACCGGCGCGGCACGATGAGCACATGACCGACGCCGTTCAGCCCGGGACCGAGCCCGGCTTCCGGATCGAGCACGACACGATGGGCGAGGTCCGGTGCCCGCCGACGCGCTGTACCGCGCCCAGACCCAGCGCGCCGTGGAGAACTTCCCGATCTCCGGCACGCGACTCGAGCGCGGCCATATCGAGGCGCTGGCCCGGGTCAAGAAGGCCGCCGCGCGCGCGAACGCCGAGCTCGGGGTCCTCGAGCCGGACGTGGCCGCGGCGATCGTCGCCGCGGCCGACGAGGTCGCGAGCGGAGCGCACGACGCGCACTTCCCGGTGGACATCTTCCAGACCGGCTCCGGCACGTCGTCGAACATGAACGCGAATGAGGTCCTCGCCACGCTCGCCACGATGCGCCTCGGTCGNNNGGTNCACCCCAACGACCACGTGAACGCCTCGCAGTCGTCCAACGACGTCTTCCCGACGTCCGTCCACCTCGCCGCGACGGCGGGCGTCCTCCGCGACCTGGTTCCCGCGCTCGAGCACCTCGCGGCCTCCCTCGAGGCCAAGGCGCAAGCGTTCGCCGGTGTCGTGAAGTCCGGACGGACGCACCTCATGGATGCCACCCCGGTCACCCTGGGGCAGGAGTTCGGCGGTTACGCCGCCGCAGTCCGGTACGGCGTCGAGCGACTGCACGCTGCGCTGCCGCGCGTCGCGGAGGTGCCCCTCGGCGGCACCGCCGTCGGCACCGGCATCAACACCCCGGCGGGCTTTCCGGGGCGCGTCATCGCGCTGCTCGTCGAGGACACCGGACTGCCGCTCACCGAGGCACGCGACCACTTCGAGGCGCAGAGCGCACGCGACGGCCTGGTCGAGCTCTCCGGCGCGCTCCGCACCATCGCGGTCAGCCTGACCAAGATCTGCAACGACCTGCGCTGGATGGGATCCGGCCCCAACACCGGCCTCGCCGAGATCCGGCTCCCGGACCTGCAGCCCGGCTCCTCGATCATGCCGGGCAAGGTGAACCCGGTCGTGCCCGAGGCCGTGCTGATGGTGGCCGCCCGGGTGATCGGGAACGACGCGACGGTCGCTTGGGCGGGCGCGAGCGGCACCTTCGAGCTCAACGTGCAGATCCCGGTCATCGCACTCGGTGTCCTTGAGTCGATCCGCCTGCTCGCGAGCGCCTCACGGCTCCTTGCCGACCGCACGATCGACGGCATCGAGGCGAACGAGCAGCGCGCCCGCGCCTACGCCGAGTCCTCTCCGTCGATCGTCACGCCGCTGAACCGGGTGATCGGCTACGAGGCTGCCGCCAAGGTTGCGAAGTACGCGGTGGCGCAGGGCGTGACAGTGCGCGAAGCAGTGATCGCCCTCGGCCACGTCGAGCGCGGCGACCTCACCGAGGCGCAGCTCGACGTCGCTCTCGACGTGATGAAGATGACCCGGCCGCCGGAGGCCTGAGCCCTCCGCCGGCTAGACCTCGATCCCCTCGAGCATCTCGGTCACCAGCGCCGCCACCGGCGAGCGCTCGGACCGGGTCAGCGTCACGTGCGCGAACAGCGGGTGGCCCTTGAGCGCCTCGGCGACGGCCGCGACGCCGTCGTGCCGGCCTACCCGAAGGTTGTCGCGCTGGGCGATGTCGTGGGTGAGGATGACGCGCGAGTTCTGTCCGATCCGCGAGAGCACGGTGAGCAGCACGTTGCGCTCGAGTGACTGCGCCTCGTCCACGATCACGAACGCGTCGTGCAGCGAGCGGCCGCGGATGTACGTGAGCGGCAGGACCTCGAGCAGGTCGCGGGCCATCACCTCGTCGATGACCTCCGGGGAGACGAGCGCACCGAGGGTGTCGAAGACCGCCTGCGCCCAGGGGTTCATCTTCTCGGACTCGCTGCCGGGCAGGTAGCCGAGGTCCTGGCCGCCGACGGCGTAGAGCGGCCGGAAGACCATCACCTTGCGGTGCTGCCGGCGCTCCAGGACGGCCTCGAGGCCCGCGCACAGCGCCAGCGCCGACTTGCCGGTGCCGGCGCGACCGCCGAGCGAGACGATGCCGATCTCCTCGTCGAGGAGCAGGTCGATCGCGATCCGCTGCTCAGCGCTGCGGCCGTGCACCCCGAACACGTCCAGGTCTCCACGGACCAGCTTGATGTGCTTGTCGGGGCGGACCCGGCCGAGGGCCGAGCCGCGCGGCGAGTGCAGCACGAGCCCGGTATGGCACGGCAGCTCGCCCGCCTCGCGGTGCTCGAGCTCCTCCGTCTCCCAGAGCGCCGCCATCTGCTCCTCGCTCAGGTCGAGCTCGGCCATGCCGGTCCAACCCGAGTCGACCGCGAGCTCCGCCCGGTACTCCTCGGCCCGAAGGCCGACCGCGGAGGCCTTGACGCGCATCGGCAGGTCCTTGGAGACCAGGGTGACATCGCGACCCTCGTGCGCGAGGTTCGCGGCGACCGCAAGGATCCGGGAGTCGTTGTCGCCGAGGCGGAAGCCCGCTGGGAGCGCCTCGGGGTCCGCGTGGTTCAGCTCGATGCGCAGGGTGCCGCCCAGGTCGCCGACCTCGATCGGTTGATCCAGCCGGCCATGGCTGATCCGGAACTCGTCGAGCAACCGCAGCGCGCTCCGGGCGAAGTAGCCGAGCTCCGCGTGGTGCCGCTTGCCCTCGAGCTCGGTGATGACGACGATCGGGAGGACGACGTCGTGCTCGGCGAAGCGCAGCATCGCCCGCGGGTCGGAGAGGAGGACCGAGGTGTCGAGCACGTAGGTCCGACGACCGTCGTCAGTACCGTCACCGGTACCGACCGTGGTGGCAGCCGTGGACTCCGTCGTGTCGAGATCGCGCACGGGGGCTCCCTTGTGGCGCTAGCGCGCCATCGCGTCGGCACGACCACAAGGGTCGTGCGGCGGGTGGGCGGTCGACCGGCCCGTACGTTCGGGCCGGTTCCGGCCCTCCCGGCGGAGCAACGAATGCCCCATCGGCTGGCCTCCCGGCGGTCCGCGGAATGCGGATCACAATGGCGACGCTACGCCCGGGACTCGACGCCGAAAGTGCGACACGCCCGGATGCGTAGTGCTTCACCCGAAGCGTTGGGGAGCGGTTGCCAGTTCGACATCTGCCGGTCACGTTCGCGCTGCTAGCGCCCCAGTCGACGCTCGCGCTCGGCATACGAGCGGAGCGCGCGCAGGAAGTCGACGCGACGGAAGTCCGGCCAGTAGGCCTCGCAGAAGTAGAACTCGGAATGCACGCTCTGCCAGAGCAGAAAGCCGGAGAGCCGCTGCTCNCCGGACGTCCGGATGACCAGATCAGGGTCCGGTTGACCCTTCGTGTAGAGGTGATCGGCGATGTGCGTCACGTCGAAGTCCTCGGCCAGCTCGTCGATGGACTTCCCGGCCCGGGCGTTCTCCCGGAGCAGGGACCGGACCGCGTCCGCGATCTCCTGGCGACCGCCGTAGCCGACGGCGATGTTGACGTGCAGGCCGACGACGTCGGCGGTCGAGTCGACGGCCTCCTGCAGTGCCGCGGCGGCGCGCGNCGGGAGGAANTCCAGCGCTCCCATCACCTGGAGGTGCCACCGCCGAGTCGCGGCGAGGGTGCAGACCGCGTCCTCGATGATCGTNAGCAGTTCATCGAGTTCGCTCTGAGCGCGGGTCAGGTTGTCGGTCGAGAGCATCCAGAGGGTGACGACCTCGACGCCGACGTCCTCGGACCATTCGAGCAGCTCGGCGATCTTGTCGGCCCCGCGCTGGTGCCCGGTGGCCGCCGGCTCACCGAAGGACTTCGCCCACCGACGGTTGCCGTCGAGGATGACGCCAACGTGCCGCGGGACGCTGTTGCCGCGGAGCGATGCCGCCAGACGGCGCTCGTAGAGGCCGTAGAGCAGGTGCGGCAGGTGCATCGGGACCGTCCTTCGGCGGCGAGCGGGTGGAACATCATCACGCTACCCCGGGGAGACCGCGCGAGGCTGGCGCTCTCTAGTTACGCTTCAGTAACTTACGCGGGCGTAGGCTACTCTCGACCCCGTTCACCGATGCCCACCACAATCTCAAGGGGACGATGATGGTCCGGCACCCCATCGAATCCGTGGGCGAGCGCCTCAGTGAGGGCGTGGCCCAGGTCGCTATCGCGGTCAAGCCGAAACTTCGTGGCTGGATCCACGCGGGAATGTTCCCGCTCGTTCTCGCCGCCGGGATCGTACTTGTCGCGTTCTCTCCTACGACGACGGCGCGCGTCACCACGGCGATCTTCTCGCTCTCGGCCGTGCTGCTGTTCGGGATGAGCGCGGTGTACCACCGCGGGCACTGGTCGCCGCGAACCACGCGCGTACTGCGCCGGCTCGACCACTCGAACATCTTCCTGATCATCGCCGGCACGTACACACCGCTGTCGGCGCTTCTGCTCACCGAATCCCGCGCCCGCGTCCTGCTCTGGGTCGTGTGGTCCGGCGCGGTGGCCGGGCTGCTCGCTCGGGTGCTGTGGCTCCACGCGCCGCGATGGCTCTACGTCCCGATCTACCTCGCGCTCGGCTGGATCGCGGTGGCGTACATGCCGCAGTTCTGGCGCACTGGCGGCCCGGCCGTCGTCTGGTTCCTGGCCGCCGGTGGCGCCGCCTACACGCTCGGCGCCGTCGTGTATGCGCTGAAGCGGCCGGACCCCAGCCCGCGCTGGTTCGGTTTCCACGAGGTGTTCCATGTGCTCACGGTCGTCGGCTTCGGGTGCACCTATGTCTCCGTGAGCATCGCCAGCTACGCGCTCCGCTGACCTGCAGTCAGGGCGCCAAGTCCGGCTCGGCCGGCGTGCCCGCGGCCGGATCGCCGGCGTCGGACTCGGCCGGCGTGCCCGCGGCCGGATCGCCGGCGTCGGTCGTGTCGGTCTCGACGGGCTCTTCAGAGTGGTTCACCCGGCGCAGGTGCNTGGTCAGCGAGCGGAACAGCAACCAGCACGCGAGCGCGAGCGCGAACGTCACCAGGAATCCGGGCACCCCGGGGGACACCTGCGAGGGATCGAGCTCCTTCGCGACGATCACTACGTCACCTCCGCACGGATGCCGGCGAAGAGATCATCCTCCGGGAAGGCGGTCGGCACGAGCGACACGGCCAGCTCGTACTCCTCGACCGGCCAGACCCGCGCCTCGAGGTCTCGCGGAACCGCGAAGAAGAACCCGTTCGGGTCGATCTGGGTGGCGTGCGCGCGCAGGGCCGCGTCCCGCGCCGGGAAGTGCTCGGCGCAATGGATCCGGGTCGTGACCTGGCGCTCGGGAATCTCGCGCGCCTGGCGGCTCTCGACCCAGTCACCGTAGGGCGATTCGAGCCCGGCACCGAGGATCGCCTCGTGCATGGTCCGGATCCGGTGCAACGAGAAGTCGTGGTTGTAGTAGAGCTTCCACGTCGTCCACGCCGGACCGAGGCTCGGGTAGCGCGCCTCGTCCGCCGCCGCGCCGAACGCCTCGACCGAGACCCGGTTGCACATNATGTGGTCCGGGTGTGGGTAGCCGCCGGACGGGTCGTANGTGGTCATCACGTGTGGGCGGAACTCCCGGACGAGCCGGACCAGCGGCGCCGCTGCTTCCTCGATCGGCAGCGCGGAGAACGAGCCCTCCGGAACCGGCGGCAGGGGGTCCCCCTGCGGGAGGCCCGAGTCGACGAACCCCAGCCAGTGCTGTCGGACCCCGAGCGCGCGCACCGCCGCCGCCATCTCGGCCTGCCGCACCACCGCCATCGCCTCGGGCGTGGACGGCGCTTCGCCGAACTGCGGGTTCAGCACGTCGCCGCGCTCGCCGCCGGTGCAGGTGACGACCAGCACCTCGACGCCTTCGGCGGCATATCGAGCGGTCGCCGCCGCNCCCTTGCTGGACTCGTCGTCCGGGTGGGCATGCACAGCCATCAGACGCAGGGGCTCCGTCGTCACCGCCGGCCTCCGTTTCACCATTCCGGGTGGACGCCCGACGACGTCNCACCGACTACCGGCACCACCCGGCCGGGAGGACAATGTCCTTTGCACGCTACCGGGCGTGGCGCCAGAAGGNGACATCGCGATGAGTCAGCAGAGGGTCCCGGATACCCTCGGCGACCGCTACGGTGCGCCGGCCGGCCCGGCACGACGGCGCCTGGTGGTGTCTCTGGTGGCCGTGCTCGGCGTTCTCGGACTCGCCGTCGCGACCTGGATCGGCATCGGCTTCGCGCGCGACCCGGTGCAGTGGAAGGACGTCGGGTACCACGTGCTCGGCTCGGACCGGGTCGACGTCACCTTCGACGTCTTCATGGCGCCCGGCAGGCGAGCCGAGTGCACGCTGCACGCACTCAACTCGCAGTTCGCCGAGGTCGGCGTCCGCACGGTGGTGGTCGAACCGGTAGCGACCCCTGGACAGCGGGTGACCGAGTCGGTGTCCACGGCGGAACGCGCCGTGACCGGGGTGGTCGACACCTGCAAGCCGGCCAAGAATCCGGCCAACTGAGGAGCGGAAGACCGTACCGCCGACGCGCATTGCTATCCTTGATGCTTCGTACGTCGCCCGGGTCCGGCACCGCTCCCGCGGGCCGACCGACCGGATGCGAGGGCGTCGACAACACCCGGACGCCGAGTTCGTACGCACCGACTATGGAGGAAGGGAGAGACGCAGAATGACCGAGAACACGACCACCACCTGGCTGACCCAGGAGGCGTACGACCGCCTCAAGAGCGAGCTCGACCACCTCGAGGGCGCNGGACGCAGCGAGATCATCAAGAAGATCGAGGCCGCGCGGTCCGAGGGCGACCTGAAGGAGAACGGCGGCTATCACGCCGCCCGCGACGAGCAGGGCAAGCAGGAGGCGCGGATCCGCCAGCTGCACGGCATCCTGCGCCACGTGACCGTCGGCGAGTCTCCGAAGGACAGCGGTGTGGTGGAGTCCGGCATGGTCGTCACGGCTGAGGTCGCCGGGGACGAGATGACCTTCCTGGTCGGCTCACGCGAGGTCGCCGGCGGCACCGACCTCGACGTCTACTCCGAGAAGTCACCGCTCGGGGCCGCGATCCTCGGCAAGGCGCGCGGCGAGTCCACGAGCTACACGGCGCCGAACGGTGCGGTCATCCCGGTCACGGTCATCGAGGCGAAGCCGTTCCAGCACTGAGCTCGCGCGCTCAGCCCTCGATGACCTCGAAGCCGCCCGAGCGAAGATCCGCGACAACCTGAGCGGCGTGCTCAGGACCCTTCGTCTCAGCCTGCACCCCGATCTCCACCTCGTCGATCGCGAGGTCGGTGCCGGTGCGCACATGGCCGACGTGCATCACGTTCGCCCCGCTCTGCGCCAGGCGGGCCATCAGCAGCGCAAGGGACCCCGGTCGGTCGGAGAGCCGGACCCCGAGCTGGACGTAGCGCCCGGCCGAGGCGAGACCGTGCCGAAGCACGCGGAGCAGCACGTTCGGGTCGATGTTCCCGCCGGAGAGCACCGCGACGACGGGTCCCTGCCAACCCTGAGGCCGCGACATGAGGGCTGCGACGCCGGCCGCACCGGCCGGCTCGACCACCAGCTTCGCGCGCTCGGCCAGCAGCAGGAGAGCGCGCGAGAGGTCCTCCTCGCTCACGGTCACGACACCGTCGGCGCGGGACCGGATGATCCCGAACGGAACCTCGCCCGGCAGGCCGATGGCGATGCCGTCCGCCATCGTGGCGAGCTCGCGCGCCTGGACCGGGTGACCCTCGGCGAGAGAACTCGGGTACGACGCCGCTCGCTCTGCCTGTACACCGACGACTCGGACCCCGGGACGCAAGCTGGTGGCCGCGAGCGCGATGCCGGCCGCGAGTCCGCCACCACCGACCGGCACGACGATCGTGCCCACCTCCGGAAGCTGTTCGACGATCTCGAGCCCTACGGTCGCCTGGCCGAGCACGATGTCCGCGTGGTCGAACGGATGGATGAGCGTCGCTCCGGTGCTGTCGGCGGCCGCGCGCGCGGCGTCGAGCGCCTCGTCCACCGTGTTACCGACCAGGTGCACCGTCGCGCCGTAGCCGCGGGTCGCGGCGATCTTCGGCAGCGCGGCATCGACGGGCATGTAGACCGTGGCCGCCAGACCGAGCAGTCCGGCCGCGAGCGCGACGCCTTGGGCGTGGTTACCGGCGCTGGCCGCCACCACGCCGCGGGCCTGCTCGGCCGCGCCAAGGCGCGCCATCCGCACGTACGCGCCGCGGATCTTGAACGAGCCGGTGCGCTGCAAGTTCTCGCACTTGAGCTGGACCGGCACCCCGACGATCTCGGTCAACGCGCGGCTCGAGTGCAGCGGCGTTCGCCGCGCCACGCCGTCGAGCAGCCGGGCTGCGGCACGGACGCCGTCGAGATCGAGATCGGAGGTCACGCACTCAGGCTAGTTGCTCGCGCAGGCCGGTTCCGCCCGCGCGTTGCACCCGTCGGCACGCCGATCGCCCGGCCGCGGGACGAAAAGGGCGCCCGATGGTGTTCCTGACCGTTGAAGGGTCCACTGCGGACCGAGGTCAGGGCGCGGGAGGGGTGGCACGACATGTTCGGTGGCCGACTCAAGACGACGATGGTGGGGCTCGATCAGGCGCTCGCCGGCCGGGTCGAGCCGACCTTCCGCACCGCCGAGCGCCACGTGGTCCTCGGCACGCCGCTGCACGGACCCTGGCCGGAGGGCACTGCCGTCGCGTACCTCGCGCTCGGCTGCTTCTGGGGCGCGGAGCGCGCGTTCTGGACCCTGCCCGGAGTGGTGACCACCGCCGTCGGCTACCAGGGCGGGTACACCCCGCATCCGACCTACCAGGAGGTGTGCACCGGGCGGACCGGCCACACCGAGACGGTCCTGGTCGCGTACGACCCCGCGACGCTGTCGCACACCGAGCTGATGCGCGAGTTCTGGACCTCGCACGACCCGACCCAGGGCTACCGCCAGGGTAACGACATCGGCACCCAGTACCGCTCGGCGATCTTCTTCACCTCGGCCGAGCAGCACGCGGCGGCAGTTGCGACCCGCGACGCCTACGCGGCGCGACTTGCCACGGCAGGGTTCGGCCCGATCACGAGCGAGATCCGCGCCGCAGCGGACACCGGCGAGTTCTACTACGCCGAGGACGACCACCAGCAGTACCTCGCGAAGAACCCGAACGGGTACTGCGGGCTCGGCGGGACCGGGGTGGCCTGCCCGAGGCCAGTGCTCTGAGCGCCGGTCAGGCGTGGGCCGAGCCGGGCTTGCTCGCGAGCAGCTGCTCGCGTACCACCCGGCGCAGCACCTTGCCGATCTGCGAGCGCGGCAGCTCGTGCAGGATGACGAGCTCGCGCGGCAGCGCGTAACGCGCCAGATGTTGCTCGCACCACTCGCGGACGGCCTCCAGCTCGAGCATCGTGGCACCGGCAGCCAGCACCACGGCTGCGACCACCTTCTCGCCGAGGTCACCGCCGGGGATACCGACCACTGCGACGTCCGCGACGTCAGGCATCTCGCGCATCCGGTCCTCGACCTGCGAGGGGTAGACGTTGAAGCCCCCGGAGATGATCACTTCCTTGATCCGGTCGACCAGCCGGACGAACCCGCGCTCGTCGACCACGACGATGTCGCCGGTGCGCAGCCAGTTGCCGGGCAGCAGCGCCTCGGCGGTCTCCGCCGGGCACTGCCAGTACCCGGCGAACACCTGCGGCCCGGAGACGAGCAGCTCGCCGCGCTCGCCTGGTGCGACGTCCACCGTCGGGTCCTCGGGGTCCACCACCCGGATGGTCGTGGAAGGGTACGGCAGGCCGAGGGTGCCCGGCTGCCGCCCGGGCGACAGCGGGTTCCCGAGCGCGAGCGGTGAGGTCTCGGTCAGCCCGTACCCCTCGATGACCAGTCCGCCGGTGAGTGCTTCCCACCGACGCGCGGTCTCCGCGGGGAGCGACATCGCGCCGGAGATACCGAAGCGGATCGAGCTGAGGTCTACGCCGCGCCGCTCCGCGGCCGCGGCTACCCGCTCGAACATCGGCGGCACGCCCGGGAACATGGTGACCGGATGCCTGCGCTGCGCGTCCAGCACGGCGTCGGCGTCGAATCGCGGGAACAGCATCAGGGTCGCGGCGATCCGGACGCCGTAGACGAGGCACACATTGATGCCGAACGCGTGGAAGAACGGGAGTGCGCCGACCAGCGTCTCGGCGCCATCCTGCAACTGGGTCCAGGCAGCGTCCTGGATCGCGTTCGCCACCACGTTGCGGTGCGTGAGCATCGCGCCCTTGGGCACCCCGGTGGTCCCGCCGGTGTACTGCAGCAACGCGAGGTCGCTCGCGGCGGGAGCCGGGTGCGCGGCATCGAGCCGTGGCGCGACGGCGACGAGCCGCTCCCACCGAAGCACGCCCGAGGGGAGCGGGGTCCGCATCGCACGGCGTGCGGTCCTCGCCTTGCGCAACGGGAGGTGCAGCGCGAGCCGCTTGCCCAGCGGGAGGTCCCGAGTGAGGTCCACTGCGATGACGTCGCGGAGCGCGGTGCGAGCACGGGCCTCCTCGACCGCCGGCACGGCCTTCTCCCAGCAGATCGCGACGCTTGCGCCGCTGTCCGCGAGCTGGCGCGCGAGCTCCCCCACCGTGTACGTCGGGTTGTGCTCGACGACGACGGCGCCGAGCCTGAGCAGCGCGTAGAAGGCCACCACGTGCTGGGTGCAGTTCGGCAACACGATCGCGACGCGATCCCCGGCCGCGACGCCGCGCCGGCGCAGGGCCTCGGCAGCCCGATCGACCTGCTCGAGCAGGGACCGGTAGGTGGTCGCGTCGCCCATGAAGTCGACCGCGACCCGCTCCGGGAACCGCTCGGCCGCGCGATACAGGGCTGCGGACGTCGGTTCGTCCGGGACCTCGATCTCGGCCGGGACTCCAGGCGGGTAGCTCGCCAGCCACGGACGTTCGGCCAGGGTCACCGGGCCATCCCTCCCTCGATTGCCTACCTACGCAACCGTAACGTACGGAGCCGTAGGTTTCGGTTCACGAGAGGGTGTCGGCCGAGGGCTCAGACCCGGTCGGCGAGCCAGCCGAGCTGGCGCGCTCTCTGGTGCTCCTGACCGCCTTCATGCTGGTTGAAGCCGTACACCTCGATCTGCTTCTCTCCGGCATAGCGGTGGTACGCGGCGAACACGGTCGACGGCGGGCAGATCGGATCCATCAGCCCGACCGAGAACAACGCCGGCGCCTGGGCGCGAGGCGCGAAGTTCGCGCCGTCGAGGTAGGACAAGGTGTCGAAGACCTGTTCCACCCGGTCGCGGTGCACCGCGAGGTAGCGGGTGATCTCCCCGTACGGATCGGTGTCCGCGATGTCCANGGCGCGCCGGAAGTGGCACAGGAACGGGACGTCCGGCATCACGCCGACGAGATCGGGCACGAGACCCGCGACCGCGAGCGAGATCCCGCCACCCTGGCTGCCCCCGCACACCGCGACCCGGCTGGCGTCGACCCGGTCCAGGGAGCGGACGGCATCGACGGCGCGGACCGCGTCCGTGAACAGCCGCCGGAAGTAGTGCTCGGCCGGGTCGAGGATCCCACGCGTCATGAAGCCGGGCGCGCTCGGGCCGGAGCCCACCGGGTCCGGCGTGTCCCCGCCGGAACCCCACCCACTGCCCTGACCACGGGTGTCCATGAACAGGTGCGCGTAGCCCGCGTTTGCCCAGGTCAGACGCTCGTGCGCGAGCCCCCGGCCGCCGCCGTAGCCGTTGTACTCGACGACGGCGGGGAGCGGACCGGCGACCCCCTTGGGGAGCGTCAGCCAGGCGCGAAC
>JGIcombinedJ21911_10000151_pt1 | contig 18934 bp, 15 predicted proteins | sample BarGraNGADG00211_FD_21911 | JGI IMG/M metagenome (IMG submission 21911)
GTGCCTGGCACCGGTTTTACACTGGGGTCAGACTACGATGTTGACCAGCTTTCCCGGAACTACGATGACCTTCCTGACTTCCTTGCCCTCCAGATGCTTGCGGGCATTCTCGGCGGCGAGCGCCATGGCCTCCATCTCCCCGGACGAGATGTCGGCCGGCACGGTTATCCTGTCGCGCACCTTACCGTTCACCTGGACAACCAGGGTCACCTCTTCCGGCCTCGCGAGCGCCTCGTCATACGCCAACCAGGGCTGCGCGTGGACGCTGCCTTCCATCCCGACGACCTCCCAGAGCTCCTCGGTCATGAACGGCGCAAAGGGAGCCAGCAGTTGGATGGACGCGCANACCGCCTCGGCCAGGACCTCGAGGTCGGCGGCNCCTTCCGAAGTGTAGTGATAGACGCCGTTNACCAGCTCCATGATGAAGCTCACNGCGGTGTTGAAGGCGAACTTCTCTATGTCCCGCGTCACGTTCATGATCGTCCGGTGAGTGAGGCTGCGCAGCGCCCTGTGCCGCGACGCCGGCCCCTCCGGCTCTCCGGCCGACTCCACGAAGGGAAGATACCTCTCGTGCACCATGCGCCACAGCCTGCCCAGGAACCTGTGCGCTCCCTCGACCCCGGTGTCGCTCCAATCCTTGGAGAGCTCGGGCGGCCCCATGAACAGGATGTACAGCCTGAGGGTGTCCGCGCCCAGCCTGTCGATGTACTCCCCCGGGGTCACCACGTTGCCCTTGGACTTGGACATCTTGGCGCCGTCCTTGGTGATCATCCCCTGGCAGAGCAGCTTTGAGAAAGGCTCGTCGAAGTCGGCGAGGCCGAGGTCGTGGATCACCTTGGTGAAGAAACGCGAGTAAAGGAGGTGAAGGATGGCGTGCTCTATGCCGCCGATGTACTGGTCGACGGGCATCCATGCCTTCACGTCTTCCGCCGTGAACGGTGCATCGCTCGCGCGCGGGCTCACGTACCTGAAGTAGTACCACGAAGAGTCCACGAAAGTGTCCATGGTGTCCGTCTCGCGTTTTGCGGGCCCGCCGCACGCCGGGCACTTCACGCTGAAGAAAGACTCCGTGAGGGGAAGCGGTGACTTCCCGCCCTCCGCGAGCGCCAGGTCTTCGGGCAGCATCACCGGCAGGTCCTCTTCGGGCACCGCGACAGTGCCGCATTTATCACAGTAGATGATAGGGATGGGGGCGCCCCAGTATCGCTGCCTGGAGACGAGCCAGTCCCGGAGCCGGTAGTTTACCGCCCTGGACCCCCAGCCCTCCGCCTCGAGCAGGTCGCAGACGTCCTCTTTTCCCTGCTCGTTGGGGGTTCCGTCGAAGCCATCCGACGCCACCATGGTGCCTGGGTCCTCGTAGGCCTCCCTCATCTCCTCGGCCGTCAGCACCGCGTCCGGNGGCTGGATGACCACCCTCACCGGCAGCGCGTACTTGCGGGCGAACTCGAAGTCGCGCTGGTCGTGCGCCGGCACGGCCATGACCGCCCCGGTGCCGTACTCGATGAGCACGAAGTTCGCGGTGTAGACAGGCACCTGCTCCCCGTTCACCGGGTTGGTCACGTACGCTCCAAGAAAAGCGCCGTCCTTTTCGGTCTCGAGGGCGGTGCGCTCGAAAGCGGAGCTGCCCTGCACCCTCGCACGGAACGCTNCTACCTCCGCCGCGTGCTCTGTCCCGGCGACGAGGACGTCCACCAGGGGATGCTCCGGCGCGAGCAGGAAGAAGGTCACCCCGAAGAGGGTGTCGGGCCTTGTGGTGTATATCCGTATCTTCTCGCCGGTCTTCTCGAGTGTGAAGTCGACTTCGGCCCCGCGCGACTTGCCGATCCAGTTCCGCTGCATGGTGAGCACGCGCTCGGGCCAGCCCTCGAGCTCCTCCATGTCCTCGAGGAGCCGCTCGGCGTAATCGGTGACCTTGAAGAACCACTGGTTCAACCACCTCGGCACCACCAGGGTGTCGCACCGCTCGCAGGTGCCGTCGGCAAGGACCTGCTCGTTCGCCAGGACGGTCCCGCAGGACGGGCACCAGTTCGTGACCGCATTGGCCTTGTAGGCGAGGCCGCGCTCGAACATCTTGAGGAAGAACCACTGGGTCCAGCGGTAGTACTCCGGCTCGCAGGTGGAGATCTCGCGAGACCAGTCGTACGAGTACCCCAGGCGCTTGAGGTCCCTGCTTATCAGATCGATGTTGTTCCGGGTCCACTCGGCGGGATGCACCCCGCTGGATATTGCCGCGTTCTCCGCCGGGAGGCCGAAGGAGTCATAGCCCATCGGGTGGAGAACGTCGTATCCCCTGCGACGGAAATACCGCGACACAACGTCTCCCAGGGAGTAGTTGGCGACGTGGCCCATGTGCGCGGGGCCGCTCGGGTACGGGAACATCACGAGCACGTACATCTTCTCGCGGGAGGGGTCCCGCTCCGCGCGGAAAGCGCCCTCCGCCTCCCAGCGCTCTATCCATTTGTTCTCTATCGCCTGGTGGTCGTATTCAGGGACCAAAGCTCACCTCCAAACCAGGCACGATATTACCATAACGCGACAGGGTGAACGCCGCTCCGGATAATCGGTGCGGCATCAGACGCTTTCCTCCGGGAGCATGCTGCGACGGCGTCAGCCCGTCAGGTACCGGCCGTGTGCCCCGAGGCCCTCGAGCACGAACCCGACCATCTCGCTCGCCAGCGCGTCCACGTCGATATCGACCCGCCCGCCCATCATGATGTCCCGGTAGGGTACCTGCAGGAAAAGCATCAGCATGGCCCTGGATACGAGCTCCGTATCGACCGGCCTGAACTCCCCGGCTTCGACTCCCTGAGCGAGCACCTCGGCGAAGAGAGCGGTCATCCGCCGGTCGAAACCATCCCACAGGGCATAGAGGCCGGCGTCCGCCGTGACACCGTCCCGCAGGAAGGTCAACAGCAGGCCGCGGTTGTCTATGAAGATGCGATAGCACTGCGCGAAACCGTCGTGCATCGTTCCAGCCGTGGCACCGCCCTCTTGCGTCATCATCGCGCTGGATGCCTCATAGATACCCCTCAGCAGCTCGTTTGAAAGCTCGAAGAACACCTGGCGTTTGTTGGGGAAATAGCGGTAGAAAGTGCCGCGCGCCACCTTCGCCTCCGCGAGTATGTCGGCTACGGTCGTCTGCCGGTAACCCTTTCTCGAGAAAACGGATCGGGCTGCCTTCAGGATCCTCGCCTTCGTCTCTGCTCTCGCCAACACAGGCCTCCTCTGAAGAACTGTGGTGATGCCGCACGGCTGGCCGCGACTTCAATATTATCACTCCCTCGCTCAGGGGGCGGCCGGCGCCCCGAGCACCCCAAGACGGCTCGCCGGCGCGCGGATTGCGAAATGCCATTTTCAGTGATTTAATCAGTCGCGGTGCATGACAAAGGGGGTTCGGATGAGCAGCGCTAACGGCGAGGTGACAATATTCGGGGCGGGCATGTCGGGACTGATCGCGGCGATCAATCTTGCGCGGGAAGGTTACTATGTGACCGTCCACGACAGGGAGCCCGGGTACGGCGGCTCCCAGCTCTACAACCCCTCGACCCACGTCACGCCGCTGAACCCGCGCCGGACCTCGGAGTACATAGGCATCGACATCGCTCCGGCGTTCCACCCGGTGCTCGCGTGCCCCGCTTACTTTCACGACACCAAGGTCATGCTCCCCGTCGAATCGGACATCTACGCGGTCGAGCGCGGCGACAGGCCGACCAGCCTCGATACCCTCCTCTACAACGAGTGCAAAGGCCTGCCCATAAAGTTCGAGTGGAACTCCAAACTCACCAAAGACGACCTCTCCGGCCTGCCGCCGAACACGATCATCGCCTGCGGCCTCATCCCTTCCGCCTACGACATGCTGGACATCCCCTACCTGCGCTGGTACGGGTGGATCTCCCGGGGCGAGATAGGCATCGGCAGCTACGCCTGGCTCTGGTTCGACGAGTGCATCTCCGAGTACGGCTACCTCTCGGCGGTCAACAACTATTATTTCGACCTGCTGTTCAGCATCCGCAAGGTCGAAAAGTCGTGCCTCGACAAGTACACCTCGTTCATGGTCAGGCACGAGGGCATCGAGCACAACGACTGGGAGTACGTATCGGGCGCGGTGCCGCTCGCCAGGCCGGACAACCCGAGGCTGTTCTGGAACGACGCGGTCCTCTGCGGCACCATATCGGGTTCGATGGACCCGATGCTGTGGTTCGGTATATCCGGCGCGCTCGTGACCGGCAAGGTGGCCGCCCTCGCGATCAGCGACCGCCCCCGGGCCGAAGCGGATTTCAATCGCTTCAACCGGCGCTTCAGGGAGAACTACTTCGTCAAGAACAAGATCTGGTACCCCTTCGTCCGCCCGAACGTCAACGCCATGCAAAGAGGCATCAAGACGATGGGGATCGCGAATATGGAGCATATGGGCAAGATGCTGGCCGAAGGCAAGATCCCGTTCCGCTCCGCCATCCCCGGCTTCAGCAAGATGAGCTGCTCCTGAGAAAGAGTCAAGGAGCCGGACCTGTAATGGCCCGGCTCTTTTTTATTGCTCTTAAGAGTTCTACTTCTTGAACAGCTTCCGCAACAGCGCCAGGAAACCGAGCCCTGCCGCGGCCATGCCGCCGTACGTCAGCGGCTTGATGTACTTCATGATCGGCTCGTTCGACTCGAACTCCTTGTTGAGCGAGATGTTGGTCCCCAGCTTGTCCGCGGCGATCAGCTCGGTGACCTTGTTCGCGTTCCAGATGGCCGCTTCCATGCCCCCGGACGAGACGTGGGTCTTGGTGTAATCGCCGGTCAGGTAGAAGTTCGGATACGGCGAGCGCTGGAACGGCCGGTGTGCCTCCATGCCGGGCGAGGGGCGGTAGACCCCCTGGCGCTCCCGCACCACCTTCCATTTCTTGACCTCGGCCTCGCGGGCTATGGGGAAGCGGTCCTGGATCTCCTCNNTCGCTATATCGAAGATCACCTGGTCCGGCAGCCCCTGGACGTGGTCCGCGGGAGAGAGGACCATCTCGAACATGCTGCCGCCCTTGAAGATATGCGGCAGGACGTTGGACAGGTCGGCATAGGTGTTGAAGATGCAGTCGCTCGAGAAGAATGTGACGTCGACGTCCGTCAACTTGCGGTCGAACCACACCTGCAGCGACATGGACGGCGCGTGCTGGAAGTGCCACAGGTCGCGGAAGTACTCGTAGTTGAAGCTCTCGTCGGGCAGGACNCGCCTGAGCGCATAGGGGCTGATGGCTGAGATATAGAGGTCGGCTTCCATCACCTCGGAATCGTTCACGACCACGTTCTTGATCTTCGAGCCCTCCACGTTGATCGAGGTGACCGCCTTGCCCAGGGCGACATCTCCACCCTTGCTCCTGATGTAGTCCAGGCAGTTGTCCACCCAGATCTCGCCGAGGCCGCCGTTCGCGAAGCCAACGCGCGCGTTCTCCGCGGAGCCCATGACCTTCATCCCCCAGTTGAGCATGACCTTGGCGGAGACGCCCCAGGAAGGCGTGAAGGTGAGCCCGTTGATCCCCGGCTCCATCGGCCTNAGCCCGTCGAGNGACGCCCAGCGGTAGACCCAGGTGGCCATGCTTATATTGTCGAGCTCGTCGATCTTCTCCTTGCTCATGAAGAGGCCCGAGGCAAGGGGGAAGCCCGCCACGATGACCTTGAGAGGCGAGATCTCCTTGTAGTCCTTGAGCATGTTCGCGAAGGCGAAGGCGGCGTGGAACGGAGCGGGCAACTGCTTGAAGCGCAGCACCGCCTGCTTGCCGCCGGGCAGCGCGTAGTAGAACTCGGTGTTCTTCCAGGCGATGTTCTCGTAAATGCCCATCTTCTTGAAGAACTCGAGCAGGTTGACGTAGTAAGGGAAGAAAACGTGAAGGGCGTTGTCGATCATGTCCCCGTCTTCGTCCAGCCATGAGCTCGCCCGCCCGCCGAATATCTCGTCCGCTTCCACCAGCGAAACGTCCAGGCCGAGGTCCAGCAGGTTGATGGCTGTCGCGAGCCCGCCCATTCCGCCGCCCATGANGATGGCTTTCATTCCCTACCTCCCGGGGCTAGTGAGGTCCGTCCGGCCCCCACGNAAAATGAGGGCGCGCAGAAAGGATAGTATTTTNGTACTGGTGAGTCCAGTCTTGGTTACCGCGAGACCGGCCCGCCGGTCTCAGGCCGTCCGGCCGAACCTCGTATCGAGCCGGTCGTCAACCTGAGCGCGCGGGGACCTGCGCGACGATATCTGTACTACGAGAGCTCTCTGCAGTTCCTTCGCCAGCGGGTCCATCTCGAGCAGCCTCTGCTTCTCCATCTCGCGGATGCGGGTCGCTTCCCAGATGTCGAGCGCCAGGGCCCGGCCGATCATCGCCAGGATGCCGAAACAGAAAGCCGAAAGTATTCCTATAAATATCATGCCGTTCATAATCAACCTCCACTCTTTATAACGTTTTCGCCCTCACTCCGAGTCTGCCCTGTTTGGCCTCCAGAAGGGTGATTTTGGTGTTAGACTTTTAGGCGACCCGCAGCAGGCAAGGGAGGTCAGCGTTGCAAGAGGAAGAGTCCTGGTCGCACTCCGACGTCAGCGTCAACGGGATCAAGCTGCACTGCGTTTCCCAGGGTGAAGGNCCTCTCGTCCTTCTGCTCCATGGCTTCCCCGAGTTCTGGTACTCGTGGCGCTACCAGATACCGTTCCTGGCGTCGCGTTTCAAGGTCGTCGCGCCCGATATGAGGGGCTATGACCTGAGCGACAAGCCGCAGGGGGTCTCCGAGTACCGCCTGGACAAGCTCTGCGGCGACGTACAAGGCCTCATCGAGGCTTTCGGCGAGAAGAAGGCACACGTGGTCGGACACGACTGGGGCGGCGCGGTCGCCTGGGCGTTTGCGATGGCTTACCCTGATTCCGTGGACAGGCTGGTGGTCATGAACGCGCCGCACCCCGCCGCGTTCGCAATGAACATCATGACGAACCCCCGGCAGATGGCACGCTCCTGGTACATGTTCTTCTTCCAGGTCCCGGTAGTGCCGGAGATGCTGCTCAAGGCGTTCGGCTCCTTCATGCTCAAGCGCTCCTTCACCGACTGGGCCGTCGACAAGGAAGCGTTCACGCCCGAGGACCTGGACCGGCTCGCGGAGGCGGCGAACAGGCCGGGGGCGCTCACCGGGGGCATGAACTACTACAGGGCGATGGTCCGCAACTTCTCCGGGCTCCGCGCGCTGCGCGGCTCCGTCCCCAGGATCAAGAGCCCGACTCTGTTGATATGGGCGGAAGATGACCGGGCGCTCGGTAAAGAGCTCACCTACGGCCTCGACCCCTACTTCGAAAACGGGCTCACCGTCAGGTACATACCCGATTGCAGCCACTGGGTCCAGCAGGAGCAGCCTCTACTGGTGAACGAGCTGCTCGACGAGTTCCTCTGAGGAGTGCCATGAGGTCCACAAAGGTGATTGTGATCTTCACGGTACTTGTCGCGGCGCTGGCGGTGTGCGGCTGCGCGGCCGGGCCCCCCGAGCCGAGCAAGCCATCCAACAAGCAGCTTTCCTCCGCGGTCGAGAAGGTCAACGGCATCAGTGTCTCGCTCCGCTCCGAGCCCGCGGTCACCAACCCCGGCGGGACTTTCTCGCTCACCCTGGTGATCCGCAACCTCTCGGGCAAAGCGGCCACGTACGACCTCAAGAACGGTCAGCTCTATGATTTCATCGCATTCCAGAAAGGCGGAGGCGAGGTGTGGCGCTGGTCGCAGGGCGTCATGTTCACGCAGGCGCTCAACCCCGTCACGCTGGAGCCGGGAGCGAGCGAGGTCTACAAGGTCGCCTGGAACACCGGCTCTACAGCGCCAGGGCTCTACACCATCCAGGGGTATTTCACGGGCCTGCCCGACGTGCGTCCGGCCGTGAGCGTCGAGATAACCGGCGGCTAGGGGCTAGGTCTTTAACACGAGCGCCGTCGCTGAGTGAGGAGGGAAGACGAACTCAGGCAGGACCTCTCCGACGTCCACGCTCTTCCTCATCACCCTGACTATCTCGTCATCCCGGTAGGTGTTGACAGCGTCTATCGATGGGCCGTCCAAGGTGCTTATCTCCGCCTGCCCCCTGGGAGCGAAGCCTGCAATCTCTATGGTCGCGTTCACCATATCCGATGGGTCTCTATTGATCACGAACAGGACGACGGTCTTGCCGTCGTCGCTGCCGGTCGCCGAGCAATCGAGCACCGGCACTCCGCTCATNGCAGGTATCCCTCCGACCCTCGGCGACTCGAACGATNCACACGCCACGCTCACGCGCAACGCCACCGGCTGCGCCAGGTTCGCGTACATCAGGAAGGGGTAGTACAGCGCCGTCCTGCACACCCGGTCCCCGAGCGTGGTTATCAATCCGAGCACGTTGAAGAGCTGGGCGACGTTCGCCATCCGCACCCTGCCGGCCAGCCTGTGCATGGCATGAAAGACGCCGCAGGCGAAGAGCGCGTCACGCAGGGTCCAGCGCGGGAACAGCAACTGGGCGGGTGTCCACCAGAGGTTCCACTCGTCGAAGGCTATTCCCGGGGCGCTCTCTCTGCCGGCCACCGCCTCGATGTCTCCGACTGCCTGCCGGAGCCGCCTCTCGTACTCGACAGGGGAAGCGACTATCGCCCTGTACATCCCGGCGGTCCCTCCGCGCAGCCGCGCGGCGTACACGCCCGCGAGCCGCTCAGGGCCCGGCAGGTACACGTGCATTGCCAGGAGGTCGATGTCGTCAGCCGCCACGGAGAGGACCTCGCGGTTCCACCTCTTGTTGAAGTAGTGGTCGGCCCCGACCGCGACGAACTCCAGCCCCGGGTCAGCCTCCTCCATAGCGCGGCGGAACTCCAGATACCTGGCGGCGTAGTCGCGCGGCTTCGTGTGTCCGAGCGCCCACACGCCGTACATCTCGTTGCCGATGCCCCAGGTACGCACCCCCCAGGGTTCCCTGCGCCCGCAGGATGCGCGGCGCACACCTTCCGGCGTCTCCTCTCCCCCGTTCATGTACGCGACCCAGCGAGCGGCCTCGGTGACGGAGCCCGTCCCGAAGTTGATGTTCACGTACGGCTGCGCCTCGAGCTCGCGCATCAGTCCCATGTACTCGTCGGAGCCGAAGGCGTTCGGGTCCATGACCCGGGTGGCCGGGCCGTAGCGGGACCAGTAGCGGTTTCTCCTGAGCGGCCTGTCGCTGACCGGTCCGATGCCGTCCTCCCAGTTATAGCCGTCAGCGAAGAGGCCGCCCGGCCAGCGCACCACCGGGGGAGCGAGCTCCTTCACGGTCTCTACGATCCCTTCCCGCAGCTTCCACGGCCCCCGGGGGTCACCCGGCCGCTCGTTTACGAGCAGTCCTCCATAGAGGCACCTGGCCATGTTCTCGATGAAGTGCCCGTAGATGCGAGGGTCTATGCGGGACTCGACCGCGCCGGCGTCCACCTCGATCAAGGTTCTCAACAGCGCCACCTCCAGGGGTGCCGGCGGAACGGGCCGCCTCCGCGGAATCAGATGACCTCAGGCCGGGTTCTCGTAAGGGTGCAGGTACCTGCGCCGGCCTTCCTTGTAGATGATGCCTTCCCCTACCAGCACGAGCTTCATATCGTTCAGCATGATGTCGAGAGGGAACGAGGCGTCCAGCCGGTGCTTGGNGACGAAGTCGCCCAGCCAGACACCCCACTTGCCATACGAGATGCCCAGGTAGATCAGCAGGTCCATCGAGCCCTTCCACCTCTCGGGGTCCGTGAACGCCATGTCGACCAGGTCCGGCGCCAACCGGCTGTAAGCGGCGAGCGCCGACATGTGATGTATCCAGGCGTTCGCTTCTTTGCCCTCGAGGTCGAAGCTCCCGTTCCTCTTCACGAAACGGCGCGCGCTTTCGTCCGCGGCCGCGGTGAACAGCCCCACAAAGGCGGACAGCACGAGGGACCGCTCGCGCGCGAACGCGGACTTGCTCGCCTGCGAGTGCCCGTCCCCGACGGCCCCCAGGACCGAGTCTTCAGCGAGCTCCATGCCGTCGAAGGAGAGGTGGCCGTGTGGAGAGGTCTTCAGGAAGTTGAGGTCCATCAGGCTCGCCTTGAAGCCGGGCCTGTCGGTCTCGACGAGGAACGCGGTCAGCTCCTTCACGCCCTCAGTGGTCTCGCCGGTCGCGGCGATCACGACGAGCAGGTCCGCCACCGTCCCGTCGGTTATGTACAACTTCTGCCCATCCAGCCGGAAGCCGCTGCCCGCCCTCCTGGCCGTNGTCTCGATGCCCGCCGGGTGGGCGCCGGTCCGCGGTTCGGATACCGCTGCCGCCCCTACCCATTCACCGGATATGAGCTTCGGCAGGTACTTCTTCTGCTGCTCGGGCGTGCCGAAGTTCTCGATGGATTTAACACAGAGGGCAAGGTGGGTTATCCAGGAGAGTGTCAGGCCCATGTCGCAACCGGCCTTCGCGAACGCGCTCACGGCGTCGGCCAGGTCCGGTGGCTCGCCGCCGCTTCCTCCCAGCCCGGTAGAGACAGTCATCCCGAGCAGGCCGAGCTCCCCCATCGCGCGCCAGAGTTCACGCGAGAAGCCACCATCCCGGTAGCGCTCTTTCAACGTTCCGAGGACCGGACCTGACGCCGTCTTGCTTATGTCTTCGAGCGAGGGTGCCATCTCTCTCCCACCGACTCGGGTGCTACAGGCCCGTGCTATCAGGCTCTTTTCAGACGAGGCGTTGCCCGCATAGCGGNGGCATCGAGGAGTAGACCTCCTCTACTCTGACCACGCCCACGCGAAGCCCCAGAGACTTGTCGAACCGCACCAGCGTCCCCTTTATCTGGTACGTCCTCAGGTCCAGGGTCAGGACGTTCAGCGCGACCTTGCAGGGCGTGGGCAGGCCTCCCACCGCGGAGTTGTAGCCCGAGACTTTGAACCGCAGCTCCCCGGCCGTGCGGAACATCACGCCGAACAGTGGCACGAGGTTCGGATAGCCGTCGCCGTCCAGGTAAGCGAGCACTTTGATGGACATGATGCCGTCGAACTTGCTGCGCACCGGTTCGGGCGTCTGGACTCCCCCCACACTCTCCCCTCGCCCGATACGCCCTCGCGTCCTCATGGCGAGGAACTCACGACCGGCGGTGACCATCGACAACTTGGGGGGAAAGTCCAGCATCTCGCGGATCTCAGCGGTCGCGACCTTGTGGATGCCGGCGTAGGCGTTGTAGCGGAAGAACGGGATGCTGTTGATGAGGTCGATGTACGGGCCCGACTCCGTCCAGCCGCTGACGTCGCCCTTGAACCCCGCCATCTCGAGCTTCGGCGTTATCGCGAAGCTCGCTATCTTGTCGTTCTGCGCGAGGTTGGCCTGCGTCTTTACCATCATGAACTCGCCGAACACTATCCGGCCGGGCTCGGCCGGCATCTGGCTGACTATGAGCGCAACGTTAGGCACCCCGTCCGCCGAGGCGGTCGCCATGAACTTCGCGACTTCCTCCTGCTTGTATATCCCCAGCGCGGCGGGTGGCAGCTCGACCCTCAGGTCGGTCGTGCCGGCATCTTTGACAAGCTCCACTTTGACCTCCTACCTCAGGCGTCGGCGCTCCGGGTGACCCCGGACCAGGCGACCTTGCACCCGGCNTCTTCGGCCAGCCGCGCCAGTCCCTCCATCCTCTCCTTCTCGATGAGNGGCGCCCCTTCCAGCTCCCACTTCATGCCCAGTCGCTGGTACTTGGAGCCGCAGGTGTTGTTAAACGACAGCAGGTCCCACCTCTCGACCGTGGAAAGCTCATCCTTGATGAACGCCGCGATCGCGCGGATGTTCTCCTCGCTGTCCGTACACCCCGGTATCACGGGCGTCCTGACCCAGAGCGGCGTGCCCGACCTGGTGATCGCGCGGGCGCTCTCGAGCACGGGGGCCAGGTCGACGCCTGCCAGCTCTCGGTGCCTGGCTTCGTCCATCAACTTGAGGTCCAGCAGGGCCATGTCCGAGAGCGCGAGCAGCCGCTCCAGGGCGTCGCCGGAAGTGTAGCCGCAGGTGTCGAGCGCGGTAGGGATGCCGGCCTCGCGGCACAGCCCCATGAGTTCGGCTACGAAGCGGGGTTGCATGGTCGGCTCTCCCCCGGAGACTGTCAACCCACCGCCGGAGTTCCTGTAGAACGCTTCGTCGCGGACGACCTCGTCGAAGGCCTCGCGCGCGGTACTCTCCCTGCCCACGACCTCGATGGCTCCCGCGGGGCAGGCGACCTGGCACAGCCCGCAGCCGTCGCACTTCTCACGGTCGATGACCATCCCGTCGCCAGTCAGCTCGAGGGCTCCCACCGGGCACGCCTCCAGGCAGTCGCGCGCCCCTATGCACCTCACGTCGAACCACATCAACTGCTTGCGCCTCTCCAGGCCTTCGGGGTTGTGGCACCATACGCAGCGCAGTGGACAGCCTTTCATGAACACGGTGGTACGTATCCCCGGGCCGTCCTCTATCGAGAACCGCTGGATGTTGAAGACCATCCCGGTCCCATCTTCTCCGCCGCCGCCGCCGCCGCCGCCCCCCGGACCCTTAGAGGTCATGCGACTCCCTTGCGATGATCTCGTCCTGGATCTCCTTGCCGAGCATCACGAAGTAGGCGTTGTACCCTGTCACGCGCACCAGCAGGTTCGCGTAATCGGACGGGTGCTCCTGAGCGCACCTCAGGGTGTCCGGGTCGATCACGTTTATCTGCAGCGCCGTGCCGCCTTTCTCGCCGTACGCGCGAAGGTAGGCAGCCAGCTTGTCGACGTGCTCCGAACCCTGGAGCAGCGACGGGTTGAACGATATTGTGTGCGAGTCCCCGTTAGGCGCCGACTCGAGGCCCAGCTTGCCGACGGAGAGGGCGACGGCGGTCGGGCCGCTGCGGTCGGAGCCGGCCACCGGGCACAGGCCGTTCGAGAGGAACGTGCCACGCCTGCGGCCGTCAGGCGTCGCCGCCGTTGTGGGCGCGTAGGCGATCCAGTAGTTCCAGGAGAGGTAGCCGGCCCTGTAACGCCGGCCGGAGGGAGTCTTGTGCTCGAAGACCTCCTCGGTCCAGAGGCGGGACAGGTAGCGGGCGACATCGTCCGCGTAGTCGTCGTCGTTTCCGTACTTGGGCCCCTTGTTGAGCAGGATCTGGCGGAGTTTCTCGTGGCCTTCGAAGTTGTCGTCTATCGCCTTCACGAGCTCGTCCATCTTGACGGTTCCGTCCTCATAGACCAGCTTCTTGATGGCGGCCAGAGAATCAGCGGCGGTGGCGAATGCCACCCCTTCCACAGTCACGAAGTTGAACTCCGGCCCGGCGTCCGTCACGTCTTTGCCTGATTCGGCGCAGCCTCCTACCAGCGCGGAGAGGTATGGCGTCGGTTCGAAGCCGGCCCTCAGCGCGTCGGTGAAGTCGTAGAACTCCATAAACCGGGCCAGGAGTGCCTTGAGCTGGGTCTCGAAAGCGGCCCTGAACTCGTCCCAGGTCTTGAACTTACTCACGTCGCCTGTGCGAGGGCCCACCCTGTCCCCGGTTGCCTGGTCCTTGCCGTCGAACAGTGTCATCTCGACCGCCTTGGCAAGGTTTACGTTCACGTCGACCGTGCCCGAGCGGTCATCACCCTGCAAGGTGTTCTCGAGGCATCCCACGGGCGCATAGTCCCAGAGGCGGTCCTCGGGAAGCCCTTGCCAGCGCAGTGCCGCAATCGAGTTCTCGTCGAAGTTCAACAGGAACGGCGCGCCCTGCGCGGACGCGATCATCCCGGCGACTCTCTTGAGGAGGTCGTCGGGGGTGTTCTTGTGCAGCCGGACGTTCGGTTTCGGCTCGAGCAGGTTCATCTCCTCGATGACGTCGAGCATCAGCCAGGTGAGGTCGTTGGAGACGTCCTCACCGTCGGGCCCCAACCCCCCTATCGTGATGAGCTGCCCATAGCCGCTGGTGATGCCGCGGGTGCGCCCGACGCGGTAGATGAAGTCGTAAGCGTAGTTGGGCTTGATCCAGAAACACTCCAGGAGCTCCTCCGCCTGCTCGCGCGTCAAGCGACCTTCGGCGATGTCCTTGTCGTAGTAAGGGAAAAGGTACTGGTCGATCCTGCCCGGTGAGAGCCCGGGCCCGGGATAAGACTCCTGCACCATGACCAGCATGTGGATGAACCAGAGCGCCTGCAGCGCTTCATGGAAAGTCTCCGGAGGCTCCCAGGGGACTTTCTCGCAGATGCGGGCGATCTCCTCGAGTTCCGCCTTGCGGCCCGGTTCCTCACACTCGAACGCCAGGCGCCTGGCCTCGCGGGCATACCGCTCCGCGAATTCCTTCGCCCCTTCGCAGCAGATGATCAGGGCGTCGAGGAACTCCCCGTGCTCTTCGTTGCCGGCCTCAGCCTTGAGCTCCTCGAAGTAGTCGACCATCCCTCGCAGCCCCAGCTTCAGGGCCCTGGGGTAGTCCGGTATCAGGTGGCCGGGGGTCGCGCCCGCGTTGCCCATGCCGTGAGAGTTCAGGAACTCGATACCTTTGGACCACTTGTCGGTCCGCTTGCGCCATTCCTTCGCCTCCGACTTCGTCTGCGCCCGGGACATCGCGGTGTTGAACTGGCCTCCGACGATCAGTTCGTCGTCGAGTATCTGGACGGGGATGTACTTTGAGACCACTTCGTGGAAGAAAGTCGCCACGCGGACCACGTGCTGCCTCTCCCAGAAGTCTTCCGGCAGCTCCACCTTTGTGGCGGCGAGCGGCAGGGTCTCCATGAACGCCTTGTTGAACGGGATCAGGTCCGGCACCACTCCCCAGAGCGCCGGCGACCACATGGTGTCCCACGGCGTCCCGGTGGTGAAGGGCATGATCTCGTTGCGGAAATAGTCGCGGTCCTGGATGTTCACATACTCGTCCCGGAGCTTTGCGATCCGGGGTGAGAGTTCGTTCGAGGGGTTCCAGAGCTCCTCGACGCTCAGGGCTGCTTTATCGGCCATCGGATTACCTCCATTTCATGGGGCTCCCACGATTTTCGCGATAAATATATCACAGGCGCCGGGCTCCCACCTTGACCTCGGGCAACCCGTGATTTGCTAACGGTGACCGTTGGCTCTATATTCATGTACCAGGCACGCTACTGCTAGGAGGTTGGCATGGACGATTACACTGAAAGGCCACTCGCGATAACGATCCTCTCCGCTCTCGTGGCTTTCACCGCGCTGGCCACGGCCCTGTTCTGGATCCTGTTCTTCGCCAAGAAGATCGAGGCGACCGAGACCGAACAGGACGAGGCTTTCGAGAGGGCGTTCCCCCTCGCTGACTCCTGGATGATCTCCACCGCGCTTGTCGCGGCCCCGAACATGCTGAAGATGAACAGAAAAGGGTTCTTCGCCGGAGCTGCGGCGGGGAGCGCGATGATGTTCCTGGCTTGCATGGACATCCTCTACTCCCTCGAGAACAAGAAGTACTGGCCTCTCAACGGCGACCGCGCCCAGATGCTCGTCATACACCTGTGGACCGCCGGCCTCGGCTCAACGCTGCTCGCGATCCTCTGGAAGAACCGCGACGCGTTCAAAGCGGAATAACGCGGGGAAGGTTCCGCCTCACGGCATCAACCCCAGGGCGGGACGGGCGGGCCCTGCAAGGCCGAGCCTTTCGGCTGATAGAGTTTCGCGGCGATGAGAGCTGCCACGCCCAGCGCGATGACGTATATCGCACAAACGATCAGGAACAACCAGAGCCCACCCGCTCCGGAGGCGCTCGCCGTCCCCGAAGCCGCTGCCTTGCCCACGATGCCGTTCGTGCTGGAGGCAGGTGTCGACCCGGACGCCTGGCCGGGCACCATGCCGGCGCCGGTGGCGCCAAGGTCATGCGTCCCGGTGGCCCCCGGCTCCTGGCTCGTGGCCGCGGCAAGGGGGAAGTACTTGCCTGACGCCCCCACGGCCGCCATGGCGCTGGTCACCGCGGGCTGGGACTCTACTCCACGGGAATAGGCATAGTGACCGTCAGCCGCCTGCATGGAGCCCAGGAACTTGACGGGACTGTTGCCGCCCGCTGGCCAGCGACCCGAGCTCGGGTCTTCGCCGGCGGCGTACACCGCCCGCACGACCGAGGCCGTGAGCTGGGAGTTCGAGCCACCCGTCGGGCCGGCAAACCCGCCGTCGGCACCCATCTTCGACCGCAGGAACTTGAGTGCGCTGTCCGTCACCGAGTTCTCGGCGGAGCCCGTGCCGGCCAGCGCCTCGACTGCCAGCGCCGTGTCGGCGACCACCACCGAGTCCGACTCCCCCCACCCGCCATCGGCCCTCTGGTTCGCGACCAGCCAGCCTTCGCTGTTGTCAGGGAGCTTCTCTTTCGCGGCAGTGAGCGCGAGCATCCCCCAGCAGTGCTCTGCGATCGTGCCTCCGATCTTGCCGTCTTTCGCGTGGGCCTCGATGAGCGCGACCAGGTTCTTGCCGGCCAGGTTGCGCGGGTCGCCTCCGGCCTCGGCCAGCGCCAGGGCGACCATCTCCATGTCGCCTAGCCTGGAGAGCGAACCGGACTCCGACTCCAGGGACTTCAGCGGATCGACGCCCCCGTTGGTCCAGCCGATTGGTTTCTCCCCCGCGGAGGTCCCCGCCAGCAGCGCCCAGCAGGTGGTGGTGACGTCGCTCGAGGCTTCCGGCTCCGCGAAACCACCGTCAGCGCCCTGCCTGGCCTTGAGGTAGGCGATCGCGTCGGCGGCGCCGGTCGCCGCGGCGGGAGCGGTGGAGATGACCGCCATGGCAGAGATGGCGAGGCAAGCTGTCAGCAAGACCGGAAGCGCTCTTTTTGTCATGACCCAATGTTACGGCGTGCCGCAAGGCGACACAAACCGTAAAGGATGAACTGTTGAGGGCGACTGCTACGGTTTATACTTCTTTAAGCGAACGTGCCCGGCCTCGGAACAGGTGGTCCATGAGCGGCTCCGGAACCCCTAAAGCAATAAAAGCGTTCTACCCGATGATGATAGTCCCGGGGATCGTGCTGCTCCTCGCGCCTTCCACGGTCGAGAGCATCATGAAGTACTACGGTTTCCGGGAGGCGATGGGCGGCCTGCTCCAGGTAGCGTACTTCACCGGTGGAGTCCTGGGGATCCTCGCTATCACCAAGCTTATCCAGCACTTCTCGGTGAGGCAGATCGCCGTCTCGCAGGTGCTGCTCCTGTCGGCATCGCTCCTGGCGGCGTCGTTTGCGCCCTGGTACCCGTTGCTGCTCGCATTCTTTATTGTCGCGGGGGTGGCGAACGGCATCCTGATCGCGTTTCCGGGGGTCTATATAACCCGCACCGCCGGTGAGTCGAGCCATCGCGAGCAGAACATCCTCTACGGCTTCTTCGCGCTCGGGGTGCTGATCGGGCCGATCCTCGCAAGCGCCATCATCGGCAACAATGCCGGCCTCTGGCGGTGGGCTTTCAGGGCCCCGGCCATCCTGGTGCTGCCGCTTTCGGTCCCGCTGCTGTTGGCCGCCTTCGAGCCCCTCGAGGGCGTCCGAGTGCTCTCGCGCGACACTATGTCCGAGATATTCTCGTTCAACCGGAGACTTTTCCTGGTCCTGCTGGTTGCGCTGCTACTCTACATAGCCGCCGAGAGCGCGGTCTCCATGTGGCTGATCACCTTTCTCAAGGAAGCGCACGGGGTGAGCCTCCGCGCGGCTCACTGGGACCTGACCGGTTTGTGGGCAGGCATCACGGTTGGCAGGCTTATATGCGGCTTCCTGGCCAAAAGAATCGAGCCTTTCAAGATCCTGATATTCCTTACGGTCGCCTCGGGCATCGCGCTGCTGGTCGCGCCGCTGACCGGCTCGAAGGTCGCCGCGATGATCATCTACCCATTCGTGGGGCTCTTCTACTCGGGTATCTATCCGTTTCTGGTCGGCTACGTCGCCCTTTTCCCGACATCCGTCTCATCGGCCGTGTTCTCGATCTTCATCGCCGCTGGAGCACTCGGCGGCGCCTGCCTGCCTTACGCGATCGGCCTGGTCAACCAGTTTGCCGGCCTGGTGGCGGGGATGTGCTCGATCTCGCTCGCCGTCTTCGGGGTCCTGGCGTGCCTGTACTGGTTGAAGCCGCAGGTCGCGCCCACCGCGGCCCAACTGGCTAATCTCCCATCGGAAGGCTAGACTGCCTTTGGAGGTCCGACCTTGAAAGATTTTGCACTCAGCGATTTTTTCGACGCGCAGGCGTGTGACCTCTGCGGGGACTGCCTGCGGCTCTGCCCCGAACTCTCTGAGAAGATCGACGACTACCCGGCAACTGTCTCCGACCTGATCGAGGGAAAAGTGACCTCGCGGGCGAACGCCGTGCTCACCGGGTGCAGCACCTGTATGACCTGCAGCGCGGTTTGCCACGCCGACGCCAACCCGTACGGACTCATCCTCTACCGGTGGTTCGAGCGGTCGAGGGAGAAGGGCCTTCCCATGAGGGCGACGCTCGTGATGCCGCTCGAGCGCGGCAATGCATGGCACCGGGTAATGGACAATCTGCCGCCGGACGAGATAGCGCTGCTGGATACCTGGTCCGACCTTCAGAGGCCGGAACTCAGCTCCAAGGCGCTGTTCGCGGGGTGCAACCTGCAGATAATGCCTTACATGGCGAGCCCACTCCTGCTCGGCGACCTCCCGGTCTTCGGCACCAGGGACATGTGCTGCGGGGAGGTCTACTACCGGATGGGGGTCTTCGACAAGGTCGCCTCCGTCGCCGAGAACCTCTCCGCCATCTACGCGGAGATGGGCACGAGGGAGGTGGTCGCCTACTGTCAGGCATGCTACAACGTGCTGGCGAATATCCTGCCACGTTACTTCGGCTCCAGGTTCGAATTCGAGGTCTCGTACTTCGGTGACATCCTTGCCGAGAAAGTCTTCTCGGGTGAGCTGGACGTCAAGGACAAGCTCAAGGGGCTCAAGGTGACCGTGCAGGACCCGTGCCACTCCAAGCTCCTCGGTGACGGGATCCGCGGCAGGCAGCGCGCGCTCCTCGAGCACATGGGTTGCGAGGTGGTGGAGATGGCGCACACCGGCGAGTCGTCCCTC
>JGIcombinedJ21911_10000171_pt1 | contig 17835 bp, 16 predicted proteins | sample BarGraNGADG00211_FD_21911 | JGI IMG/M metagenome (IMG submission 21911)
TTCTGGATCTTGAGTTATCCAAATGGTTAAAATCAATGATTGATGTTGCGATTGTTTGATCAAAGGATAAATCTTAGTTTTATTGTTAATCCATTTTACCTGTATTGCATCGCTTTCTCTTTCGCATTAATAGCTTATTTAGCCGAATGGAGTAATATATTCCCAAAATTGTCTGCTGGACTTTTGCTGTTTTTTGCTGTCACTTTTGTTATCTTCATTTTTGCAGGGTACCTGTTCGTAAAGAAACAGCCGGATTTTTATAATCACCAAGCGTTTGGCCGGCATTTGAATGACATTATCTTCTGGCTGATAATACTTTTAGGTGTTATAAATGTTCTGTATATGGGATATCTGCCGGTNCTGGATCGTTCACATAATTACCGTGAATTTGGNATGCCGGTTATTGATCCGTTGTTTAACTCTTTAAGTATTTTTTTCTCAGTATTCTTTTTTCATTCATTCCTTGACACCAGAAAGAAAAGATTATTAATCTATTTAATAATAATTCTGATTTTTCAGGCAATAATATTCCGGAGATCTGCAATGATGTGGATCATTATNTCTTCATCATTTCTTTTTATTCTCTATCTAAAAANGATCAGACTGCTGGTAATAATCTTGAGTATAATTTGTATTCCTGCGCTATCTTATTGTTTTGGTTTATATGGGAATTTCAGGAGCAATCTGACCAAATCATTTGTTATTAATGATTTAGGGGCAAGTGATACATTTAAGAACTCAGGTATAAGTTTTAACCACTACATGACTTACCTGTATTTATCATCGCCATTGGCAAATCTTCAGGAAAACATTGACAGAAAGAGCGGGGAATTAAAAAATGATGATTTAAAGGATTTTTTGTTTTATTGTCTGGTACCTCAAAGTTTTACAATAAGACTCGAAAAGCGATTACAGTTATTGCCACCTTCGACTTATCTTATATCACCCAATCTCATTGTGGGCAGTTTTTATATGGTCAGTTTTTTTACTTTAGGATGGATTGGTATGATCAGTATGTTTCTCTATTTACTACTGTTTATTCTCCTGTGTCTTTCTATTATTAGAAGATGGAATATTTGCGGATTAGAAACATATTCACTCTTATCAACCATGGTCTGTATGTTGATTTTTTCCAATTTTCTGAACCGGCTCGATGTAATATTGATGCTCTTTGTATATCCTGTTATTTTTCATTTCTTATTCAACATTAAAAGCAGGAGGATAATTTTATAAGCCCTGTTCCTATGAGAGTTGCGATCATTGTAGCAAGAATTGATCAGGCAGGTCCGATAATAGTTATCCAAAACCTTGTGAACTCTCTGGAAATTTTTAACGACCTTATGGTTAAAGTTTTTTATCTTGATAAAAAGGTCAATCCACAGTTTAGTATGATTGTACCTGTCGAGAGGTTTGATTCTCAAAAATTCCGGTTTGCTGATTATGATATTGTTCATACCAACGGGATTCGTCCGGATCTGTTAGCATTTTTAAATCGCAAAAAAATCAAATATCATATCTCAACTTTACATAATCTCGTTTTTGAAGATCTGACATTCACTTACAACCGTCTTATCTCATTTTTTTTTGGAAATATCTGGCTCCTGCTGTGGAATCGGGCTGATAAACTGGTTTGTGTATCGGAAGCAGTGAAAACATATTATTCAAAATGGTTTTCAAAATCAAAGCTGGAAGTCATTTGCAATGGTATTGCAGAAATCGACAGTTCTTTTGTTCCTGAATATGATGTCATACAGGCAGTTGGCAACTTCCATTCATCGGAATTAAAAGTAATAGGTTTTGTCGGGATTTTGACCAACCGAAAAGGCATTGATCAGGTTCTGTATCTTATAGCTGCTGAAAAAAATCTGGCTCTTGTAATTATCGGGGATGGTAAAGAGCTAGGCAATCTGATGCATCTCGCCGGAAAACTTAAGATTTCTGATAGGTGTTTGTTTTGTGGTTTCAGAAGCTATGCTTCGGTTTATATAAGGTATTTTGATTTTTTTATAATGCCATCGAGGTCAGAAGGATTTGGTCTTGCCCTGATCGAGGCAATTCAGCAGAAAATTCCTGTAATCTGTTCGGATATTGCGGTATTTGAAGAGTTGTACCATGAAGATGAGGTTGTATTTTTTAAATCCGGAGACAAGGGATCACTATCGGCAGCTTTAAAGATAGCAATTGAAACCGGCCAGAAAAAAGTGGAAAAGGCATATGCAAGTTATCTGAACAACTATACCGCTAAAGCAATGGCAAAAAAATATTACGAGTTATATAAATCTGTTTTAGATATATAATTTGGATAACTATCTCCTTTAGCCTTAACCTTAACCTTAATCTTAACCTTAACCTTAACCTCAACCTTTTAATGCCCGATCTTGCTGTTATAATGTCTGTATATCAAAATGATAAATTGAAGTTTTTAAGGGAATCCATCCAAAGCATTCTTGATCAGACATTTGCTCAGTTTCATTATTATATAGTTTTTGATGGTCAGGTTGCCCGTGATATTGACACTTACATTGAATCAATAGGAGATAATCGTATTAAGCTATTCAGATTGGAAGGAAACCAAGGATTAGCAGGAGCTTTGAATTATCTGTTAAAAATTATTTTGAAGGATCCGGAATATACACTGATTGCCAGGATGGATTCAGATGATATTTCAAATCCTTTAAGATTTGAGCGGCAACGCAACTTTTTATTGGATAATCCTGAGGTATCATGTGTCGGGTGCTGGTATGATGAGATTGATGAGTCTGGAAGGCATCTTTCAGTCAGAAAGTTGCCAACTGATCATGAAGCTCTGAAAAAAATTTATTATACAAGAACACCATTTGCTCATCCTTCGGTAATGTACCGGAGACAGCTTATTGAGAAAGCCGGATATTACCCGACTGATACAGTGTTAATGGAAGATAATGTGTTGTGGGGAAGAGCATTAAAAGAAGGATTACGATTTGCGAATATTCCGGAATACTTGTTCAAATTCAGAATTGACAAAGATTTTTTTAAAAGAAGATCGGGGATCCGTTATGGTTGGAATTTCATTAAAACGAAGAGAGAAGTAAACAAAACTTTAAATGCTCCTTTTTCTTCCTCCGTTAATCTGGTTGGAAGAGGCGTATTGAAGATGATGCCGGTTTTTTTTCTGAAACGCTTTTATAGTTTAAATAGAAAATATCTATAGCATATTAGGGCAAAAATACCCATATAGCAAAATCAGCAATAATATTTTCATAATATCTTGCCAGGGTAATTAGAAAGGTAATAATGAACAAGGAAATCAAAAATTGAAACGAATAGATCACATAAAACTTCTTATCAAAAGAGACTTTGCAAAAAATGTAATTCTGCTAATATCAGGGACATCTATCGCACAGGCAATTACAATTGCTATAAGTCCTGTCTTGACAAGAATTTATTCACCATCTGATTTTGGTGTTTATGGTATTTATCTGGGAATCTGTTCAATACTTGCAGTATTCTCAACAGCAAGGTACGATTTATCTATTATTGAACCCAAATATGATAATGATGCCAAACTTCTGGTATTAATCTCAGTAATAATTTCAGGACTTTTCAGCATTTTTCTGTTATTGATTGCTTTATTGTTTAATCATCAGATAGCCATTTTGTTGCATACTCCTGAAATAGGTAAGTTTCTCTATATCATACCATTATCTGTTTTTGTTTTATCCACCTATAATGTAATAATGATCTGGCTGAACCGCAAAAAGCAGTATAAGTCAATGAGTCAGAATAGAATAATCAACAGTAGCTCAACTTCAGCAATAAGTTTAGGAATGGGTTTGATCAGATTTACAACTGGAGGGCTTATAATTGGCTACCTTTCAGGACAAATCATAGCGATAATATCTGTAGTTAAAAAGATCTTCTCTGAGAAATTTCTGTTTAATAGAATGAGAGCTTTCGTTCTGATGCGTAAATATTCACGATATCCAAAATTCCTTATCCCGTCGACGCTGGCAGGTGAAATTTCTACAAATGGTGTAACAATACTTTTCACAACTTTTTTCAATTCGACGGTAGCCGGATTTTTTACTTTTACCAACAGAGTCACAGCTTTACCTATCTCATTAATCGGTAATGCTATTGGGGAAGTTTACAGACAGAAGGCCGCAGAAGAATATCATCAATTCGGTAATTGCAAGACATTGTTTTTAAAAACATTATTTAAACTCTTCATTATTGGTTTGCTGCCATTCTTAACTCTTTTCTTATTTGGTGAGCCTCTTTTTAAATTTGTTTTTGGCGACCAGTGGATTATTGCAGGAAAGATCGCTAAGTATTTTTCATTTATTGTTTTTTTTCAGTTTTTGTCTACTCCTCTTTCATATACTATAGTCTTCAATAATAGTCAAAAGCTTGATTTGATTCTGCAACTGCTTAGAGGCATTTTCTCAATTGTAGCTATATTTCTGGGTTATCGTCTGTCAAACTATATGGTCTCAATTATTCTTTATACTATTGTTTTTTCTTTATATTATATTAGTCATTCATTTATCCAGTACAGGGCCGCACAAGGTTTAGTGAATTAAGTAAGAAATATATGCCGGATATTTCACGTTCAAGTATTATTCAGGATTTTTACAATATAGGTGTAGTCAAAGGTGATATTATTTTTATCACATCTGATTTATCATCTGTAGGATTTTACTTTAAAAATAAAAAAGAAACTTTAAAAGAATGGGTCGAAATTCTTCTGGAAGTTGTTGGCGACAAGGGTTGTATAATTATGGCGTCTTATACTGATACTTTTCTCCGCTATAGTAAAAATAAAAATATTGTTTTTAATCGTTATAGTAAGACAAATGTTGGTCCGCTTCCGAATTTTCTCATTAATGATCCCCGAAGTGTAAGAAGCAAACATCCTACAAATTCCTGTATAGGAATAGGCTATGAAGTTGAAAAAATACTGGCTGAACATGATGAAAACTCACTTAGTTATTCGGTTTTAGGGAAAATAATTGAACTTAACGGCAAATTTCTGTTGATTGGAACTCTTGACAAAAAAAATGCACCACAGGCAATGCACTATGCGCAGGAGAAACTAGGTTACACAAGTCAATCTCCCTTTAAAGGGTTTTTTCAGACATTCTACGAGGATGACGAAAAGAACCTGAAAATTTTTACTCGTAAGGACTACGGAGGATGTTCCAGAGGTGCCTTTGCCTTATATGGTCCCCTAATTGTTAATAATGCAATTAATTTTGGACATATCGGGAACGCCTTAAGTGCAATTATGGACGGCAAGAGATCCTTTGAAGTTATTCTGGAAGCGCTTAAGAAAAACAGAAAAATGATCCGTTGTGAAGACAAAAACTGTACTGATTGTTATGGAAGTATCTATATGAACGGGTTTAGAGTAATACCTCATTACATCATAAAACTTTGGAAGATTTTAAGATCAGGACATTTAACTGGTAATAGCAAGACGTAAAAGTGAGATCCCTGACTTCATGATCATTATTGTGATTGTGTCCTATATAATTAATAATATTTGTCTCAATTGATATTAAAGCTCTAAATGAAAGTCAATATTACTAAAAGCCTTAGCTATATAGTTGATTTTATTACAGTTAATGGCTTTTATGTTATTATTATGATATTTAGTTTACTCAATCTGGATATTGAATCAAGATTTTATACTATTCCAACGAGGTTAATCGTAGTTGTATCTATGATAATATTGATGGTAATAAAGCGATACAAACCTTGCCATGATACACTTGTGTATTTATTTTTCGCATGGTTCTTTGTTTTCTACTGTTTCAGAATTATTATGGAAATAATAAAAGGTAGCCAAATTACATATTTTACTGCTCCTTACGAATATCTGCTTTATCTCATTATTTATTGCTTATTCCCATTTCTCTATTTTTCACAGAGACGAACTGAAGCCGGATTTGAGCAGATATTCAGAGCAATTTTAGTTTCCGGAATATTGTTTTCAGTGATCATAATAATTATGTTTTTTAAATCACTGAAATTCGGTAGGTTTGACAGATATCTGATTGGAATAAGTCCGCTAACTGTCTCTTACGTCGGCTCACTAATTACCGGAATGTGCTTTTCCCGATTAGTTTTTAACCCGAGATTCAAAAATTCCAGTTTACTTCTTTTTGGGCTCGTTATTGGAATGTGTCCATTATTAATCGGAGGATCAAGAGGTCCAATTCTGGCATTAATTATTCCCCTCATTTTTGGATTTTATTATAAAATCAGAAAACTGTTCAATCCTAAAGTGATTCTCTATGGGCTATTAGCTACTATCATCCTTTTTATTGCTTTATACATTTTCGGTAATATCGCTTTAACCAGGGTTGCTAATATTTTTACAGATCTGACTCATAACACAAGTGATGCAAGCAGATTATTTATTTGGAAGTCTACTATTAAACAGTTCCTTCAGTCTCCTCTGTGGGGAGACAGCATACAATTAAAAGTATTTGAGTATCCACATAATCTTTCGTTGGAAGTATTAATGTCTACTGGAATTATCGGCTATATTCCATTCCTTATAATGATGTGTTTTGGTATCTATAAAGCTATCCGGATTCTTAAATATTTTCCCTCATATATCTGGCTTTATACATTTTTCTTTCAGACACTGATAATGGGTATGCTGAGTGGTAATGTATATAGTGATATCTGGTATTGGACAAGTCTTGCGATGATTTTTGCAGTTGATCTTAGGAAGATAGAAAACTCCTCATATCCAATTAATACCGCTTCAGTATATGAATAAGTCTGCAGAGCTTTCCTCTTCTGAAATACTGCAGATATATATTCCCGCTGATAATTTCGAGGAGAGGGAGTATATCATTCGAAGTATACTTGGAGATTTTCTTGGTCTTACTTATGATCTGATAGCTTCTGAGGGGAATATTGACTACACTATTCAGTTCGGTCTGGGTAAAATCATTTTCAAAGATGATTTTTTCCTCCACTTCAAAGAACCTTTAACTTACAGGAACATTAATAACATTCCTGAAACTGTATCCTGGTTGGATCCATCCCCATATTTTAATGAGAATCTCCCGGTTATTTTTGGTAATAATACAATAAGAGAAGAAGGTGACCAGATTTTTGTTGGGTTGGATATTTTTGCTTCCTCTTTTTTCATGTTGACAAGATGGGAAGAAACTGTAATTGACAAGAAAGATATTTTTAACAGATGTGCAGAATCTGAAATGTTTGTTGTCAGACATAACCTTTTCAAAAGGCCGATTGTAAATGAATATGTTTCTTTCTTAAGGAGTCTTTTAATACATTTGAATTGTAATATTTTATCTGGAATAAGAAAATTTGAAGTATGTATAACCCACGATGTAGATTACCTTTTTCGTTTTGGTTCGCTGTTCTCGTTAGGAAAAAATCTTGGCAGTGACCTACTGCTCAGGAAAAGTTTAAGAACTGCCGGGAGAACAATCCTGAATTATGGACGTTTTAAAAAAGGAATAATCAAAGATCCTTTTGATACATTCGACGAGCTGATGGATATGAGTGAAAAGTACAACCTCAAAAGCTCATTTTATTTTAAGCCGCAGTTATTAAATGAATATGATGCAACCTATTCAATACAAGATGAAAGAGTAAAAAAAATATTATTTAACATAAATCAAAGAGAACATGAAGTTGGTATTCATCCGTCATTTAATACATTCAATAATCCGTATCTATTTAGAACGGAATATAATCGCCTGACATCAATTGGAATTCCGGTTGAAGGCGGTAGACAACATTTTTTGAAGTATGATCTCACAGAAACTCCTCGTTATTGGGAAGAAGTAGGTTTAAAATATGACTGCGGGCTTGGTTTTACTGAAAGAGCAGGATTCAGATGTGGAATTTGCTGGCCTTTTAAAATGTTTGATATTAAGAAAAGAAAAATACTGAAACTTTATCAAAAGCCTTTATGTGTAATGGAGGTGGCATTAATTCGCTGGGAACCTGCTCCAGACAAACTCTTCGCTGATATTCAGGAAATTCTTAATCAGGTAAAGAAACATTCGGGTCTATTCGTTTTCCTTTGGCATAACGACTCCTTTAACAGACCAGAATACGAAAATTACGGAGAAGTTTATAGCAATGTGCTTAAGTCAATATAATCGCATGTACTCCAGTCGTATTTGGGTTTTTGGAATTGTTTTGAAATCTTTACCGAACAAATAAATTTAAATGAGAATTTTACATCTAATGCTTTCCAATTTTTACATTGATAATGCAAATTATCAGGAAAATGTAATTCCCCGTCTGAACAAAAAAGATGGACATGAAGTAAAGATAATTGCATCTACAGAGGTATTTACTGAAAATAAGAAGCTTGGATACACAGTCCCGAGAAGTTATCTGAATGATGAGGGGATATCGGTTACACGCTTACCTTACAGACGTATGTTTCATAAAAGTATTTCAAAAAAGGTTAGAGAATATCCTGGTTTATACAAATTAATCGCTGAGTTTTCTCCTGATATAATTTTATTTCATGGTGGCGCTGCTTATGCTATGGTTCCCGTTGCAAGATATAAGCGTAATAACCCGCATATCAGATTTTATGTAGATAGCCATGAGGATTACTTTAACTCGGCAACTAACTTCATGTCTAAACAATTTCTGCATAAAATTTTTTACAGGTGGGTAGTGCAAAAATGCTTACCTTATATAGACAAAGTTTTATTTATAACTTTTGACACTTATAACTTTCTTAGAGACGCATATAAGATTCCGGATAGCTATCTTTCCTTTTTTCCATTAGGAGGCCTTATTCCGGAATCCGGAATAAGAGAAAATATCAGAAGTAAAATCAGAGCTAAACTAGAAATCAGTGAAGATCAAATACTTATAATTCATTCAGGAAAACTTGATGCAAAAAAACGAACTCTTGATATTGTTAATGCTTTTCTTCAGGTTCCGGACCAAAACCTAAAGTTAATAATAATCGGTTCAATGGATGAGGAAGTATCAGCATCGACAATTCCACTCATAAAATCCGATCCCCGGATAGAGTATTTAGGTTGGTTAGAAGCTGACACATTAAGGGATTATCTTTATGCCGGCGATTTATATGTTCAGTTAGGAGGTCAGTCTGTTACGATGCAAAACGCTTTATGTTGCGGATGTGCAGCTGCATTATATCCATATGAGAGTCATAAATTTCTTCTTAATGATAGTGTATTTTATATCAAAAATATGGAAGACCTGAAGAAATTAATTGAATCGATTTCATCAGACAGGAATCTTCTGGAAATGAAGCGTGAAGAATCATTTGCTATTGCAAAAAGTGTATTGGACTATGAAAACATATCATCAAAAATATTTAACAATTTTGCCTGAAGAACCTAAATAATAACTTATGGAAATTTTAAAGTGCTATAATTGTGGCTCAACCGACAATAGGTTTTATGCTGAAGAGAACGGGTTTGTTTTGGTAAAATGCATAAACTGTGGCCTTCTCTATGTAAAAAATCGACCAGATGATGATAAAATATTGAGTGATACCAAAAAAGGCCTGATTGAAGGGGATAAATCATTAAATGTAACTTTAAAGTATAATACAGATAAGATAAACTATTACAAAGTAATTTTAAACGATCTTTTCAATAGCTCTTTTGGTACAATTCAAAGTTGGTTAGATGTTGGATGTGGCCATGGAGAGTTTATGAAAACTCTAGAAGAAGTAAGTTCTAAAAAGATTATTATAAAAGGGAATGAACCAAATGTAAAGAAACAGGAATCAGCCCGCAAGAGAGGACTTGATGTTGAATATTTTGAAATAGAGTCACATAATTCGAAATATGACATGATATCAATGTTGGACGTATATTCTCATCTCCCAGACCCAGTGTTATATATAAACAAACTTAAGTCATTGCTGAATCCCAGAGGTGAGATACTCATAGAGACCGGAGATACATCTGATTTCTCCGCAAAAGAACAAGTCGGACCTTATTGTTTGCCAGATCATTTAAGTTTTGCATCCGAGAAAATTGTCGTAAATATTTTGGAGCGTTTGAATTTCGAAATAGTTTGCATTAAGAAATATCCGTATTTTCCTTTAAATCTTAAATCGATTGTCAAAGAACTTATAAAAATATTTTTGCCTAATTATATTTCATATATTAAATGCTATCTTAAATGGGAAAAATACGCTCAAACAAATATGTTTATAAGAGCACGACTAAAAAGTTTGTCAAGCAGCATTTAACACTTTGCGTGAAAGGGAGAATATCTCTTTAATTCCTTATAAATCTTGTTGTATTGCGGTTTTATGAAATAGATTTGGTTCAATGACTTAATTTGCAAAACTATCTCAAATCTAACTTAGTTCTTAAAAATAATATGAATCATTAAATGAAAAGTATTCATCAAATTGACTATCAAATCTGTACCAATTGCATCATGGATACCTCTGACCCAAATATCACTTTTGATGAAAAGGGCTGGTGTGATTATTGCCGAAATTACTATGAAAATATTTTGCCTAATTGGCACACTGATGAGCAGGGAGAGAGAGAGTTACAAAAGATTTCTGACAAAATCAGGAAAGAGGGAAAAGGGAAAGATTTCGATTGTATTATCGGAGTTAGCGGAGGACTCGATAGTTCATATGCAACATATATAGCCAAAGAAAAACTAGGATTAAGACCCCTGGTATTTCATGTTGATGCAGGGTGGAATACTCAGCAGGCAGTTGGTAATATCGAAAAATTACTGAATGGTCTGGGTTTAGAATTGTATACCGAAGTGATTAACTGGGAGGAGATGAAAGACCTGCAGGTGGCATATTTAAATTCACAAACAGCAGAACAAGATGCACCACAGGATATTGCATTCTTCTCAGCACTCTATAAATTTGCCCGAAAGAATAAAATCAAATATGTATTTACAGGTGCCAATTATTCTACAGAGTGCTGTCGTGAACCCGAAGAATGGGGAGCATACCCTGGAATTGATAAAATTTTGATCAATGATATTCACAGGCGTTTTGGAAAAATCCCCCTTAAGACATTCCCAATAGTTGATATCTTTATGTATAAGATATACTTCAAATATATATTGAGAATGCAGATCATCAAACCTTTGAACTATATCCCATATATTAAAAAAGACGCTGAAAAACTCCTTGAGACCCTTTTTGGCTGGGAAAAATTTCAACATAAACACCATGAATCCAGATTCACCCGTTTTTATGAGGATTACTGGATGCCAAAAAAATTTGGTTATGAAAAACGAAGAGCTCATCTTTCGAGTCTGATCCTTACAAATCAGATTACTCGCAATGAAGCACTTCAAAGAATCTCAAAACCAGAGATGAGTGAGGAGTTTTTGAAACATGAATTTGAATATGTTGCAAACAAATTGGGTTTGACTGTTAACGAATTACAAACAATTTTTGAGGGGGAAAATAAGACTTTCCATGATTACAGAAATAAACGCTCATTAATAGGTTTGGGTGCTAAAGCAATGAAGATACTTGGTTTGGAAAAAAGACTATTCAGATGATTTCAATAATCGACTATGGTGTAGGAAATATCAATGCTTTTGTAAATGTTTACAAAAAACTTGGTATTCACCTTAATATTGCAAAAACAGTTGAGGATTTAGGTTCCACTACCAAAATTATTCTCCCAGGTGTCGGTGCGTTTGATCAGGCAATGGCACGGTTAAATAGTTCAGGAATGAGACCTGCAATTGACAGGATGGTGCTGTTTGATGAGATGCCGCTTATAGGAATATGTGTTGGTATGCAGATGCTTGCTAAGACGAGTGAAGAGGGAATTTTGCCTGGATTAGGATATTTTGATGCTGTTGTAAGGAAGTTTGATGAGTCCAGAATGAGAATTAAATTAAATCTGCCTCATATGGGTTGGAATGACGTCATGACTTCAAACGGGTCAAAGCTCTTTTATAAATTAGAAGAAAACCCGATTTTTTACTTTCTTCATTCATATTATTTCGAGTGTAACAATAATGATGATATAATTGCTAAGGCCGATTATGGAGGCGAATTTGTCTGTGCAGTAAATCATAAAAATATTTACGGAGTACAATTCCATCCTGAAAAGAGTCATCAGTTTGGTATTCAATTGTTAAAAAATTTTTCAGATATATAATTTATGTTACGTCCACGTATAATTCCATGTCTGCTCGTTCATAAAAATGGCCTGGTAAAGACTGTAAATTTTAAAAATCCAAAATATGTAGGTGATCCGATTAATGCTGTAAGGATTTTTAATGAAAAGGAAGTAGATGAATTGATGGTCCTGGATATTGATGCTACCTCAAATCATAATGAGCCTGATTACAAAATGATCGGACATCTTGCCTCCGAATGCCGAATGCCTCTCTGTTATGGTGGAGGTATAAAGACATCCGAACAGGCTGAAAGGATTTTTAGCCTGGGTGTTGAAAAAGTAGCATTAAGCTCTATAGCTATTGAAAAGCCTCAACTTATCAGTGAAATAGCTAATATAGTTGGTAATCAAAGTGTTGTAATTGTGATAGATGTCAAAAAACACGCTTTTACCGGGAAATATGAAATACGGACTCATAATGGTCTTATGTCAACTGGTCTCAATCCTTTTGAGTTTGCTGAGAAAATGGAAAAGTTAGGTGCCGGTGAAATTGTAATTAACTCAATTGACAATGATGGTGTTATGAAGGGTTATGATCTCTCACTGGTTGAAAGGATGAAAAAATTAGTAAATGTTCCATTAACCGTTCTCGGCGGAGCTGGATCATTAGAGGATATCGGAGAACTTATTAAATTGCATGGAACTCTTGGAGCAGCCGCTGGAAGTCTGTTCGTTTTTAAAGGAAAATTCAAGGCAGTCCTCATTAATTATCCCACCAGGGATGAAAGGGACAGATTGGTTAAAGACAACCTGCTTGCAAATATAATGTAGATTGATGTTGATTTCTGAAGTTAAATGACAAATAAATGTAATTATGTTCTCGAATAAAATTTTACTGATCACAGGAGGAACCGGGTCTTTTGGTAATGCAGTATTAAGAAGGTTTATGGATTCCGATATCAGGGAGTTACGAATCTTTTCGCGCGATGAAAAGAAACAAGATGATATGCGTCGCCAGTATAACAATTCTAAATTAAAGTTCTACATAGGAGATGTCAGGGACCTTAACAGTCTAGATCGGGCAATGCATGGAGTTGATTTCGTGTTTCATGCTGCTGCTTTAAAACAGGTTCCTTCATGCGAGTTTTTCCCTGTGGAAGCCGTAAAAACAAATATTCTCGGGACAGATAATGTTCTTCAGGCTGCTGAAAAATACAAGGTAANGAAGGTAGTTGTATTAAGCACTGATAAAGCAGCTTACCCGATAAATGCAATGGGAATGTCGAAAGCTTTGATGGAGAAAGTNATGATTGCCAGATCACGTAGTAATATTGCNGNNGACCAGATCTTTTGTGGTACACGATATGGAAATGTTATGGCATCAAGGGGATCGGTTATACCTCTGTTTATTGAACAGATAAAGGCCGGGAAACAACTTACAGTAACTGATCCTAATATGACGCGATTTATGATGACTCTTGATGATGCTGTAGAACTGGTACTTTACGCTTTTATAAATGGTAAGCCCGGTGATATTTTTGTGCAGAAAGCACCTGCAGCAACAATTGAAACTCTTGCAAAAGCCATAATTGAAGTATATAATTCAAACAGCACAATAAAAGTTATTGGCACCAGGCACGGCGAAAAACTATATGAGACTCTTGTAAACAGGGAAGATATGGTGAAGGCAGAAGATCTTGGCAATTATTACAGAATACCTCTCGACAACAGAGATCTCAACTACGCTCAGTATTTCTCTGAAGGGATTCCCGACGTTTCAAAGTATGATGAGTACCATTCAAATAATACAAGAATACTTGATATTGAGGAGATGAAGGAACTATTATTAAAACTTCCATCAATACGCAAAGATATCTTAGGTGAAAACATAACTAACCAATATCTGGAATAAAGATGATAAGAGTTGGTATAACGGGGCAGGTTGGATTTGTAGGAACCCATCTTTATAATACATTAGGTTTATTTCCTGATAAATTTGAACGGATCTCCTTTCAGGATTCCTTTTTTCAGGACAGTAAGAAGCTTTCAGATTTTGTTTCAAGATGCGATGCTATTGTTCATCTTGCAGCTCTTAACAGGCATAATGATCCTGAGATTATTTATCAGACAAATATTGAATTGGTAAGAAAACTGATCTCTGCCTGTGATACTTCAAATGCAAAACCACATATTCTTTTCTCCTCCTCAACCCAGGAAGAACTGAATAATTCTTACGGTCATTCAAAAAAGGAAGGACGAGAACTTTTCGGGAAATGGGCAGCAAAAAACAATTCAGATTTTACCGGTTTTGTAATTCCAAATGTTTTTGGACCTTTTAGTAATCCATATTATAATTCCGTTATAGCTACATTCTGCCATCAATTGACTCATAATGAAACTCCCCGGATAGAAATTGACGGGGAACTTAAACTTATTTATATTGCTGAGCTGATTTCTGAGATAATAAAGCATATAGAATTAAAATTTTCAAAAGACGCTTCTGAAAACAAAATTGAAAAGATATTAGTTCCTCACAGATATATTATTAAAGTCTCAGAATTGCTTAATAAATTAACTGATTATAAAATTAAATACTTTGAATCAGGTACATTACCGGATATAAGTAATTCATTTGATCTTATCCTTTATAATACATTTCTTACATATATTGATCATCAATCTTTTTTTCCGTTTCCGCTTAAGTTAAATACTGATAACAGAGGCTCATTTGTAGAAACTGTCAAACTAAGAAGCGGAGGTCAGGTCTCTTTTTCAACGACAAATCCGGGCATTACCAGGGGAAACCATTTTCACACAAGAAAAGCTGAAAGGTTTGCAGTTATTAAAGGGGACGCCCGTATTGAATTACGACGAGTCGGGACAAATTCCAAGCTGTCATTTGAACTTTCAGGTAAAAAACCTTCATTTGTTGACATGCCGGTATGGTTCACTCATAATATTACCAACACCGGCAATGAAGAGCTTTTTACCATTTTCTGGATTAATGAATTCTTTGATCAGGCTGATCCAGATACATACTCTGAAGTTGTATAGAATATTGATAATTAATGCTTAAACATGAAACCATTAAAACTTGTTACTGTTGTAGGAACTCGTCCCGAGATAATAAGATTATCCAGAGTAATAGCAAAACTTGATAAGGAAAAGGCAATTGAACATACTCTGGTTCATACCGGGCAGAATTACGATTATGAATTAAATGAAATATTCTTTAATGATCTGGATATGCGCAAACCGGATTATTTTCTGAATGCTGCAGGTACAAATGCAATTTCAACAATTGGACAGATACTGATTAATATTGATCCTATTCTTGAGACTGTAAATCCAGAAGCTTTGCTGGTTCTTGGAGATACAAACAGCTGTTTATGTGCACTTCCGGCTAAAAGAAGAAAAATACCCGTATTTCATATGGAGGCTGGAAACAGGTGTTTTGACCAGAGAGTACCTGAAGAAATTAACAGGAAAATCGTTGATCATATAAGCGACATTAATCTTACATACAGTGATATTGCCCGTGAATATCTTTTACGCGAGGGTATTCCATCAGATAGAATTATTAAAACTGGAAGCCCGATGTATGAGGTTCTGCACTATTATAATGACAAAATCATAAACTCACATGTATTGGATGAATTGCAGATAAAGAGTAATGAATATTTTCTCGTTTCCTACCATCGGGAGGAAAATGTAGATTCCGTTCAGAACTTCGAAGGATTTGTTAATATATTAAATGAGATTGCATCTAGTTACAAACTTCCGATTATTGTCTCTACTCATCCACGGACCCAAAAAATGATTGATCTTAAGAAGCCTCATTTCAATCAGAAAATTCGTTTTCTTAAACCTCTTGGTTTCACCGATTATGTGAATTTACAGATCAACGCAAAGACAGTTCTTTCTGATAGCGGAACTATTTCTGAAGAGTCGTCGATTCTTAATTTTCCGGCATTGAATTTAAGGGAGGCTCATGAGCGACCGGAAGCAATGGAAGAAACATCCGTATTGATGGTTGGTCTAAACAAGGAAAGAGTACTCCAGGCGCTTTCAATAATTGAGAAGCAGGAAAGGGGTGAAAAACGTAATCTGCGGTTGGTAAATGACTATTCTATGCCTAATGTCTCGGAAAAAGTGGTTCGGATTATCATTTCTTATACTGATTATGTTAACCGTGTAGTTTGGGAGAGATAGTTATATGAAAGTCCTTTTTTTAATGATAGCCTATCCCGACGTAGCTAAGAACACCAATATGTACACTGATCTGACCACTGAATTCCAAAAAAATGGTCATGAAGTATATGTAGCTGCACCTGATAATAATTCTACCGGGATTTTTACTGAAGGCAATATTAGAGTATTGAGAATAAAGACATTTCCTCTTTTCAATATTTCAGTAATAAGAAAAGGTATTGCAAATGTTTTGTTACCTTTTCAATACAAAAGGGCAATTATCAAATATTTTAATAATATAAGATTTGACCTTGTTGTTACTCCTACTCCACCAATAACCTTTATCGGAACAGTCGTTTTTTTTAAAAATAAATACGGCTCAAGGATTTATTTGATTTTACGTGATATTTTCCCGCAAAATGCAAAAGATCTTGGTTTGATAAAGAGCAATTTCGTTTTTAGCTTTTTCAGGAACAAAGAAAAAAAAATGTACCAAATAGCTGATTCTATCGGATGTATGTCTCAGAAAAATATTGATTACGTACATTCTCATAACCCTAATGTCGACCCTAAAAAACTTCATCTATTACCAAACTGGACTCGAGTTATTGAAAAGTCTAGCACCCGGCAGGATATTAAGTCAATGTATAATTTGAATAATAAGTTCGTCGCGATATTTGCAGGTAATTTCGGTATACCACAGAAAATTGAATTTCTTATTGAGGTTGCAGAGATAATAGAAGAAAAAAAAGACATTCTTTTTCTTCTGATTGGAGAGGGTACGGAAAAGAATAAAATCAAAAAGATGGTATTTGACAAAGATCTCAAGAATATCCGGATTTTAGATCAATTGCCACGTAAAGAATACTTGGAATTATTAAATGAATGTGACATAGGCTTAGTAAATCTTTCAGAAAAATTTACCATCCCGAATATTCCTTCACGAACATTATCATATTGGTCCGCTAAACTCCCAGTTCTGGCAGCGATTGATAAGAATACGGATTATGGTGAAACTCTGAATAGATGTAAAGGAGGATTGTGGTCTGTCACAGGAAATAAAGAGGCTTATATAGCTAATTTGCTCATGTTCTACAATAATCCTGAATTAAGAAAACTGATGGGAGAAAATGGTTATAAGCATCTAATTCATGAATTAAATCCAGAAAGAGCATATAAAACAATATTATCAAGGATTTAGTATTCTTATTATCAGATACGTTCTAACGATATATTGAGATAAATTTTAGTTTTATAATTCTAGACAAATATTAGATTCCCATAAAATATCATCATTTTAGTATTCTAGTTATTAACATTAAATTATAAGAGATTATTTGATTCAACGCAAATTAAGTAACGACAACAGAATTTCTATTATATTTATTTTTGAATAATAATAAATATAAACAAGAATGCATGAAAGAAGTGACGCATACCTATTTTTTGAAACCATTCCTAGATTCTATAATCGCTCTCTTGATATTAATAATTTTGAGTCCAGTTTTAATTGTTTCGATTTTTTTAATAATATTCTCATCCA
>JGIcombinedJ21911_10000191_pt1 | contig 17279 bp, 15 predicted proteins | sample BarGraNGADG00211_FD_21911 | JGI IMG/M metagenome (IMG submission 21911)
GGCGAGGAGCTGTAAGATGCAACCATAGCCCTTAAATGGACCTGCTGCCACCTTTTAGAGTAGTCTATTGTTATATCTTTTACGGGTGTTTTGTGCTGACTTCCAAGATATACAGGCACTGAAAGAAGCTGGCGACCATGCGCGGAGAGAAGATAACATCTGTTCCGGTAAGATTGTTTCACATAGTTTTCCTCTCTTTCAATTATAACTTCATCAGCTCCTGAAATCAGAGAGAAGTATTCAATAATTGGCGCCATAACCTACACTTGTCGGGACAGCAATTACGGGTTTGTCAACGAGTCCGCCGACAACGCTGGCAAGGGCGCCTTCCATACCCGCTATTACTATTATTACACGGCAGTTTCTGATATCAGGCAATTTATCAACCAGCCTGTGGATTCCAGCTACACCTGCATCATATATTCTTATGACTGTATTTCCAAGAAGCTCGGCTGTAATGGCTGCTTCTTCTGCAACCGGCATATCAGAAGTTCCGGCTGTAATAATTGCAATTCTGCTTTCAGGGATCTTAGGTTTTTTCTTCTGCAACGAAATAATCCTTGCTACAGGGTAATAAATAATATCAGTTGAGATGCTTCTTACAGCTTCGTATATTTCCTGATTTGCCCTCGTGCCTATAACATTATTTTCCTTTTCCGACATCACCCGGAATATTTCTCTTACCTGTTCGACCGATTTGCCGGCGCAGTATATAATCTCAGGATAACCGGTACGAAATTCGCGGTGATGATCTATTCTTGCAAAGCCGAGATCAGTATATGGAAAATCCTTAAGTACTTCCAGAGCCTTTTTTATGCTTGTCTGTCCGTTTTTAACATCATTCAGCAGTTTTTCAACTTCTTTTGCATTCATATTTCTTTTCTTTCAGGATTTGAACTTCCTGTCCTGTAGCCTTCAAGGTCCAAAGATACATATCTGAATCCTATTTTTTTCAAATTGGATATAATATGTTCTTTATCAGGATTATGGATGATTTTTTCGATATATCCGGGCATACATTCAATCCTCGCAAGGTCACCATGTACCCGGACTCTTGTTCCCGGATAGCCTTTTTCCAATAACATGTTTTCAGCTTCCTCAACTAACCGGAGTACTCCTTCATTAATCTCAGTATCGTAGGGGATTCTTGTCAATAAGCAAGCCATGGCTGGTTTATCCCAGATGTCCAGACCTTCTTCTCTGGATAACTCTCTTATATTCTTTTTTGTAAGGCCTGACTCAAGAAGAGGGCTCCTGATACCTAATTCTTTCAAGGCTTCCAGACCGGGTCTGAAATCATTGATATCATCAGCATTTGTACCATCTATAACAAGCTGATAATTGTTCTCCTTTGCATATGTCAATAACTCAGTGAAAAGAGTCTTCTTGCATAGATAACATCTTTCAGCAGGGTTTTTTCTTATCATTTCAGGAAAAGGCAAATCCAGTATTTTATGCTTGATACCAAAAGTCCTGGTAAAATCAATCGCTTCCTCAATTTCGCGCGACGGTATATATGGTGTTCTAATTGTAATTGCGATAGTACCGGATTTTCTTACCATATGAGCCCTGTGCAAAAGAAAAGTACTGTCAACTCCTCCTGAATATGCTACCACAATTGAACCCATATCTTTCAGGATCGAATTGAGTTTTGTTAATCTGTCCTCTTTCATTTCCTTTCTCCTTTCTCCTTTTTACTTTCTTCGTCCACCGTATCCGCCAGTTGGCGGAGAAGGTGGATTACGTTCTACTTACAAGTAAAGCCATTATATTATTGTACACCACTTTGACGGGAATACCTTTATCAGTAGCTATTCGCTTACATTCTTCATATTCGGGTTTATACGATACCTCGTTCCCCTTAAAAAAAGATCTTTTTACTTTTACAGGGCCATAAATAGTCTGAATTATTTCGAATTTTCTGACCAGGGTATCCTTTCTGAAAGGGAACGTCCTGATCCCCAGTGATGTAGATTCAGTAAAAATGATGTTTTTGACACTATCAGCCAATTCCGTTTCGCAAATAACATTAAGCAGAATGCCTGGCCGACCTTTTTTCATAATGATATTTGAAAAGAAAACATCTGATGCGCCGGCCTTAAAAAGTCTGTCGGAGATAAACTCAAAAAACTCAGGATTCATATCATCAATGTTGCATTCAAGATGAAGCGCGTCATGTCCGGAACCTGGATTCTCTAACGTTTCTCCAAGGAATACTCTGAGAAGATTGGGAACGTCCTCATGTTCTTTATGACCGACCCCATAAGCTGTTTTCTCAATTTTCATTACCAGATCAGGGCTGAAGTCTGTTCCCAGTACAGCCAGAATAGCAGCTCCGGTGGGAGTGGTGGCTTCAAAGTTGACACCATTTTTTTTCACAGGAATATCTTTAATGATTTCTACAGTTGCAGGCGCAGGAACCGGGAGCTTCCCATGATNGCAGTTAACAAAACCGCCTCCAAGTTCGACAGTTGATACGTGTACAGCATCAACTTTCAAAACATTATAGCATATTGCAGCACCTACTATATCAATAATAGAATCAATTGCACCGACTTCATGAAAATGTACATGGTCAACTGAGGTTCCGTGAACTGTTGCTTCAGCCTCTGCAATCTTCATAAATATTTTAATACTTAATTCCTTCGTTTTGATCTCAAGCGCTGAATCATTTATGATCTTTTCAACATCNGCAAGGTGACGATGTGCATGCTCATGCCCGGTTTGTTTAACAGTAACTTTGGTTCCATAGATGCCGTGCCTGTGATCTCTCTGAACAATGAGTTCCCAACCATCGATTTTAAGTTTTTTTAATTCATCAATAAGATAAGTTTTGTCAACACCGAGATCGATCATTGCACCGAGATTCATATCTCCGCTGATACCTGAGAAACAATCATAACCGATAATCTTCATATTCTTAGAGTAGTATATAGTGGAACAAATAAAAAGGAGGAATGTTAAAAAATTGTACAAAGATTAACTCAACAGTTTTTATGTTGCTAATATACTATTTACAATCTTTACGGAATAATAAAAAAAAATTGTATTTTTCGGGACTTATCAAAAAATCATTTAAGTTGACAATTTTATTAAGATTATGAAAAGAAGGGATTTTCTTAAAACATCAATTGGAGGTGGTCTGGCAGCCGGAGCAGCGTTAAGAATGGGTGGGTATGATAAGCTCTGGTCATCTGCACCTCTTGCGGCAAAATATGATATGGTAGCAATAATGGGTGGCGATCCTGATGCAATGTTTGACCTTGGAATACAGGAATTGGGAGGAATGGGCACTTTTGTTCAGAAAGGACAAAAAGTATTGATTAAACCAAATATAGGCTGGGATGTAATTCCTGAACTNGCAGCAAATACTAATCCTCTGCTTGTAAAAAGGATTATAGAACATTGTTTTAAGGCCGGCGCCAAAGAGGTTTACGTATTTGATCATACCTGTGATAACTGGGTTAATTGCTATAAAAATTCCGGTATAGAAAGAGCTGCAAAACTGGCAGGTGCAAAAGTTGTTCCGGCTAACTCCGAAAGCTATTATCAGCAAGTTGAGATACCTGGAGGTATAAAGCTTCAGAAAGCTAAAGTACATCAGCTTCTGCTTGAGACAGATGTTTTTATAAATGTGCCGCTTCTTAAGGATCACAATTCAACACGAATGACCTGTTGTCTTAAGAACAATATGGGTCTTGTCTGGGACCGTGGCTACTGGCATTCGAATAATCTGAACCAATGTATTGCAGACTATGCCCTTTATGAAAAGAAACCGGCTCTTAATGTTATAGATTGTTATAATGTTATGGTAAAGCATGGACCTCAGGGAGTATCAAAAGAAGATATTGTTCAAATGAAGTCGCAAATACTTACTACCGACTGGGTAGCCGGTGATGCAGCTGCCGCCAAAATGCTGGGAGTAGCAATTGAAAAGATCGAATATATACCGATTGCTCATAAAATGGGTTTGGGAAATATGAACCTCGAATCTCTGAATATTAAAAGAATAAAAATGTAATTCCTGATGAGGTCATCTATACTTAGAAGAATCCGAATCGTTTTTTCAACACTTTTATTTATATTCTTTTTCCTGGTTTTTGTTGATTTCAAATCACTAATTCCGGTTGACTATATTAACTCTTTAATGTTCTTACAGTTTATACCTTCTGTATTAAAGTTTCTTGATCTGAAAACTTTAGCAGCATGTGGGTTTATGATTGTCCTTTTATTGACTCTGGTTACCGGTCGAACCTACTGTTCGTTTTTATGTCCGCTTGGAATATTGCAGGACGTTAATAGCAGGATTGGAGGACGTATTAAAAGAAAGTTCAGAAGATACGGGTTCAAGAGACCTTTTACCGTTTTAAGATATTCACTGCTGGCAATAACCCTTATTGTTACTCTGGTTTGGGGTATTTATATGATTACCATTCTTGACCCCTATAGTATATTTGGCAGGTTTATGACATATTTTGCCAAGCCGGTTGTAATTATGTTAAACAACTTACTTGCAGGCTTACTGGGTAAATTTGATATATATACCCTGAGTAATATTCCTGTCAGAGGATTCCCTTTNATTGTCTATTCCATTCCTGCTGTTTTCTTTATACTTATTGGCGCCCTTTCTCTNACAAAAGGCCGACTGTACTGTAACATGATATGCCCTGTAGGAACATTTCTTGGTCTGCTTTCCAAAATTTCGCTTTTCAGGATAAAATTTGATGAAAGTGCCTGCACCAGGTGTGGAAGATGTGCAATGCTTTGTAAGTCTTCCTGTATTGATTTTCTTAAACACGATGTTGATGTTACCAGATGTGTAAGTTGTTTTAATTGTATTTATACTTGTCAGGATAAAGCTATTTCATACGGAATTGTGGAATTTAAAAAGAAGGGTAATGAGACAGATGAAGGAAGACGTAAAATCATTGCCGGATCAATCCTTCTGCTGTTCGGCTTATCGCGGCTTTCAAACGGTCAGGATAAAACAGCGCCAAAACCAAAAAAAGATTCAACTGTCAAAGAAAATAAGACATACCCGGTGTGTCCTCCAGGAGGAGTAACGATTGCAGATTTCAATAAAGATTGCATCGCCTGTTCATTATGCATAAATATCTGTCCGAATGGTGTCCTGCAACCGGCATATAAGCAATATGGAATTGCCGGGATGATGCAGCCGGTGATGGATTACCATAAAAGCTTTTGTACATATAACTGCACAAAATGCACTGAGATTTGCCCCACTAACGCATTGCATCTGCTGGTACTTGAAGCTAAGAAGCTTACACAGTTGGGGAAAGCAAAATTTATAAAGGACAATTGTATTGTAAAGACTGAAAAAACAGCCTGCGGAGCATGTTCAGAAAGTTGCCCGACAAAAGCTGTTCACATGATTCCTTATGAAGGAAACCTTGTGATTCCTGAGGTTACAGAAGATATTTGTATAGGTTGCGGCCATTGCGAATTTGCCTGCCCGACTGTACCTTATAAGGCGATCTACGTTGATGGTAATCCTGTTCATGTGGCAGCTAAAAAACCTGAAAATGTTGAGTCTGATAAAAAGACACCGGTGGAATTTCCATTTTAGACAACCCGTTGTTTTGATAGGCCTCTCCCCAACCCCCCGCGTTGCGGGGCAGGCTCTCCTTCAAGTGGGATGAAGCAGAAAAGATATTGAGGAAAAAATTACTTACAATTAACAAAAAATCATACTATTATATTGTAATCCATATGAAACCATCGCATATTGAACATATTGGAATAGCCGTCGTAAACCTTGAAGCTGCCATAAGTTTTTATGAAAAGGTATTGGGTCTGACATGCTATAACATTGAAGAAGTAACTGATCAGAAAGTACGAACCGCCTTTTTCATGATAGGACAAACAAAAATTGAACTTCTTGAATCTACTGATCCTGAAGGTCCTATAGGAAAATTCATAGAAAAAAGGGGAGAAGGAATTCATCATATTGCATTTTCTGTTGAAAAAATTGAAGAGCAACTGGCACATGCGGCAAATCTGGGTGTCAGATTGATTGATAGTGTACCCAGAAAAGGGGCAGAAGGTCTTGATATTGCTTTCTTACATCCAAAATCGACTTCAGGAGTTCTTATTGAACTGTGCGAAAAAAATCAGTAGGTTTGTATAACATAACCAACTATTTGGTAAAATGAAAAAATCCATAGCAATAGCAGGTAATTCCGGTCCAAAAGTAAGGTCTGATTGTGAAATTGTTTTAGAAATAAAATCTGACAGTGGACTAACTATTGATCTGACCTCAAAAGTGAGGGTACTCTATGGTGAATCTATTAAGAGTCTTGTTTCTGAACTACTTACTTTTTTTGGAATAAAAAATGCAGTTGTAAAGATAGATGACTCCGGAGCCCTTCCCTTTGTTATTGCCGCACGTCTGGAATCTGCGGTGAAACAATTGATCAGCACAGATCTTGAATACNTTCCTGAGTTACTAAAGGAAAACAGCTATTATACTACCCGCGACAGGTTTAGGTTTTCAAGGTTATATTTGCCGGGCAATACACCCGGATTGATGATCAATGCCGGCCTTCATTCGGCTGATGGTATAATACTTGATCTTGAAGACTCCGTTGCTCCTGAAAAGAAAGATGAAGCCAGAATTCTTGTGAGAAATGCATTACGCCAGATAAATTTCTATGGTGCTGAAAAAATGGTCAGGATCAATCAGGGAAGGAGAGGGTTGGACGATCTTCACTTTGTCATTCCCCATAATGTTAATCTTATACTTGTTCCTAAATGTGAAAGTGCAGATTTTATCCTGCAGGTCGATAAAGAGATTTCAGAAATTAAAAAGAAATTCAATCTCAAAGAACATGTATTTCTGATGCCTATTATTGAAAGTGCACTCGGGGTTGAGCATTCTTTTGAGATTGCCTGTGCATCAGAAAATATTGTGGCTCTGGCCATAGGACTGGAAGATTATACAGCCGATCTGGGCGTTACCAGGACTGTGGAAGGCAATGAATCATTTTATGCAAGGACACGACTTGTTGTTGCTGCACGGGCGGCGAATATTCAACCTATCGATTCTGTATTTTCAGATGTTGCAGATATGGAAGCTCTGAAACAAAATGTACTGATATCAAAATCTCTTGGCTTTGAGGGAATGGGTTGTATTCATCCGAGGCAGATACCTGTAATACGGCAGGGATTTTCTCCTGATCAGACTGAAATTGAAAAATCGAAAAAAATTGTTCTGGCATTTGAAACAGCGAAACTTAAGGGGCTTGGTGTTGTTGCTCTGGGATCAAAAATGATTGATCCTCCGGCGGTCGCTCGTGCACAAAAAATAATTGATCTTGCAGTTCGTCTGGGTCTTTTATCGGTTAACTGGATAGATGAACTTCCTCATGATGAAAATTAAGGACTAATAAAGACAATATGCCTCTTAAAACTGTTATAAATGCGGCCGGAAGGTCGGTTCCTCTGGAGATCAACGGTAAGCCTGTGATACCTTTTAAAGGAGTTGGCATGCACAAACCGGACGGCGGAAGTATTCGCCACCAATACCGACGTGCTCCGATTATCCGGATGATGGCAATAAGGTCGTGGGATCACTGGAGGAAGCTCTCCGTAAATGTGGCCTTTGCGATGGTATGACAATATCAACACATCATCATCTCAGAGACGGTGACTTAATAAGCAATAAAGTATTCGAACTGGCGTCCACAATGGGAATTAAAGATATGGTATGGTTTCCTTCTGCCTCTTTTCCCTGTAATGATCCTTTGATTAAATATCTTGATGATGGCACAATTAACAGGATTGAGGGAAGTATGAACGGGCCTCTGGGACGATATGTTTCAGAGGGCAGAATGAAGGGAACTGCGGTTCTCAGATCGCATGGCGGCAGGGTTCAGGCAATCCAGGATGGAGAGGTGAGGATCGATATAGCGGTTCTTGCCGCGCCAACTTCAGATGCTTTTGGAAATGCCAGGGGGACGGGAGGCTCATCTGCCTGTGGTGTTCTTGGTTATGCAAAGGCAGATTATATGTATGCTGGTAAAGTGATCGTTGTGACAGATAATCTTGTTGATCTTCCATGCTTTCCTATGGAAATTGAAGGTAATTATGTTGATTATGTTGTAGTTGTGGACAAGATCGGAATTCCGGAAAAAATAGTTTCAGGTACTACACAGATTACCAGGAGCCCCGACAGGCTTTTAATTGCAGAACTAACCGCCTCATTTCTGGAAATATCCGGCATTCTGAAAGATGGAGTTGCCATACAGGCAGGCGCTGGCGGTACATCCCTGGCAATAGCAGTATTTGTTCATCAGATCCTGAAAAACAAAGGATGGAAATCGAAATTCGGATTTGGAGGAAGTACAAAATACATGGTTAGGATGCTTGAGGAAGGACANATGGGTTTTATTCTGGATGCACAGGTATTTGATCTTGATTCGGTAAAGTCAATTGAGAATAACCCTAATCATGTTCCTTACTCTGTATTCAATGCATACAACTACCATTCAAAGGGAAACCTGACCAGTATGATGGATATTATGATACTGGGNGCAACTGAAGTTGATTTAAACTTCAATGGTAACGTNGTGACACATTCTGATGGGTATCTGCTTCATGGTATTGGAGGTTGGCAAAATTGTCTTCATGCCCGGAATGTTATTCTCCCGATTCCCTTGTTCCGCGACCGGATCCCGGTAATAGTTGATGAAGTAACTACGTTGTGCGGACCTGGTGAACTTATTGATGTGATCATAACTGAAAGAGGTATTGCAATAAATCCCCTGCGGCAGGATCTGATTGACAGTGTTAAAGGCAGCGGACTTCCTTTAAGAACCCTTAAGGAGCTTAAGGATGAAGCTGAAAAGATTTGCGGAGTACCACAAAAGCCTCAGTTTGAAGAAGATATTGTTGCTGCAATAAAATGGGTTGATGGAACAGTTATAGATGTTGTGAGGAAAATAAAAACCGTGTAGATCATACTATGGAAAAATACAAATGTGTTGTATGTGGATATATCTATGACCCTAAGGAGGGAGATCCTTCGGCCGGTATCGGACCGGGCGTCTCTTTCGATGATCTGCCTGCTGATTATATCTGCCCGGTTTGTGGAGCAGGTAAAGATGAATTCATTAAATATGAGTGATCAGGGATGATCTCATTTGCTATAGAAAAAACTCTGATTATTTGACCGGCATTTTTTTTACAACATCTACAAGGAGATCCCAGAACATCTGAGCTGTTCTGATTTCGATCATCTCCTCAGGAGTATGAGCTCCCCTGATAGTGGGGCCAAATGATATCATGTCGATTCCTTTAATCTTTTCATATACCAGGCCGCACTCAAGACCCGCATGTATTGCCCTTACTGAAGGCTCTTTACCAAATAGCTCAAGATATGAATTACGTGTTATCTTAAGAATCTCGGATGTAAGATTTGGTTTCCATCCCGGGTATCCGTCAGAATGAACCACTTCTGCACCGGCAAGTCTCAGGCAGGATTCAACCATAACACTTGCATCATTCCTGGATGATTCAATTGAGCTTCTCTGAGTGGTAATAATTCTGATGGAATTACTACCACTGAATTTTGCTATGGCCAGGTTAGTTGAGGTTTCAACCAGATCATCCATTTCTTTCGACCATGCAATAACTCCATGAGGACAACAGCTCAGGGCATTTAGAAATTTTTTCTGACTATCCTTATCCATTACAAATGGAGGAAGGTCAACTTCCTTCACGGAGATCTTAAGTTCTTTCTCCAGATCCCCAAATTCATCAATCAGTGTTACATGGAATGCCTCAATCCAGCTTTTTATAGAATCATTTACTGATTTGTCGAGAACAATTTTCGAAAAGGCTTCTCTGGGTATTGCATTCCGGAGATTTCCTCCATCAAAGTTGGCCAGTGAAATTTCAAACTGATTTGAAATATTCCATAGCAGCCTGTTCATTATCTTAACAGCATTCCCATAGCCTTTATGAATTTCATCACCGGAATGGCCGCCATGAAGACCAGTTACTGAAATATCGAAAGCAGATGAACCATTTGGTACCGGAATAGTAGTATATTTCATTGTTCCGACCGTGTCCATACCTCCGGCGCAACCTATGAAAAGTATACCTTCATCTTCAGAATCGAGATTGATAAGTGTTCTTCCGGAAAAAAAATCAGCTTTAATATTTATCGCCCCTGTCATACCTGATTCTTCATCCACGGTGAAAAGGCATTCGATTTTTCCTGCCTTAAGATTTTTATCAGTCAGGATTGCCATTTGTGATGCAATACCGATCCCATCATCTGCACCAAGAGTAGTCCCCGTGGCAGTTACCCATCCATTTTTAATTGCAGGAATAATTGGATCCTTTTTCCAGTCATGTGCATAGTCTGCATTTTTTTCTCCAACCATGTCCATATGACTCTGAAGAACAACTGTTTTCCTATTCTCCATTCCGGGTGACGGCGGTTTAATGATCAGTATATTTCCAACTTCATCCTCTTTCGATTCGAGATTGTTATTCTTCGCAAAATCAAGAAGATAATTTCTGATCTTCCCTTCATTCTTTGAAAGGCGTGGAATATTACAAATCTCTTCAAAGTAGATCCAGATTGGCGCTGGATTCAATTGACTTAAAATGCTCATGCCTGGTATAATGTTCCCTGTTTGGCCGCAAAAATACTATTTTTTTTTTGCTTACAGGATAGAGTGATAAAAATAAATAGTGTATTATGACCTGTTAAATTTTGACTATTTTTACGGGGCTTTTGTTAAAAAGTAATAAATGCAATATATATGGCCAAACGTACAATAATTACATTACCAGGTGATGGGATAGGGGTAGTTGTTCTTCAGCAGGCAATAAGGGTATTGAATGCAGCAGGATTTGAAGCAAACTATATACATGGCGATATAGGATGGCAATTCTGGTGCAGTGAAGGCAATCCATTGCCCCAAAGAACGATAGATCTCATCAAAAAGCATAAAATTGCCCTCTTTGGGGCGATAACCTCAAAACCCAATGATGAGGCTAAGGCAGAACTTTCTCCGGATCTTCAGGGGAAAGGACTTACCTATTCAAGTCCAATTGTGGGTTTAAGGCAACTTTTTAATCTTGATATATGTGTACGTCCCTGCAAATCTTATAAAGGCAACCCTCTCAACTTTGTTAGAAGAGGAAAAGGGAATACGATTGACGAGCCCCTTATTGATGTGGTAATATACCGGCAGAATACAGAATGTTTGTATTCAGGTGTCGAATGGACNNATCCACCGGCCCAGGTTTATCAGGCCATGATGACTCATCCCAAATTCAGTAAAAATTTTGGGTCGGTTCCGGTTGAGGAGCTTTCGATTTCAACCAGGATCTTTACCAGAAAAGCAACTATAAGGATCCTTATGGCTGCCTTTGAACATGCGAAAAAATACGGATATAANTCAGTTACAGTATGTGAGAAGCCCAATGTGATAAGAGAAACATCCGGATTGATGTGGAAGCTGGCAAAAGATATCCAGAAGAACTCTTTCCCTGAGATTAAACTTCTGAACACTAATATAGATGCCCAGATGATGTGGCTGACAAAGAATCCTGAGGAGTATGNTGTAATCGTTGCAGGTAATATGTTCGGTGATATTGCATCCGATGCGTTTGCCGGCCTGATTGGCGGATTAGGATTTGCCTGTAGCGCCCAGTTCTCTTCTGATGGTATTGCGGTTTTTGAACCGACTCATGGATCAGCTCCAAAATATGCCGGTTATGAAATCTCGATAGTGAACCCAATTGCCATGATTGAATCAGCCTGTATGATGCTCGATTATATTGATGAGAAGAAAATTGCATCACGGATCAGAAAGGCCATTGCTGAGGTAATTGAAGAAGGAAAAGTCAGAACTTACGATATGATGAAGATGGCGGGCAGACCTGAAGTTATNCAGAATGGNGCCGCTTCAACAGTGCAGATGACTGATGCCATAATAGCCAGATTAAAGTAATCAAAACAACATCATATGACTGAGCGGGTTAAAAAAATGTGGCCGGAACTTGAGTGGATTAAAGATAAATCACTCAGGGAAAAAACTGCTGANACATGGGAAACGGCTCTTCAAAGAAGTGTCCTGAAAGCAGAAGATCTTGAACAAATCCCATTTACGCTTTTATGCGGCCCCGATCTAAAGGTAAGCTTCATGGCACATAAACGATGTGTTGTCCATATTGCCAGGGCAAGCGGTGAGAAAATTAACGAATTCTTTACTACCGATCTTCCTGTGAATATGGATATACTTATTTCAGGCGCTATTCTTGCTGATGTTGGAAAACTGCTTGAATATGAGCTTGATAAGGAAGGGAAAGCTATTCAGGGGAAATATGGGCAATACCTAAGACACCCTTTTTCAGGAGTGTCACTGGCTGAGGAATGTGGAATTCCACCCGAGGTGTGTCATATAATTGCAGCCCATGCTCATGAAGGCGATCTGGTGAAAAGAACAACCGAAGCATACATTGTTCATCATGCTGACTTCATGACTTTTCTTCCGTTTAAGAGCAGATTAATTGTCTAATTTTTCTTCTCAATCATGTATGACACTATACGACTCTGAGCATCATTCCATTTTGTAAATGCTTTAATTGTTGTGGTTTCTGAAACCCTGAATGGTCTATTATACAGAGTAGATTTTTCACCAGGAATTGTTCCATCTGTTGTATAGAAAATTTTTCCATCTTCTCTGGAATTTGCTAATTCAATGGTAATACTATCTGTAAATATCATTACCGGAGAAACAAGTGACGGAGGAATAATGTTATGATTTGCCTTGAAAACGTTTTCAACGCCCATCTTGTTTATCTCTCTGTCGTAGGTCATCAAACCGTTTGTTTCTGTTTCAACATCGGTAGTCTGGGTATAGATTGTAGCACTCAGTCCATTTTTTTTCACGAACCTGTGGACAGATCAAAATATGATTCATATCTGGAAAGTAACTGAAGAGTATCATCCATATTCCTGTATCCCCAGTTCTTTTGTTCCCAGGTATGGCCCTTAAGAGGTAGCCCGAGTCCACCAAATTCACCAAGTACTATTGCTCTTTTCGCCTCAGCTGGTTGAACAACCGGATCGGGATAATGATGTATATCATTAATATTACCTGTTCCTCTGTCAGTCCAGCCGGAAGAGCTGTTGACAAGTCTTGTAGTATCATAATCTGATATCAGCCGGGTAATTCTACCAGTTTCAAACTGACCCCATCCTTCGTTAAAAGGAACCCACATGATAATTGACGGATGATTATATTTAGTCTCAATCATCCTCTTCAATTCAAACTCATATTGTTCAGTAGCCTCCTTTGACTTTTCTATATCCGGTTGATTTCCCCCTATAGATTTATCTCCACTCGGCATGTCCTGCCAAACAAGAATACCAAGCTTATCGCACCAGTAATAAAAGATTCTGTTTTCAACTTTTACATGTTTACGTAACATATTGAATCCCATTTTTTTAGTCATCAGCAGATCATAAACCATTGCCTTTTCAGTTGGGGGAGTATAGATACCATCCGGCCAGAAGCCCTGATCAAGAGGACCATTCTGATACACAAATTCATTATTCAGAAGTATCCTTGTGAAACCGTCAGGAGTTTTTCCTATTGATATTTTTCTGAAGCCTGTAAAAGATTTCACCTTGTCGACTATCTTATTATTCTTTTTTAATTCGATGGTAATGTCATACAAATAAGGTTTATCCGGAGACCAGAGTACAGGATCTTTTATCTGTAAAGTAATTTCATTATTAACATTGCCACTGGCTGTAGCAATTGTTTTTCCCTCTTTTTTTATTTTGAATGAGATGGAACCTTCGGCTGCATTTTTTACATCAGATTTAAAGATGATGGTCCCGTTATCAGCATTAGTAACAGTTCTGAAAGAAGATATATAGGATTCATTTACCGGTTCAATCCACACTGTCTGCCAGATACCTGTTGTGGGAGTATACCAGATGCTTCCGGGGGATGAGACCTGTTTTCCCCGTGGCTGAGTGCCTTTATCAGTTGGATCCCAGACACAGACCAGTAATTCATGATGTTTTTGATTACCCAGAGATTGTGTTATATCAAATGTAAATGGATCGTATCCGCCACGGTGTGTTCCGACCTCTTTCCCGTCCACCCACACCTTAGTCTCCCAGTCACAAGCTTCAAAATTTAGCAGTATATGCTTATTATTCCATACATTCGGTATTACAAAATCTCTTTTATACCAGAGATTTTCATTTTCAGACACTCTCTTTCTGACTCCTGATATGGCTGATTCTATTGGGTATGGGACCAGAATTGATCCATCCCATTTTTCCGGTTTTGTTTCTTTCCGGGTAATTGCGTAATTCCAGAGGCCGTTTAAATTCAGCCAGGCATTTCTTATCATATCAGGCCTGGGATATTGCATCCAGGGTTTTAAAGGATCAACATCTGAGGTCCATTTTGTAAGAATCGGGTTTTCAGCCGGTTTCCAGTTTATTTCATCTTTAGGTGTACATGATACACTTAATACTAAAAAAGAAAGTATTGATACGCTCTTAACTATTCTCATAGGTTTGTTAAATATTCTTATTTATCGATTTGTTCTTCACCCTGCCTTCGCTAAAGCTATGGCAGGTAGCACATCGCAACCTGCCCCTTGCGCCATGCTCCTTGCACCCAGCCCCATCTTCTTCCTACCCCAGTTTCATCTTTTCTACCTCATCGATATTTCTTTCATTAGTAACTGCCTTTGCGTCGGGAGTATATAAATAATCAATAAGATCCTGATACTTGTCCATTACTTTTCCTCTTACAATCTTCATAGTTGAGTTCATAAGACCATTGTCTTCTGTAAAACTTTCTTCAAGGATACCAATTGCTACCGGGAGCCATCTCTGAGGAAACATACTGCCGAATTTTCCATTAGTACGATATTCGTTGACCTCACTTTCAATCAAAGTAATAACAGCTCTTACGCCTTCATCTGAGTCAGCTGTCAGATTCTTTTCTTCAAGATAAAGTTTAAGTGAATGCTGGTTTGGCACAACAAGAGCGACCGTATATGGTTTCTGGTTATTGTAAAGCATACACTGGTCAATGTATTTAGATTGTTCAGAGAATGCTTCTTCAATGCCTTCGGGACTGAATTTTTCACCATCATCGGCTATAAGGAGGCTTTTAAACCTGCCGAGCACATAAAGGAAGCCATCGTCGGACATGTAACCCATATCACCAGTATATAACCATCCGTCTTTTATTGTTTCTTTTGTAGCAGCATCGTTTTTCCAGTAGCCGTGCATCACATTTCCTCCTCTGATGACTATTTCACCTTTTTGACCGGAAGGAAGTTTATTACCATCATCATCGCATATTTTAAGGTCCATATTATTGACCAGGACCCCGGATGATCCGAGTTTATGCCGGCTGGTGGAATTTGATGAGATAACAGGAGAGGCTTCACTTAATCCATAACCCTGATACATTGGTATGCCAAGAGCATAAAAGAATCTCTGAAGTTCAATATCAAGAAGAGCGCCACCACCAATAAAATAGTCGAGCTCTCCGCCATAACCTTCACGGATTTTACTGAACAGCAGCCTGTCATAAAACCTGAGAAGAGGTGTTTTAATTTTTTGTAATCCTCTTCCCTTATTCCAACCCTCTTTGTTATAGGAATAGGAGATTTTAAGTGCATGATTAAAAAGCATCTCTATTGCACTCCCTTTTTCCTTGATGCCTTTCTCAATATTTTTTCTGAAATTTTTTGCAATGGCAGGAACACTCATGAGCAGATTGGGTTTAATCTCTTTCAGACATGCCGGAAGATTCCTAAGGGTTTCCATTGGTGTTTTTCCTGTTTTTACCGAGGCAATGCTTGCACCTTTACCCATAAAAGCAAAAATACCGCCGGTATGACCGAAGGAATGGTCCCACGGGAGAATTATGAGAGTCTTATAGAAAGAGGGGATATCCATCAGACTATATGCCTGGTAAACATTGGTAACATAATTTCCATGAGTCAGAATGATACCTTTTGGATCGGCTGTAGTACCCGATGTATAACAGATATTTGCAAAATCGTCGGGAGTGAGACTTTTAAATAGTGCTTCAAACTTTGTTAAATTCGCCGGTGATTCCAGCCATTCCCTTCCGATTTTTCTGACTTCATTAAAATGGATCTCATTATTTGCATATTCTTCCTGGGTGTCAAAATGAATTATTTTTTCTATTGAAGGGCATTCTGCAAGTACTTCTTTAAGTTTTTGAGCCTGTATTGAAGAGACAAGGATCATTCTTGATCCTGAATGGTTAATCCTGAATTTTATTTCTTCGGGATTAAGTTTTACTGACAGAGGNACATTNATTGCACCNGTATANAGNATCCCCATTTCACCAATAACCCAGCTATTCCGACCTTCAGAAATCAGACTTAACCTGTCGCCTTTTTTTATNCCAAGTTTAATGAGTCCTGCAGCAAATTCATAAATCTGCTTTCTTGTTTCACCATATGTTGTACCTTCATATTTATCATTAGGTTTCTCCCACAGATAAACATTATCACTGTACTTTTCAACACTTTCTTCGAAGAATTGAATTAATGATTTCATCGACTCAGTTTTAGTAATTGTCAGTAAATTTCCATGCCGAATATACAAAATCCGCAGTATTTTGATATGTGGCAGTANAAATATATCTTTTGGTTTGGTTTTCAATAATTTGTATCTTTGANNAATGACTTTATAGAAAATCGGGGAAGTGATTTAATATTAATATTAAATATATTGTTATGAGACATTTATCTGTTATAGTATTCATATTATTTTTGATTGTTCAGCCATCGTGTAAATTTTTCAAGGGAAGAGGAATATTTGGCAAAAAGGCCAGAATTGCGGCTATAGTGAAAGCTCAGGAGGACAGTGTCCGTGTTGTCGATTCTATCCGGAAAGTACAGGACAATTTAATGGCAATTGAGAATGCAAAACTTGATTCTATCAGAAAAGCTGATGAAGAAAGGTTAGCAATGGGAACAAAATACAAGTACAATATTATTGTTGGCAGTTTTATTACACCTGAATATTCGAAAAGTTTTGCTGAAGATTTCCGGAAACAGGGCTATGATGCAAAAATAATAAAGAAGGAAGGAAGCAGGTTTGAACTTGTATCGGTTGANGCTTATGATAGTTTCAGAAAAGCAGTTGCACGTTTGAAAGCATTTCAGGATACCGTCCAGTTTGAGTCCTGGATGTATGTTAAGAAATAACAAACAATTTT
>JGIcombinedJ21911_10000209_pt1 | contig 16815 bp, 14 predicted proteins | sample BarGraNGADG00211_FD_21911 | JGI IMG/M metagenome (IMG submission 21911)
GGAGCCACTCGGAGCCGACGCGGACAACCGCGACCTGTGTCGGGCGAACGTTGAGAACTTCGACCACCCCATCAACCTGATGTTCGCCTCCTCCATCCAGTGTTCTAAGGCGACTGCGCGACCGCCTCCCCCAGCGTGGCCAGGATCTCGGGACGATCTGAGCCGCACCCGCATTCCCGCCACGGGCCCGGCACCTCCCGACCGCTTCGTTGGGTTCCGAGGGTCCGGGTTGGCGCGACCAAAGCGAGATGGACGCTTTCCGCCGGTAACGACGCCTCACCCGCAACTGCCCAGACTTCGGCACGTGGTGCTCCGAGCATCCCGAGTCGTGCACCACTCCCCCACGTAGCGCCGTCTAACAGCGGTCCGGTCAGCACGGCAAACGGACCAATCAGCAGTGGCGGATCGGCTTCACCTGGACGGACGCAGGGCCCCACGACGTCGAGATCGTCGACTACCACCAGGAGGTGACCATGACCGCCATCGACCCGATCCACCCCGGCGAGGTCCCGCTTGAGGAGTTCCTCGAGCCTCTCGGCGTGAGTCAGAACCGGCTGGCAGTCGCGATCGGCCTCCCGCCCCGCCGGATCAACGAGATCGTCCACGGCAAGCGCCGGGTCACCGCGGACACCGCCCTGCGCCTTTCCCGCTACTTCGGCACGAGCGCCCGCTTCTGGCTCAACCTGCAGACCCGATACGACCTCGAGATCGAGAAGGACCAGCTCGGGGCCTCCCTCGACGAGACTCATCCCTTCGCCGAGACCCACGCCGGCCCACCGGCGGCTTAGCGACCCGGCCGACGCGCCGAACACGCAGACCCGCCATGCTCACCCGTACAGCCAGAACGCGAGGTCTCATGCCACCGTGTCGCGGCGAAGGGCCACGGAGATCGTGTGGCCCTTCCGCCCGCCCGCCATGGTCCTCGGGCCGGTCAAGACCGCGACCAGTCGGCGCACCCTTGCCCGGCCCCACGCCTGCGTCCGCGCCCCGCAGAACCAGGCCCGCCGCCAGGACACCGACCGGGCCGCGGCCGAGCAGACTGCTCGGAAGACCGGGGCGAGGTCAGCATCCTCCGCCGGCACAACCACCTGTCATCTGCCAGCGCACCGCCACCGTGAACTGGCCTCCGTTCACACGGGAACCTGCCCGAGTGGGCCACTGGTCGGTGCCGTGCCGGTCAGGCCGGTGCACCCGCGGCTGGAGCGCGCTCGCGCAGCGGGACTGTGAGGATCAGGGTGGTTCCCTGTCCGCGGGTGCTAGTGAAGGTGAGTCGGCCGCGGAGCAGTTTCGTCCGCTCGTCCATGCCGCGGATGCCCAGCCCCGCACCGAAACGCTCGTCGCCGTCGCGATCGGGAGGCGCCATGCCACGCCCGTTGTCCGTGACAGCGGCGCGCAGGTGATGCTCGGAGAAGATCAACCAGACGCGCGCCTCGCTGGCCTCGGAGTGCCGCTCGACGTTGTGGAGTGCTTCCTGGACGATGCGGAAGACGAGCAGCTCGTCACGACCTTTCAGTCTCTGCAGGGTGCCCTCGACGATGAGGTCGACGTCCATGCCGGTGCGGCGACCGAGGTCGCCAACGAGCCAGTCGATCGCCTCCGCCAACCCGAGGTCGTCGAGCAGGGAGGGCCGAAGATCCCGGCAGTACCGTCGGAGGTTCGCCATGGCGTCGGTGAGGATCTTGTGGATGTCGAGCAGCCGCGAACCGGTCTCCTCGGGCAGTCCGGCGGCTGCGACAGAATCGATGCGCCCCGTGGCGACCGCGATCGACTGCAGGATGTCGTCGTGCAGTTCCCGGGACAGCCGCTTGCGTTCCTCCTCTTGGGCCTCGGTGGCCAGCTCGATGTAGGTCTCCAGGTTCTGCTTGGCCGTCGAGAGGGCGGTGAGGGCGTCGCGGGTACGCTCATGGTTGCGAATGTTGGCCAGGGCCACCTCGATCTGGTGGGCGATCGAGCCGTGGACCCGACTTTCGTCGGCGGTCATCGCCTCGTCAGGTTGCGTGACTCCAAGGGCGCCGATCACCCCGTCCTGCACGCGGAGCGGCACTACCAGCGTGTGGTTCCCTCCGTTCGGGCCCGCGGCGGCCGGCTGCGGATCACCGGTGAGGCAGGCCGCCACGGTGAGGCCCTCCTGCTCAGGTGTCAGCAACTGGGGCACGCCGCCCCGGCTCGCATCGATCACGGTCACCTCCTCGGACCCGCCGGCGGCGATCAGGCGCACCCAGCACACCTGGCGCTTTCTCGGGTCGAGCTTGGCCCGCAGGCTCCCCCGCAGAACATGCTGCAGGTCGAGTGAGTCCGCGGCCGCGGCCGCGGTTGCGCTGAGCCGAGCGAGGCGGCGGCGGGCCTTGTCGGAGGCCAGGGCGGCTTCCCGCTCGCGGTCTACCCGGACGGCCACGATCACGGCAATGCTGGTCAGGATGCCGAACTGAATGAGGATCCCCGTCCGTGTGACCGCGTCGTGCATGGTGATCTCCGGAATCGACAGCAGCAGGGCCCACAGGGCGGTTGGTAGCGCTCCTCGCAGGCCGAAGCTCAACGCGGCGTAGACCACGGGGATCAGGAAGATCGACACGGACAGCAGGTACAGCCCCGACTCTCCGCCGAGGAAGCCCAGGTCTTCGAGCATCAGGTGCCCGATGTCGATGGCCAACACGAGCATCTGGATCACCCAGAAGCGGAGATCGCCGAAGGGCACGGCGGCCAGCAGCGACCTGCGACCGCCCCCCGTCGCCGCGGACTCGCCGGCCGCTGCCGTCGAGGCGGGCGTGTCAGTCATCGGGCATCTCGATGAGTTGGTGGCGAAGCGCGTACGCGACGGCCGCCGTGCGTGAGGACACTCCCAGCTTGTCGAAGATGTTGCGCATGTGAGCCTCCACGGTCCGGGTGCTCAGGAACAGGGCGGCGCCGATGGCCCGGTTTGCCGCCCCCCGAGCGGCAAGGTCCAGCACCTGACGCTCGCGATCGGTCAGAGTGGTGTCGGACGGCGCCCCACGGGAGATCCGAGTGAGCACCGCCCGTGCGATCGAGGGGCTCAGGGCGGACTCCCCGTGCGCGACGTGGATCACCGCGTCCCTTAGTTCGGCGGCCTCCACCGTCTTGAGCAGGTAGCCGCTGGCGCCTGCGGCGAGGGCGGCGTGCACGTACTGGTCGTCGTCGTAGACCGACAGGATGATGACCTCGACGGACGGGTGCTCGGCGTGGATGGCGCGGGTCGCCTCGATGCCGTTCATCCCCGGCATGGAGATGTCCATGAGGATGACGTCGGGCGCCAGGGCGGCGACCATCTCACGTGCCCGCTCGCCGCTGGCGGCCTCCCCTGCGACGACGATGGCGCCTCCGGCGGACTCCAGTCGCTCCCGGATGCCGTCTCGGAACAGCGGGTGGTCGTCGCAGATCAGCACACGGATCGGGTCCCGGTAGCGCTGCTCGTTCACCTCGAAGATGCCCCTTTCCGGCGCTGCGCGACCCGTGGGAACTCCACGCCTGACCCGGAGATCGCAGCCGCGCCGCCCATGGGGGCGGGGCCGGTCACTCGGGCTGGGCATCAGAGTATGCCCCTTTTCCGGCGCTGCGCGACCCGTGGGAACTCNACGCCTGACCCGGAGATCGCAGCCGCGCCGCCCATGGGGGCGGGGCCGGTCACCCGTGCTGGGCATCAGCGCGGTTCTCGCTAGGTGATTTCACCTACCCGAGTGTGTGGTGTCCCCTGATGTCCTCCCAGCGCGCGACTCGGCATGCTGGGTACGTCGGCACCGACAACGGCGGTCCTGCGTGTGCCAGCCATCGGCCGACGGAATGACCCGCCCGCTTGACGATGGAGGAAGACATGACCTGTTCGACGCGTACCCGTTCCGGCAGCGCAGCACTGCGCGCCGTATCGCTCATCGCCGCCGCCGGCCTGACCGCGCTGGGCCTGTCGGCGTGCGGCAGCTCGGACTCGGGCGATCAGGCGACGTCCAGCTCCGCTCCCGCAGCGTCGACGTCCGCACTGGGCGCCGACGAGTGGGTGGCGAATGCAGGCGACTTCAAGGAAGCCGCCAACTGGGACACCGCCGAAGTGCTCTCCGTGGACCTCGGTACCGCGCTGTCGCCCGCGTCGCTGGAACTCACGGCTGGCATGCCGTACGAGATTCAGATCAGCAACAGCGGTGCGGCGGACCAGGGGATCTCGGCTCCTGACCTGTTCCGGGCCTCGGCCGTGCGCAAGACCGAGTCCGGTGCCGAGATCAAGATGTACCAGTTCTCGGATATCTACGCCGGCCCCGGCAAGACCGTCTCCCTCTTCGTCGTCCCGGTGATTCCGGGGACCTACCCGTTGGTCGGCGTGGCAGCCGACGGCGCGCCGGTCGCCGGCTTGGAGGGCACCGTGACGATCACCGGAGAGGTGCCGACCTCGCCCGCTCCGGACATCCAGCCANTGTCTTCCTTGGGCGCCCCGGCCGATTCGGAGGCCATGGTCGCCTCGGCCATCCCCACNTGGGATCAGGCGGCGACGGCGGTGACGATCACCATGGGCGACAACGGTGAGACCGGCTTCTTTGCGCCTGAGCAGACAACCCTCAAGGTGGGCGTCCCGGCCACCATCACGTTCGTCAACGACGGCACCGTCCTGCACGTGTACGAGTGCGAGGACTTCCTGAAGACGGCGGCCCCTTGGAAGGTCACCGGCTCCGACGGTTGGAACACCGGCGCCCAGGTTCGACCTGCCGACGTCGAGGCCGGCATATCGACGAGCCTGTACGTCATCCCCACCGTCGCCGGAACCTACCAGGTGACCGACTCGTCTCCGGGGTTCGAGTCGATGAGCACCACCATCACCGTGACCGAGTAGCAGCCCACCCGATCCGCTGCTGGTGGCAGGGTCCGTCCCCAGCAGCGGATCGGCGGCACTGCCCGCCCGTCCCCGTCGGACCCAGAAATTTACGTCACGTGAGGTGAGGAATGTTCGGTAGCCGCAGGTCCGAGGACCACCAAGCAGCGCACGCAGCCCGAGTCGCGGGTCCGGCGCCCGTCGTCATTGCCGACCGAGCCCTGGAGGACGGGATGCTCTCGCGCCGCAACCTGCTGCTCACACTCGGTGTCGCCGGTGTCGCGGCCGCGGGCAGCTCGCTCGGACTGGTCGCCTACGCAGATGATGCCGAGGCGTTGCGCGCCCTGGCCGATCCGGGCCAGGAGCATCAGTGGTGCCGGGTGGTGGACCTGCGCAAGTGCACCGGTGAGCGCAAGTGCGTCAGCTCCTGCCAGACCCGTCACGGGCTGCCCCCCGAGCAGACCTGGATGCGGGTGCTGTCCTGGCAGGACGATGCCGGCAAGGAGTTCTTCATGCCGGTGCCCTGCCAGATGTGCGAGGACGCCCCNTGCATCAGCGTCTGCCCGGTCAGCGCCACGTTCCACGATCCGCAGGGCGTCGTTCTGGTCGACCAAAACCAATGCATCGGCTCCCGGGCCTGCATGGCGGCATGTCCGTACGAGGCCCGCTACTTCAACTGGAACCCTCCGGCGCCGACGAATCGGATGCCGGCGCCGTCGCCGAGCACCCCGCAGTTTCCCTCCAACCAGATCGGGACGGTCGGCAAGTGCGTGCTGTGCGCTGATCGAATCCCGTACAGCAACGAGCTCCCGTCGTGCGTGGAGGCCTGCCCCAGGGGAGTCCACTACATCGGCGACTTCGTCACCGACGTCGCCGTCAACGGCAGGACGACGGTTCGTCTGTCGACGTTCCTGCGTGAGAACAATGCGGTCCGGTTCAGGGAGGAGCTCGGGACGAACCCGCGCACGTTCTACATCCTCGGCAATGGTCAGTCCCTCGGTGGACCGGCGGAGGGCGTCAAGTGAGCACCGAGGCCGCGCCGGCCGTGGAGCCGGTGGACACCACCGCACTTGTCGAGACCGCGATGCGGTCGTTGCGTCCGGCCAGCTGGCGATTCCGGATCGCCATAGCCGTCCTGTCCGTCATCGTCACCGTCGGGCTGGTCGCGTGGGTCGTCCAGCTACGCCAGGGGATGGGTGTGGCCGGGTACTCGGACCGGTCGTTCTGGGCGATCTACATCGCGGACGTGGTGGCCTTCATCGGCTTCAGCTACGGCGGCGCCGTCGTGTCGGCCATCCTGCTGCTCACCGGGGCCCACTGGCGGGCGCCCTTGGCCCGACTGGCGGAGGGAATGGCGTTGGTGACCGTGGCGATCGGTGCTGCCTTCGTGATCCCGCACCTAGGACGGCCCGACCGGCTGATCGGGATGCTGACGCAGCCGAACGTGGCCTCTCCGGTCTTCTGGGACTTGGTCGCGATCCTGACGTACTCGTTCGTGACCCTGATCTTCTTCCTGCTCCCCCTGGTCCCGGACACGGCGATCCTGCGGGGAGCACATCCCGACGAAATGGGCGGGGCACGCCTGAAGCTCTATCGCCTCATCTCGCGGGACTGGTCCGGATCAGGAAACCAGCGCCGTGTGCTGCGCTCAGCACTGCTGGTCGTGGCCATCGTCATCATCCCGCTGGCGGTCTCCGTGCACTCCGTGCTGGCATGGGCCTTCGCTCTGGTCAGCCGGCCTGGGTGGCACGAAAGCATCTGGGCGCCCTACTTCGTCATCGCTGCGCTCTACTCGGGCGTCGCCCTCGTGATCATCGTGGTTGCGGCCTTCCGGCGCGGCTACGGCTTGGAGCACTTCATCACCGACACGCACATCGTGCGGCTGGGATACCTCATGGCCACGCTCGGGTCCATCTACCTCTACCTCACCTTTGCCGACCTCCTTCCAAGTGCCTATGTCGGCGAGGAGGGAGCCACCGAGATCATCCACGGGATGCTCGTCGGCGAGGTCGCCCCCTGGTTCTGGCTCTTCGTCGTGGCCGGCATGATCCTGCCGATCCTCTTCGTCGCGCTGCCCTGGACCCGGAAGCCCGTCTTCCAGGTGGTCTCCGCCACGCTGGTGGTGATCGCGATGTGGATCAAGCGGGTGATCATGGTCGTCGAAACCGCCGGGTATGACCAGCTCAGCGGCACCTTCGGCGAGATGTTCCACTTCACCTGGGTCTCGGCGAGCATCACCCTGGCTGGCGCCGCCGCCATCCCGCTGCTCCTCATGCTGATCTTCCGGGTCGTTCCGCTGCTGGCCATCGACGAGATCGCCGAGGTAGCCGGTGCGCCGATCACCCCCGCACCGACCCAAGGATCGGCCGGCGCGTCGCGGCACCCGACCGCGATCGTCGGGGCCGGCCTCCTCCTCGCCGCACTGGCCGGCGCGGCGATCCTCACGGCTCCGCCCGCGCAGGCCGACGACCTCGTCACCGAGCCGGCGGTGATGTCGCTGACAGCCACCGCGGAGGGGCCCCAGGTCAGCGTGACGGCAACCCTCACTCAGGCAGGGCAGCCGGTTTCCGGCGCCCCGGTGACCTTCTACCAGAGCACGACCATGTTCGCGCCCGGGACGAACAAGGTGCCCATGGGCAAGGCGATGACCGGTCCGGACGGAGTCGCGAGCGCCTCGTACTTCTCCACCGAACAGGGGCAGATGGAAGTGTCCGCCACGTACTACGCCGCCATCGACGCCGAGCCCGTCACCGCGCAGACCTCAGTAGACGTGACCCAGGGCGTCGACGCATACCGACCGCCAACCCCGAAGCTCCTCGCCCCGGTCGGCCAGGTGCTGGTCAAGAGCATCTTCGTCCTCGTGGTGATCGTGATCGTGCTGGTCATCGCCCAGCTCGTGCGCGTTCGCCGTGTCACGCGGCCGGGGGCTGGTGGCGCCGTCGGCTGACCCAAGCCAGCCGACCCGACGGATGGCGCGGATCGCGCCGTCTAGCCCTCGCCTCTCGTCGCCTCGATGAGCCGGCTACTGCACGCGGCCTCGAGTCAACGCCGCACTCGCTGCCGTCTGGTCGGTTGCCAGTCTCCGGACGCCCACCGGCCTCGCTCGTCGCCGCGGACGCGTGAGTTCGTCGTCCAGGCCGTTCCTCCCGCGCCACCGAAAGAACCCGGCGTTGCCAGTCACAGGGACCCGTCGTCGCGAACAGCCGCGGGGTGATCCACCACGGGCGTGTAGACCTGCACGAGGAGGTCCGCTGGATCGCCGCGCGGACGAACCACCGCGGCCTGACCGGATCGCTCGGCGAGGGACTCGTGGGCGTCGACGTGTTCATCGGCGTCTCGGCACCCGACCTGCTCACCCAGGCAGACATCGAGGCCATGGCACCCGGCGCGATCGTGTCCGCGGGGGCCAACCCCGTCTCCGGATTCGAGCCTGAGATCGCCGCAATGGACGCCGCCGTCGTCGCCACCGGGCGCTCCGACTTGGCCAACCAGATCAACAATGTCCTGGCCTCTCGCTGGGTCTTCCGCGGACTCCTCGACGCCCACTCCCACCGGGTCACCGACGACATGCTCCTCGCGGCCGCTCCCGCCCGCTCCGCCGTCGGCACGCCCGAGGAGCTCAACGCGACGTACATCGTTCCGAGCGTCGTCAACCCCACCGTGACCACCGAGGACGCCCGGGCCGTGCAGGCCGCCGCCGTTCGCGCTCCTCACCGAGACCGCCGGCCGACGGCGACGGGCGGACCTTGCGCGGCACCGGGGCGCTCTGCTCTTCACACATCCCCGAAGGAGACGACGAATGAGGATCGAGGGCCGCGCCCTGCGGCTGAGCGTCATTGTCGGAGAGCGCGACCAGGCGCAGCTCCGGGCCCTGTAAGCCGAAATCGTTCACCGCGCCAAGGTCGCGGGCCTGGCCGACGCATCCGTCGTCCGCGGCATCGCCCCCTACGGCATCCCTGCCACCTACGCACCAGGGGCATCCCGAACCTGAACGAGAACCTGCCCAGAGCGATCGTCGTCATCGACGCCGAAGACCGCGTCCGGACGTTCTTGCCCGAGCTCGACGAACCGGTCCACGAGGGCCTCCTCACCATCGAGAAGGTCGACGTCGTCCGATACGCACCCAACGCAGTCGAGCATCCCTGAGCCGGCCACCTCCCCGCTCATCGCCGGATACGCGACCTCCAGACAGCTCACCGTTCCGCGCCACCAGGGCCGTGTCATCCTCGGGGCTCCACCGCTTGGACCGAGTTCGCGGCGGCGGCGCCCCGGGTGGCTCGGGCCCCGCCGGCCTGGCGCCGACCGAAGTCCTCACCGCGGTACAGTTGGCCAACCTCCTCGTCACCCCGGCGGACCTCGACGATCACTGGCAAACCGACGACACGCCGTTCGGTGATCGGCCCAACGGCCAGCGCGGCGTCGTCCTGGAAGACCCGGTGGCCCAGCTGCCGACCCCCGCCTTCTGCGAGGACGCCAGCGCGGAGGCCTGGGCCGCAAACCTGCAGTGGCAGGCATTCACTCAGCTCATCGAGTACTTGGACGTTCTCACCTCGGAGAGGGCAGGACACGGCCTCGTCGTGCAAGAGGGCCTGCTCTCCAGCCACGCCCTGCGCGACGACGTCGCCGCCTGTTTCGGTGGCCCCACCGACCTCGGGTACGCCACCTGGACGAGCAAGGAACCCGACCTCGGCGACGTCGGCGATGACCGCAACGCCTCCCGCGACGTCCTCGTGGGTCACGATGGCAGACAGACCTCTTCGCGGAGCGGGGAACCGCACTCCTCCCGCGAATGGGCGCTCCCCAGAACGATGACGATAACGTTCCACAACAGGGCATCCCGAACGTTGAGATCGGCACGAAACTTGTCCGCCGATCGCTCATGCACAGTCGCGACGGCCCGCCCACCAGCCTCGATGACCTCATCGAGGATCACGCCGCACACAGCACCCAGGACTCGGCGATCACCCGATCGGCGATACGGGGGTGTAGAGCACGACGCGACACCAAGTCCACCCGACGGCCAAAGATGGCCGACACTCATCGGCAAAAGGTCCTCGATCTCCCAACCAAGTCGCTTCCGTGGCGCCAAGACGTACGTGATGTCAATGTCGCCAGCGCCGGTGGCCTCCCCCGAGCGACCGAACCGAACACCGCCAACTCGGCGATGCCGGGAGGGCTCGCCGCGATCAGTCAGTGGGAAGCGAACCGAGCCACAGCGGTGCTGTCCGGGAACACGCCACGCCACACCCAGAATGGCTACATCTTTGGCCGCATGGAGCCCTGCAGACAGGCCGAGCCGCAACTACGAACGGGGCCCTGAACTGCGATGATCCTGTCGGGCTGGCGGGATTGAGCCCTTAACGGTCCCGCCGTGCTCTGAGGTGGAGCCATGAGCCAGTACGCCCCGATGCAGAAGCGGCGAGATTCCGCCGATTCCCAGGACTGAGACGCCCGACCTGGAGGAACTCGCAGCCAGGCTTGACATCAGTCTCGGGAGCCACTTGATGTCAAACGATGTGAACGGCCCGATAACCCAAGATGATCAGGCCTTTGACCTGCGCGAATACGTCGGGCTGACAGGATTTGAACCTGCGACCCCTTGACCCCCAGAAGACCGCGACCAGTCCGCTGACGTCGGCACAAGTCTCTGATCAGCACCTCCGCTTCGTGACCGGCACGGGCCGACGACCGTCGACGGCGCTGAACCGGGCGGGTTTGGTGTCAATCGTGGTGTCAGCCTTCCCTTCAGAAGTGGTGTCAAGAGACCAAGACGGAGCCGCAGGATCCCGGAGGACGCCCGGCGTCGGCGTCGGTCCAAGACCCTGGCCACCGCGAGCACGGACCGGCTCCTCCACCACGCCCACATCTGCCAGACCAGCGGGGAGTCCGTCCATCTCCCAAGCCCTGACCGGATAGGGGGTGAAGTCCTTGACCTGACCCACGCGACCCTGTGATGGCCAACCCCGGGCAGGTTTTTCATGACCGACCCTGGGCACCACCCAANGGCCCTTGTCATTGGTACGACCCATCGAGCACGGAGAGTGATTGTCCAGACAGTCATATGAACGCTATAGTGGTCATATGCGATTTGGCGTAGCCTTCGGGGGCTTGATTCCGGGTGCGCGTGGGGAGGTGCTTGCCGCGCTGCTGCGCACGGGTGCTCCGATGACAGGTCGGCAGGTACACGCACTCGTCAGCGACCAGTTCAGCCTGTGGTCTGTCCAGCAGGCCCTCGCCTCTCTCGTCGGGCTCGGCGTGGTTGAGAGCCAGACTGTCGGCCGCGCGATGATCCATGCGATCAACGAAGACCACTACGCGATCCAGCCTCTGCGCGTCCTTCTCGATCCCTTTGCAGCACTCCAGGACGCAATCCGGGGCGCGGTCGGCTCGAGCGTCAACACGGTGATCCTGTTCGGCTCGGTGGCGCGCGGCGAGGCCATAGCCGACAGCGACGTCGACCTGGTCGTCCTCGCACCCCCGGACTGGGACGGCCGATCGGAACTCCAGGACTTGGTCCGAGCCCGGCTCGGCAACGACTGCGATGTCCTGGTGTTCACGCCCGAGGAGTTCAGCCGGCTCGCGGCCAGCGACGATGAGCCAGTCGTGTCTGAGATCCTCGCCGACGGGGTTGTTCTTCTCGGTTCGCTCCCACAGGCCAAGGCTGGCGTGGCTTGATGGCAACGCTCGTACAGCGCAATCACGCTCGAAGCTTCCTGAAGAAGGCCGAGGAGTACCTGGCCTCCGCCGAAGCCAATCTGGCCGCCGAGCGCCCTACCGTTGCCGCGGGTGATGCGATCCACGCCGGCATCTGCGCCAAGGACGCCATCGTCACAGAACTCACCGGGACGACCACCAAGGGCAAGGACCACGCACTCGCTGCGAAAGAACTCAGGCAGGCGCTGGGTCAGCGACCGGACGCCGCCAGCGCGGAAAAGGGGCTGCGTGAACTGATCTTGAGCAAGGCCGACGTCGAGTACGGCGTCACGCTCATCCCTGCCGTGAAGGCTGAGGCGCTCGTCCGACGAGCCCGAAGCCTCGTCGAACTCGCCGTCCGCATCGTCCGCCTGAACGGGTGACCCCTACCGTCCTGACCCGGTCCGCGGCCGCCGGAGGGGTCCCCGGGCTGATCCTCGTGGCCACCACCTGCTACCGGGTCAGGCATCGAGGCCGGCGTCCAAGGGTGGGATTGCCCCAGGTCCGCCGCGTTATCGACATCACCAGCCACCACCCGGCGCGGTTGGCCGGGAAGGCGTGCGCCTTGGCGCCGATCTGGACCCTGCGACCGGTAAAGGGGTCTCCTGGTGTCAAGTGCTGGTGTCAGACGCCGGGAGACGCTCACACATCCACCGGCATGGAAAGCACACCAAGCCGCTGACCTGCGGCTTCATCCTGTCGGGCTGACAGGATTCGAACCCACGACCCCTTGACCCCCAGGCCACCGGGTCTCCTGCTGTGCTGTGCTGGCAGGGCCGGTCTCGTGCGGTTCCGGCCGCTGACTCGTGCCCGTTCGTGATGCGCTGTGACGGGCTGTAACGGCCGGTCTGTGAGAGGGGCTGTGAGAGCGCCAAGCCCTGATCACCCCACCTTGAGCCACGAGCCGCAGCCCTCGGATTCGAAGCCCTCGCCGTCGTTGAGCGTGACCGTAATCCCGTCGGGTGCGAACGTCACAAAGCCGTTGTCGATGATGCTGCCGTCTCCGTTCACGCGAGCCCAGTAGCACGCGTCCCATGACGTTCCCGTGGTCCGGTAGGTGCCCGCTGGGATGTCCGCTCCGACGACGTACTTGCCGCCGTAGATCGGGTGCTCGTCCTGACGGTCCGGGTTCGTCGCCTTGTCGGCCGCGTCCGCGTACTGTGCCGCGAGCGGGTGGGAGGGACACAGGGTGAGCGCGCCGCGGATCTCGGCCACCTGGCCCTCAGACATCACATGATTGGCACTCAACAGCACGTCGTCCGGCTGCACTGCCGCGCAAATCCCATAGAGAGTCGCCACGTCGTTGCCAGTGTGGCCCCAAGCGGTGTAGGCGGATTTCTCCAGATCAGTCGTAGGCACGACCGTAACGCGAGCCCCATCCAACCAAAGCGTCACGCACCGTCCGCCGTTGGCAGCCGTCCACGCTTGCGTGAAGTCGGCCGTCTCGCGCGGCACGCGCACCACGCCGCTACGGCCGCCGACGGTGGAGCACGAAAGGGTGACGTAGGTGACCGTCGGAGTCGGAGTCGGGGACGGCGTAGGGCTGGGCGACGAGATGGGCGACGGGCGCGCCGTGAGGCTGGCTGTGGTCGTGTCTGCGGTGGCCGGATTCTCCGCGGCACCGTCGGAACAAGCCCCGAGAGTTGCGACGGCGAGCGCCATTGCTGCGATTGCGTGCGCTCTGCTCATACCAGCGACGCTAGCCGTGAGCGCACCCCGGACGCGCGCCGTTCGTTGGTCGACCCCCGACGGTGGTCGTGATCTCGGTCAACCCTCCCGTGAGCTGGGAGTGTTGACCGGGGTCGGGTGCCGCGTGATCCCGGTCAACCCTTCCGGGTGCTGGCAGGGTTGACGGGGACGCGTGGCGCCACTCGCTGACGTGGATCTCGGTCAACCCTTGACCGGATCACGCGGCATCACACCCCGGACAACCTGCGAGGGTTGACTGGGGGCGTGCCGCCGCCGATCTCCACCCCATGGGGCAGGTCCCGGATCGTGGGGCCACCGTGTGGGTTGCGGGCGCGCAGGGCGTCCGTCAGCGCACTGACGCGAGCCGCGGGCCGTAAGCCCGGACATCCGCCGTGGCGAGCTACCGCTCCGGGAGCCGAGCGATCTCCTCCCTGAGTCCGGGATAGTTGCTGTCAACGGCGAGGACCCGCTCGAAGTCCTTCCGTGCCATCGCGAGCTTGCCCTCAGTGCGATAGGTGATGCCGCGCTCGACGTAGGCCCGGTTGCGGATCTCTTGTGAGCGTGACCTTACCCGGAGAGCTTCCCGAAAAGCCTCACGTGCCGACTCATAGAACCCTTGCTCGCGGAAGGCCACTGCGCGCTGGATCAACAGGTACGCGGTGGGTTCGTCCTCGTTGCTGAGTCCGTTCGTCATTTCGACGACGTCCTGCCAACGTCCCTGCTCGGAGTACAACTCCACGAGCGACACGGCCGCCACGGTGGTCGGGTTTTCCAGTTGCTCGACCACCTCGATGGCAGCGGCGATATCGCCAGTTGTTTGGAGAATCTCGGCGAGTAGCAGCATCAAGGAGTCGCGGTCGAGCGGGAGGTTTGCCGTTATCCCCTCAGCGACGCCGAGAACGATTTCGCGGCCGGGGAGGTACTTCGTGATGAAGGGGTCAGTTGAGGGGTCGAAGCCCGTCTCTGCGACAGATTCGAGAAGTTGCTTTGCCCGTGCGAGGTCGCCCGAAGGAATGGCACTCTGGATCGCCTCGAACACGGCCGCGATTGATCGTGCCTCTGGAATGCCGTTGGCGACCGCCACGGTCGCGGCTATGTCCCGATCCTTCACGAGCGCACGATGCAGAGCCTTCTCCCACCTCGGCGCGAACATCCCCGGTGTGGGCGCTGTTGGCTGCCTTGATGATGTCGCCGCTGGTGCAGCGGCAGTGCGTGGGGCTGATCCCCCCATCGCGGAGCTTTTCACGTACGACACGCCAGTCCCGGGGATTCCCACCGATTGCGTGACGCGCCCCCGTGTGTTGACGGACACCCCCGCACCTCTCGGTCCGACCCTCATGCTTGCGCTCGTTGGCGACACGGTGAAGCGGACTCCAGGCGCAATCTTGAAGGACTTGCGTGCGCGAAAACCCATCTTTGGAAACCTCCCCGGGTGACTTTGGATTCATCTTCACCATAGTTTGGTCCCGGGACGCATGAAGTGCTTATGCGCGGTCATCTCCTAGCGGGAGTTTCCGGGCTTTCGCGGCGGCGAGTGGTAAATGTGCAGGTCAGCGTGGGTGTGGGGCCTGGTGGGTTGTATTACCCATGTCAGCGTCGCGGTGCGTAGGTGTGAAGGTTGAAGAGTTCGTAGAGGCGCTGTTGGGTGGGGTTCTGGTCGGTGAGGATGCGTTGTGCGCGGGGTCGGCCTTTGTTGCCGGTTGGGTAGAGCAGGACGGTTTCTTCGATCCCGCCCAGGGTGGTGAGGAGTTCGCGGACGCTGAGGTCGATGCCGGCGTGGTGGGCTTCGCGGCGCATCAGGTGCGCGACGGCCAGGGCGAGGACGCAGTAGAAGACGTGGACCCGGATTTTGGAGTCAGTCCAGTGGANCATTGGGGAGAAGCTGACCACGTGGGGGTCTTTGAGTTGCCGGAATCCTGACTCGACGTCGTTCTGGGAGCGGTAGCCCGAGACGACCTCGGAGACGGTCCAGTCGTCGTGGTCGGTGACCAGGAGGCGTTTGCCGAACAGTTCGGTTTCCAGTGTTTTCCGGGCGGCGGGGTCGATGTGCCAGGTCAGCCGCAGCTTCGCCGGGGTGGTCCCGGTCAGGTCGGTGGTCAGGACCCGGTTGACCCAGCGGGGGCTGGTGATTGTGCTGATCGTGGCCAGGACGGCGGTGCGGTTGCGGCGGGTCTTGCCGCGGGCCAGCGTGGCCGCGAGCTCGTTCAGCGCCCGGGTGGCCTTGGCCAGGGTCTGGTCGAACCCGGCGGACTGTTTAGCGTGCAGGCTCGTCGAGTGAGTCAGGACGACCCGCCGGTCGGTGCCGAAGACCAGGGCACGGGTGTCGTAGGCGCTCAGCCCCGGGAACTTCTCGGGGTCCACCCGGCGGCGTCGGCGCGCTGGTAGGGCGAGTAGGTCGGGGAAGTCACTGGGCGGTAGCGACCCGACGAAGTGCAGCCCTGTCTCGGCCAGGTGGGTGAAGTTCGCGGCGGAGTTCTGTCCGGCGTCGAAGACCACGGTCGGCGGCTGCTGTCGTTCCCCGCCGCCGCCTTGGTGATCGAGCAGGGCGCCGTGGCGGGAGGTGAGCTCGTCCAGCACGGTGGTGAACTGGCTGACATCGTTGCGGTTCCCGGCATAGGTGTGGCTAGTGACCGGGATCGCGCCGTCGCGGGTCACCACGAGCCCGAGCCCAACCAGGCGCAGGTCGTTGCGTTTCTGCTTGGCGTGGCCACGTTGGGCGATCGGGGCCTTCTCGTTGGCCGAATCGATGAAGGTCGCGAAGTTCGTCATGTCCAACGCCAACCCCGACAGGTCCAGGCCGAACTCGGTGACCATCGCGGTGCTGATCGCCGCTTCGGCGGCGGCGAGCTTGGTGGGCTCCAGGGCGTCCATCGCGTCCCAGAACCGGCGGTGGTCTGTTGCTGCCACGGGCACCTTGGTGAACCGTGGGCCGGCTGTGGTGGCCCACCAGGGTTCGAAGGCCAGCTTGCTGCACGGCGCGACGATCCGGTTCAAGGTGGCCAGGGCCAGGTAGGTCCCCACCGACGCGCCCGCGTCCGAACGCCGCGATCCGCACACCGCATCGATCGCCTCGGCCACACCGAGGCGCCCCAGGATCCCCCAGACCGCGGCGAGGTCGCCGAACTTCTTGTGCTGGGTGCGTTCTGGGCTGCCGGCCGGGGCACCGGAGAGTCGGGCGATCACTTCCTCGGCGCTGCCCAGGTACTGCTGTTCAACGATCCGAGGTTTGCCATCGACCCGGGCTGATTCCACGAGGTAGTAGTAGGTCTGGTTCCCGCGCTTCTTCCCCACGATCGATGCCATATATGGGTAATACATGCTCCGAGCCCTGATGTCCAGCACCGACACGCGCATCTGCGCAGGTCAACACCGGTCTTCAGCCAGTACCAACCTCACCCGGTCCACTCACGATCGAACTACCCCGGAAACTCCCGCTAGGTAGACTTCGAGCGGCCAGGTTTGCGACTTCGGCCGCGGGTCGTCCGGCCTCGACGCCCCGATTCCGGTCGAAAGCGATGATGTGGAACCACCTCCAAGGAGCAAGGACGGCAGCGTCCACGTCACCGACGAGCGGATCAACACGATCTCGCACCTGGCGGCCTCCTGCTTCGCACTGCTCGGCG
>JGIcombinedJ21911_10000216_pt1 | contig 16555 bp, 23 predicted proteins | sample BarGraNGADG00211_FD_21911 | JGI IMG/M metagenome (IMG submission 21911)
AGTTACGCGGCCTGGATCGACGGCTTTGCCAAGGGCATCGGCACCGGCACGGCCATCGTCATCCTCGAGCCAGACGGGCTCGGACTGCTGCCCTCGAAGTGCAGCCCTCCCTCGACCGCCTTCACGGACGCCGACCGCTATCTGGAGTTGAACGCAGCGGTCGATCGACTCGAGTTGCAGCCGAACGTTCTCGTCTATCTGGATGCCACGCACAGCTCCTGGCTGGGTGTCGGCGACGCAGCCCAGCGCCTCCTCCTCGGCGGCGTGCAGCGGGCCCAGGGTTTCTTCCTGAACGTCTCCAACTACCAGCCCACCGAGACTTTGACCCTGTACGGCACCTGGATCTCCGACTGCATCGCCCGCACAGAGGCGGTGAGCTGGTACGATCCGACCTGGTGCCCCGGCCAGTACAGCGCGACGACCGGCTACAGCCTCGACTGGAGCGCGGCCAACATCGCCTACGTCAACGATCAGTACGCGAGCTGGTACTTCGAGCCGACGACTCACTTCGTGATCGACACCAGCCGTAACGGCCAGGGTCCGTGGGACTGGGCAACGGCCGGCTACACCAGCGCTGCTGCGGCTCAGGACTGGTGCAACCCGCCGGATCGCGGCGTCGGCCTGCGGCCCACCGCCAACACTGGCGTGCCGCTCCTTGACGCCTATCTGTGGGTCAAGATCCCGGGTGCGTCCGACGGATCCTGCACGCGCAGCACCGGCGGCACGATCGACCCCGAGTACGGCATCGTCGACCCGATTGCCGGCGCCTGGTTCCCCGAGATGGCCCTGCAGCTGGCCCAGAACGCTAATCCGGCGTTCGTAGTTCCGGCCAAGATCCACAGGTAGCGCTCACTCGCTACACGCAGTCGGGCCGGTCTCGCGACCGGCCCGATTTCTTTGTCCGGAAGCTGCCTCGGCCGCGCGGCGGGTGTGATGGAGAGGCGGTCCGCAGCGGCCGACGCGGATCGATACGCGGAAGCACGAGGGCGGGGCAGACGTTGCTATCATGTAGCGTTTCGTGAACGGGACTTAAGGTCAAGTAAGACACTACAGGTCTATCTTCCGAACGTACGGGGCGCTCGGAACCACACGAACGAGCGTCCCGCGGAAGAAATAGCGCCTCGCGGCGTGGCTACTGCGTGCACGTAACCTTTGAGCCGGCTCGAAGGAGTAGCAGTGTTCGAACCCCATTCACCACAGGCCAAGCCCAGGATTGGTGTAATCCGCCCGATCGCGGCCTCGGACTCATCCCGACCGCCAACACCGGCAACCCACTGGTCGCAGCCTATCTCTGGGCCAAGACCCCGGGCCAGTCCGACGGTCAGTGCAATCGCTGGAACCCGTCCGGCGGCATCGACCCGGTCCGCAACATGATGGATCCGGCCGCCGGCGCCTGGTTCCCGCAGCTTGCGCTCGAGCTTGCTACCAGCGCCAACCCGCCTCTATTCCTTCCGAAAGGCGTCAAGTAGCAGCGGACACACGCGTCCACCCCCGTAGACAGCGGGCCGGTCGACAGCTACTTCCACGCCGAGCGGTTCCGGGGGCGCTGCCCGCTGCTCGGCGAGCATGCACGTCGATAACCAGAGGGCCAACGGCTTCACCGCAACCGTGACCGTCAGCAACCCCGGAACAGTGGCGACCAAGACCTGGAAGGCCACCTGGACCTGGGGCGGTAACCAGGCCATCACCAACTCCTGGAATGCCACGGTCACCTCGAGCGGCACTTCCGTCACCGCCGCGAGCCAGTCCTACAACGGCGCCATCGCCGCGGGTGCTAACACCACCTTCAGCTTCCAGGCGAGCTTCAGCGGGACGAACACCGTTCCGTCTGGCTCCGCGTGCGGCGTGGCCACGGGCCGATCGTCGCGCCACGGCGCCACGGCGCCACTGTGCCAGGTGGCTGTATCGCGTCGGGCTCGAATGACCCGAAGCGAGGATGTAGGCTCTCCGCGATGCCGGATCACTACGAAGTCCTCCAGGTTCATCCCCGTGCCCAGCCCGAAATCATCAGGGCCGCATATCGCATCCTGGCCCGGAAATACCACCCGGATACGGGTGGCGACGCGAAGCGGATGGTCGCGATCAACGACGCCTGGGACGTCCTGGGTGACCCGATCCGACGCGCTGCCTACGATGCCGCTCGGTCTGCGGCCGACACTCTGCGGCCGTCCGCCGGACAGGGGACACCGGGCGGTACACCAGGGTCCGCGCCGGAACGGACCCGGACGACCCAGCCCGAAGCGGGACACGCGGGTCCGCCTCCGGGTCATCCGTCCGGGACGGTCCTCGACTTCGGACGGTATGCTGGCTGGTCGTTGGGCGAGATCGCGCGATACGACACGGACTACCTCGAGTGGCTCNTCCGCGCCACTTTCGGCCGGCGCCTGCGAGAGGAGATCGACGCTCTGCTTCGGCAGAAGCGTGGCTCCAGCGGCGCGTCGGCCTCGAACCGGGGTTGGCGCCATCGATCCTGAGGGTCGATTGCCTTCGCGTCCGAGGAGGCGCATGCTTGCCGACCTGACAGAGGAGAAGCGGCGATGAGCCATACCGAGAACCGCGCGAGCAGAGGACGACAGGGCGACGAGAAGCTGAACGAGCAGTTCAACACCGTACTGCGTGAGGCTGCCGACAAGCGCGAGGAGAGGTCGCTCGTTCAGGCGACGGGGGATGCTCTAGCTGCGAAACGGGAGTCCGCCGATCTCCTGGCTCTCGCCCGAGGACAAGCGGTCGAACCTGCGTCGGGTGCGACGGGCGATGGCGCGGACGCCGACCCGGAACCGGAGCCCGGGGTCTAGGGTTTCGGCCGTTTCGCCGACCGGGTTCGATCCTGCCGCGACCGGACGGCCTCGTCGATCGGCAGGGGCATCCCAAGCAGGAAACCCTGTGCCAGGCCGACCTGCAGTCTCCCCAATTCTGCGAGTTCAGCCTCGGTCTCGACGCCCTCGGCGATGAGTCGGCAACCCGTCGCACGAGAGAAATGTCTCAGGCCCACGATCATGGCCTGACGCGCCTGGTCGGACTCGAGACCGGCTACGAGAGAACGATCGAGCTTCACGAACGCCGGGTGGAGTTCCAGGACATGGCGGAGACTCGAGAACCCGACACCGGCATCGTCCACGGCAAATCTGACCTTCGGTCCGAGGGCCGCCATCGAGAGTCGAAATGCCGGGTAGTCGGCGATGACAGTGTGTTCGGTTACCTCCAACACAAGATCCCGCCGGTTCCCAGCCAGCAGCGTACGCAATGGCTCTCCCGCGACGATCAGGTCCGGTGACGCGTTAAGGTTGAGCCAACGCGACACGGGCAACGCCTCCGCAGCGGCGAGGGCAGCCCGGAGCGTGGCGGTTTCCAGCTCGAGCCCGAGCCCGACGACCGCGGCCTTCGCGAACAAGGCTTCGGGGGCTTCGCCGTCGTCGAACCGCGTCAGGGCCTCGTAGCCGACGATCTTGTTGCGCGTGAAATCGACGATCGGCTGGAAGACAGGATGGAAAGATCCGCGGGCGATGATGCCGGTGATGTGGTCGCGCGGATCGGTCGGTATGCCTCCACAAGAGTATTCCGTCCAATCGTTGTGGACCGAGGGCCCGGGTCGGCTTGCGAAGCATTGGCGTTCTCTTGGCCGGAATCTCGTCGGCATGACAATTCCGTGGGTGCGGCTGGAGCCGGCGCGGGCGGGTCTGAGCTTGAACGGCCACGTTGCATGAGGATGAAGACCCTCGCATGCGCCCCGAGCCGGCGTCAGGCCGTAACGTCAAGCGGCACGTCGAAGGGACGCTGTGGCCCTCGAGCCTCGCCTCGCTAGGATCTAGGCATGTAATCGCATGGGGAGCTTGATCACCGTGAAGTTTGGGTTGAGCCTTAGGAACACCGGCACCGGGTCGAGCCTGGAAGCCATTGAAGCCGGCGCGGAGACGGCGGAACACCTCGGTTGGGAGACCGTGTGGACGACCGACCACGTGCTCGTGCCGCACTCCGCCGCCGTGGAGTACGGGCGGACGTTCGAGGCGATCGCGACGCTGGCCTGGGTGGGCGCTCGCCATCCGCGCCTGAAGCTCGGTACCAGCGTCATCGTCGTCCCGCAGCGAAATGCCGTTCTGCTGGCCAAGGAACTGGCAACGCTCGACGTGCTGAGCGACGGGCGCCTGATCGCCGGCGTGGGTATCGGCTGGAGTGAGGGCGAGTTCGCAAATCTGGGCGTGGCCGACCGCTTCCACAGGCGCGGCGCCTACCTGGATGAGACCATCCGGCTGTGGCGGCATCTCTGGTCCGGTTCGGCCGATCCGTTCGAAGGCGACTTCCACGCCTTCCGCGACTTCGTCTTCGGGCCTGTGCCGGTTCAGGGCGAGCGCCTCCCGATCGTCGTGGGCGGCGCTTCCGCCGCTGCATTGCGACGTGCCGGCACCCTTGGCGACGGCTACCAGGCCACCAGGGCAACGCCCGAGGAGTTCGCCCGGCGCGTCCCGATCGTTCGCGCCGCTGCCGAGGCCGCCGGCCGGCCGATGCCGTGGCTCTCCGCGAGGGTGTCGATCGCAACCGAACGATCGGAGGGGTCCGGTCTGTCGCTGGCGGACCCCGAAGGTATGCGTCATGAGATCCGGGCCTACGAAAGCCTGAGCGTCGAGCACCTCACGGTGGTCTTCGAGGCGACCGATCCGGCGCTACTCGTCGCCGCAATCGAACGGTTCGACGGCGAGGTCGTCCAGGCCGCCGCCGCATCGTGAGCGGTGCCCTTCTGACCGACGAGGAACGGGCCTTCCTGCTGGGCTGCCGGCGCATCGTTCTGTGCACGATTGCCGCCGACGGATCGGCTCGTCCGGCGCCCGTCTGCTTCGCCGTGCTGGAACGCGGCGGCAACGGCGGCACGGCGGCGACGGAGGTCCTCTACACGGCGCTCGACGAAAAGCCCAAAAGGGTCGCCGATCCGCATCTGCTGGCCCGTGTCCGAGACATCGAGGCGCGCCCCGAGGTCACGCTGCTGGCCGACCGTTGGGATGAGGATTGGGGCAAGCTAGCCTGGCTGCGGCTCCACGGGACGGCGATGCTGCTCGATCCTGGGGCCACGTTGCCCCCCGGTGCGGGAACGTTCGAGGACGAACACGTCACCGTGGTCTCGGCGCTCCGCGCTCGCTATCCCCAATACGCCGGCCACGACCTGGCGGCACGGCCGATCATTCGCGTAGCCATCACGCGCGTTCTCTCCTGGGGCACGCTCGGCTGAAGCCCCGTCGGGTCGCCGTCACGCCACGCGGCACGGTGAGCGTAGAGCGGCTCGGGAGTGTCCGATACGGCCTAGCATCAAGAGGTGGGTGCAACCGAGACCGGGCTCAGAACTGCGCTGGTGGGCCGCGAGCTGGTCGCCGAACGGACAATGTCCTTCCGGTTCGACAAGCCGGCCGGGTGGTCGTACCGCGCCGGCCAGTCCGTCGACATGACGGTGCTCGATCCGCCCGAGACCGACGGCGAAGGCAACCTCCGTGCGTTCACTCTCTCGAGTGCGCCGCGGGAGAGCTTGATCCAGATAACGACCCGCCTGCGCGACACTGCCTTCAAGCGCGCGCTCCAGCAGGTTCCGTTGGGAACCGAGGTCAGGATCGAGGGGCCATTCGGAGACCTGCGGCTCCACCATGCCGCCCGGCCCGCCGTTCTCCTGGCCGGTGGCATCGGCATCACGCCGTTCCGTAGCATCCTCGTCGAGACGATCGGAGCAAGCTCCTTGCCCTACCGGGTCGTCCTGCTCCACGCCAACAGGCGGCCGGAGGACGCGGCCTTCGCCGATGAGCTGCGAGCGCTCGCACAGGAGGACCCGAACCTCAGCTTCGTGCCGACGATGACCGGGATGGCCGGCTCTACGCTGCCATGGGACGGGGAGGAGGGGCACATAGACGAGGCCATGCTCGCCCGGCACGTGCCCGCCGGTGCCGATCCCATCTACTACCTCGCCGGACCTGTGAGCATGGTCCAGGCCCTGCGAGGGATGCTCGTCGCGTTGGCCGTGGACGAGGACGACATCCGAACCGAGGAATTCACCGGCTACTGAGCACCACCGGGCCTGGCTCGGTTGGGGGCGCGAGTTGCCCGCCGTCCACGCCGGGTCGGCCGGCCGGTCAGGCCGCGCGCAACAGGGCCTTCGTGCTAACCTACGGCCAACCTTTGCGGCCGGTCCTGTGAGGCCGGCGTACCGGTCCAGAGAGGCCGGAGAGGAGGTCCATGGATACCTGCAATGAGAACCACCGCGCCAGCTCGGCCGGTGGCTTTTTTGCGGGCCCGACACGGCGCCGAGCCGCGTGAAACAGCCTCCGTTTCCGCGCCCCAGTTCGGTCGTCGACCCGAGGGTCGGGGATTACGGTCCCGCACTCCTCGCGCTCGAGGACGGCCGGCTGTTCCCAGGCGTCGCTTTTGGGGCCAGGTGCTCCGGCGAGGGCGATCTGGTCGTGAACACCAGCCAGACCGGCTACCAGGAGATCGCCACCGATCCCAGCTACGCCGGGCAGCTCGTCGTCATGACCTACCCGCTGATCGGCAACTACGGGCGCGTCCGTTACGACGACCAGTCCGAGCGGCCGTGGTTGCGCGGCCTGATCGTGGCAAACGCCACTGCCGCCGTGCTCGACGACGCCCGCCAGCTCGCGACGATGTTGCGAGAGGCCGGCATCCCGGCGATCGCCGGCGTCGACACCCGCGCCCTGGCGCGACACCTTCGGTCGAACGGCAGCCTGCGCGCCATCGTGACAGCGCCCGGCGAAACCGATCCTGAAGAAGCGCGCGCGCTTGCCCGAGCCGTGACCCGCTGGGAGGACCAGGATTTCGTGGCGATGGTTTCGCCCGAGGCGGCGCGCGACGAGGGCGGCGCCACCGAGGACGGACCGCTCGTGGCGATCCTCGACTTCGGGCTCAAGACCAACATCGTTCGCAGCCTCCGTCGCCGCGGGGCGAGGGTGCGGGTGCTTCCTCACACGGCCACCGCGGCCGAGGCGCTGGCTCCCGACATCGACGGCGTGGTCTTCTCGCCGGGCCCCGGAGATCCTGCGCGGCTGAACGGACCCGTGGCGCTGGCCCGCCAGGTCATCGCCGACGGCCGGCCATTGCTCGGCATCTGCCTTGGCCACCAGATCGTGGGCCGCGCCGCCGGGGCGACGACGCGCCGCTTGCCCTTCGGCCACCACGCCGCCAATCACCCGGTAAAGGATCTCGAGACGGGCCTGGTCCAGGTCACCGCGCAAAACCACGAGGTCACGGTCATCGGCGAGACGCTGCCGGCCGCGAGCGGTTTCGTCGTCAGCCAGATCGACCTCAACGACGGCTCGGTGGAGGGGCTGCGCCACCGCACGCTCCCGATCGAGACGGTGCAATACCACCCCGAGGGCGGCCCGGGCCCACTGGACGCATTGGCCGTCTTCGATCGGTTCGTGAAGGCGGCGAACCTGCGCCACGGCGGCGTTCAGCCCGAGCCTACGGTCGGCAGCGTCGAGCCGGTCCATCTCGACCCGGCTGAACTCGAGCGGCGGCTGGCGAGCATGCATTGACAGAGCCCGCGGGCGTCGCAGCGGGCGCAATAAGCCGGGAGGTGCACAAGATGCCGACGAGGTCGACAGCCGGCTCCATCGACGAATGCATCGCGGGCTTTCCCGCCGACACGCAAAAGGCACTGCAGGAGATGCGGGCGCTCATCCGGGCGTCGGCCCCCGAGGCGACCGAGAGCATCAGTTACGCGATCCCAACCTTCGACCTCAACGGCCGTCACCTGGTGCATTTCGCGGGTTACGCGAGGCACATCGGGTTCTATCCGATCCCGAGCGGCATCGAGGCATTCAAGAAGGACTTCGAGCCGTACAAGCAGGGCAGGGGATCGGTGCAGTTTCCGCTCGGCCAACCGCTGCCGGCGGATCTGATCCGGCGAGTCGTCGAGTTCAGGGTCGAAGAGAACACGCGCAGGACGCGGTCGCCTTCGCCAAAATAGGCGTCAGCAGCCGCAGGGGTCGAGATGCCTTACGCGTCCACCGAACAGGGCTCGCAAGAGCAGCTTGCGGCCGGTGCCAAGGCTGGACCGCTGGTGGCCGAAACGCGTTGACGCGGCGTGCTTTCTAGTTCGGATCGACCGAATTGGCCAACGGCAGGCTGGCCACGAGCCCCGGCATCGGTGGGGGATTGCGATCGAGCATCGCCACGAAGCTGTTCCAACGTCCCTCGGGCAGGACGAAGCTGGTGGGATCCGCCACCAAGTCTCGTGCGGCATCCGTGGCGTGGCTCAATATGAAGGCGCTGACGGTCATGCCGCTCGCCGCCGCGGCTTCGTCGAGGATGCGCCGCTCCTCCTGACCTAGGCTGAGTTCCAGGCCGGCATTCCTGCGACCGGTGGTCCGGGGCCGCGCGGCTGTCTCCATGGCTCTCCAACTGGACGCACAGCGTCCGTGCAGACAACGTGCTTCGGCGTTGGCCGGGATGTTACGCGCGGCCCCTTACGCCCGGCTTATCCTTGTTTTGGGGCCCACGGATGGAGGAGTCGATGAAACAGCACGTCAGCCTCGGTAGCTCCGACGCGCAACTCGCGATCCAGGTCATCCAGTCCGAGCTGGTGAAGCGCGGCAAGGCCGCGGTCATCGCCGTTGCCGACGACCACGGCGAGTTGCTCGGCTTGCTCCGACTCGACGGCGCGCTGCTGCCATCGATCGTTATCGCGACCAACAAGGCCTGGACGGCCGTCCGCGAACGCAGGACCACCGCCGAGCTGGGCCAGACGTCGCGCGATCCCAAGACGGCCTTCGACTTCTCCTACTACGGCGACCCGCGATACATCGGTTTCGGGGGCGGCGTGCCCGTATTCCTCAATGGGGCTGTGATCGGGGCGATCTCGGTCAGCGGCCTTTCGCAGGAAGAGGACGTGGAGCTGGCCGAAATCGGCGTCGGCGCGGTCCTCGAAGCCATCGGTCGGGCGTAAGCCCCGGCCCCATCCTGAATGAGAGAAGCGGATCTCTATCTCCCGGTAAAGAGATTCCTGGAATCTCAGCACTATGAGGTGAAGGGAGAAATCCGCGAGTGCGACGTTCTGGCGATCCGCGGCGAAGAGGATCCCGTCGTCGTCGAGCTCAAGCTCTCCCTCAACCTCGGCGTAATCCTGCAGGCCGTGGACAGGCTCGCGCTGACTTCGAAGGTGTACCTCGGCGTCCCCGTGCGGTGTGGCGCCCTGAACCGGCGCGGCAAGCCGATCGTTAAGCTGCTCAGGATGCTCGGCCTGGGTCTGCTGGCGGTCGATCCGCGCCCGGAGACTGGAAGCGTCGAGGTGCTTCTGGATCCCGGGGAATACCGCCCGCGGCAGTCGAAGCGTCGTCAGGAGCGTCTTCTCGGCGAGTTCGTGAGCCGCGTGGGCGACCCGAATCTCGGCGGCTCCGACATGAGACGGGGCGTCATGACCGCCTACCGGCAGCGAGCCCTTGCAATCGGGCGGTTCCTGCAGGACAACGGCCCGACGAAGGCGTCGCAAGTAGCCGGCACTCTGGGCGAGCCGAAAGCCAGAGCCATCCTGTACGGGAACGCGTACGGCTGGTTCGACAGGGTGTCGATCGGCGTGTACGGGCTTTCTCCTCGGGGAGAGCAAGAGATTCCGCTCTGGCGGGTAAGAGGCTGAGGTAGAGCGTTGAATATCACGATCGCGAGAGGTGACGCGAGCCATCTGCCGGATTGCCTAGCCGCCCTGGCCGACTCGGAGCTCGGGCGCGTCTACTTCCCTGAGGAGGAGAAAGCTCTAGCGAGCCTTGCCGAGGGAGTGGCGCGAGAGGAAGTATTCGTCGCCGTCGATGAGGCGGGAGAGTGCCTGGGCTTCATCTGGTTCACTCTGGGCGGCGCATTTCACAGCTATCCGTACCTGCACGTGATCGCGGTCAAGGAAGAGCATCGCGGAGAGGGCATTGGGAAGAAACTGCTTGCGTTCTTCGAGGAAGGTGTATTCGCGGGCGCCGCGAAAGCATTCCTGGTGGTCGCGGACTTCAACCCGGACGCCAGGCGCTTGTATGAGCGTCTGGGATGTCGGCAGGTTGGCGAAATCCCCGGTCTCTACCGCGAAGGCGTGACCGAGTACCTCATGATGAAGGAGGGGCCCGCCGCCGATGCTCCCGATACGTCCACTTTGGATCGGTTGATCGCGGAGGGCCGCGCCAGGCCGGCCAGCCAGTCCATCGACGCTTTGCCGACGCCGATCGAACTGCCTCCAGGCGCCCCGGCTGCGTCGGAGGCGCTTCGCCAGATGCGCGAAGACGAGCGTTGGTGATCACGTCCAATTTGCGTCAGGTGCCATGAAGCGGTGCTATTATCAGGGCTGTNGACATACCCTGTTGAGGCNNCGATGACTCGGCAAACGAAGTTCTCCGAAGATGTAGTCCCGCTCGGCGACCTCAAGGTCAACCCCGGTCAGGTCGCTCGGCGAGTCAGCGAAACGGGGCGGCCGATCCTGCTCACCAGCCGGGGTCGCGGCGTAGCCGTTGTGCAGGCGCTTTCGGAATTTGAGTCGGCGCAGGAAGAACGTGAGTTCATGCGCGCCGTGGTCACCGGCCTCGCTGATCTCGAGCAGGGGCGTGAGATGCCACTGGCGGAGGCAAAGCATCGGCTCGGACTCGACTGAATGGCCCGTCGAGTCGTCTCGATCGCCGAGTCGGCTGTCCGCGACCTGGAGGAGATCCGCGACTGGTACGCTGCCCAGGACGCGCCCGAGGTCGGTGAGCGCATCGTTGGCGAGGTTCTGGCCAGCGTCGACCAGCTCGCCGAGTTTCCCGAGAGCGGCCGAGTCGTACCTGAGTTCGACGTGACGTGGCTGCGCGAGCTGATAAGGCCGCCCTTTCGAATCGTCTACCGCGTCGACGACAAGCGTGTCCGGATCGTGCGCGTATGGCGCAGCGAGCGGCTCATGGGGAAGGTTCCATAAGGCGTCTGCCCTCAGTCGTCCCAAAGAACTCGGACGCTCTGCCGGATGTCCGGCAGCGGCATGTCGCCGCCTCCGCCTCTACGGCCTCGCACTCCGCGGGTGAGAGCCGGCGCCAGGACCAGACGGTGACTTCGGTCTGCGCACGCCTCCACGTCCCGACCATCTCGCCCTCCACGAGGACGGCGCCGGGCCAGACTACCGTGAGTAGTCGTGCCGCTCGCTGCCGTCGAAGCCGCCCGAACGCATGCAGCAGCTCTTGAAAACGCTTCCTGGAGCCGCACGGGCAGAGATCGTTCCGACCGAGCTTTTCAGCCAGCTCCTTGTCGCCGTGGACGACCCGGAGTCCGCGCCGAACCTTCGTCTCGGACGGGTATCCCTCTCCTCCGCTTACCTGTCGGCTCGAAAGGTGGGGAGGTTCTCGAATTCGTCGTGGCGCACCATGTCGGACCTCCTCTCTACTGCCTGACCACGCGGCCAGGGTAGGGGAGTGTCGCAGAAGCGGCGAGTTCGTCTGCCGAGAGGAAGGCCTTCGGCGAACGGCCTTCGGCACACGGTTTGGCCTTCGGCCGAATGGACGGCAGGCGGCCGTTGGACCAACGGAGGAGGCGCCCACCGATGCCTCCGGCGTCCGCACGGAATCGAGGCGCCGGGACTTCAGGGATAGCTGGTCCGCCGCTCCTGGCCGGCTTCACCGACCCGTGGCGGTAGGCCTCCAGGTAAACCGCCGACGAGCCAGGTCTCGCAAGATAGGGGTATGTGCCCCAAGGAGGCTCGCTATCATCGTGAAGGCGTCGGCGACGCGTTCTCGCGGATCCGCCAAGAGCACGGAAGCGTAGAGCCGTCCCCGAGCGGGGAGAGGGCCATGATCGAGGTTCCCAGGCCACCAACGGCGATGGAAAGGAACTGATGCAGTGGAAGCGCACGACCTTCAGCGTGTTCAGGCCCTGATCGCGGAACTTGCCAGCACGATCGGCCCCGGTTTCGACACGGCGGCTGTTCCGCGAGTTCGAGAGATCGGTGAGGAGCTGAATCGCATCGGTGGGATGGAGCTGATGATGGACGTGTCGATGAAGTCATCAGAGATCAATCCTAGGGTCAGAGGCTTTCTCGGGAAGTGGTGGGATGGAGTCGGAGAGTGGGTCGACTGAGGCCCGCAATCCCTTGGCCGGATGGAAGGGGTGATGTCATGTCTGAGGAAGTGCGCCAGATGTTCCGGCAATTCACTTCTCAATACGGTCGTCTCAAAGCGGTGACGCCCTCGGGCGCTAACAGGGTGACGCTGGAATTCGAGAATGGCGAGGTGAGTAGACCGCCGCTACTGACCTATGGCTATCGCGGTACGGGCGTTGACAACCTGCGTGCCTTCCTCCGCGAAGCGGGTCTTGACGGGGATGCGCTAGCAGGTATCGACGATTCGTCGTGGGAAGGCGTCTCTGTTCCGTAGACTCTAGCCGCGCACACCGTGACAGCTGCCGAACAACGGGATGCAGCGGACAACACGCCGCGCGCAATGTAGTCTCGGATCGAAGCGTGTCGGGCGGCATGTTGCAGCTGATCCCGCCCAACGTTAGGCTGAGTGTCACGTTGCCGCGGCGCGAGGGCGGCGCGAGGGCGGCGCGGGGCCGGCGCCTGTGGGGCTGCCGAGGCGGGAATCGAATAGGAGTGTGGTGGGATGTTCGAGAATCTCAGGGGGAAACTCGCTGCTTCCGCACGGAACCGACTCCGCGCGCAGCATGAGGCGGAGCTTCGGCGTCCAGGCAAGTTTCTGAATCGGGCGTGGGTTGACCGGTGGAAGCAGTCAGCAGACGTACTCGCCGGCATCGGCGACCCTGCATCCATCCCGGTGCTGATCGAAGCGGCACTCGTGGACTTCCCGGACCTTGACCGACTGCACCTTGACGGAATCCTCGACGCGATACTGGTGATCGATCCGGGCGGAGGGCGCGCCACAGAGTTCCTCGTCACCTTCATCGAACGTCGCCTTCCTGAGCTTGATGGACTCGAGTTCCGGCTTCGGCGAGCGATACAGGTTCTGGGCGTCCTCGGAAGCCGACTGGGCGCGCAGGAGAGTGATGATCTGGCGCGCACGGTGATTGCGGAGTTGGAGCTCGTTGAGTCCCTGGAGTTCCCTTATCTCCCACACTCGAAGCTCGAGTGGAACCGAGAAGTTCAACGAGACCTGATCCATTCTCTGGGCACGATTGGCGGTGCCGTTTCCCTGCAATACCTACAGATACAGATAGTCGACTGGAAGCATACCGATGCGGCCAAAGATGCTCTCCGTGAGCTTGCCGAGGTTGACAACCTTCCAGCCCTTCTCGCCGCATACGAGGATGAGAACAGCAAGCTTGCAGCGACTGCTGTCCAGACCCGCGAGGGAACGGCTGATGCCACCAATAGGACAGTCGTTCAGACCATGCAGAGGATTCTCGAGAGGGATGCATCTCTTCTTTCCATGGAGGACTTGAGGAAGCTCTGGTCGCTCAAGGATCGCACGAAGCAGGAAGTCGCCGCGATCTACCGCGACTCGGGCACGGACGAGGTGTCGGACATCGACTATCGCACCGTAACGACCGTTTCCTGTGCCGCCGTGCGCCAGCTTGCTTCGGCTGAAGCGAGACGCCGCGCTGGCTGAAGCGAACCAGCCTAACAACCGCTTCCAGCAGTCAATACGCCGCCAGTGAGGTAGGCTCGGGTTCGATGCGCCGCGAGGCGGCATATTGCAGCTGAAGCGGCAGCAGTTAGCTGGACGGGATGCTCGACTGGGCGGGGGTCTTGAATGTTGTGTCTTCTCGGTGGTCACAGATGGGTTGAACTCGTCGAACCCAATAGCGATTCGGACTCGGATGGTTGCTGTCTGCGCAGGATCCGCTGCGAACGATGTGGGAAGGTGAAGTCAGAGACAACCGCGACACCTCATTCGTTCGTGTCCGTCACCCCGGAAGCCGTCCACTATCGATGTGATCAGGCGGAGTACGACTCGCGTCTGCCACTCAACTCCGCGGACCGAGAGAAGACAAAGGGACGGCGGCACATCGTGTACGCCACGGGGGCTCTGCGGTGCGGGAATTGCGGCTTCACGAAGAGGACCTGGGAGTGGCTATACGAGGATAAGGAACTGCGCTACGGCCCTTTGACCTACTGCTACGACCAGCCACGGGTGTGTCCCAGTTGCCGCAAGGAGTTCCCGCGCTTGAGCAAGGTGGAGCATCGCCTCGTCACCGCAGGCACGTATCGGAACCTTCGGAACAGTTGCGATGTGCGGCTGAGGTGCGAGCTGTGCGGCCACGAACACTACGGCCTAGAGGAGCCACATGACTTCGGTGACTGGATGCGTGTTTCGGACTGCGAGTCTCGTCGCAACTGCAGCCGCTGTGATACCGAGGACGTGGACGACAGGCATGATTGGATCGAGACGCGGCGCCCGGGCGGTCGCTCGCTAGATTATGACGGCGACTGCATCAACTACTGGACAGTCGACATCAAGTGCTCCGTCTGCGGACAGGAGAAGACTGAGGAACGTTCGGACTTCTGATCGCACCTGCCGCCAGCTAACAAGCGCTTCCAGCAGACAATACACCGCCAGCAAGGTAGGCTCGGGTTCGGGGTCACACGAGGCGGCATATTGCAGCTGAAGCGCAACAACGTTAGGCGCCCCCACAGATCAGCGATTCCATTTCCCGGCTGAGCGTTTACCTATACCGATCAGCCAAGCTTCAGAATCCTACTCCACGGAAGAAGTATTCTTGTGTAATACATTCTAATCCCAGGGATAGTCGGGGGACTGGGAGAACAGGATTGAGCGCTGCCACAAGATGGCTGCAAAGGCCTAACAAGCGCATCAACCTGACGCAGCCAAACGCTCATATAGACTGAAGCCGCATGCCGCGCAGATTATGCGCAAGAACGTTATGCCTCGGAGGAACGCTTTATGGAACCAGCAATAGGGGTCGCTATTGGTGCCCTGATAGTCTCCTGCTTCAGCCTGATAGCCACACTCATTAGTTCCGTCTATACCGCCAAGACGTACAAGAAGAACAGACGGCTTGAGTTCCTCCAAAAGGAGAGACCGCCTATCCCAGCAGATTTCGGCCTTGAACGACAGAAATACCGAATTCCAGCTGATTTCAGCCAGGTTTGGGCTTGTTGCGGTCAAGAGCGCTGGGCTCCCACTGCGAGGGGAACAAGCCGAACAAAACACGGACCTGATTGCTTCCTTTAGGGTCCTGCGGGAGGGTGTAGAGAAGGAAACGAAACTCTGGGATGAACACATCGAGACGCTCCACTTCAGATACAGCAATCTCACTTTAGAGACTGATGCACCTGAGGTTGAGAGAATGATAGCCATTGTCCAAGCAGCTTCGGATGACCTGAAGAAAGCTACAGAGGGTTACTCATCTACTTTGCATATACTCGAAACTACTGGCGAAATCCTCAAGACTACTTTGGCTGAGGCGGATTAGAAGATGAGACAGATTGACCTCGACTTTGAGAGAGGAATGGAGAAGCTGAGGAACAAGAAATGGCAGCTAAGCGATACTTCCGAGGCATAACAACAGGTTGCACCCGACGCGCCAAAGCGCGCGGGTGAACCAGGACGGTTAGTCGGAACCTCGGCGCCTCGTTGACGGACGAGAATAGGATCGATAGACTCTCCGTTGTACGATACCGTTATCGATAGGGAGAGAGCCATGACTACCCTCACCATTTCGCCCAAGTATCAGGTCGTGATCCCCAAGCAGATCCGCGAGAAGCTCGACCTGCGTCCGGGCCAGCGGGTTCAGGCCATCGAGTACGACGACCGCGTCGAGCTTGTCCCAGTGCGCGCGATGGAGAGCATGCGCGGGTTTCTTGCGGGCATCGACACAACCGTCGATCGCGACGAGGACCGCCTGTGAACGTCGTCGACTCCTCGGGCTGGCTCGAGTACTTCGCCGCCGGCCCGAACGCGGACTTCTTCGCGCCCACGCTCGAGGCCGTCGACGACCTCGTCGTGCCTACCGTGAGCATCTACGAGGTCTTCAAGCGCGTCCTCCAGCAGCGCGGCGAGGGGGACGCGCTCCAGGCAGTGGCGCTCATGCAGCAGGGCGACGTGGCAGATCTGTCCGCGACGCTCGCACTTGACGCTGCTCGCATGAGCGTCGAGCTGAAGATTCCGATGGCAGATGCCATCATCCTGACCACCGCACGTGCGAACAGCGCGACGCTCTGGACGCAAGACTCCCACTTCGAGGGGATGGCGGGCGTCGAGTACGTTTCTGCGGGATCGGCCTAACAAGCCCATCGAGCTGACGCAGCGAGCCTAGACCGACCTTGGCGGAAGAGATCCGCTCATGAGCAACACGTTGCCCCATTGATCAGGGGCTCTGTCTGCACCCTCCTCCTTCGTCCTCCTTCTTCGTGATACCCTACGGCCAACCTTTGCGGCCGATCCTGTGAGGTCGGCGTACCGGTCCAGAGAGGCCGGGGAGGAGACACGATGAGCGCCTGCAAGCTAGACCACCGAGCCCACGCGGCCGGTGGCTTTTTTGTATGACGGCACCGGCGATGCCCGTGCCTGCCAATCCGGCGCCGCGCGCCATCCGCGTCAAGCCCAAGAGCGGGCTGATCATCGGATCGGGCCCCGTGGTCATCGGCCAGGCG